>ENA-OPCD01000020-OPCD01000020.1-human-gut-metagenome-genome-assembly--contig:-NODE-20-length-96802-cov-6.918034_pt1 | contig 96802 bp, 82 predicted proteins | sample MGYA00241560_ERZ501471 | MGnify/ENA primary metagenome ERZ501471 (study PRJEB25962, sample SAMEA2042578) | human gut metagenome | biome: human gut; feature: human-associated habitat; material: faeces...
GGCAGCCGCCTCTGTTCCCTTTTCATCAACATCTATCATTGCTTTTTGCAGAATAGCCTCAATTATCATGCGTTCGGGATAATTTTTAAGCATTAAGCTGAAATCAGCATTTTGGTAATCAAAAGCCTTTTCTATTCCCATATTTTTAAGTATGTTTACGTAGTCTATCGAATATTCACCTTTGAATTTCGGCAATGACACATCAACCAACTTGCTTGTCATTTTATTATTATGAATATCGTTAAGAATATTTTTAGTGTCCCCTAAAACAACAACCATACTTAGTCCGTTTGTATACGGCAGTTTTACTGCTTTAGTGTCACCGTTTTCGTAATATTCAATATCCATCAGTCGGTGCATAAAATCAATCTCTGATTTGTTACCGTTTATATCGGTGAAAGTTTCTTTATATGTACCCTCTTTTTCAAATTTATTTACCCAATCCGCTTTCATATAAATCGCATTCACAAGTGCACATACATAACCTCTGTTTTCTTCAGAAAGCATATTTGTTATTTTGCCGTTCGTCTGTTTTTCTATCCATTCATTTACCTTTTCAATACTGTCATCGTTCGTAACCGATTGAGCAGTTCCTTGATAGTCGCTTTGTATTTTCTTTTGATAGTCATCGGCAAAATAAGCATTTTTTCCGCTGTCTTTGTTAAACCATATTGAATTTGCTATGTCCACGCCCTTATTTTTGTTATCGGTTATTATTTGACTGTATAAGCTTGTGTTCGGTGAATTAAATACTTTCGTTATTTCTTGTTTTGTGTCCCCTACTGCACCCTCCGACGCCATCATCATTGCCATTTCAAGCGAAAACGGAGATATAACATAGTTTTCGTCCTTAGGCAGATTTTCCATAAGTTTTTGCGTGTAGTATTCATTGTACTTGTGAGGTGCTATCGTAACAGTTTTAGTGTCCCCATTCCAATCCACATTACAGTCAAGTGCCTCCGATACCGCTCTTAGCGGTACAAGTGTTCGGTCATCTGTAATTACGGGTGCTGTGTCAAGGCTCACTTTTTCGTCATTAACCGTCATTTCATTACTGCCGATTTCCAAACCTATTGTGTTTCCGTCATTTTTCGCCGTTATAATCTGCCTGCCGTCAATGTCGGTATAATCAACACTGCAATGAAGTTCTTCAAATATCGCACGCATCGGTACAAGAACACGATCGTTCTGTATTATCGGTGCAACGTCAAAATCCATAGCTTGACCGTTTAGCATAACTGTTATGTTTTCCTCGGCCAATGACGTAGACGTTGACATTACCGCCGTCAATGACAATATTATCGGTATAATCTTTTTCATTTTATGTCCCTCCTATTTTTCCTTTCGCTATTAATACTTTTCAATACCTCAAAAAGTTGCAAAAAGTTTATTAAATGTTAAATATTTCTTTTATAATATCATAAAAAGACAAAATTTTCAAGATTATATGTTAATTGTACTGTTTTCTAAACAAAAAAGACCTTAACATATTGCTAAGGTCTTATATCATTAGTCAAACAACGACACTTGGTCGGTATCCGGCAAATCATCGAAACAGCCGTTTTCTTCAAGGATATTAAGCGGATTTTTACCTATACCTGTACGAATTCTTAAATCTTCGACGTTTCTAAATTCGCCGTTCTTTCTTTCTTCCGTAATGCTTATCGCGTCGTTTTCGCTAAGTCCCGGAAGTGCGGAAAGCGGAGGAAGAATACCGCCCTCAACCTGTCTGAAATCGGTCGCGTGTGATTCGTACAAATCGACAGGCACGAAATTAATTCCTCTTGCGTACATTTCAATACAAATTTCAAGTATCGGTATAAGGTTTTCTTCTTTCGGAGTAACCGTTCCGTCCTTTTTCTTTGCGTTGATTGAACGCATTTCTTCACGAACGCGTTCTTCTCCCCTCGCCATTACCGACGCATCAAAATCGTCCGCACGCACCGTATAATATGCGATATAAAATGCTTCTGGATAATGTACTTTAAAATACGCAATTCTGAATGCCGACATAACGTAAGCGGCAGCGTGTGCCTTAGGGAACATATACTTGATTTTTTTACACGATTCAATATACCAATCAGGCACATTATTATCACGCATTTCCTGTTCATATTCAGGCGTCAGGCCTTTACCTTTACGCACCATTTCCATTATCTTGAACGAATGTTCTTCTTCAACACCGCACGAAATAAGATAAATCATAATATCGTCACGGGCACATATTGAGTGCGACAGGTCACACTTGCCCTCTCTGATTAATTCCTGTGCATTACCGAGCCACACGTCAGTACCGTGCGAAAGTCCCGAAATTCTTACAAGTTCAGAGAATGTTGTCGGCTTTGTATCTTCAAGCATTTGACGTACAAACTTTGTACCGAACTCAGGTATTCCGTATGTACCCAAATTTGTACCTATATCCTTACCCGGAAGTAATTTCAACGCTTTATTTGACGTAAACAAACTCATTGTTTCGGGGTCACCTATCGGAATATCCCGTGCGTGCAGTCCCGTTATATCCTCAAGCATTCTTATAACCGTCGGATCATCGTGTCCAAGCTCATCAAGTTTTAAAAGGTTTTGGTCGATTTTATGGTAATCGAAGTGAGTCGTAATAATATCCGAATTAGGATCGTCCGCAGGGTGCTGAACAGGGCAAAATTCATGTATATCATTTTCAAACGGTACAACGATAATTCCGCCGGGGTGCTGTCCCGACGTACGTTTTACCCCCTCACAGCCTTTTGCAAGTCGTTTCATCTCCGCATTACGCATCACAAGATTTCTCTCCTCGCAATACTTCTTTACATAACCGAATGCGGTTTTTTCCGCGACAGTACCGATTGTTCCGGCTTTAAAAACCTTACCCTTGCCGAAGAATGTTTCGGTGTATTTATGGATTACCGGCTGATACACGCCCGAAAAGTTAAGGTCAATATCAGGCTCTTTATCGCCCTTAAATCCAAGGAATGTTTCAAACGGAATATCGTGGCCGTCTTTTCTGTACTTCGTTCCGCATTTCGGACACACCTTATCGGGCAAGTCACACCCCGACAAACCGATTTCGGACTCAATAAACTCTACGTTTTTACAATTCGGGCAAATATAGTGACCTTGAAGTGAATTAACCTCCGTTATATCCGACAAATACGCAACAAGCGACGAGCCGACAGAACCACGTGAGCCAACCAAATATCCGTCTGCAAGTGAATGACGTACAAGCTCCTGTGCAATTCTGTACATAACCGAAAAACCGTAAGTCGTAATCGAATGAAGTTCCTTATCAAGACGTTTCTGCACGATTTCAGGAAGCGGATCGCCGTATATTTCCTTTGCTCTCGTTGTCGAGTCGTTTATGATACCCTCTTTCGCACCCTCAATTACAGGAGGACACTTTTTCGCAGGAATCGGTCTGACGTCCTCTATCATATCGGCTACAAGGTTTGTGTTTTTTACAACAACCTCATACGCCTTTTCCTTGCCCAAATACTCAAATTCTTTAAGCATTTCTTCCGTTGTTCTGAAATACAGCGGTGCTTGATTGTCAGCGTCCGAAAATCCTTTGTAATTCATAAGGATTTTTCTGTAATCCGCGCCCTCCATATCCATAAAATGCACGTCACACGTTGCGACAACGGGTTTATTATACTTTTCGCCAAGTGCAACAATACGTCTGTTTAGATTTTGCAAATCCTCATCCGTATTCACCATAGGGTGTTTCGGATCGGTTTTCATATACGCATTATTGCCTATCGGCTGAATTTCAAGATAGTCGTAAAAATTAACTATTTCCTTTAATTCCTCATCACTGTCACCATCTATCATCGCTCTGAAAAGTTCGCCAGCCTCACAAGCCGAACCGAGTATAAGTCCCTCGCGTTTTTCTTCAAGCAAACTTCGCGGTATTCTCGGTGTTCTGAAGAAATATTTCAAATGCGATTCCGAAATCATTTCATAAATATGTCTTAAACCGATTTGATTTTTTGCAAGTATGATAATGTGATACGCTTTATTTTTCTTTGACGCACTTCTTAAATCAAAAATATCATTGAAAGTTTTAAGCTCCGTCTTATCTTCTTCGCGAAGTTTTTCTATCATCTTAACGAAAACATCAGCCGTAGCCTTTGCATCATCTACCGCACGGTGATGATTTTCAAGAATAACGTGAAGATGTTTTGTAAGTGTATCAAGTTTAAAATTCGGTAGTTCGGGATACATACATCTTGCAAGCATAAGCGTATCAAGGTAGCAGAAATTAAATTCAAAATTATGACGTTCTGCCGCCTTTTTTATAAATCCTATATCGAACGCCGCATTATGTGCAACAAGTATGCAATCCTTACAAAACTCAAAAAACTCACCGAGTATTTCTTCGATTTTCGGTGCGTCAGCCACCATACTGTCCGTAATACCCGTAAGTTCCACAATATTTTCGGGTATCGGCTGACACGGATTAACGAACGTAGACCACTTATCGACAATCTGACCGTTTACAACCTTTACCGCACCGATTTCGGTGATATTGTTTTTGTCATTGTGAAGTCCTGTTGTTTCTATATCGAACACAACAAACGGTGAGTCGATATTCTGATTTTCCGCATTATAGACAATCTTCTTGCTGTCGTCAATCAAATATCCCTCAACACCGTAAAGAATTTTAATTTTTTCATTAAAGTTAGACGCTTTCATTGCATCCGGGAACGACTGCACAACTCCGTGGTCGGTAACGGCAATCGCTTTATGTCCCCAATAAATCGCTCTGTTGATAAGGTCGTTTACGGAGGAAACCGCGTCCATCGCCGACATCTGTGTATGCAAGTGAAGTTCCACACGTTTTTCCGATGCCTCATCCATACGAACAGGCGGTTTTTCAATTTCCGCAATATCGTTAATCATCACAATCGTTTCACCTGCATATTGGTCGAACTGTGCCTTACCGCGTGCAACGATATATATACCGCCGCCCTTGACTCCCTTTTTCAATTTTGAAAAAAGCTTGTTAAACGGCTCGTCATCTTCCGTTTTTGTAACGAACATTTTCGCCGATATTGAGTCCTCGTTATCGGTAATATCCATTGTTATAAGGTGAAATTCCTTGCCAGTTTTTTTAGATTTAATATCTCTGTCCTCAACAAAAAATACCTTACCCGAAAATACAACTCTGCCTGAATTATCGTTAATCGAATGAATTGATATAATATCGTCATTAATCGGTCTGCCGTAAAGCATATCCGAAACATTTGCCTTACCTTTGATTTTCGGGCCTGATGATGCAGACTGCATAGCGCCCTCTTGACCGGGTTCAACTTCGTAAATCATTACATTTTTGTCTTGCTGTTTAATTCTGTTATCAACCCTAACGATTACTTCTGTAAGATTACAAGCCTTTTTTACTTCACTTTCGACCTTCGCCTGCTGATAAGCGGACGTGTCAGAGCCAAGCAAAATACCTATTTTTCTTCTGTTTTTTGAAACTCTTATTTTTTCTATTTCCAAATCGGCTATATCTTTATCCGTTATCTTTGGAAACACAACACCAATTTTCGGTTTCATATAACATCTTTCTCCTCGTGATAAAACAGGCTGCCGACATTTGCCGACAGCCTTTTTGTATTATTTAAAATATTTAACGCCTGCCTCAAACAGCTTTTGGTCTTTGTTACCCGGAACGTTAAACGATACGTTCTTACCGATACGTTCGCTGTGTCCCATTTTACCAAGTACTCTGCCGTCAGGACTTGTTATACCCTCAATAGCATATACCGAACCGTTTGGATTCCAGTCAATATCATATGTTGCCTTATCTTCAAGGTTTACATATTGAGTTGCAATCTGTCCGTTTGCCGCAAGTTCCTTAACCTGTTCTTCCGACGCGATAAATCTACCTTCACCGTGTGAAAGTGCGATTGTATGAATATCGCCTGTATTTACATTTGCAAGCCATGGTGACTTGTTTGACGCAATTCTTGTTCTTGCCATACAAGAAACGTGTCTGCCGATTGTGTTAAATGTAAGTGTCGGTGAATTACTGTCAAGGTCACGAATTTCTCCGTAAGGTACAAGACCAAGCTTTATAAGCGCCTGGAAACCGTTACAGATACCAAGCATTAGACCGTCACGGTTTTTAAGCATATTCATAACCGCGTCTTTAACAAGCGGATTTCTGAATGCGGTTGCGATAAATTTACCGCTGCCCTCAGGTTCGTCACCGCCTGAGAAACCGCCCGGAATCATTACGATTTGAGAATTGTTTATTCTCTTTTGCATCTCTTTCATTGAGTAAACAACGTCGTCACCCGTAAGGTTCCTTACAACAAATACATCTGCCACAGCACCTGCGTTTTCAAATGCTCTTGCAGTATCGTATTCGCAGTTTGTACCCGGGAATACAGGAATAAATACTCTCGGTTTTGCAAATTTTTCTGTTGCAACAGTTATATTTCTCTTATCATAGCTGAATGTTTCAGGCTCACTTGTAAAGTGACCTGCTTTTGTAGGGAATACCTTTTCAAGCGGTTTTTTCCATACTTCAGCCGCCTCGCTAAGCGGAATATTTACTCCGCCTACTGTAAATGCGTCAGAGCCTGTTGTACCGACTGTTACGGCACCGTCAATTTCTTCTTCAACTTCAAGTACGATTGAGCCAAGCGGTGCATAGAATAGCATATCATTTGTAAGGTTCTTGTCAAATTCAACACCGACCATATTACCGAATGACATTTTTGAAACAGTTTCAACAAGACCGAATCCCTTAACAACGCTTGCCGACAATACTTTGCCGTCAAGAATAAGCTGATGAACTGTGTCATACATTTTCTTCAATTCGTCAAACTTAGGTAAATCGTTTTCGTCACGTTTAACTGTGAACATAACAAGCTTTGAGCCTGCTTTCTTGATTTCCTGTGAAATAACCTTATCAGCCTTTACAGGTGCAACGGCGAATGATGTAAGTGTCGGAGGTACGTCAAGGTCGTTGAACGAACCGCTCATTGAGTCCTTACCGCCGATTGCCGCAATACCTAATGCAAGCTGTGTCTTATATGCGCCAAGCAATGAAGCAAAAGGCTTGCCCCAACGCTTAGGATCGGTTCCAAGTCTTTCAAAGTACTCTTGGAATGTAAGATAAATCTTCTTATAATCAGCACCCAACGCAACCGCTTTTGAAACAGATTCAACGATTGCATATGTTGAACCGTGATATTGGCTCCAGCTTGAAAGTTTCGGATTATAGCCGAATGTCATAACGGTTGCCGTATTTGTTTCACCGCCAAGTACAGGAACTTTTGCAGCCATACCGTCTGACGGAGTAAGCTGATACTTACCTCCGAACGGCATAAGTACACTGTTTGCACCGATTGTTGAGTCAAACTTTTCGCATAGTCCCTTTTGTGAGCATACGTTTAAGTCTGAAAGTGTTTCAAGCCACTTTGCCTTTACGTCAGTAACAACTTCTTGCTTAAAGAAACTGTTTTCAGTATCAGGAAGTACAACTTCAATATCAGTATTCTTTGTTGCACCGTTTGTGTTAAGGAAATCTCTTGAAATATCACAGATTGTCTTACCTCTCCAGTTCATAACAAGTCTGTTTTCGTCTGTGACATATGCAACCTTTGTTGCCTCAAGATTTTCGTTATTTGAATATTCTATAAACTTATCTGAGTCCTCCGCTCTTACAACAACAGCCATTCTTTCCTGTGATTCGCTGATTGCAAGTTCGGTTCCGTCAAGTCCCTCATACTTTTTAGGAACTTTGTCAAGGTCAATAACAAGTCCGTCCGCAAGCTCACCGATAGCAACCGATACACCGCCTGCACCGAAGTCGTTACATCTCTTTATAAGTGTAGTAACCTTTTCATCTCTGAAAAGTCTTTGAATTTTTCTTTCAACAGGCGGATTACCCTTTTGTACTTCACTTCCGCAAGTAACAACGCTTTCTTCGTTATGCGCCTTTGAAGAACCTGTTGCACCGCCGATACCGTCACGACCTGTTCTTCCGCCAAGAAGAATGATAACGTCGCCCTTTGACGGCACTTCACGAATAACGTTCTTCTTAGGTGCCGCACCTATAACCGCACCGATTTCCATTCTCTTTGCAACGTAGCCTTCATCATATATTTCCTGTACCTGTCCTGTTGCAAGACCGATTTGGTTACCGTATGAGCTGTAACCTGCTGACGCACCTGTTGTAATCTTTCTCTGCATAAGCTTTCCGGCGTGTGTATCCTTTAGTGATACTCTCGGATCACCGCTACCGGTTACACGCATAGCCTGATATACATAACTTCTTCCTGAAAGCGGGTCACGAATAGCACCGCCAAGACAAGTTGCCGCACCGCCGAAAGGCTCGATTTCTGTCGGGTGGTTATGAGTTTCGTTTTTAAACATAATTAGCCATGGCTCGTCCTTGCCGTTTACGTCAACATCAACAACGATTGAACAAGCATTGATTTCTTCCGATTCATCAATTTCTTTTAAAAGACCTTGCTTTTTAAGCTGCTTAACTATGATTGTTGCCATATTCATAAGGCAAGTATCTCTGTCAGGTGCATACAAATCAGCTTTTGCAGCCTTATATTCATCATATGCAGCCCTAATGACATCGGCATATTTGCCGTTATTTATCTTAACATCATTTATCTTAGTGGAAAACGTAGTATGACGGCAGTGGTCAGACCAATATGTATCAATCATACGAAGTTCTGTAATTGTAGGATTACGCTTTTCCGTATCCTTAAAATACTTCTGACAGAATGCAAGGTCGTCCATATCCATTGCAAAGCCCATCTTTGAAAGAAATTCTTCCATTTTGCTCTCGTCCATTTCGGTAAAGCCGTCAACTGTCGCAACGTCATCGGGAACAACTGTTTCCATAACAAGCGAAGTCGGCTTTTCAAGGCTCGCCTCTCTTGCCTCAACAGGGTTTATAACGTAATTTTTAACAGCCTCTGTTTCTTCATCTGAAATATCGCCGATAAGAACATATACCTTTGCACTTCTTACAGTCGGACGTTCCTTTTCCGTAAGAATTGAAATACATTCTTCAGCCGACGCGGCTCTCTGGTCAAACTGTCCCGGCAAAAATTCAACCGCAAACACTTTGCCCTCACTGATTTCAATTTCTTCATCATAAGCATTATCAACAGGAGGTTCTGAGAAAATAAGATTTCTCGCCTTTTGATATTCCTCATCGCTTACGCCCGAAACATCATATCTGTTAATAATTCTGACGTCTTTAAGACCTTTTAAAGAAAGGTTTTCTTTAAGATCGGCAAGTACACCCTTTGCCTCAACGTCAAATCCGTTTTTCTTTTCAACATAAATTCTTCTTACGTTTTCCATGATTTAACTCCTTTATATTAAAACTAAACTCAATATATATTCATTTTATCACAAAATAAAAGATTTATCAACATTAATTGCACAAGATTTTGTGATTGCTCGTACAATTTTTATTGCAAATGCTTCCGTTATTTTGTATAATAAATTTACATTACTGATTTTGGAGTGATTTTACTTGAAGAAAAAGATTTTTTCCGCATACGATATAATATTTATAATATCGGTCATTGCTGTGTTTGTATACGCGGTATTTGTATCGCCTGTCCATTCGGTTGCCGACCAGGGCGATTTTGAAAGAGTTATGCGTCCGTGCGGACTTGATTTTCCGTCCGACTACTCTTTTTACGATTACGCCGTAAGATTTTTTAATATGAAATTTACGTCGGTCGACTTGTTGTTATATGTGCCAAGACTTCTGTTTTTAGTGCCGACTACGACGTTTATATTCCCTACCGCAACAGCAAGGCTTATATGTCTGCCGTTCGGTGCTTTTGATATGCGAATTTTGGCGGTTATTATGTTTTTGTGGTATGCAACGGTATGCTTTTTTATACAACGCAAATTTAAAATTGAAAATAAGTTTTTGAATTGTATTTTTCTGTTGTTTTTTATCGTTGTATTTTTTAACGGAGTTAATTTGACGATTTTAAACAGTCTGTACGGTCAAAGCGTTATGCTTGTATCGTTTGCAACTGTCGTGCTTTTCGGATTGTATATGTTTGAAAATGTACACGATGCTAAAAACAGCGTAATAATATTTTTCACTGTTTCGTCTTGCCTGTTACTCGGTTCAAAATTGCAGTGTGCCGTATTTACACCGTTCCTTATTATCGCTGTATTGTATGTCAGTTTTAAAAGCAACAAGCGAAATTTGTGCATTGTGTGTTCAATCGTTTTACTTTGGCACGGAGTCGGCGGATACGTTATAAACGGCGGTCAGCTTAATTTGGATACACAGTATAACAGTGTGTTTTACGGTATTTTAAAAGACAGTCCCAATCCGAAACAGGATTTAATCGATATGGGGCTTGACGGAGATATGGCGGCCGACAGCGGTAAGCACGCATACCTTGATAAATCGGAATACAAATATCCGCCGCGAAGTGATATTATGAATGAAAAGTTTCATTCAAAAATGAGTAACGGAAAACTTATAAAATTCTACATCACTCATCCCCTGCGTCTTGTATCTGTTATGGAAACAACCGCACAAAATGCTTTTACAAACAAAATAAACCTCGGTACATTTGAGAAAAAATACGGCTATGCACCGAATACGTCCTCATATCGTTTTGATTTATGGGAAAATATCCGTGAGCATTTGCCGAAAACATTGTTCTTTATAATACCAAGTTATGCGGTATTTTTACTGATTGGTATTGTGATGTTGAAAAAGAAAAATAAATATGCCGTTCCGTTTATTTTCGTGATACTTATGGGACTTATTCAGTTCCCTATGCCATATATCGGCAACGGTGCGGCTGATATTTCAAAACAGCTTTTTCTGTTTAACATATCGTTCGATTTCGGCTTAACCGTGCTGATTTATATACTGTTTAAAACAGTTTCAAAAAAATTATCGAAAAAAATTTCAAAAAACAGTTGACAAACCGTATTTCTCGTGCTATAATAACAAAGCAGTCAAGAAATGCGGGAGTGGCTCAGTGGTAGAGCGTCACCTTGCCAAGGTGAACGTCGCGAGTTCGAATCTCGTCTTCCGCTCCATTTAAAAGCTCCGATTTTATCGGAGCTTTTTTCAGTTTGTTGATAAATTGTCCGGAACGTGCAAAATATTATTTTTATATTTTAATTTATATAAATTTATCAAATATACTTTTCAGTAATTCAATATCATCATCTTCCGCACCGGCATAGCCTATGATGATTGAATTGCTTTTTTTATTTTCTGTCATATAATAATCGTCCATATCGTAAAGTTTCACGTCACATTTTAGAGCATACTCTATTATTTCCTTTGCCTTATCCGTTTTAACGACTATATGAAGTCCGACTCTTTCACCGCTTATATCTGCGTTACCGAGCGACTGGATAATCTTATCGCGTCTTTTTTTATAGATATTTTTCACTCTGCTCAAATGTCTTGAATAGTACCCTCCCGAAATAAATTTATTTAACGTATGCTGTTCAAAACGCGGAACGGTTGACGAATATGTACCGAAATGCTTGTCGAATTTTTCAAGCAATTTTTTCGGAAGTACCATATATGCAATTCTGATTGACGGTGCAAGAACTCTTGAAAATGTGCTTAAATACACAACTCTGTCACTGTTTGCAAGTCCCTGCATTGCGGGAACAGGCTTAATCGAAAAATTAAACTCGCTGTTATAATCGTCCTCAATTATATATCTGTCCTTCCCTTCTTCCGCCCACGAAAGAAGTTCCATTCTACGCCATACAGGCATAACAGCACCTGTCGGAAATTGGTGTGACGGTGTTACGTACACTATATCCGAATCTGTTTGTTTTAAACAATCCGTACAAAGTCCGTTTTCATCTACGTCTATATAATTTATTTTTCTGTTGTTGTTTCTGAGTATTGCCGATATTTTTTTATAACCGGGATTTTCAACGGCAAACACTTTATCTCTGTCAAAAAGTTCTGTAAGGAGCATTGTCAAATACTCAATACCCGCACCGACCACAATCTGCATAGGCGAACATTTTACTCCGCGAAATTCGTGCAAGTATTTCGCAATACTCTCTCGCAATTCATAATCGCCCTTTACATTTCCGGAATTAAGGTACTCCGGTGTTGAGTACATAACCTCCTTTGAAAGCTTTATCCAAGTCGAATACGGAAACGAATTTATATCGACTTTATTTGTCTTAAAATCCGCCTTATATGCCGTTACACTATCTTGTTCTTCTTCATATTCAAAGTTTCTGTCACCAACAGGAATATCAACCTTGCAAACATAAAAACCACTCCTTGCAACTGCTCTTAAATACCCCTCCTGTACCAAAATCGAATATGCTGTTTCAACGGTATTTACGCTTATTCCGAGATATTTTGCCAGTGCTTTTTTTGACGGCATACGCTCATTTTCTTTAATATTCTTATTTTTTATTTCATCTGCGACATACGAATAAAGTTGTTCGTAAAGCGGTTTTTTTGACGCTTTATCGGCTGTAAAAATAAAGTTAAACATGATCTGACCCCATAAAAAACTTGTATTTTGGCACTTTTAATAGTGTCAATCGGTGGTATAATTATAACCAATCCCAGGGAAAAAGTCAACAGACGGCTGATTTATTTAAGCCGAGCAGAAAGGAATGTTAATAACTATGTCAACACAAATGGAACTAAACAGAAACCTTGCCCAAATGCTAAAGGGCGGAGTAATTATGGACGTAACAACACCTGAACAAGCAAAAATTGCCGAGGAGGCTGGCGCTTGTGCTGTAATGGCTCTTGAACGTATCCCTGCCGATATTCGTGCCGCAGGCGGTGTGTCGAGAATGAGCGACCCTAAAATGATTAAGGGTATTCAAGACGCAGTTTCAATCCCTGTTATGGCGAAGTGCCGTATCGGTCACTTTGCAGAGGCAAGAATTTTACAAGCAATCAAAATTGACTACATAGACGAAAGCGAAGTGCTTTCACCTGCCGACGACAAGTACCACATCAACAAGAACGATTTTAAAGTACCTTTCGTATGCGGTGCTAAGGATTTGGGTGAGGCGCTAAGACGTATAAACGAAGGTGCGGCTATGATAAGAACAAAGGGCGAACCGGGTACAGGTGACGTTGTTCAGGCAGTACGTCATATGAGAATGATGATGTCTGAAATCAGACGTATTCAAAATATGTCAGAAGACGAACTTTATGAGGCTGCAAAGCAACTTCAAGTGCCTTACAACCTTGTTGAATATGTTCACGAAAACGGTAAATTGCCTGTTGTAAACTTTGCCGCAGGCGGTGTTGCAACACCTGCCGACGCCGCACTTATGATGCATCTCGGTGCAGAGGGTGTATTCGTAGGCTCGGGTATATTCAAGTCAGGCAACCCTGCAAAGAGAGCGTCTGCCATTGTTCAAGCCGTTACAAATTACACTGACGACAAACTTCTTGCAGAGCTTTCAGAGGATCTTGGTGAAGCAATGGTCGGCATAAACGAAAACGAAATTGCACTACTTATGGCGGAGCGTGGTAAATAATGAAAATCGGTATACTTGCACTTCAAGGTGCATTTATTGAACACAAACATTCGCTTGACGCACTTGGTGTGGAATCATTTGAAATACGTCAAAAAAAAGACATTGAAAAACCGTTTGACGGTCTTATTATCCCGGGCGGAGAAAGTACGGTAATCGGCAAACTTCTTCACAAGCTCGATTTATATGAGCCGATTAAAAATATGATTGAAAACGGTATGCCTGTTTTCGGTACTTGTGCCGGACTTATCGTTCTTGCGAAAAATATTGAGGGCGAACAGGCGCACATAGGTACTATGGATATTACCGTAAGACGCAATGCATACGGCAAGCAAATCGACAGTTTTTCCGAAGAAGTCGTTATCCCCGAAGTATCGGATAAACCGTTTCCGCTTGTATTTATCCGTGCGCCGTGGATTGACTGTGTCGGCGATAACGTAAAAATTTTGTGTAAGCTGAACGGTCATACAGTTGCCGCAAGAGAAAACAATATGCTTGTAACTTCGTTCCACCCCGAACTTACAAAAAATCTTGATTTTCACAAATATTTCATAAATATGATAAAACAGAAAAAATCCCGATGACATAATTCATCGGGATTTTTATAATACTAATACTGCTCCAAACTAAATTTGAGCAGAAAGGTTTTGATGTTATGAAAAGAAAATATCCGAATCACGTTATTTTCCGTAACAGTAATTTTGACTTTGACGTATGCAATGCCATATCCGCAACCGACTGTACAGGGCTTATTCCGTGGGCACCGAACAGCGAAGAGCAGCTTGACGCTTATGACGAAATTATAAATTACTCACCCGAAAGTGCAAATATCTACAACTACGACAAATAGCAGACAAACATTTTATAGTCATCTTCTCCGACCGAATACTCTTTAAAGCAATACGTTTTACCGTCATATCTGATTGTATCGGAAAGCACCGAAAAGCTGTCCAGCGGAATTGTAAGTCCGGTACCGATTGCCTTGACAAAGCTTTCTTTCTTTGTCCACACCTCAAAAAACGCATTGTTTTTATCGGCTGAACAATTTATATATTCGGTTTCTTCCACCGTAAAAAATCGTTTTGCCAAATTCATATCACATTCTCGCAAGTGTTGTATGTCAATGCCAACATCTTTGTTATGTACGGCACATACCGCATATCCGCCGGAATGTGATAGATTTACATACAAATCATCGTTTTGCGTTAAGTAAAGTTTTCCGCCGTTTTCTGTGTCCCACTCTACCGTTTTTTTTATATCACCGTTTACCGCATAATTTAGCAATAGTTCCGCACCTATTGACTGTGATTTTTTATTTGTCTTTTTTAACCTATTGACTTTTTCAATTCGTTTTTGCGACAAATACTTAAACCATTTTTCATCATCGGCATTTATGCTTTTGACGTTCATATAATATACTTTCATATTTTAAGACTTCCCAAAACTTCGCCTATCGGCTCGCTTATAACAAGGTCGGCATTTTTATCGGCAGAAGTGGCGGCTTTATTGATAATAACAAGTTTACTGCCTTTGAAGTAATTTATAAACCCTGCCGCAGGATATACGTTAAGCGATGTACCTCCGATTATAAGTACGTCTGCATTACTGATATACTGCACCAATTTTGTGATTGTATCGTCATTTAACATTTCTTCGTACAGCACAACATCAGGCTTGATTATACCCCCGCATTCGCATTTCGGCACGCCTTTGCTGTTTTCAATATAATCAATATCATACGATTTTCCGCAATCCATACAGTAGTTTCTAAGAGTCGAACCGTGAAGTTCAAGCACATTTTTACTGCCTGCCATTTGATGAAGTCCGTCTATGTTCTGTGTTATAACCGCTTTTAACTTTCCTTTTTCTTCAAGTTTTGCAAGTGCAATATGTGCCTTGTTCGGCTTAACACCTTTTACAATCAGCTTGTCACGATAAAATTTGTAAAATTCCTCCGTATTATTCATAAAAAATGTATGACTTAAAATAGTTTCAGGCGGATAATCGTACTTCATATTATAAAGTCCGTCAACACTTCTGAAATCCGGTATACCGCTTTCTGTTGACACACCTGCACCGCCGAAAAATACAATATTGTCACTTGAATCAATTATCTCTTGTAAAGTCATTTAAACCATCTCCTAATTTATAAGATTGTAGGCAAAACCGTTGCGGTTTTGTCTACTTTATTTGTGGGAGTTTGAGGTGCAACCTCAAGTCAAAATCATTTCTGACACATGTGCGGCAGAAATGGCTTAAAATCTAAAGTTTCGACTTTGGAGGAACTTTATGATTTTTTCTCTGAAAATACTCAAAAATTACATCGCAGATGTGATTTTTGGAGCTGTCGACATTTTGTCGACAGGCTCTCAGTTTATATCGCCTATCTCATACATTGTCATTGCCAAAACCGCCTCACCGGCTGTTTCCGTGCGTAGTATTCTCTTACCGAGCGTTACTGTATCGATACCGCTTGAATGAAGTTTTTCGGTTTCGCTTAAATCAAAACCGCCCTCCGGACCTATGACAAATCCCACCGACTTAACGTCACTTTTTGAAGTTAAAATCTCTTTCAGTGTTTTCTGTTCTTCACATTCGTACGGCACAAAAAACAAATCAAATTCTTTTGATTTTTCAATCACTTCATTAATAGTCATAAATTCAGACACTGTCGGAACAATACCCCTGCCCGACTGTTTCGCCGCCGATTCGGCAATCTTTTGCCAACGGTCAATTTTCTTTTTCTCGTCCTTTTTATTGTCTATTTTCACAACACATCTTGAAAGTTTCACAGGCACAATTTCGGATATGCCAAGCTCCGTTGTTTTCTGAATGATGTACTCCATTTTGGACGCTTTGGGAAGTGCCTGAAAAAGTATAACCTTTATATTCGGCTCTGTTTCGCTCTTTTGTCTTGATACGATATTCAAAAGAATTTTCTTCGGCTCTATCGTATCGATTTGAGCGTCATAATCCGTTCCCTGTCCGTCACACACCGTAACATTATCACCTTTTTCAAGACGGAGTACCCTTGAAATATGAGTTACGTCCTCGCTGTCTATTATAATTTGATTATCTGATATTTTATCTTGTGTTACAAAAAATTTAGGCATTTTCAAAAATCCTTTCAAAATTTCTATGACTTATTTTCTCTGCTTGTTCTTCAGTATATCCTCTTGCAAGCAGTCTGTCAAATATTTTATACATATCTTCAACACCGCTTATACCTTTGGGCAGACAGTCAACGCCGTCAAAATCCGCACCGATACCGATATTATCCTCACCGCCGAGCTCCATAAAATGCTCAATATGCTTTACAATATCGTCAATACCGCATTTATCTCTGTTCGTTAAAAACGGCGGATAAAAATTCACTCCGACGCAACCGCCGCTGTTTTTAATAATTTTAAATTGTTCGTCTGTCAAATTCCTTTTATGGGGACATATAAAGTCCGAGCAAGAATGTGTTGCGACAATCGGCATTTTTGTTATCTTTGCAATATCGTAAAATGACTTTCTGTTAAGGTGTGAAACGTCTATAAGCATACCGATTTTATTCATTTCCGCCACAACCGTTTTTCCGAAATCGGTCAGTCCTCTGTTTTCGTCACTTTCCAACGCACCCGAAGCAATATGATTTGAATAGTTCCATGTTAGTGCCGCGATTTTTACGCCGAGCCTGTGATAATTGCGAAGTGCCGAAAGTGAATATATCCCCTCTCCGCCCTCAATGCTTAAAACAGCTTTAACATTCTGCGGTAGATTTTGCGTGTGCGTGTGGAATGTATCTGTTAAATTCATTGTTCTCTCCGCACCGCACGTCTTATATATCGGATCTATAAAGCAAGCAAAAACTTGCGTATAGCTTTTATATTCCGACATTCTTTTTAAATCAACATGACAGTCATTTTCATTAAGGCTTTTACCGTCATCACGCACGCAACACAATGTATCGCAATGTGTGTCAAATACGGAATAGTTGTTTTTAGTGTCCCTATTCATTTTAGTGTCCCCTTATTAAAAAGCATTTTCAATATGATTAACTTTAACAAGAAATAATTCTCCGTTTTTCTCCTCATAAAATACTTCTATCACATCAAATCGCATATCGGTATTTTCCACATCTGCATAAACCATTGCGGCTTTTTTCACCCGTTCCTGCTTTTTGTGGTCAACATATTCGCTCGGCTCACCGAATAAATTACTTTTTCTCGTCTTTACTTCCACAAAAACAAGTCCGCCGTCCCTTGCGGCGATAATATCAATTTCGCCGAATTTCAAACGGTAATTTCTTTCAAGTATTAAGTAATCCATTTCAACAAGATAATCCTCTGCCGCCTTTTCTCCGAAATCTCCTATTTCCTTTGTCGTCATAATCATTCTCCCAATAATTTTCTTAAAAATGTTCTTCTGTGTATCGGACACGGACCGTATTTTAAAATAGCCTCATTGTGTGCCTTTGTGCCGTACCCCTTATGCTTTTCAAAGCCGTACTCGGGATACTTTTCCGCCATTTGACATATAAATCTGTCACGGCTCACTTTTGCCAAAATAGACGCCGCCGCTATTGAAATACTCTTACTGTCACCCTTTACAACCGTTTCGTGCGGTATTTCCATTCCGCTTATTCTGTTACCGTCTATAAGCACAAAATCTGGTGCAGTGCTGAGTCCGTTTACCGCACCGTTCATTGCCTCGTACGTTGCGTTTAAAATATTTATTTCGTCAATTCGTTTTTCGTCCACACTGAATATATTATATGCGATTGCCTTTTCGGTTATTTCTTCAAACAATTCTTCTCTCTTTTTTTCGGAAAGTTTTTTTGAATCGTTTATTCCTTTGATTATAATGTCATTCGGAAGTATAACCGCCGCCGCATATACAGGACCGGCAAGCGGACCTCTGCCTGCCTCGTCAACTCCCGCAACAACCGTATATCCGTTATCGCGGCAATTATGTTCATACTCATACATCGCCTTTACGCGTGCAATTTCTTCTTCCTCTGTAAGTTTCTTTCTCGGCATATTTTTTCTCCTGATTTCTATTTACCTCTACCAATTTAATATTAAATGTGTTATACTGATATTAAATACACGGAGGTGATTTTTTATGTTGTATCAAAGGGAAATTAACGATCCCGTTTTAATACAATTTATTATTCTTTATACATTAAATCAAGCAAAAGATTATGTTCCGTACAATAATCTTATAAACCTTGTTCTTGATAATTGTAACATTAATTTTCAAGATTTTCAAGTCGCACTTGATAATCTCGAACATACACATCACGTTAAAACCTTTCTTGAAAGTGAACACAACGAAAAATATAAAATAACAAAAAAAGGTATGAATGCAAGTGACCTTTACACTCCAAACATACCTGTTTACATAAAAGAACCTATTGATAATTCTATCAATGAGCTTTTAAATACCGAAAAAGTCCGTAATTCCGTACGCAGTAAGATTACCCGTATACGCAAAAACGAATACAGCGTCGAATGTGAGCTTTACGACGATGACGACACCAACCTTTTAAAGCTTTCACTATATGCCGGCTCGCGTGAAGAGGCGGAACGTATGGCTGTGTATTTCAAGAATGAGCCGAATATCGTTTACGAAACAATTCTTACTGCTTTTAACGAAGAATTACATCATATTAGCGAAGATTGAAGCTGATATGACAGTCATAAGTCCTGCAACCGCAACCGAAAGACTGCTCATTGCTCCCTCGATTTCACCGATTTCAAGAGCCTTTGTTGTACCGATTGCGTGGGACGCAGTTCCTATCGCAAGACCTTTTGCAACAGGCTCTTTTATTCTGAAAATTTTCAAAACCGCCTCAGCGATTATATTACCGAGTACGCCTGTTATGATAATTACCGCAACGGTTATTGTCTGTATTCCGCCGAGTTCTTCACTCACGCCCATTCCTATTGCCGTTGTGATTGATTTCGGCAAAAGCGTTACATACTGTTCATGCGTAAGTCCGAACAAATACGACATCAAAAGTATACTTCCCATACTTGCCAAAACTCCCGCAAGTATGCCTATAAACACTTCCTTTGCGTGTTCTTTAAGCACGGATATTTGACGGTATAGCGGTATTGCAAGGCAGACCGTTGCAGGTGTTAAAAGATAGCTTATATACTTTGCACCGCTGTTATACGTTTCATAATCAATGTGAAATATCTTTATAACCGCGATTACAAAGATTATTGATACAAGCAACGGATTTAAAACCGAAATTTTCTTTCTTAAAAATATTCCTATCAAATATCCCACAACGCTGATTACCGCACCGAAGAATATGCTGTCTGTCATTATATTATTCATCTTTTTTGCCCTCTTTCTTCTTGCCTGTTTTCATAATCAATTCAGTCGCTTTGCCCGTAACCGCCATAACCACGATTGTCGATATGATTGTTATAACGACAACCGGCAACATCATATCTTTCAAATCGCCCCAAGCCGTTACAAGTCCGACGCCGCCCGGAATAAACATAAGCGGCATTATTTCAATAAGAAAGTCCGAAGTTCTTTCAACATGTTCAAGCTTTACAACCTTTGTACACAAAAGTATAAGCATTATTATAAGTCCGTATATGCTCGCAGGTACGGGAATAGGTATAAAATAATGCAACAATTCTCCGACAAATGTAACAACCAATATTATAAATAATTGATAAATGTATTTCATAAAAATTCACTCCTACCGTGTTCAAATAAAAAAGGAATACTTCATCAGCATCCCCTTTGGTTTACATCATCATACGTTATTATGTCGTTTATATCACGAATAGCCTCAAGGTATTCTCTGCACGCTTTCTTTGCACAATCAAGATTAAGTGTTTTATAATTTCCGCACTCAATCTCACTCGCTCCGAAAACTTCGCCGTCGTGTTTAATTGTCTTTGCCAAAATATCTTTTACCGTTTCAAGAACTTTTTCTTTCGGAACCACATCGCGTACAAGCAAGTAAAAACCTGTTTGACAGCCCATAGGACCGAAATATAACACTTCATTCTTTATATCAGAATTTCTTACGAACGTTGCAAGCATATGCTCAATCGTGTGCATTGTCACATTATCAAGCACCGTTCCGCTGTTCGGTTTACAAAAACGTAAATCGTATGTCACTATATCTACATCAACTCTTGATACATAAATTCCCACACCGAGTTTTCTGTGGTCAACTTGAAAGCTCTTTATTTTATTCACTGTAATTTTCCTCCGTTTATGCTGTTTAAAAGTTCAAGTATAATCTTGATTGAATTTGCCGCCGCCATTTTTGCAAATTCGGGATAATCCATATGTGAATCGTCATTTGCACCGTCCGATATTGCACGCAGTACACCGAAAGGCACACCGTTCATATAACAAACGTGTCCGATACTTGCGCCCTCCATTTCAGCGGCAATAGCACCGAAATTATCTTTTATTCTATCTCTTTGTTCCTGTTTGCTGATGAATTGGTCGCCCGAAGCAATAACACCTCTTTTTGATGTTATTGTGCCTACCTTGCTTACTGCCTGCTCCATTAAATCGGCAAGCTTTTTGTCACAAGGTATATTCACAAGATTAATGCCAGAAATCAAGCCGACAGGGTCACCTATCGGTGATGTGTCCATATCGTGTTCAACAACGCTGTCCGCAACGGCTATGTCGCCGATTTTAAATTCTTCCGAAAGTCCTCCGGCAACACCCACGTTTATCATAATGTCAGGCGAATACTTAAGTATCATAGTTTGTGAGCAGACCGCCGCATTTACCTTGCCGACTCCCGCAACCGCAACAACCGTTTCCACGCCGTTAATATTGCCTTTATAAAAATCAATGGTGCTGATTGTTTCCACCACTGCATTGTCCATAAGTCCTTTTAATGCCTGAACCTCAAGGTCCATTGCACCTATTATTCCAACAAGCATATATGTTCCTCCTAACTTTCTATCTATTATATAACTATTAAAATTGCCTGTCAATTTATGTTCTGTACAAATAATTACTCTTTTTTGCTTTATCCTTTGACATTCGGCAAAAAAAGTTGTATAATGATATGATGTTAGGAGAGATTATATGGATTTTGTAGCTATTGACTTTGAAACCGCCACATCAAATTATACAAGCGTATGCAGTCTTGGTATATGTGTGGTGGAAAACAACAAGATAACTGACAGAAAAGAAATTCTTATTAAACCCGAACCGTTTGAGTTTAATGATTATAATATAAAAATACACGGAATTACACCCGATATGGTTGTGAACAAACCTACACTTGCGGATTATTGGGATAAATTAAAGCCGTACCTTGACCACAAAACAGTTATTGCACATAATGCAGGTTTTGATGTCGGTGCACTTTGTGCGACTTTGGAGCATTTTAATATACCGTTCCCGACTTTTGATTATTTGTGTACGGTGAAATTGTCGCAAAAAGCATATCCCGAACTTCCGAGTCATAAATTAAACAATCTTTGTGACGCACTCGGTATTCATTTTCATCATCACCGTGCTTATGATGACGCATATGCCTGTGCCGCGGTTATGGTTAGAATACTTGAAGATTACAGTCTTTTGAACCTTGATGAGGTTGAAGAATGTTTTGAAATGGAAATCGGTCACCTTACTCCGGATACTCATTTGAAGTGTAAAAAGAATAAGAAGAAACAAAAGAAAAATTCAAAGAAAGCCGTCAATGAATGACGGCTTTTTTGATGTTAAATTGTTGTTCGCCACCCCTCAGTCGTTTCACGACAGCTCCCCTCAAGGGGCGCCTTAAAAGCCTCTCCTTGAGGAGAGGTGGCACGAAGTGACGGAGTGGCGGCAAAAAGGACGTTGTTGTGCCGTCCCTTATGAAGTGAATGTGGTTTTCGGGCGACCGATGATCGCCCCTACGAATTGCATATTTTTTTGTATCAGCCACACTTACAATCGGCTCCCCTTGAGGGGAGCTGACGGCGGAGCCGTCTGAGGGGTGGCAAGAGGGACGCCGAGGCACTGTCCCCTACGAAGTGAATGCGATTTTTGGGCGACCGATGCTCGCCCCTACGAACAATGTTTGCCCCGTTTTTTGGAACTCAATGCACTGTCCCATACGAAGTGAATGCGGTTATAATCTACCATACAAGCAACTCTCTCTGTTCTCCTACTTCAATTCTTTAATTTTAAATTCACCGTTTTCGTATATCATATATGTATGCGGATTACCGCCTTTCGGGATTGAAACAGAACCGGGATTTAAGTATGTAAAATCGCCCATATCCTCATTTGCCAGGATATGTGTATGACCGTTCACAAGGTAATCGCCTTTTTTTATCGGAGGCAAATTATTCGGATTGTATTTATGACCGTGAGTCAAATACAAGGTCTTTCCGTCAACGAATATAACCGCATAATCGGCAAGGACGGGAAATTCAAGCACCATTTGGTCTACTTCCGTATCGCAGTTACCTCTTACGCAAAGTATCTCGTTTTTAATGCCGTTTAAAAGTTCAATAACCTTTTTCGGTGCGTAATCTTTCGGCAAATCGTTTCTCGGTCCGTGATAGAGTATATCGCCGAGCAAAATCAACTTTTCTGCTTTTTCCTCTCTGTATGCCTCAACTGTTTTTTGGGCATAGTAGTACGAACCGTGTATATCTGACGCAAACATTAACTTCATATTCATTTCTCCTAATCATGTAATTTTATCGGATCAAATCCCAAGTAATCTCCCGAAACAAGTTTATATTCAATTCCGTTTATTGTCCCCTCAACGGCGTTTCTGTGTGCCGCCGCGTGAAGATGGCCGTAGATACACTTTGTTACAGGGTACTTTTTCATCATTTGTACAAATTCATTTTCCTTAAGCGAAACAGGCATTGGCGGATAGTGCGTGAACACATATATTTCATTACATTCCTTTACACTGTTTAATGACAATTCAAGTCTTAAAACTTCCCTATCGAATATTTTTCTGTCCTCACTGCCGAAATTATCCCAACCCGGATTTATCCAACCGCGAGTACCGCAAATTGCAACGTCCTCATACATAAATGAATTATTCTGTAAAAATTCTATATCGTCAAAACCATGCTCTGCGGTAAACTCACGCAATTTATTCATTGTCGTCCACCAATAATCATGATTGCCTTTAAGCAAAATCTTTTTACCGTTTAATTTATGCAAATATTCAAAATCTTTAACACTATGTTCAAGATACGTTGCCCATGAAAAATCACCCGGCAAAACAACAACGTCGTTTTCCTTTACGACCGACTGCCAATTATCCGCCAGACGTTCAACGTAATTTTCCCAAGCCTTACCGAATATATCCATCGGCTTGTCTATTCCGAGCGGAAGGTGTAAATCCGCAATAGTATATAATGCCATACATTTTCTCCTTAAAATTTATGATTATTATTATACCTCAATTTTTTAAATAAATCAAGAAAAAAGGCACTCCGTAGGAGTACCTCTTTTCGTGTCGTGTTGTATTATTCTGCAACAGTTTTTACAACTGTGTGAACACCGTTTATGTTACCCGACAGCTTAATCTGCATTCCTGCCTCATAAGCCGGAATTGTCAATGCGTTATCGGCAATATCTGCCGCTGTAATCTGTGTAAAGTATAGAATATCTTCACTCTTTACATCTGTTTCGTCAGCATCTTTCTTCAGTGCCATAACAACAACTTTTGCACCTGTATCGAATGCAGGAATGTTTGCAACATTTACCGATGTGCCGTTCTTAGCCGCTGTCATATTTTCATCAACTGCTGTTTCTCCATCTGATGACAACTTTGTAAGAACAAATGCGTTGAACTTATCATTCACCTTATCAAATGTATCCGGTAAATCCAAAGACATTGTTACCTTATTTGCACCGATTGTAAGTTGATCGCCGTATGCTTTCTTTAATGCGATTGATGTAAGTGCGCCGAGATTATTATATGTTGCCGCAACGAATGTAACTTCATCACTGTAGTTAAAGTTCTTTGTAACATCAATTCTCTTAAACTTAGTCTTATCCTCATCTTCAAAACCAAACTTATTGATTTCAAATATATCCGACGACTTAATTGTAAGTTTCTTGCTGTCATTCATACCGCCGCTTGTTGATGATACTCTTACATATACATCTTGAGCGTCTGCCATTGCGTCAATGTTAATCTTACCTGACGCATCAATAGTAATCTTGTCACTACCCAAAGGATATTTGTTTTCTGCATCATAAATATCATACTTAATCAAGTTTGAATTTAGATAAGGGAATTCAATACCCTTTCTTGACGCCTTTGTTGATGCCTGTGCGCTGCCGCCTGCAAGAACTGTCTGTGCGTCAACTGACAATGTCAGCTTATCAGGAGCTATGTTAAAACTCATTACGTTATCTACGCAAGTACCTGCACTGATGTTGATATGATTTGCAGGGCTTTCTGCAAGATTACGAAGTGCACAAGTCAAGATGTACGGTGTGCCTTCCGCACCTGTTTGAGGATTTACTCTCTTACCGTTTTCGTCATACTTATAAACTGTCATTACTGCATAAGCATTTGCGTTACCTGTTGAACACATAACCTGTACATTGTACCAAGAATCCTTATCAACAGTCATTGATCCGACTGTCTTGTTACTTGCACCAAGTGCATTCAATGTTGTGCCGGAGCTTGAAAGCTGTAAGCCAAGCTTACCCTTATCGTTACTGAATACTGTCCAGCCGGCACCGTCCTTTGCGAACTTCATATCAGCCGAGTAAATAACGTCTGCTGATGTATTTGCAGGAAATCCTACAAAATCATAAGCGGCTGTTACATTGTAATAAGCCGAACCGTCCCATGAACCTTCTTCAAGAGTTGCACCTGAAACGTATTCTTCACACGCATTTGATGAAACGTATGTATCTGTGTACTTATCTTCATTACCTGTGTTCATATTTGCAGGAAGTATCTGTATTTTAACAGTACCTTGAACACTGCCCGACTTATTTGTACCTCTTACTGTGATTGTTTGAGGTACTGCGTCTTATGTAACGCTTAGTACGCCGTCATTTGTGATTGTGATATTTTTGTTGTTTAATGCTCTTAGATTTGCCTCGTTGCAAACAATGTACTTCAAGTCACCGTCACCCGGTGTTACTGTAGCACCGTCAAGTGATGCAACTGCTGTAATCTGTGTATTTTCACCTACTCTTACTGTTGCTTTATCAGCTGACAGAGTAAGTGTATCGTATGTATCTGTTGATGTGTCCACTGCGTCTACATCAATAGTCTTTGACGCATATACGCCGTTTGCCGCTGTTGCACGAACTGTAATCTTTTGCTTTGACGCATTTGCACCGATTGTAAGCAATCCGCTTTCTGAAATTGTTATGTTTTCATCGTTCAGAACTGCGTCATTTGCCTCGTTATATACTGCCCATGTTACAGCAGGAGCTGTGATGTATTGGTCAAGTCTTGTTGCACCGTAAGTGAACAACATTGTTTCACCGGCTTTGATTGTATCGCTTGAACTGTCAAGTGAAATTGTATCTGCGCCAAGATTGTACAGTGCTATATTATCAACACTTGTATTTGCAAGTATGTTTAGATGTGACACACCGTTTCCGTTAGATGCTGCCATATTTCTAAGAGGCATACCCGTAACCTTTTGTACAAATGTCTTTGTGCCGTCTGAACTGTACTTCCATACGTACATATCAACATTTGCGTCAGCCGCACTGTAACGTCCTACAAGTGCGATATGATACCATGTATTTGTATCTGCACCAATCTTTGTATCTGTATAATCCTTGCCTCCTCTTTGCATTTGAATTGTACCGTTTCTGAATACAACCGCACCTGCAACCTTCTTATCACCTTTATCTTCCGGTGTAAATCCTGCACCGTCTGCGTCAAATCTTACGTCAAGTGAAATCATTACGTCAGCCTTTGTATTGGCAGGATATGCACATTCACTTTCAAGACAATATTCACCGTACTTATTATTGCCGTATGAACCTGTCTTAATATACTTTGTTCCGTCAGGAGCACCGTTTTCGATTGTTGCGGCTACAACTTTATCACCCGTGATTGATGTAAGTGTACTTGATTCACCATCCGTTGACGCTGCCAAAGTATCAAGTGTTTGAGGTGTACCTACTGTTGAATCGTCCGCAAACAATCCCACAATACCGTCCACGATTGAATTCTTAACACTTGACAGGCTCAAAAGTGCATTATCGCCGTCATCTTCTTTGCTGAACAATGCTGTTGTGTCTGCTTTTTCGCTTTCGCCGATTACAACCGGTTTGCAAATCGGTGTAGCCATATCGCTTGCCCAAAGCATAACTTTCATATTGTCTGTTATTACAAAGCTTGATGATACAGGATAATCATTATATGCACCGCTCTTATCAAGTGTAACTTTCTTTGTATCAACGCTCTTTAGAGTTTTATCTGCGTTATAGCTTGCGAAAATCAAGTTTGCATTTTCAATAGCGTCTACAGCCGTAACTCTTGCTGTACCGTTAGCATATTCAAGAACTGCATTTGGAGCGTTTTCTGCGTTGTATATTACGTTAGCAGTCTTTGTATTTGTGTTCATATTGTAACTTACACCGTCAAGGTAGCCAAGTACAGCACCTATATCCGATACAAGTTCACCGTCTTTATACTCAATCTGAGCATTTAACAGGTTCTTGTCAACACCCTTGTTTACAAACAAAGTTGTTGAACCGTTTTGAATATCAATTTGTGTGTAACCGTCTTTCAAACCGCCTGTGATTGAAACAATCGGCAAGCTGCCGTCTGTGTATGACGGAACGTCACCCTCTGTTTGAATTGTGTATTCAATATTCGGATTAACTTTCTTTAAAGCCTCCAAAGTCTTGATTGCGTCACACAATACGCCTGTTGTTGTATCAGGTCTGTAAGGTGATTTTGTATATCCTGTTATTGTTGTGCCGTTAAGCTTCATTTCATACTTATCAACATCTTCGTCATGGTCGATTGTGTATGTATTGCCGTCATCTGGGAAATCAGCAGTTGCACTGCTGCCAAGCGTCTTTAGTGACGGAACTGTTTGTTGAATTACCTGTGCAACGTCGCCTTGTGCAAATGCACGTTGCATTTTTGTTGTCAAACCGCCTGTCATATTAAGGTCGTCTGTTGAGTTGATTGTAGCCGTTACAGGTGCTTGACCTTCAAGAGATGCTGATAGAGTAATTGCACCTGCATTTCTTGTTGAACGAACAAATATTCTGTTTGTACCACATTCTGCATAGCAGTAATCAGTGTTGTTTGTTGTAATCTTGTCGCCTACACCGCTATTGTAACCGCCAAGAAGAACACCTTCACCGTTTAATGAAAGATTAATCTTGTCATATGCAAGCGGACAAGTGTTTCCGTCTTTATCTACTACTGCAACGTCAAAGTATGCAATATCACTGCCGTCTGCGATAAGTCCGTCAGGACCTGCAACAGGAGTAATCTTCAATGTTGTTGCCTCGCCTGTTGTTGAGATATAGTCTTCTGCAACAACTTCATCTCTTGCGTCATATGCAACAGCCTTAACTGTACCCGATTCTGTTACATCAATACCTGAGAATGAATATATAAATGTGCTGTCAGGCTTTGTTGATGTACCCTTTAGCTTATCATTAACGTAAAGTTCAACCTTTGAAAGACCTGCCGAACCGATAACGTAAACTGTCTTGTTCTTAGGATCACGTTTGCCGTATTCGCCTGTTTCTTCCCAATATGTACCGTTGTACGACTTTAGCGGATAGTTGTATGTATCGTCGCTAAGCTGCGGATAATTCCAGTGACCTACGATATGCAATTTAGGTGTTGTTGACTGAATTGTCTGCATTGTATAGAATACGTCTTTCTTTATTCTTACAGGGTCAACCTTACCTGATGTACGGCAGTTTTCAGTACCTGTGTTTCTGTTATGCATATTTGAGTCTGACCATACCATCATAGCCGCTGCCGAATAGTAGTCATTACCTGTTGAGCCGCCTACACGGTCTGAATAAAATTCGTTATACGCTCTTGCGTCTACCAATGAAAAATCTTCCGATGTAAGGTCGTGTATATCGTAACCGTCCGTCTTTGACGCACCTGAACCAAGCCACTTGTTTCTGTAATCATAGTCAGGTGGTGAGAAGTCATCCCATACACGTCTTGGGGCCTCTTCACGGGCATATTCTGTTTCCATAATAGGAACATACTTCTTTATAGCCGCCATTGATGCCTTTGCATTGCTTGCATGTCTGTTAAGCATTGTGCCGACATAATCAGCCGCTTGAATTTGGTCTGTTGATGAAATTGTACGGCAACCGCAGAATCTTTCACCGTTAGTGTCAAGAGTATTCTTTAGGTCTGTCATTTCCTGTTGGTGTGCCGCTGTAACTGCGTTGTTACCTGTTTCCCAGAAAATTACCGATGGCGAGTTTCTGAAATAAATCATTGCGTCACGCATTGCCTCAACACGCTGATCCCATGATCTTCCGTCAACGTCAGCCTCTTTATCACCTGCCGGACACGCCGATACTACACCGTACTTATCACCCGAACGAATTTGTGACGGCTTCGGCGCAACGTGCATCCAACGGATAAAGTTTGAATTTGATTCCTTTATCCATTGCATATCAAGGTCTTGCAACCAATCGTTTGCCACACCGATTACAGCCCACTCATTTGTTGAACGCTGTGCGTAACCTGTAAGCCATACAGGCTGGTCGTTAATCTTCAGACCGCCGTCGTTAATATCATATTCAACCTTACGAAAACCTGTTGTTGTCTTTTGAACGTCAAGTACGTTTCCTTCGCTGTCCTTTAGGACTGTATATACGTCATACAAGTTCGGAGAATCAGGGCTCCAGAACTTCATATCTTCACATTTTGCACTTGCAACAATTTTTGTTACATCAACAGTTTCTGTGCTCGTTGCCGCAGGGTTATCGTCATAAGCATCGTCAGGTACTGTTGTCATAAAGTGAGAATCTGCACCTGTATCTTTTGCTGTCTTAACCGATGTTGCGTCACTTTTAAATGAATATCTCAAATAAGGTTGCTTTGTATGATCTGCGTCAGCATCTGTTGAGTCCTTGTTAGGGTCAACCATTTCAACGACATTTACTTCCAAAGTAACGTCCTTATCTGCATCTTCATTTCTTACTTCGCCCTCAACTGTGATTGTTGCCGACTTTCCTCTTATATCAAAGTCTGTCGCATAAATATAGTTACCTTTTGTTTTAAGGTTATTGTATAGCGGCAAAGTCTGATAAGTCTTACCCTTTGCATAAAGGATTACGTCACCTGTGATACCGCCTTGAACTTCGTTGAAGTCCTTTGTGTTCCATTGATAACCGTTACCGTCTGCCGCACCCGGTGTACTGCCCGGTTTTGTTTCTTTTGTTACCTTTGTTGTGTCAGACTGACCTCTGTCAGCCGCGTTATCTGTCGCAACTGCTATAAGGTTGTCTTGACCCGGTTTAACATAGTCTGTAATATCAAAGCCTGTTGCCGCGATACCTGCCTCATAGTAACCGACTATTTCGCCGTTTACATATAGGTAAACAGAGTTTCTTACTGCCTCAAATTCAAGGAAAAGTTTCTTTCCTGCATCTGATTCAGGGATTGTTATATGCTTTCTGTAAAACATAAAACCTCTGTAAAGTCCTGCCTCACCTGAGTCGTAACACGGACCGTCGAATGAATCTTCCGCGTTTATCGGATGCGGTACACTGACCGTATCCCAATCGCTGTCATCATAATCTGCATCGTAAAAGTTCTTTCCGTCTTTTGCGACGCTTGCCGATGCCTTAGCAAGCGGATATTCACTTCCGTCTGCCGCTTTTTTGAACTTCCAGTCGACGTTCATATTATATGTAACCGCCGGACTTTCCGGTTCTTCGTATACAGCAGAAGTCAGTTCTTCGTCTGCAAAAACCGGAACTGCCGCTAATGACAACATCATCTGTAATGCCAACAGCAGTGAACAAAAAATACTTATTTTTTTCTTCATTTTTCATTTCCTCCTCTTTTATATGCTTTATTGATTGATTTAATTATATCAAATTTTAAACATTAAAGAATTGCATATCTTGTTTTAAATATTGCAAAAATTGCTTTTCTTTGTGATAACTGTACAGATTGTATATTTTAATATTGTTTTTTTTTGTGCATTTTTACATACAAAAAGAGCAGTAACCATAGATTACTGCTCTTTAAATATCGTTATTTTGCAAAAGTTGTTTTACATTCTGTAAACTTCTTCCGGTGAAACAACCGTTACATTTTCGTCTTTAAGCACTTCAAGCGCCTTTTCGGGATTTTCCACACGAACAATTACAAGTGCGCCCTTGTCGCTCTTACCGATAAATGCGTACATATATTCAATCGAAATACCTGCATTTTTAAGTTTTTCAATTTCACCCGCAAGTCCGCCCGGTTTATCAGCAACCGCAAGTGCAATAACGTCCGTAACCTTTACGACAAGATTATTGCTCTTTAGAATTTCAGCCGCTTTATCCGGATCGTTTACAATCATTCTCACAATACCGAAATCAGTAGTATCCGCAATCGACAATGCACTGATGTCGATACCGTTCTTTCCTATTACATTAAGTATATCCGAAAGTCTGCCCGATTTATTTTCCACAAAAACAGATATTTGTTTAATCAGTTTCATAGCTTTTACCTCCCTATTAATCGTGAAGTTTACGGTTATCTATAACTCTCTTTGCCTTACCCTCACTTCTTGTGATGGTTTTCGGCTCAACAAGCGTTACCTTTGCGCCAAGTCCCAACGTACTGCGTAATTTTGCAACGATATTCTTTTCAATCGCCGCAACAGACTTAACATCATCAGAAAGCAAGCCCTCCGACATTTCAACTTGTACTTCAAGAGTATCTGTGTTATTTTCTCTGCCGACAATAATCTGATAGTTAGGAGTAATATCGCCACCGATTTTCAAAAGTACTTCTTCAATCTGTGACGGGAATACGTTTACGCCTCTTATAATAAGCATATCGTCGGTTCTTCCTGCAGGTTTCTTCATTCTTACAAGTGTTCTTCCACATTCGCATTTTTCATAATCAAGTACGCATAAGTCACGCGTTCTGTAACGCATCATAGGCATACCCTCTTTTGTAATCGTTGTGAAAACAAGTTCGCCGAATGAGCCGGGAGGAAGTACTTCTTCCGTATCAGGGTCGATAATTTCAGGAATAAACATATCTTCACAAACGTGCATACCATTTTGAGCAGAACATTCATAAGATACACCGGGGCCTGTGATTTCGGTAAGTCCGTATACGTCATATGCCTTTATACCAAGCGACTGCTCAATCTGATGACGCATATCTTCCGTCCAAGGCTCTGCGCCGAATATACCTGCTTTTAGACTAAGTTGGTCTTTAACGCCCATTTCGTTTATTGTTTCACCAAGATACATTGCGTATGACGGAGTACAGCAAAGGTGAGTTGCACCGAGTTCAATCATAAGTCTGATTTGTCTTTCGGTGTTACCCGATGATGTAGGGATTGTCATAGCACCGATTCTTTCAGAACCGCCGTGTGCACCCAAACCGCCTGTGAACAAGCCGTAACCGTATGACACCTGGACAACCGAATTTTCATTGCCGCCTGCTGCCGCAATCTGTCTTGCCATACAGTCTGCCCACATATCAAGGTCGTTTCTTGTATAACCGGCTACAATCTGTCTGCCTGTTGTACCCGACGATGCGTGTATTCTTACAATATCCTTTTTGTCTGCCGCAAAAAGCTCAAACGGATAATAATCTCTCAAGTCCTGCTTTGTTGTAAAAGGCAACTTTGCAAGATCTTTAAGTTCTTTTATATCCTCAGGCTTTACACCCTTTTTATCCATTCTTTCTCTGTACATCGGAACATTTTCATAAACATTCTTTACTTGTTTTTGAAGTCTTTCAAGCTGAAGTTTTTCAAGCTCGTTTCTGTCCATTGTTTCAATTTCCGGCTGATACATTCCCATTGGGTACATCTCCTTTACTTTTTCTTTTTGTTTCTTATAAGCACTGCCGCTATAACAGCCCAAACAACAATAATTACGACTGTCCAACCTATATAGGTAGTGAATAAATCATGTAGAGTTTTAATCAATAATTGCACTTTTTACTCCTTAAAGTTCATATCCAAGTTCAAACGCTTTAATATTGACATCAAGGAATTTTTCCGGAACAGTTTCCTTTATAACGTCAATCCAAACATTTTTATCTACGTCCATACTCTTTGCCAAAAGTCCGATTAAAACTACGTTTACAGCCTTGATTGTACCTGCTTTTTCCGCAAGAGAAAGTGCGTCAACAGCCTGCAAATTAATCTTTGCACTAAGTTTTTCTTCAATATTTTCAGGATATTCCATAGCACCTGTGATTACAGGCATAGGATTCATTTTTTGAGTATTGGCAATCATCTTACCGCCTTTTTTCAAATAAGGCAAAGCACGCATAGCTTCAAGCATTTCAAATGCCAAAATCAAATCCGCCTCACCGCGGTCTATAATAGGTGAATAAACCTTATCACCGTACTTTACATATGTAACAACACTGCCGCCGCGTTGGCTCATACCGTGAACCTCGCTGACTTTAACGTCATAACCCTCTTTAATTGCAACCTTACCAAGTATACGGCTTGCAAGAAGTGTACCTTGTCCGCCGACACCGACTATCATTATGTTCATTCTACTTTTCCTCCTTTTCAATCGCACCAAACGGACAGACATTTGTACATAGTCCGCAGCCGTTACACTGTGTTGTGTCAATCTTAACAGTATCGCCGTCTAATGAAATTGCAGGACAGCCGAGTTTCATACACATCTTACACTTCTTACACTTGTCTGTTATGTGACAGTGACCCGAATACTTTTTACGCATATTCGGAAGAAGTGCGCAAGGTCTTTGTGCGATAATAACCGAAGGTTCTTCTCTTTCAACTTCTTCTTTTACGACCTTTTCAAAATTCTTTACGTCAAACGGATCTGCAACGACAACGTGTTCAATACCGATTGACTTGCAAAGTGTTATCAAATTAACTTGCTTTGTTTCTTCCTTACGGATTGTGTAACCTGTTGTAGGGTTATCCTGGTGACCTGTCATACCTGTGATTGAGTTGTCAAGAATTATAACAGTATTGTTACCCTTGTTGTATACAATGTCAACAAGACCTGTAATACCCGAGTGCATAAATGTTGAATCGCCGATTACTGATACAAGTTTCTTATTAAATTCAGCGCCTCTTGCTTTTGCCATACCGTGTGCGGCACTGATTGAAGCACCCATACAAATTGTTGTGTCAACGCTTTGCAGAGGAGGTGTTGCACCAAGTGTATAACAGCCTATATCGCCCGAAACAACAAGACCGAGTTTCTTTAGTACATAGAATGTACCTCTGTGCGGACAACCTGCACACATTACAGGAGGACGAACAGGTGTAGGCTCGTCTATAACGTCAAATTCAGGTGCGTCTGTACCCAAAACAGCTTTCTTTATCATTGACGGTGTATATTCGCCTTGAAGTGTAAATACGTCCTTGCCTATTACATCAACTCCGACGCTCTTACAGAAATCTTCGATAACAGGGTCAAGTTCTTCGATAACGAAAACTTTATCATACTTTGACGCAAATTCTTTTATCTTCTTTTCAGGTAGCGGATAAACTATACCGATTTTCAAATAATCAGCCTTATCGCCAAGTGCTTCTTTTGCATACATATATGCGATACCGCCTGCGATAATACCGATTTTTGAGCCGTTTTCTTCAACTCTGTTAAGAGGTGATGTTTCAGCCATTTCCTTTAGTGCGTTTATTCTGTCCTCAACGACAACGTGACGCTTTATCGCATTACCCGGCATCATTACATACTTCTGCGGATTTTTCTCGTAATCCTTTAATGCAACTTCCTGCTTTTCTTCTTCCTCAACAAGACTCTGTGAATGAGAAACTCTTGTTGAAAGTCTTAAAAATACAGGTGTATCGTATTTTTCGGAAAGTTCATATGCAGTCTTTGTGAACTCCTTACATTCTCCGCTGTCAGACGGCTCTAACATAAGTATTTTAGATGCCTTTGCATAGTGACGTGAATCCTGTTCATTCTGTGATGAGTGCATACCTTGGTCATCGGCAACGCACAATACAAGACCACCGTTTACTCCTGTATAGCTTGCAGTGAAAACAGGGTCAGCCATTACGTTAAGACCGACGTGTTTCATACAAGACATACTTCTTGCGCCGGCGATTGACGCACCGATTGCAACTTCTGCCGCAACCTTTTCATTCGGCGCCCATTCAACGTATATATCGTCATATTTAACTATATTTTCTGTAATCTCGGTACTCGGTGTGCCGGGATATGAGGAAACAACGCTTACACCGGCCTCATAAGCACCGCGTGCAACCGCTTCATTTCCAAGCATTAACTTTTTCATCATGTAATCCTCCTCGTTATTTAACCATTATTATAATTTTAACAAAATTCGCCTCTATCGTCAAGTACATTGTAGAAAAAAGCAACAAAATATATTATACTTTCATATTAAAATACCCATTTGCATTAAGCAAATGGGTATCAGTTCGGATTTTTCACGTTTCAAACAATCATTCAAGTTCAAATGCACCTGTGTAAAGTTGATAATACTTACCTTTTTGTGCAATAAGCTGTTCGTGATTACCGCGTTCGATAATTCTTCCGAGTTCAAGCACCATAATTACATCTGAATTTCTTACAGTTGAAAGTCTGTGTGCGATAACAAATACTGTACGTCCCGTCATAAGTGCGTCCATACCTCTTTGAACTATCGCCTCTGTTCTTGTATCAATACTTGAAGTTGCTTCGTCAAGTATCATTACAGGCGGATCTGCAACCGCCGCTCTTGCGATTGACAAAAGTTGTCTTTGACCTTGCGACAAGCTGCCGCCGTCACCCGAAATAACTGTATCGTATCCGTCAGGCAACATATTTATAAACTCATCCGCATTCGCAAGTCTTGCCGCCGCATAAACTTCTTCGTCCGTTGCGTCAAGATTACCGTATCGGATATTTTCCTTAATTGTACCCGTAAACAAGTTTGTATCCTGTAAAACGATACCGAGCGAACGTCTTAAATCTTTCTTTTTGATACGGTTAATATTAATTCCGTCATAAGTTATCGTACCGTCGGCAATATCATAGAAACGATTTATAAGGTTGGTAATAGTAGTCTTACCCGCACCTGTCGCACCGACAAACGCAACCTTTTCGCCGTGGTCGGCATACAATGTTATATCATGCAGTACGATTTTTTCGGGATTATATCCAAAATCAACATCAAAGAATTTAACTTCACCCGTAAGACGTGTGTATTTAACACTGCCGTCCTTTTGAACTTCTTTCCAAGCCCACATATATGTCTTTTCTTCCGTTTCAACTATATTGTCGTTTCTGTCGTACTTAACATTGACAAGTGTAACATCGCCGTTGTCCTGTTCTACTTCTTCATCCATAAGATTGAATATTCTTTCCGCTCCGGCAAGTGCCATAACGATTGAGTTAAGCTGTTGCGATATTTGGTTTATCGGCATTGTAAATGATTTTGAAAGTTGCAGAAATGACGCTATAACGCCAAGTGTAAGTCCCGCAACTCCGTTTAGTGCAAGTGCACCGCCGATAATAGCTATAAGCACATACTGCAGGTTACCCAAATTAGCCATAATCGGCATTAGGATATTTGCGTATTTATTAGCCTCGGTTGCGTTTTCACAAAGCTCTTCGTTAATCTTATCAAAATCTTCTTTTGAATGTTCTTCGTGACAGAACACCTTAACGACCTTCTGACCGTTAATCATTTCTTCGATATAACCGTTTACCTTACCGATGGACTGCTGTTGTTTTACAAAAAATCTTCCGCTCGCTCCTGCAATTTTCTTTATTACAAACATCATACAGGTCGCAAACACCAACACAAATATTGCAAGATAAACATTCGATATAAACATCGCAACGACTACCGATATAATTGTAACCGCCGACGAAAACATCTGCGGAATACTCTGTGCCATCATCTGTCTTAGAGTATCTGTATCGTTTGTGTAGTAACTCATTATATCGCCGTGAGTATGTGTATCGAAATACTTAATCGGCAATTTCTGCATATGAGTAAACATATCGTCACGAATTTTCTTTAGCACACCCTGTGCGATTGATACCATTGTTCTGTTATAAAATAATGTAGCAATTATTCCCACTGCATACACAATACCCATTACGCAGATTGCTTTAAGCAAGCCCGTGAATACAGGGTTTGTACTGCCCAAAAGCGGTGTTATATAGTCATCGATAAGCGTACCGATAAACATTGAGCCGGCAACGTTTGCAACGGCACTCAGCAATATACATATCAATACAAAGATAAATCTGAATTTGTATTCCTTCATATATGAAAGAATACGTTTGATTGTCTTACCGGTATTTTGTGCACCGTGTTTATTCATCGTCACCGCCTCCTTTCACCTGTGAATTATATACTTCCCTATATATTTCGTTGTTCTTCAAAAGTTCTTCATGAGTACCTATTCCGTTTATTTCACCGTTATCCATAACAATTATCTTATCTGCGTCTTCGACAGATGAAATTCTCTGTGCAATAATAATCTTTGTCGTGTTCGGTATTTCTTCACGGAACGCACGTCTGATACTTGCATCTGTCTTTGTATCAACCGCACTTGTACTGTCGTCCAAAATAAGGATTTTCGGTTTCTTTAACAAAGCTCTTGCGATACAAAGTCTCTGTTTCTGACCGCCCGATACATTTGAACCGCCCTGTTCGATATAAGTATCATACTTATCAGGGAATGTCTGAATAAATTCATCGGCTTGTGCAAGCTTACATACTCTTTCGATTTCTTCATCTGTTGCGTGGTCATTACCCCAACGCAAGTTTTCTTTGATTGTTCCGGAGAACAACACATTTTTCTGAAGTACCATTGCAACCTCGTCACGCAATGACTCAATATCGTATTCCTTTACGTTTCTGTCACCGACAATCACTTCACCGTCGGTTGTATCGTAAAGTCTTGGGATAAGCTGTACAAGGCTTGACTTTGAACTTCCCGTACCGCCTATAATTCCGACAGTTTCACCCGATTTAATATCAAGATTTATATTCTTAAGGCAGAGTTTTCTCTTTTTCTTTGAATATCCGAAGTTTACATTTCTGAATGAAATATCGCCGTTTTTAATTTCATATACAGGATTTTCAGGATTTGTAAGATCGCTCTTTTCGTCAAGTATTTCGACGATTCTTTCAGATGACGCTCTTGCCATTGTAATCATTACGAACACCATTGAAAGCATCATAAGGTTCATAAGAATTTGCATTGTATATGCAATAAGGCTTGTAAGCTCACCTGTTGTCATAGTTGACGCAACGATAAGCTTTGCACCGAACCACGATATGAAAAGCATACAGCCGTATGCCGCGAACTGCATAAGCGGTGCGTTAAATGCCAAAAGTTTTTCGGCTTTTACAAAGTCATCGTATATATCTTCAGAAACGTTTTTAAATTTCTTTTCTTCGAAATCTTCTCTTACAAATGATTTAACAACTCTTATACCTCTCAAATTTTCCTGTACAACGTTGTTAAGTTTATCGTATATCTTGAATACTCGTTCAAATATCGGGTGTGCGTGAGTCATTATAAAATACAATCCGCCGCCCAAAACAGGAATTGCAAGCAAGAATACAAGTGAAAGTTTATGATTTATACCAAACGCCATAATAAGCGAGAATATAATCATTATCGGACCTCTTACCGCAATTCTGACTATCATCTGATAAGCATTTTGTACGTTCGTTATATCAGTTGTAAGTCTTGTTACGATACTTGATGCAGAGAATTTATCAATATTTGAAAATGAGAAGTTCTGTACATTATAGAACATATCCTTTCTCAAATTCTTCGCAAAACCTGCCGATGCACTCGCCGCAAATTTACCCGACAATGCACCGAAAACCAATGAAATTACACATGAAATTGCAAGGGCGATACCTATTTTCAATATGTAATTCATATTTCCAGCGTCAATACCCTTGTCAATAAGCATAGCCATAAGAAGCGGTATTACAACTTCCATAATAACTTCAAGAGTAACAAAAATCGGTGCAAGAATCGAATCACGTTTATACTCTCTTACACTTTTTAATAATGTCTTTATCATCTAATTCCTCCTTTAAAAATGTAGTACGCTACATATTAAGGTAAAAATATACCCTATTTTTCACACTTATCATTGTCTTGGTACATATGTTCGTAAACCTTTGTTAAAAGTTTTTTGAGTTCTTTTTCCTCCTCATCATTTAATGCACCTGTTATCAACGAATCCATATACTTTCTGTGTTCTTTCATTTCACTGCCAAGCTCAAAAGCCTTGTCAAACAAAATAACCTGTCTGCATCTATGGTCCTCCGGATTTACCTCAACACGCACAAAATTATTCTTCTCCATACGCTTTAAAAGTCCGATAATCGTGGAATGTCTTAACCCAAATTCCTGTTCAATCTCCTTTTGCATTACAACATTCTTGCCCTTTTCAAGCATATAAAAAAGTATATTTGCCTGCGAACAGGTTATATCGTATTTCTTCAGATGTGCATTTGCCGCCATAGACATAATCTCATCTATCCTCTTAAAATAAAAGCCTATACCTTTCTTTTTCACAAATACACCTCCTCGCAAAAAAATGTAGCGTACTATACTTTTTGTGTAGTACGCTACATATTATACACATTATTAATATTAATGTCAATAAACCTTTTTCAAAGTTCATATTTTGTTCATTAATTGTTCACGTTATTCGGAAACGTAACATAAATAGTTGTACCTTTGCCGACTTTGCTCTTTACGCGTATAGTCGCATTATGGCAGGCACAAACGTGCTTTACTATTGAAAGTCCCAAGCCTGTACCGCCGACTTTTTTTGAGTGGCTTTTATCAACGCGATAAAAACGTTCAAATATTCTTTCCGTATCTTCGGGCGGTATTCCTATACCCGTATCCTTTACGGACAGTTCCACGCCCTTTGCCGACTCGCCGACAAATACGGTTATTTTTCCGTTATCCTTATTATACTTTATCGCATTGTCAAGCAAGTTATATACAAGCTCACTCACCAATGTCACGTTACCTTTTATGAATGTCGGTATCTTCGTATAATAAATCTGAATACCTCGTTCTTTTGCGGCTTTTTCAAGAACACATATCGCCTCTTCCGTAACCAGCGAAAGGTCGATATTTTCCGGATTTTCAACACTTCCCTGTTCGTCAATATTTGATAGATTTATTATATCATCTATAAGAGTAAGAAGTCGGTCGGACTCTTTTTCTATCTTTCTGCCAAACTCCTTGATGTCCTCCGCCTTTGCCATACCGTTGCTTATCATTTGTGCATATCCCGAAATGGTTGTAAGCGGTGTTTTAAGCTCGTGCGAAACGTTTGCGGTAAATTCACGTCTGATTTTTTCCGTCTTTTCTTTTTCCGCATTTTGATTTGCTATTCTTGCAAAAAACGGTTTCAACTCGTCATATATCTCTGCCTTGCCTATATTATTTATATCCACTTCATTAATCGGATCTAAAATATATTTCGTCAAATGCTTTGCACTCACAAACGAAACAGCAATAACGCATATTAAAATAATAATAACTATCGGCATTATGGTCAAAACCATATACATTATTACTTTTGTCGGCTGTGACATTCTTAATATACTGCCGTTATTCAATTTTACGGCATAATAATATATTTTTTCACCAATAGTTTCGGAATTACGGCTACTGCTCCCGTTTCCGTATGTAACAGCTTGTTTAACTTCCGGTCGTTCAAAATGGTTTTCCATTGTAGTTGTATCCGCCTCGTTATCATAAATAACCGTACCGTCTGATTTGATAAGCGTCACTCGAATATCGGATACATTATCATACATTTTGGTTAATATATTAATTTCACTGTTTTTGTCATAACCGTCTAAGCATTGTGCCAATATATTTGTTCTTGATTTTAAATCTGATTTTTCCTTTATCGAATACTGTGTACAATATGCCACCAAAATAAGCAGCATACTTACTATAACTGATGATATTGTAAGAATTTTCAGCGTGCCGTTTATAGCTTTTCTCATATCTTATATCCTACATTTCTTATAGTTTCGATACACTTACCCTTTTCGCCGAGTTTATGTCTTAAACTTCCTATATGAACGTCCAGCGTTCTGCTTTCGCCCTCAAAGTGATAACCCCATATCTTTTCAAGCAAAACCTCTCTCGGCACAACTGTGCCTTTGTTTTTCAGAAGATATTTAAGAAGTTCAAATTCTTTAAACGTTATCGCAATATCCTTTCCGTCAACCTTTACATTCCTGCTTTGGTTGTCCAAAATGATACCCTTGTATTCGATTATATCAGAACCGGCTTGCGGACCGCTCCTGCGAAGGACTGCTTTAATTCTTGAAATAAGTTCCATAACGCCGAAAGGCTTTGTTACATAGTCGTCCGCTCCGTATTCAAAGCCTTTGACTTTGTCACTTTCAGTACCTTTGGCTGTTATCATAATAACAGGAACATTTTTAGTCGTATCGTTGTTTCGTATGTCTTTCAGTATAGCAATTCCGTCTTTATCCGGCAGCATTATATCCAAAAGCACCATTGACGGCAAACGCTCGCCAAGTCGTTTTTCAAAATCTGAGGCACTTTCAAAGCCCTCTGCCTCAAACCCTGCTGATTTCACTGCATACGTTATTAAATCTCTTATTCCCTCATCATCTTCGACGCAATAAATCAAATCCATAAAACAATCCCCCATTTATACATTATTCAACTTCTGACGATACCGAAAACGGCAATATATACTTTTTACCGAATTCAACGCACAATTCTTTATATTCAGGATTGTTTCGTCTGTTACTCATAACGTGATGCACATCATAATTTTCGTCATTGAGTTCAATAATAGCTGCAGCAACGTTTGCACAATGATCAGATATTTTTTCAAGTGCGGTAATGTAATCGGTAAATACAAAACCTTGATTTACACTGCATCTGCCCTCTTGCATACGCTTTATATGACGGTTTTTAAGGTCATTTCTAAGTCTGTCGATAACGTCCTCCAAAGGCTCAACTTTATTAGCAAGTTTAACATCGTCCTTTGAAAATGCACTGATTGTAAGGTCGATAATTTCACCGACGGCATTAACCATTATAGTGATTTCCTGTCTTGCCTTGTCGGAGAAATGAACGTCTTTATCACGTTTTTCTCTCGCTGTAAATACCAAATCGGCGGTATAATCCGTCATTTTCTCAAAATCTGATATTGCGTGAAGAAGTATTGAAACTTTCTGCGAATCCGACTCATTCAAGCTCTTTGCCGAAAGCTTTACAAGATATGCACCGAGTGCGTCCTCATATTCATCGGCAAGATTTTCTGTTTCTATAATTTTCCTATCTATCGACTCTGAATACTTTGCAACGCATTCCTGTGCCATGGTAAAGCTCTCTTTTACCATATATGCCATATTTGTAGCAAGCGTCATACATTGTTCAACAGCGAATGACGGAGTTTGCAAAAATCTTTCATCAAGCAAACCGAATGTGCTTTCTTCCGCACCCTCTTTAATTGTCATTCTTGCCAATTTTTCAAGTAACTTGTTAAACGGCAACAATACAGCCGTTGCAACAACATTGAATATCGTATGAACTATTGCGATATTAAACGGTGTAACAGAATCGCTTACAAATGCAAAATTGAAGATTGCATTTGCCGCATAGAATAATACAAGGAATAAAACCGTACCTATAATATTGAAATACAAATGCACCATTGCGGCACGTTTTGCGTTTTTGCTTGCACCGATACATGATATAAGTGCAGTCACACAAGTACCTATATTTTGTCCCATAATTATAGGAATTGCCGCACCGAACGTTATTTTACCCGTAGAAGAAAGTGCCTGAAGTATACCGACAGATGCAGATGACGATTGTATAACAGCAGTTAAAACAGCACCTGCAAGCACACCTAAAATAGGATTTTGGAACATTGTAAGTATGTTTGTAAATGCCTCAACATCTTTTAAAGGCTCAACAGCCGCCGACATTGTTTCCATACCGAACATAAGTACCGCAAAACCAAGAAGTATGTTACCGATATTCTTCTTAGAGTCGCTCTTTGCAGCCATTGTAAATACAATACCAATAAGTGCTAAAACCGGAGTGAAGTTAGCCGGCTTACAGAGTTGAATCCAAAAGCTGTCCCCCTGTATACCGGAAAGGCTCAATATCCATGATGTAACAGTCGTACCGATATTTGCACCCATTATAATACCGATAGCCTGTCCGAGTTTCATAATGCCTGAGTTTACAAAACCTACAACCATAACCGTAGTAGCTGAAGATGACTGTATAACCGCCGTAACGGCAGCACCCAAAACAACGCCTTTTATAGGATTTGACGTAAGTTTTTCAAGTATCTGTTCAAACTTACCGCCGCCAAGCTTTTCAAGACCGCTGCCCATTACGTTCATTCCGTAAAGGAACATCGCCAGTCCTCCGAACAATGAAAATAAACCAAAAATGTTCATAATTTTATCCCCTTGTTTATATTTTATAAAATCCTCTAAGCTAATTATATATAATCTATGTAAAATTGTATTCAAGCCTATCTTAAATTTATGTAAAATCTTTTAAAACTCGCCAATATTCGATTAATTTTTCAAGCGAAAACATTGCGTTTGCAGGGCTTGTAGACGGCAGTTTTACCGCATTTAAGTCAGAATTGTATTTTACAAACAATTTATACGCGGTATTTCCGTTTGTAAAGATTTTTTTAATTTCAGCCGTTTGTAAAATCCGTCTTAAATCATTCGGCGTAACATTTTTTATAGAGCTGTCGGACGAACCTTCTATGTCACAGCTTGCAATAACGTCCCAAACCGCAATATTATGTTTTATCAAAAATGCTTTTTTCTCCTCTGTCGTGCCCGGACAGACGTCATTCATAACATTCGCAAGCACCTTCCAAAACCTGTTCTGCGGATGACCGTAGAAAAAGTTTGCTTCACGTGATTTTACAGACGGGAAACTGCCGAGTATAAGTATTTTTGAATTTTTATCGTATATGGGTTCTATTGTATGAAATTCCATTTCTATCACCTCTTAAATAATACTGTATAAACCTTAAATACACCTTAATTTTATAAAAATATCAGTGGAAATCAAATTTTGTATTGACTATTATATTTTTATATTATATCATAAAAATATTCACAAATAAAGAAAGGATTATAGATTATGAAAACAGCAAACGCACCATTGTTTAAAGACCCTATTCATAACGGAGCCGCCGATCCTGTCGTTATATATAATGAAGAAACAGGCACTCATTATATGTTTTACACTGCAAGACGCGCAGACGTTGAAGAAGAAGGCGTAATGTGGGTACACGGTACTGATATAGGAATTGCGGAAAGTAAAGACAACGGTAATTCATGGGAATATATAGGTATATGCAGAGGCCTTGAATACGGCGAAGGCAAAAATACATATTGGGCACCGGAGGTTATACGTTTCGGCGAGCTTTATCATATGTATGTAAGCTATGTTCCGGGAATTCCTGCCGACTGGAATCACCCGCGTTACATTCTTCACTACACATCAAAAAATTTGATTGATTGGAATTTTGAAAGCAAGCTTAACCTTTCATCAGAAAAAATTATTGACGCTTGTGTATTCAGACTACCGAACGGTATTTTCAGAATGTGGTACAAGGACGAGCGAAACGGCTCTCATACATATTTTGCCGACAGCAAGGACTTATATAATTGGGAAGTTAAAGGCTGTGCCGCCGATGATGTTCCGCACGAAGGTGCTAATGTATTTGAATTTGGCGGTAAGTATTGGCTTATAACCGACTGTTGGAGCGGTTTGGACGTCTATTATTCGGACAACCTTACGACTTGGACAAAGCAAAGCAGTCGTATTCTTGACGTAGGCGGTACAAGAGAAGATGACGGAGTTATCGCAAATCACGCCGATGTATATGTAACGGACAACAACGCATATATTTTCTACTTCACTCACCCTGACAGACAAAAAAATATGCTTGAAAATAATATCGGAAACGAACGCAGAACATCAATTCAAGTTGCCGAACTTGAAGTTAAAGACGGTGTTTTGGTATGTGACAGAAATAAGGATATATCGGTTAAACTTAAATAATATAAAAAGGTTAGACGAAATTTCGTCTAACCTTTTGTATTACTTTGATGTAGTTATGCTTATATTGTTTCCGTCACTTGTCATTACAATATCGCCGCTTTCATCGGTGCGATACACTTCCACACCCGCGTCACTTAGTTTACTTAAAGTTTCTTCATTAGGGTGACCGTATGAATTGCCTTTTTCTACGCTTATCACGGCATACTGCGGCATAACTTCACGCAAAAACGGATATGACGTTGACGTTCTCGAACCGTGATGACCGACTTTAAGCACCGTTGATTTTAAATCTGCACCGCTGTTTAATATTTCTTCTTCCTCGTCGCTTTCGGCGTCACCCGTAAATAAGAATGACGTATTTCCATATGTGATTTTTAATACTATTGACGTACTGTTTAAATCCTTGCCGTTTTCGTCAACAGGTCCTAAAAATTCAACCGTACTGCTGCCAAGCTGAATTTCGTCACCGATATTCGGGTGCTTAATTTCAACATTTTGTTCTTCCGCTTTTTTCTTGAAATTTTTATATGCCTTTGTATTCGTCTCTGTTTTCGGTGCATATATGTTGTCCGCTTTTGTTACCGACAACGCACCTGACAAACCGCCGACATGGTCCTCATGAGCATGAGAACACACAACATAATTAAGCTCCGTAACATCTTCTTTCTTTAAATATGCCGCTACCACATTACTGTCCGCAACATTTCCGCCGTCTATCATCATCGTTTCGCCGTCACATTCTATAAGCGCCGAATCGGCTTGTCCTACATCTATAAAATGCACCTCAAAATTTGAATTTTCGGGTATATCCGATGGGTTTACATTACTTCCCAATATTCCGAATGACATAACAAATGCCATTAACATATTTAAAATCTTGCTCATCTTCTACTCTCCCTTCATATATAAAATTATTATAACTTATAATTGACTTAATCTGCAAGTATTTTGTTGATTATTTTGATGTTTAATGTTAAAATATCTGTATAGTATAAATTTGAAAGGATATTGTATATGTTAAATGCTGTGTTTTTTCCGTTTTCGGAAATGTATATAAATCACGTTAAATCATCAGAAAAATATGATATGAAGATACAGCACTACCATGACGCATATGAAATATATTTGCAGGCGGACGGTGAGAGATACTTGTTCCTTGACGATATTTGTTACACGTTAAAGCAAGGCGATTTGGTAATTTTAAAGCCGTTTGACATTCACTATATGGAAAGCCGCGACATTGATTTTTACGAAAGATATGTTTTGAATTTCAGCAGTGATATGCTGAGCGGAATTTTGACAAAAACAGAAACCGACATTCTTTTCGATAACATCAAGTCGTGCGTATTCCATCTTAATGATGAGCAATTTACTCTTATTCTCGATTACTTCAAAAAAATTGACGCATTTTCAAACAGAATAGGTTTGCTTTCCGAAAAACTTGCGTTAAGCAGTGTTTTTCAGCTTGTTTCTGTAATTAAAGACCTTTCAAAAAATGCCGAAATTATCACAAGTCAAAATACTACGCCCGAAATAGTTACTGCGATTGACTATATAAACAATCACTATAAAGAGGACATAAACCTTGACATTATAACCGAAGTTGTGCATATCAGCAAATATCATTTTTCACGACTTTTCCACAAGGCAACGGGTGCAACGTTTCTGCAATATTTATACAATGTGCGTCTCGTAAACGTCCACTCACTGCTTGCCGAAACAAATTTAAACTTAAACGAAATCGCTATTCGTACAGGCTTTTCGTCAAGTGCGCATTTATCAAGAATTTTCAAGCAAGTGTACAATGTTTCACCGCAAAAATTCAGACGTATGTTAAAAGAGAAATCAAAAAAGCAGTGATTAACACTGCTTTTTATTATTGCTGAAGTTGTTTTTTGAATATTGTTCTGAAAATCAATCTTGCAAGCGGTCCTGCAAAAAATATTTGCCAGCACAATGCCATTGGGAAATTCATAGCTGTTGTTTGCAACCATACCGCAACAATTTCTTTGCCCGGATTTTTAAACAACAATGTTGCGATCATACTCATTGTCGGACACATAATACATACAATCATTGACGAAATCGCAAGCGTGATAAAGAACGGATTATCCACGCCCGGTCTTATAAATCTGAATGCAAGCTTTGTCGCAAGTTTTTCGACTGCGAAAAACTCAAGTATGAATGCGGCAGGCCACATTATAACCATTTCGTGAAATGCAAGCAAGAACACCTCATTGCTCATCTGTCCCTTGTTCAGGCTGATATTATAGCATATCATTGCGTACACCATAATAAAAGCCATAATCAGTGTGAAAATAATGTTTTGAAATTTTGTCTTTGGCATAAATTTTTACCCCTTTTCTTAAATTTACGCAAAAAAACAACACATCCGTGTTGTTCGTTATCATCGTTAAGCACAATGTGTCGTTTCCAATTATATACCAAAGCATTATTAAATTGCGAGAGTTATTTTAACATAACAAGTCTGTGTTGTCAATACCTTTCTCTGAAAATACTCAAAAATCACATCTTGCGATGTGATTTTTGGAGCTGTAGACATTCTTAATTACTTACCCATTCTCCGACCGATTCATTTGTTACAACATTTACGTTTCCGGAGAAATCGGACGTATAAAGCTTACCGCTTTTTTTATCCACAAAGTAAATTTTATCATTTTCAACATCGAATTTTTTTACTGCTTTATTATAGATACACGTCAAGTCACTTGCGTCAAGACTGCCTATATAAAGTCCGTTATACGAAGTTATAAGTCTGCCGTCCGCAGTCTTCACATCGTCTGCATAACAAACATAATTATTGTCACTGCCGTCAAGATTTACGCGGTAAACCTCCTCGCGGAAAGGGTTTTTATAATAAATCGTATCTCCCCACTGTGCAATAAGTTCAATATTTATCCATGACGCGTCGCCCTTTACGACCAAATGTTGATCTGTTCCGTCTATGTTCATACAATAAATATCTTTTCCGTTGTCTTGATTTACAAACAGAATTTTATCTGTCGATGTTTGATTGTTACAAATAAGCGAATTAATTTGATTTAAAGTCTTAACTTCACTTCCGTCACGGCTAATTCTCATCAAATTACCGTACCAAACACCGTTTTCGACAAACAGATAATCTCCGTAATAAAAACAGTTAAACGGATACAGCTTAACATCACTGTCACCCATACTTAATTTCACAAGTGACGTTCCGTCAAGAGTAATTCCGTACATTGTATTGTCATTATCCAAGTTGAAATATATGTAATCCTTGTACTTTTTAGGGTATCTGACCGGATTATCGGTAAGTCGTTCAACGTCGCCGCTGTCAATATTCATACGATAAAGAACACCGCTCTTTTTTCCGCCGTCCGATTCCTGATAATATATCCACCCATCATCAACGGCAATTTTATTGACCGTTTTATTGATAAGTTCCTCTTCGCCCGTTATGTCATTTGCTCGGTAAAGGTGTCTGTCATTTTTAGACAAATAGTAAACATTATTGTCATACATTTCAAGTTCACAGACGCTGTTGTCAGATAATTTCTGTCTGTTTGCACTGTTTTTGTCTACTGAATATAGCTTTTGATAGTCAGAATCGGACGCATAGTATACCGTACCACTTTCGTTTATACGGCTGTCTATAACAACTCTGTTGTTTTCACCGTCCCAACCGACAGTTGCGCCTAAAGTTTCGGAGACCGCTCTTACCGGAACATATGTTCTGTCATCAATTATTTTAGCAGGTACGTCAAGCTGAATTTGGTCAACCCAAATTGCCGAACCGTCTGAATTATATACTCCCGTACTCATAATTTGATTATCAACAGGCACGCATATAAATTCGCCGTTTCTTTCAGCCCAAACCGTTCTGCCGTTATTGTCCCACGACACATTTGCACCAAAGGCCTCAAATATCGCTCTCATCGGTACAAGCACACGTTCGTCAATATTCTTCGGATTAACGTCACATTCCAATTTTTCGCCGTCAATATATACTTCTATAACGTCATTAGCAAAAGCATTTACGCACGGCAACATAATTATTCCGCTTATCAAAAGTGCAATCAGTTTTTTCAAGATAATCGCTCCTTTATTACAGCATAAATATCATCATTTATATCTTCGACACTTCTTATTTTTCCGTTTTCAACACATGAAATATGTTTCCAGCCGAAACGTTTTGATACGTATACTGCATTATCATAGCTTTTTTGAAGATAAGATATATCACTCTCGTGTATATCCTTTTTATCTCCGCCGTTTGACTTGTTAGCCCTGTCTTTCATTAATTCTATGCCGTACTTTGGCGGCATATCAAGAAATATCGTAACGTTCGGACGCGGAAGTCCGTAAACATTGTATTCAAGGTCGTCAAGCCACGTTAAAAACTTGTCTTTTTCTTCTTGATTTTCGATTTTGCTTGCTTGATGTATAAGATTTGATGACACATATCTGTCCGCTAAAATCAATGTGCCGTTTTCGTAATCCTTTCCCCAATCGGTTTTATACGTTGCAAATCTGTCAGCCGCAAAAAACGTTGATGTGGCATACGCATTCACATCTGAAGGCTTGTCCCCGAATTCACCGTTTAGGTACATCTTTACAAGTGTTGACGACGGGTTGTCATACGCCGGAAAAGACACCGACTTTATTTTTAATTCGTCATTTTCAAGACGTTTTTTTAAAAGTTCCGTCTGTGTTTGCTTTCCGCTTGCGTCAACGCCGTCAATCGCTATAAGTATCCCCATAATTTCTCCTAAAATCAGTCTTGTTTGTATTTTTTACCTTTCGCAATTACCGTTGCCGCAAATTTAGGCAATTCCATCATTCTTCCTATACGCCAAGGTTCTTTGCAAAGTCTGTAAAACCATTCCATACCTGTTTTACAGAATATTTCAGGTGCGCGTTCAACTTTTCCGGCAAATACGTCAAGACTTCCGCCAATGCCCATCGCAACGCGTACTTTAAGTGCATCTCTGTTTCTTTCAATCCACTGTTCCTGCTTAGGCGCGCCTAAGCATACAAAAACAATATCCGCACCGGAATTATTGATTTCCTCAACAATTTCAGCCTCTTCTTCAGGCTTAAAATATCCGTTTCTTGTACCGACAATATTAAGGTCGGTGTATTCTTCCAAAAGCTTTTTCTTTGCCTCTTCCGCAACACCCGGCTTACCTCCGAAAAGAAACAGCTTGTGGTTTGTGTAGTTCATTTTTTGCAAAACCTGTCTTGCAATGTCATATCCTGCCGCACGTTCGCTTATAGGCTTTTTCAAAATCTTTGACGCGTGCACAACGCCTATGCCGTCGGCAGTAAGCAAGTCAGCATTATTAAGAAGTTTACAAAATTTTTCGTCTTTGTATGCAAGCATAATTATTTCCGAATTAGGCGTGTATACCGCATGAAACTTATCTTCGTCCAAAAAACGCATAATGCAGTCAGTAGCCTGTGAAATGTTCACCATATCAACGTGAACACCAAGTATGTTTACTTTATCCATGTTCTTCTCCTTGCTTTGAATATCTTTTACGGGCGACCAATGATCGCCCCTACAATTTTTCATATTTGCCACCACTCCGTCACTTCGTGACACCTCTCCTCAAGGAGAGGCTTTTCGGCTCCCATTGAGGGGAGCTGTCGGCTTTGCCGTCTGTGGGGTGGCTTTTTTGGGCGACCTATGATCGCCCCTACTTAACCCTGTCCGAGAGAAAATCGTTCACAGTGCTGTACGTTTGTACCGCCTCAAGCAAAAAGTAGTGCTGTGGGCGATTTAATCCGGACACACTATCTGTTATCTATTTTCGTGTATTCCTTACTGTGTACCATCGACTTATACGCCGGTCTGATAATTCTGCCGCAGCCGATAACTTCTTCAAGTCTATGTGCGCACCAGCCGACAATTCTTGAAATAGCGAAAAGCGGTGTATACATTTCGGTAGGTATGCCGAGCATTTTATAAACAAAGCCCGAATACATATCAACGTTCGCACACATAACCTTATGATTATTCTTAACTTCCGCAAATACACCCGGTGTAAGACGTTCAACACTGCAATACAGTTTAAATTCCTTTTCAAATTCAGGGTGATTTGAAACAAGCTGACCTGCTTTTTCTTTAAGCAAAATACATCTTGGGTCACTGTATGTATAAATAGCGTGTCCCATACCGTATATAAGTCCCGAACCGTCAAAAGCCTCTTTACGAAGAATTTTTGCAAGGAATGCCTTAACCTCCTCATCATCTTCCCAGTGCTTAACGTTTGCCTTGATTTCTTCCATCATACCCATAACCTTTGCGTTTGCACCACCGTGCTTAGGACCTTTAAGTGAGCCGATAGCCGCCGCAATAGCAGAATATGTATCAGTATCCGATGAAGAAACAACTCTTGTTGTAAATGCCGAGTTGTTACCGCCGCCGTGTTCAGCGTGTATCATAAGCAATACATCAAGCATTTCCGCTTCTTCACGAGTATATTTATTATCGGGTCTTATCATATAAAGCAGATTCTCAGCTGTTGACAATCTTGGCTGCGGTGTGTGAAGATACAGACTTTTTCCGTCATGATAATGGCTCTTTGCCTGATAGCCGTATGCCGCCATTACAGGAAGTCTTGCAATCAATTCTATTGACTGACGCAAGATATTACCCGTTGAAATATCATCCGGATTTGAGTCATACGAATAAGACGCAAGTACGGAACGGGCAATTTTATTCATTATATTCTTACTAGGAGCTTTCAAAATCATATCTTCCGCAAAGCCTTCCGGCAATACACGAAGATTTCCGATAAGTCTTGAAAAATCGTCCAAAGTCTTTTTATCCGGAAGATGTCCGAATAACAGCAGATATGCTACTTCTTCAAAACCAAATCTCTTCTCTTTTTCACAGTTTTTAACTATATCTGTAAGGTCATAACCACGGTATCTCAAATGACCTTCCATAGGAATTTTTTCACCGTCATCAATATAGTAACCCAAAACCGCACCGACAGAAGTAAGTCCTGCCATTACACCTGTACCATCATCGTTTCTCAAACCTCTTTTAACGCTGTACTGCTTAAAAAGTTCCTTTGAAAACGGCTGATACACATCTGATGCCTCTTCTTGAAATCTCTCTTGTAATCTCTTTTTATCCTCTTCCTTTAACATATCTCCACTTCCCTTCCGCTCCGCTATATCAGAGCTTGAAATTTATATCAGACTTATTTGATTGTCCTCTCCCCTTAAAATTCCTCCGGCTGCCGGAATATTTTTTGGTCTGTAATGCTCAATGTCCTCAACTGTGCATTGTTCTTTGTCTACAACCTTAACAACCTTTGCGTCTTTTTTACGCAACGTTATTACCTGTATACCCTGTGTACTCTTTGTCGCTTTAAGAGGAATTTTTTCCGTATTAACCAATAACACTCTGTTATTATCCGACATCAGAACAACATCTTTATCTTCATCAAGAAGTCTTATATCACATATCGGCGACTTATTTCCGTATGCACCGATAAGTTTTTTACGGTTTGTCTTAGTTTCATAATTTGAAAGCGCAACTTTCGCCATTTTACCGTTTTCAAACGTAAACAGCATTTCGCCCTTATAATCCGTTGTTACAACAGTATACACTATTTTTTCATCTTCTTCAAGTCCAAGTATTCCCGGCAGGTACTCGCCCATAGTGCTTACCTTTGCATCTGCAAGGTCATATGTTTTCATTTTATATGCAACGCACTTATTTGAGAAGAATATAAGTTCGGATTTATTTGTCGATTCCATTGTCTGAACAATTTCATCTGTTTCCTTTAATTTATGCTCCGTTGTGCTTGAACGAAGTGATACGGCTGAAATCTTCTTAATATAATTATCTCTTGTTACGAAAATTGTAAGCGGATAATCGTCTATATTTTCCGTTTCGTTATACTCCGTTATTTCCTCACCGCTGATTAAAGTCGTCTTTCTTTCCTGACCGTATTTCTTTGCGATTTTCTTTAACTGGTCTGCGATAATATTCTTAACCTCGTTATCGTCACCCAAAATACGGTTCAGTTCTTCAAGTTCCTCCATAAGTTTTTCAATCTCTGCGGTTCTGTTTATGATATATTCCTTGTTCAAACTGCGAAGTTTGATTTCCGCAATATACTCTGCTTGAACTTCGTCAATGTCAAAACCCTCCATAAGATTAGGAACAACATCGGTATCTTTTTCCGTATGACGAATTATTGCAATCGCTTTGTCAATATCAAGCAAAATCTTTTTAAGACCTGTTAAAAGGTGAAGTTTTTCGCTTTTTTTATCAATATCATATTTAATACCGTTTTTAACACAGTTCATTCTGAACAGTATCCACTGCTGTAAAATCTGCTTAACGCCCAGAACCATAGGTCTTGCATTAATCAAGATATTGAAGTTACAGCTAAAACTGTCCTCAAGCGGTGTCAGCTTATAAAGCTTTGTCATAAGCATATCGGGATCAACGCCTCGTTTTAAATCAAGTGCGATTTGAAAACCGTCAAGACCTGTTTCGTCACGTGCGTCTGAAATTTCTTTCAGTTTGTTCGCTTTTACAAGCTCCATAATCTTGCCGATTATCGCTTCGACTGTTGTTGTATAAGGAATTTCGTTGATTTCGATACAGTTATTTGCCTTGTCGTAAGTATATTTTGCACGAAGTTTAAAACTTCCGCGGCCTGTTTCGTAAATCTTACGCATTTCGCTTTCAGAGTAAATAAGGTCCGCTCCCATTGAAAAGTCAGGTGCAGGCATATATTTAATCACGTCCGCATTTTCATTTTTCATACAAGCGATAGTTGCGTCACAAACTTCTTTAAGATTGAATGAACAAATATTACTTGCCATACCTACGGCAATACCTTGATTTGGATTTATAAGAATATTCGGAAACGCAACCGGCAAAAGCGTCGGTTCTTTCATTTCACCGTCATAACTGTCTATAAACTCAACCGTATTCTTATTAATATCCTTAAACAGTTCCGCACATATCGGATCAAGTCTTACCTCTGTATATCTTGACGCCGCATATGCCATATCTCTCGAATACTGCTTACCGAAGTTACCCTGCGACTCGACAAGCGGGTGCAAAAGTGCCTCGTTACCGCGTGTCAAACGTACCATTGTTTCATATATGGCACTGTCACCGTGAGGGTTTAATTTCATTGTCTGTCCGACTACGTTAGCCGATTTTGTAAGTTTTCCTCCCAAAAGTCCCATTGTATACATTGTGTACAAAAGTTTTCTGTGAGCAGGCTTAAGTCCGTCTATTTCGGGAATTGCTCTCGATACGATAACACTCATCGCATAGGGCATATAGTTCTGCTCAAGTGTTTCGGTAATGGGCTGTTCGTCTATCGGAGCATATATAATCTCTTTTTCTTCTACTTTCTTTTTCTTCCTTGCCATAAAATTCTCCTATCCTTTATGATAAGTCAAGCATTTCCATATATTTTCCGCCGTTGTCGGCAATGTATTCTTTTCTGTCCGTAATATTATCGCCAAGCAATACGTCAAACATTCTCGATGTGCTTTCCGCATTTTCCGGCGTTACTCTTATAAGTCGTCTTGTTGACGGATGCATTGTCGTAAGACTCATCATATCAGGCTCGTTTTCACCAAGACCTTTTGAACGTTTAATATCGTATTCGTCACGTTCTTTCGACAATCCGTCCTCTGTAAATTTCTTTAATATTTCTTCCTTTTCGCCGTCTGTATACGCAAAATGTTTTTCACCCTTACGCTTTGTCTTTGTAATCGTTATTTCGTAAAGCGGTGATTCGGCAATATACACCTTGCCTTTTTCGATAAGTGTAGGCATAAGGCGGTATATCATTGTAAGAACAAGCGTTCTGATTTGGAAGCCGTCAACGTCAGCATCTGTACAGATGATAACCTTGTCCCAACGCAAATTGTCAAGATTAAAACTTTCAATATTTTTATTATGAGCAGACTTAATCTCCACACCGCAGCCAAGCACTTTTACAAGGTCGGTTATAATATCGCTCTTAAAAATTCTCGGATAATCGGCTTTCAGACAATTCAGTATCTTACCTCTGATCGGCATAATCGCCTGAAACATCGGGTCACGCGCCAATTTACACGAACCTAAAGCCGAGTCGCCCTCCACTATATAAACTTCACGCTGTGAAACGTCCTTACTTCTGCAATCAACGAACTTTTCAACTCTGTTCGTTATATCCATTGTACCCGTAAGTTTCTTTTTTATATCAATTCTTGCCTTTTCGGCATTTTCACGGCTCTTTTTATTGACAAGAACTTGATTTGCGATTTTTTCGGCGTCTGTTTTGTTTTCTATAAAGTAAACTTCAAGCTGTTGACGTAAGAATTCCGTCATTGCGTCTTGAATAAACTTGTTGTTTATCGCTTTTTTTGTTTGGTTTTCGTAACTTGTCTGAGTTGAGAATGAGTTTATAACAAGTGCCAAACAGTCCGCTACGTCCGCAAATGTTATTTTTGAATCGTTTTTATTATATTTGTCATTCTGTTTCAAATATCTGTCAATCGCATATACGAATGCGTTTCTTACCGCCTTATCGGGTGAACCGCCGTGTTCAAGGTAACTTGAATTGTGATAATATTCAAGCATATTGACTTTGTTTGAGAAACAGAATGCAACTTGCATTTTCATTCTGTAATCCTCTTTGTCCGCCCTGTCACGTCCCTCACGTTCCATTTCCCACGTTTCAACAGTTGTAAAGCTGTCATCGCCGACAGTTTCTTTAACATAGTCAACAATACCGTTCTCGTAATAATACTCGAACATTTCCATACCTGTTTCGGTTTCGTTGTAAAGAACGAATTTCAAGCCTGCATTAACCATAGCCTGCTTGTTTAAAACGTCTTGGAAAAATTCAATCGGTATATTTATATCGGTAAAAACTTCTGTGTCAGGTTTCCATTTTTGTACCGTTCCCGTCTGAACGCTTCTTGTTTCAGACTTTTGAAGTCCTCCGACGTTTTCGCCTTTTTCAAAATGCAATGTATACTGCGTTTTGTCACGCACAACGGTTACGTCCATATATTCACTGCTGTACTGTGTTGCACACGCGCCAAGACCGTTAAGACCTAAACTGTACTCATACATTCCGCCTTTATTGTTGTCATACTTACCGCCCGCGTACAATTCACAATATACAAGCTCCCAGTTAAATCTGCCCTCGCCCTCGTTATAGTCAAGAGGTATTCCGCGGCCGTGGTCCTTTACTTCTATGGATTTATCCATAAAACGCGTAACTTCTATTAAACTTCCGTAGCCCTCACGAGCTTCATCTATTGAATTTGATAATATTTCAAAAAAAGAATGTTCACAGCCTTCAAGACCGTCTGAACCGAATATTACAGCAGGACGCTTTCTTACTCTGTCCGCACCCTTTAGACTTGTTATGCTGTCATTTCCGTATTCCTGTTTCTTTTTCGGCATAAACTAACCGTCCTTTCGTGTATTTTCGCTTTCAGCTATAAAAATACTATTATATCTTATTAATTATACTACTATATAGGTTGTTTTGTCAAACGCCGTAAGGCAACATTTAGATTAAATGAATGTTACACACTTCTTTATTATTTGTTCAACATTGATAAAACAACCAAATGATTACAGAGAAAATGATACATTGCGTAAAAAAATTATTTTCCTATTGTTTTACGACATTTTTTATGCTAAAATTATACTGTATATACAATGTATATACAGTTTATTAATACATTAATTTTAACGATTTGAGGTTTTAACTATGAATACCGCATATATATATCTTCAGCTGTATAAACTTTTTGACGACATAACACCTGTTCCGGTTGACTGCGGTCAGCTTTGCGACAAGGCTTGCTGTAAAGGTGACGACAGCGGAATGTTTCTTTTTCCGGGCGAAAAAGAAGTTTTTAATCTGTTAAATCCCGATTGGGTACGAATTGAAAAGACAGACTTCACATATGATTATAACGGAAAAACATATACCACGCCTATAGCTATGTGTCAAGGTTATTGTGACAGATATCAACGTCCGTTAGCCTGTCGGATTTTTCCGCTTACACCGTATCTTGACAAAAACGGTCATATGGATATTATCGTTGACCCACGTGCAAAAGGTGTCTGTCCTATGGCTAAAGGTTTTTATCTTGAAGATTTTGACGCGGTTTTCATAAAAAATATTAAAAAGGCATTTTCTTTACTTATGAAAAACAAGCAATTTAAAGCCTTTATGGTTGAATATTCAAAATACTTAGATGAATTTAAGCGTTTTTATAAATAATTAAACAGTATTCAGAAAGGATATAATTGTAATGCAGGAAAATAACAACGAGAATAAGAAAACTCTAAACGAAAATGACGCAAACGATGTAATGCAAAATTCCGAAAATACAGAAACAAATGATACAGAAGAAACAGATGTTACTCCTGTCAGTGAAGAAAATGTTTCCGAAAGCGAATTGACGGAAAATAACGAGTCTGATGTTTCCAATACAATCAGTGAAGAAGAAACAGCCGATAATTACAGTTTTGACGATGAGGAAGACGATTTTGCAATTTCTCCCGAAGAAAATGACGAAACAGCTCCGTCTGAGCAAGACGACAATGCAGACGACGATACAGAAACAGATATTGAAAAAGAACAGAGAAAAGCTGAACTTACAAAAAAAATCAAAGCAGGATTAAAAAAAGCGGCTGTTCCCGCTTTAATCGCAGTTATCGTACTGATTTGTACTTTCATTGCATTTTTCATATATTCCCTTTCTACTATAGAAGAAGATAAGGTTATGAAAAATGTGTACATAGAGCAGTTGGACGTTGGCGGTCTTACATATGACGAGGCACTTGATTCAATAAACGCAACATATCTTTTACAGAATACTGCAATCACATTGACTTCAAACGGTCAGACATACGAAATAAACGGCTCAGACATCGGACTTACAGCAATTGCGGAAGATACCGCAAAAAAGGCTTTCGATTACTGCAAATCGGACAGCACATTAAAAAATGCATTTGCCGCTATTGAACTTATGTTCAAGCCACACATAATCGTTCCTGCCGTACAAGTCGATACCGAACAGCTTGACGCAAAACTTAACGAATTCGGTAACATTGCACTTGGCGAAAGAAAACAGCATTACGTTGAATTTAACGACGACGGTACACTTACAATATATTCCGGTAAGACAGGTTATAATTTAGACCCATCAACCGCCGAGCAAGAAGTTATTACCGCTCTTAGCAATGAAATTTTTAATAACATCGCGGTAACATTCACTTCTGCCCCACCGGACGAAATGACTGTTGAATCACTTGACGCACTTGTATACAAAGACCCGACAGACGCAAGATACGAAGTCAACGGAAATGATGTAAACATAGTTGCAGGCGATACGGGACGTTACATAAATAAAGATGAGGCTGCAGCAATTATAGGAAATGTATACGAAGGCTGTGAACCTGTCACATTGCCGTTCTACGTTTCATATCCGACCGTTGACGAAAACACATTAAGAGAAAAATTATTTTCGGCAACATTGAGCAGTTATTCAACATCATACGGCAGTTCGACCGCAAACAGATGTGCCAATGTTGCAAGAGCGGCAAGCCTTATAAACGGCAAAGTAATTGCACCGGGTGATGTATTCTCATTCAACGACACAGTCGGTCACCGCACAATCGAAAACGGTTTCTCTACCGCAAAAGAATACGTTGACGGCAAGAGCGTTGACGGTATCGGCGGCGGTACTTGTCAAGTCAGCAGTACCCTTTATTCGGCGGTATTGTATGCCGACCTTTCGATTGTTGAACGTCTTAACCATATGATGACCGTAGGTTATATTCCGCTCGGTCAGGACGCAACCGTTTCGGACGGCGGAGTTGATTTCAAATTTAAAAACAACACCGACTATCCGATTAAAGTTTCGGCTTACACAAGCGGTGCAACAATCACTGTAAGCATTATCGGTACTGATTGGGAACCTCACAGAGAAGTTAAAATTTCAAACACTTCTTCAACTTCCGGCAAAAATACCGTTGTTCATTCAACAAGATATGTATATGTCAACGGTGAGCTTATCTCAACCGATACGCTTAATACAAGTACATATATGCCGCACGAGCCATAATGCAAATTGCATAAATGAAAATAATATAAAACTTAATATTTTTTCATTTTACCCCTTGCAAACATTTTTAAATTATGGTATTATAATATTAATCTTACAGCAAAGACGTTGTATAACAGAGCGAAAACTCTGTTATATTACGTCTTTTTTTGTATAATAAAAACATTATACAAAAACAAAATATTTAAAGAACGGAGAATTGATATGTTTAACTCAGATTTGACAAAGCACCTCGCAGAGCTTTCAAAGCTTGAATTTACAGATGAAGAGCTAGAACAAATGACGGCTGATATGACAAATATCATAGCTATCATGGATAAAGTATGTGAATTTGATACATCAAAGCCTGCCTATGCACTTGATGCGGTTGACTATAAAGATTTAAGGGCGGACGAACATCGAAATTCGTACCCTACCGAAGAAATTGTTAAGAATGCGAAGAATGTTAAAAATAACAGTTTCGTAGTTCCTAAAGTAGTTTAACAGTCAAGAGAAAGGATTTGATTAACGTGGCTTTAAAAAAACTGAGAGAAATGCTTGACAGTAAGGAGATCAGTGCGGTTGAACTTACCGAGCAATATTTTGACAGAATAGAAAATTCAGATAAAGAAATAAACAGTTATATAACAGTGTGCAAAGAAAACGCACTTGCGGACGCAAAGAAAGCACAGGAAGTTATCGACAGTGGCAACAGCGGTGCATTTACGGGATTGCCTATTTCGGTTAAAGATAACATATGTACACTCGGTGTCAAGACAACCTGTGCATCACATATGCTTGATGACTTCATTCCTCCGTATAACGCAACGGTAATGGAAAAATTAAAGAAAGACAACATCGTTATGCTCGGCAAAACAAATATGGACGAATTTGCAATGGGTGGTTCTTCTCAAACATCATATTTCGGCGGTGTTAAAAACCCTTACGACTTAACTCGTGTTACAGGCGGTTCTTCCGGCGGTGCCGCAGCAAGCGTAAGTGCCGACCTTTGTGCCGCCGCACTCGGTTCGGATACAGGCGGTTCTGTTCGTCAGCCTGCTTCATTCTGCGGTGTTACAGGTCTTAAACCGACATACGGCACTGTTTCAAGATGGGGACTTATCGCATTCGCATCTTCACTTGACCAAATCGGCGTTATCGCAAAGTCTGCCGAAGACACAGGCTATATGCTTGAGGGCATTTACGGCTATGATGAAAATGACGCCACATCAAGCAAAAAATCAGAGGGCAACTATAATTCACTTATCGGAAGTGATGTAAACAAATTAAAAATCGGTGTACCGAAAGAATTTTTCGGTGACGGTCTAAATGACGAAGTTAAAACGGCTGTTTTAAACGCCGTTGAATATTACAAAAAACTTGGCTGTGAAATAGTTGACGTTTCACTTCCGAGTCTTGAATATGCGGTTTCGGCTTACTACCTAATTTCATCAGCCGAGGCGGCAAGCAACCTTTCACGTTTTGACGGTATCAAATACGGTCTTAGAAGCGGTCTTGGCGAAGACTTTAACGACCTTATTAAAAATTCACGCCGTGAAGGATTCGGTCAAGAGGTTAAAAGAAGAATTATGCTTGGCAACTACGCACTATGTTCGGGTTACTATGACGCATATTATAAAAACGCAACGCGTATAAGAACGCAAATAAGAAACGAATATTCCGATATATTCAGCAAGTGCGATGTTATGCTTACACCGACCGCACCGACTACGGCTTATAAAATCGGTGAACAGGAAAACGATCCCGTTAAAATGTATCTTGCCGATATTTATACAGTAACCGTAAACATTGCCGGACTTCCCGCAATTTCCACAACCTGCGGTTACGATTCAAAAGGTTTGCCTATCGGTATGAGCCTTATCGGAAAAGCATTTGACGAAAAGACAATAATAGCAGTATGCGACAGATTTGAAAAAGACTTTGAAAGAAAGGAGATTGTACTATGAGATACCAACCCGTAATAGGACTTGAAATTCACGCGGAATTATTGACAGATTCAAAAGTATTCTGTACTTGTCAGAATGAATTCGGCGGCAGCGAAAACACTCGTGTATGTCCAAGATGTTCGGGACTTCCGGGTACACTTCCCCTTTTAAATCAAGGTGCGGTAAGGCTTGCCGCAAAGGCAGGTTTTGCACTTGACTGTACCGTAAATAATTACAGTGCATTCGACAGAAAGAATTATTTTTATCCCGACTTGCCTAAAGCATATCAGATAACACAATTTGACCACCCGATCTGTACAGGCGGTTATATAACCGTCACAGGCGGTAAGGACATCAGAATTAACCACATTCACATTGAGGAGGACGCGGGTAAGCTTGTGCATGACGATTATGAGGGCATTTCAATGGCTGACTATAACCGTTGCGGTGTACCGCTTATTGAAATCGTAACAGAGCCGGACTTCCGTTCAATCGAAGAAGTTCAAGACTTTGTTGAAAAACTTGCTTTGCGTTTAAAGTATGCAGGCGTGTGTGACGCAAAAATGGAGCAAGGCTCAATGCGTGTTGACGTTAATATTTCAATTATGCCTGTCGGCTCAACCGAATTCGGTACCCGTGCCGAGCTTAAAAATCTGAACTCATTAAAAGCAATCGGTCGTGCGATTGAATATGAAATAAACCGTCAAGCGGAAATTCTTGATAACGGCGGTACTGTTATTCAGGAAACAAGACGTTACAACGACAACCACGGCGATACAAAGGCATTACGTTCAAAAGAGGATGCACACGATTATCGTTACTTCCCTGAACCGGATATTCCTCCGGTATTCCTATCGGACGAAGAAATTGAGGACATAAGAAAGTCAATGCCGGAAATGCCGCAAGACCGTTTTGTACGTTATACGGAAAAGTACGGACTTCCGACAGATGACGCTAATCTTATTATATCAAGCAAGGAATTTTCGGATTTTTACGATGAGTCTGTAAAAATAAATCCGGACTACAAACAAATTTCTAATCTGATGCTTGTTGAACTTAACAGAAACCTTAATGATTCTGAAAAGACTATTTCAGATGTAACATTCTCCCCTGCCGATTTGGCAGAGCTTGTTAAAATGTCAACAGACGGCGTTGTTTCAAAAAATGCCGCTAAGGATATTTTGAAGATTATGTTCAATAACGGCGGTAAGCCTATTGATATTGCCAAAGAAAACGGCTTTATTATGGACAATGACACATCGGGTCTTGAAGAAATTATTGATAAAATTATAGCCGAAAACGCAGACAGTGTTGAAAGCTACAAAAACGGTAATCAAAAGATTTTCGGTTTCCTTATGGGTCAAGTGGTACGCACAGCGGGTAAAGGTGCAAACCCTAAACTTGCTAAGGACTTATTGACTGAAAAATTAAAATAAAGGTGGAATTAATATGCAGAAAATAGATGGTTCACAGCTTATAAGCGAAATCACTCTTGATGATTTGCAAAAAGCTGTCGGCGGTTCAATAAGCTTTTGTGCTTGTGTGCATAAGCTTAGAAAAATGAGCGGTTTCTCATTTGTAATACTTCGTACGGGAAGATATATTCTTCAATCCGTTTATTCAAAGGATAAATGTACAGGCGATTTTGACTCACTTTGTGAGGGTACTTATATCAAAATCACAGGTGACGTAAAAGAAGAAAAACGTGCTAATCACGGCTATGAAATAACTCTTTCTTCGTTTGAAATACTTTCAAAACCTGCAGATGAATACCCTCTTCACGTTTCAAGCAAAAAGCTTGGCTGTTCAATCGAAACTTCAATGGCACACAGAAGTGTCGCACTTCGTCACCCTGAACAAAGAGCGGTATTTAAAATCGCAGAGGGCGTTGTGTCGGCATTTCGTGAATTTATGTTAAACAATAACTTTACCGAAATACATTCACCAAAAATCGTTGCGGCAGGTGCTGAGGGCGGTGCTAATATATTCAAATTGAAATACTTTGATAAAGACGCATATCTTGCACAAAGTCCGCAGTTCTACAAACAGACTTGCGTAGCATTCTTTGACAGAGTGTTTGAAATTGCTCCTGTTTACAGAGCCGAAAAACACAACTCTACACGTCATTTGAACGAATATATCGGACTTGATTTTGAAATGGGATTTATCAACGATATGCATGATGTTATGGCTATGGAAACGGCTATGCTTAAATATGTTGTTGAGTATTTGCCGAAACATTACAGTGACGAGTTGGAGCTTTTAGGTGCAACATTGCCTGTTATCAATGAAATCCCTTCGGTAACATTCTTTGAGGCACTTGATATTCTCGGCAAGTCACATAATCAATTTGACCTTGATCCTACAGATGAAGTTAAATTGTGCGAATATGCAAAAGAGAATTATGACAGTGAATTTATATTCGTTGAAAAGTTCCCGGGATTAAAACGTCCGTTCTATGCAATGGATTCGGCAGACGACCCTAAACTTGCCGAAAGTTTTGACTTGCTTTTCAGAGGTCTTGAAATCACAACAGGCGGTCAGAGAATTCACGATTATAACGAACTTCTTGAAAAAATGAAACGTTATCATATGGAGGAGGGCGACCTCGGTGCATATACCGATATATTTAAGTACGGTATGCCACCGCACGGCGGACTTGGTATCGGTCTTGAACGTGTCGTTATGAAAATGCTTGGTCTTGCAAATATCCGTGAGGCAAGCTTGTTCCCAAGAGATATTCACCACCTCGATCCGTGATGATATGATTATTTAATGTACTTTCGTAGGGGCGACCAATGGTCGCCCTTTTATTTTGCTCATTTGCCACTCCTCTGCCGTTTCACGACTGCTCCCCTCAAGGGACATACAGCAGTGGCAATATTACACATTAATTTTTAAAACTCCAAAATTTTTGTTTTTTTTATCAATTATGGATAAATCAAAAAAACAATGCAAATAATATTTAACACAAATATAAATTTATTTTGGAGGAAAAGCGATGAAAGCAACAGGAATTGTAAGAAGAATAGATGATCTCGGAAGAGTTGTTATTCCAAAGGAAATACGACGCACTATGCGAATCAGAGAGGGCGATCCTCTTGAAATTTATACAGAAAAAGACGGTGAAGTTATTTTCAAAAAATACTCTCCTATCGGCGAGCTTGGTGACTTTGCCGCAAATTATGTTGAAACACTTGCCAAAGCAAGCGGACACGGTGCTTGTATAACCGACCGTGACAATGTCATTGCAGTATCGGGATTACCGAAGAAAGAGCTTATCGAAAAGCCTGTAAGCAGTGAGCTTGAAAATGTAATGAACGAAAAAATCATTGTAAGCTACAAAGACGGCAAACCCGTTTCAGTCGCTGACGGTGTTGAAAAATACAATGCGGGCGTTGTTGTTCCGATAGTATCGGAGGGTGATACGATCGGCTCTGTTTTGTTCATTTTAAAAGAGGGCGAAACTGCGTCTGAAGTCGAAGAAAAATTAGCAGAATCCGCCGCCGGTTTTTTAGGCAAGCATATGGAAGGCTGAAAAGGTTGTCTGCAATGTAAAAGGTGACTGCATTTTTTGCAGTCACCTTTTATTTATCTTCTTCGTTTATCAAATTTACGTCGTTTTTTAAACTTTTCACGTTCTTCATAACGTCTGTGTTGTTCTGTCCTTCTATGCTGTTTTGCCTTATATATTTCGTTCTTCTTTTTCTTTTTCGGTGCAAGATACTTAAATATACCTTTACCCTCAAATTTCTTTGTTTTACCGAGATACAATACAACCGCTATTGCCGCCAAGCAAAGTACCGCTACTATGCTTACAATCGCAACTGCCGCTCCTCCGCTCTTTCTGTCGTGATGTCCCTTTTCCTGCGGAAGTGCTTCATTCGGTTCAAATGACGGCATTGGTCCAGGCATCTCAACCGGTCCTACAAGTGCCGGCTTTTTTGTCGGTCTTGGTGTCAGGGACGGCTTTGGTGATGATGATTCCATAGGCGAAGCCGTTTTTGTCGGTTTCATTGTTCCCGTCACCTTAGTCGTTGTCTTTGGTTTTGTTGTCGTTTTAGGCTTTGTTGTTTTCGGTTTCGTTGTTGTCTTTGTTGTCGTATTTGATTTTGATGTACTTGATGATGTCTTATTTGACGTATTGTTTGAAGATTGTACTTTCGTCGGTGCAGGTGTTTCAAACACAACCGAATCATTTACGTCAAAATTAAAGAATGTCGCTTTATTCTGCAACTTTCTCAAATGGCTTGTAAGTGCGCACACTGCCAAAGATGTTGCCTCACTGTTACTCTTTCCCTTACCGGTCGAAAATCCACCGTCTTTTTGCTGATACTGCATTAAGCCGTCTACCGCACTGCCGTTTTTAGCAACAAATCTACCGTCACTGTCAGCATTAACACCCAACGTATCAAGTGCGATAACAGTCATTGCCGTTGATTCAAGGTCACCCCAATCACCGTCTTTGTCCTGTTCTGCCGACAAATAATTAAGTGCATCCTCAACCGCGTCTTTAGGGCTTAAATCAATCACATAACCCGTCTGATTTTGCGTTATCGTATACGCACCGCTTGTTTCGTAATAAGGTGCAAGCGCCGTAATTGCAACTGCGGTACTGTACACGCTGTCATCAAAACTGCCGTTCGTATTTTGATGTGACAATATCCCGGCAAGTATATCGTTTCTGTTTGACAATGCCCATTCAGGAGTTTCAAAACTCTTTGAATCAAGAGCAATAAGTCCCCACGAATATCCGTCTACGCCCTCTTTTCCGAGTGGTGAAACATTATCTCTGTAATAAATACCGTCCGCAACCAAGTCACGTCCGCCGACATTTCTCGGATCACCGCCTGACGCTATCGTTGCAAGCACTGTTCTTTGCATAGATGAGGCATTATGTTCTTCGCCGTAACCTGCCGCAACTCCGTCAAGACCAGCCAAATATCTGCTGTAATCATAGTTTTTACCCATTCGGTTCAAAGCCATAATATAAAAATCAGAACTGTATGATCCGATTCCGTAAAACGGACTGTCCTTATCAGCTTTCCATTCTATTGCTTTTTCTATAGCACTTTTTATGTCGCTTTCACTTGTTTCCGCATTGACGCACACTGTCGGAAACAGCATTGAAGTGCATAAAACAGCCGCCATGATTTTTTTCTTCATATTAAAAATCCCTTCTGACTTTAAATACTCTATATCAGTTTATCATTATACCATACATTACTAACAGTTTTCAACCATTATTCTTTACAAAATTCATTATATTTTCGTTACAAATTTTATCGTCATATTAAACTAAATTCACTGTTATTTAATTATCAATTTTAACCAATTTATGATATGATAAAATTTAAGGGAGAATTGGAGGTATTTTTATGAAAAAACTTTTATGCATGGTACTTTCGACAGTACTTGCTATATCATCGGCAGCAGCTTTAAATATGTCTGCGTATGCTGACAGTACAAACACGCAACAGGTAAGCTACAACTATTGGTATAATTCTTCTACAGGATATACCGATGAAAATGTGCACACACGTCAAATGGAAAAACTTGACCGCGGTCTTATCGCAATAAAAACAGACGGCGGTGTATATTTAAGTTGGCGATTATTTGACAGTGAGGACAACATTTTCGGCAGTGCCGATAAAAATGTGTCATTTAATGTATATCGTGACGGCAAAAAAATAAGCGAAGTCGCAACCAAAACAAATTATGTTGATTCAACCGTTGGTACAAATTACAGTGTTGCACCTGTTATAAACGGTGTTGAAGGAGAAAAATGCAATCCGGTAACGGCATACAATAACAGTTATTTTGATATACCGCTTTTAAAACCTGATGACGAAACAATTTATGACCCATCAAACAATAAGCTTGCTACATATTCATTCTTCCCTGCCGACTGTTCAACGGGTGACGTTGACGGCGACGGAGAGTACGAAATAATTGTGAAGTGGACATCTCACGAGCGTGACGTAGGAACACCTGCATATTCCGGTACGGTACATCTTGCCGCATACAAATTAGACGGCACAAAACTTTGGAAGAACGATATTGAACTCGGTAAAAACGTATATTCAAGTGCACACACACTTCAGTTCCTTGTATACGACTTTGACGGTGACGGCAAATCGGAAGTAATATGTCAAACTTCACTCGGTTCAAAGGACGGACAGGGCAAATATGTTTCAAATGCCGCACAAACCGATGAAGAAATTAAAGCAATAACAGATAAAGAAAATTCAACTGCCGATTACAGAAGTAGTTCCGGTGTAATTACCAAAGGTGAAGAATTTTTAACTGTATTCAACGGCGAAACAGGTGCGGCAATGGACACTATTAGTCTTCCGACAACTCGCGGAAGTGAAAACGGTGTAGATTACGGTGACGATTTCGGTAACCGTTCAAATCGTTTTGTATCCGACATTGCTTATCTTGACGGCGAAAAGCCGTATGCAATATATTTAAGGGGCTACTATTTCGGCAGAAACGGCAAACAGCGTACAAGCATTGCCGGTATAAGCTGGGACGGTACAGCTTTATCCCCTACTTATCGTTTTGATACGCAAAAAGGTCAAGAGGGATATTACGACGGTGCTTATCAATATGTCGGAAACGGCAACCACAACTGTACCGTTGCCGATGTGGATAATGACGGCAAAGACGAATTTATCACAGGCGCATTATGTATGGAAGTCAATGACGACAACGAATTCCGTCCTAAATGGTGTACATATTTACAGCACGGTGACGCACTTCATATAGGAAACTACGACCCTACACATACCGGTTTTGAATTTTTCACAGTCCACGAGGACAGCGGAACAAACAGCCTTAGCGGTAATGACATAACTCTGGATTTCGGTATGTCTGTTATTGACGCCGAAACAGGCAATATTATGTTCCACGAAGGTGCGTCCGATGACACAGGTCGCGGTGTTATGGCGAATGTCGGTGCCGGCGGATACTATCAAATTTGGAGTGCAAAAAACTCTGCAAGACAGTCAAACGGCGGCACTGATTTCACAACTGCCACTTCACTTACAGGCAGAAATACACCTTCAATGAATTTCCGTATTTTCTGGGACGGAGATTTATACGACAACTTGCTTAACGGTGCAAATATCACCGATTGGAACGGCCGTAATATGAGCAATATATTCAGTGCCGGAAATTATGATTGTGTTTCAATCAACGGCACAAAAGCAAATCCGTCACTTCAAGCCGACCTTTTCGGTAACTGGAGAGAAGAAGTTGTCTACCCTACCAGTGACGGAACGGCTCTTAGAGTATTCTCAACAACCGATACGACAGATTATAAAATCAAAACACTTATGCAAGACCCTGTATACCGCAGCGGTGTTGCGGCAGAACAAACTGCGTACAACCAACCTCCGCACGTCGGTTTCTATATGGGTAAAGAAGTGTTTGAAACAAGAAAAATTACAAGCATAACCATAACAACACAACCTACAAGGACATCATACATTCCTGGTGAATCGTTCGACAAAACAGGTATGGTTGTAAAGGCTAATTATTCGGACGGCACTTCAGAGGAAATTAGTGCTTACACAGTTTCCGAAATCGATAAAGATAAAATCGGCGAACAGACGCTTACTGTTTCATATTTGGGTAAAACCGATACAATCACAATATATGTTGTTGAACCGGGTATTACTTCTCTTAACAATATATATAATACAAACAGCACATCATCAAAACTGTTTACTGCACCAATCGGCAGTTATGCGGGTGACTTCACGCTCGAACATACAGTGAAAATCAACTCAATCCCTGCAAACGGTAACACAGACAAAAACAGTGCGGCAGGATTTTTCGTAAGATTTATGGCTGATAAGCAAACAGGAGGCGGTTGGTATCTTACAAAAAAATCTGATACTGAATTGAATGTTGCATGGAAAAACACAAGAGCGTCTTCCGTAGGCACAATCAAGCTTGGCGAAACATATACTTTCCGCTACAACTTTACAAATGTCGGCAACGGAAACGGTGCGACTGTTACGCTAACTATCCTTGATTCATCGGGTAACACAGTTATATCAGCAAGTGGACTTAATCTAAGAAATTTCTCTGATACGGATTTCGGTAAAAAATCGCCTATCACATACGTTCAGATTTATAATCAAGCCAACGCAAACTCAACATCAAGTGTTGAATTTGCAAATGCAAGATATTACACTACAAGCGAAATAACCGTAAACGGTCAGAATGTTGCTTTAAACATCGGTTGCCTGACAGATATGAAAGGATATGCCGCAAAATATTCAAACGGTATTTTGACAGACTTAGCCGATATTACGCCTACAACAACCGGACAATCTACTGTTTTACTTCAATTTGAACCTGATAAAGTGTTTATTTGGAACGATATGACTCCTGTTGATTTTTGGCAAAAAACAGAATAATTAAATCAAAAGGTGTTGCAATATGCAACACCTTTTTGATTTATAAATACATATTAATTATCAATAACTTCCTTAGCCATATTAATAAGTCCCTGCTTATCAAGCGGTGAATCTATTGCCGTAATATTGTAATAAATTCCGTCCTGTTCCCACTCAACGCCTTGCACTTGTGAAATTTCAACCTTCTCCGCGCCGTAGCTGAATACATATTTACCGCTTTCCTCGTCTTTCATATCCTGTTCAGTCTGCTGATAATCAGCCGGAACAACCTTATTTACATACGATATATATGCTATTGCTATGCCGTTATAATCGCTTACTTCGCTGTTGCCTCGGTCTTTATGACTGTCCGCGTAAGTGTCGGCGCTTAACATAACTTTGTCACCGTCTTTTTCATAATCAGCCATAAACGATTTATACTTTTCTTCTGTTCCGTTTTCTTCGTCAACATACTTATTTTTTCCGTTATGTCCGCCTTTAAATGTATAGCCGTTTGAAAATTGTTCGACAATCTTCGGTGAAAAGCCCACATTTTTATTAAGCGTTTCCGTAGCGGGAATGTTTGTATAATCCGGCTTTGACGATGTACTTCCCATAACATAATTGACTGCACCTTTTGACGCAAATGCCACTGTGCCGACAGCCAATACTGCCGCCGCAATAATGATACTCTTTTTAAAAGATACTTTTTTCATTTTTACATTCTCCTTTTCAAAACTATCCAACGTCATACAAAGTTTATTATGAAAATTTTCACTCGGTTTCGGAAAGGCATTTTTCCAATCATATTTATTCATCTTCAAGTTCCTCCTTTAAATTTTTACGACCGATATGCAGACGGCTTTTAACCGTTCCGACAGGAATTTTTAATATATTCCCTACTTCTTCGACAGAATAACCTTCTATATAGTGTAGCATTATTACTATTCTGATTTTGTGTTTCAGCTTTTTAACCGCATTATAAAGCTCGGTGTAGTTTGAATTGTCCTTATATTCAAAACTGTTGTTACAGTCCTCTATCGAAACAACCCTTTTATATTCACGCAACTTTTTATAACATTCGTTTATTAAAATTCTTATAAGCCACGTTTTGAAATACTTTTCTTCTTTAAGAGTGTGAATTTTCGTATATGCCTTTAAAACAGCCTCCGAAACAACATCTTCACAGTCACTTTCACTTTTAAGCATACCCTTTGCAATATGGTACATTGTATTTTCAGATTTCAGAACTTCTTGTGTAAATTTTTCTCTGTCCATTGAATTTTACCTTTCTGTATAAACATCAGCGCTTTTTGTTTGTACATCAGTTAGATAATATTGGGCGACATTTGGTTCATTTTTATATAAAAAAACCGACGAAAAATTTTCGTCGGTTTAAAAAACGTATTTAAGCTGTCATCACGGTTGTTTACCGATGTAAGCAAGGATACCGCCGTCAACATATAGAATGTGACCGTTTACAGCATTTGATGCATCTGAAGCAAGGAATACAGCAGGACCTGTAAGTTCTTCAGCTTGTAGCCATCTGCCTGCAGGAGTTCTGCCGCAGATAAACTGGTCGAACGGATGTCTTGATCCGTCAGCTTGCTTTTCTCTTAGCGGAGCTGTTTGAGGTGTAGCTATGTAACCAGGGCCGATACCGTTACATTGAATGTTGTTAGCACCGTATTCTGAACAGATGTTTCTTGTAAGCATCTTTAGACCACCCTTAGCAGCAGCATAAGCTGATACAGTTTCACGGCCAAGCTCTGACATCATTGAACAGATGTTTATAATCTTACCGTGACCCTTCTTAATCATTGAAGGAATAACTGCCTTTGATACGATAAACGGAGCGTTAAGGTCAACGTCAACAACCTGTCTGAACTCGTCAGCAGTCATATCGCACATAGGAATTCTCTTAATGATACCTGCATTGTTTACAAGAATATCGATAACGCCTACTTCAGCCTCGATTTTCTTAACCATTTCCTGTACCATTTCTTCGTTAGTTACGTCGCAAACATAACCCTTAGCGTCGATACCGTCAGCTGTATATGCAGCCATACCCTTATCAACAAATTCCTGCTTAATATCGCAGAAAACAATCTTAGCACCTGACTTTGCATATGCTGACGCAATAGCGTAGCCGATACCGTATGATGCACCTGTTACAAGTGCAACTTTACCTTCAAGACTAAAGTTTAAATACTCACTCATCTTAAATTTTTCCTCCTTGTATTTTTATATTTAATATAAATATTAACTAATTTAATAATTCTTAAAAAAGAATTACATTAACGGTTCGGGACGATAGATAAGGTGTGAGAAATTGCCTTCAATATCTCTGTACCAATATGTCTTTAATCCCTTTGCATTTTCAGATACATCGTGTACTTCTTCAACTCTTTCATCAGCCTTTAGCTTTGCAACGATTTCGTCAAAAGCCGCCGGAGTTACAGAAAAAGCAAGGTGTCTGATACCTGCCTGTTTTTCAACGTCAGCGGTTTTATCGTCTGTTGCCGTAACAAACTCAATCATACTGCCGTCGGCAAACTGAAGAAAATATGTACCCTTACCATTGTCATAAACAACTCTGCCGCCGTACATTTCCATATACCAATCTTTAAGTGCGGCTGTGTCCTTTGAAACAACAGCAACGTGTTCAATACCGTTTACCATTATAACCACTCCTATTTAACATTAATAACTATATCTATTATAGCATATTTTCTGTATTATTTCAACTGATTTATATAATATTTTTACAAAATCTCTTTATCTCCGATTGTCATTGAATTTCTGTGTACATTCATAAAACCGCCTTTGAAATTATTGCAATATTTTTCCATTGCGTCAATAACACTCTGCGGTTTAAGATTATACACACTGCCTACAGAAATACACATTTTAAGCACAAGTATGCCATTATCTTCGCTTATTTTTTCAATGCGATATATATACGGACGTATATCCGACTCTTTTACACCGCTCTTTGATTTTTTCATTACTTTGAGTTCGTTTTGTGCAAGAAGTTTTTCAATATCCGCACTGCCCTCATATTCAAGTTCAACCGTATACACCGCTCTGTCAAGTTTTGTAAGGTCAATTTCCTTGCCCTCAACTTTTTTTGCGGCAAGAATTTTATATCCCGGCGGAAAAGCATTATTGATTGTATCGACAAGTTCTTGTTCGCTGTAATCGCCGTCAAATCCTACTTTCATATACTCGCAGTCAGAAGTCACACCTACCGACAACGGCTGTGCAACCATCATAATCGGGTGAGGATTAAATCCGTTTGAAAACATAAAATTCATACCTGTACGACGTACTGTTCTGTGGAACAGACGCACAAAGTCAAGGTGAGAAATATATTTTACTCTTTCATCTCGCGAATATTTCAATATATAATTACTCATAACAGACCCCCGTACCGAATGATTTAACACCGCAGCCTGCACATTTTTGACGGCAGTTCGGTGTTGTTACAGATTGTTTTGCTTTTTCATTTTCACGCATCAAGAAATTCTTTGTAACGCCTATGTCGATATGGTCCCAAGGAAGAACTTCTTCATAACTGCGTTCACGCGCCGTATAGAAATTAGGGTCAATTCCAAGTTCGTCAAAAGTCTGCATCCATACATCAAACTTAAAATGCTCTCCCCAACCGTCAAACTTACAGCCATTTTCAACAGCCTTAATTATAACCTCGCTAAGACGTCTGTCGCCTCTTGCAAAAACTCCCTCAAGATAACTTGTCTTATTATCGTGCCAATTATAACGTATTCTTTTTGACTTGATAGCCGATTTTAATGTATTCTGCTTTTCGATAAGCATATCACGTGTATCCTGTTTTGCCCACTGGAACGCAGTAAAAGGCTTTGGCACAAAACTCGATGTACTTACGGTTATATTTATCTGCTTTGCTCTTTCCTCTTTCGGGATTGCAAAGTAAACCTCAAGCACCTTTTGCGCAAGGTCGGCTATACCGCAAACATCGTCCATAGTTTCAGTAGGAAGTCCAATCATAAAGTACAATTTTACGTTTGTCCAACCGCCTCTGAAAAGCATATTTGTTGAATTTATAATATCTTCTTCATTTATATTTTTATTGATAACATCACGAAGTCTTTGAGTTCCTGCCTCCGGTGCAAAAGTAATACCGGTTTTTCTGACTTTCTGCACTTTCTCCATAAGTTCAAGCGAGAAATTATCAATTCTAAGTGACGGAAGCGACAAACCGATTTTCTTTTCTTCGGTTATTTTAAGCAGTCCGTCCGTAAGGTCACGAAGTCCGCTGAAATCACTTGTTGAAAGCGATGACAGTGATATTTCGTCATATCCGCTGCACGCAAGCAAGTTTTCCGCAATACCCAAAAGTCTTTCCGGCTTTCTTTCTCTTAACGGTCTGTATATATAGCCTGCCTGGCAGAAACGGCAGCCTCTCAAGCAACCGCGCATAACTTCAAGCATAACTCTGTCGTGTACAACCTCACCGAACGGTACAATAATCGTTTCCGGTGCGTATGTAGCATTAAAATCTTTCATTATACGCTTTCTTACTTTCGGTTTAGCATGAGGATTGTTCGGTGTAACACTCTTTACCGTATTATCGTCATTGTATTCCACATCATAGAATGACGGCACATAAATACCCTCAATTTCGGCTATTGCTTCAAGATAATCACGTTTATTTTTCTTACCGCTCTTTTTCCACTTAACGTACTCTTCAACAACCTCATGTATCGAATCTTCACCCTCGCCGAGCATAAAGAAATCAAATATATCCGCTACAGGTTCTGCGTTATACGCACAAGGACCGCCGCCGCAAACAATAGGATAGCTCTCATCTCTGTCCTTTGCTCTTACCGGAATATCCGCAAGCATAAGCATATTCACTATATTTGAATAACTGAGTTCATACTGCAAAGTAAATCCGAGCATATCAAAATGAGTTATTTCGTCACCTGTTTCAAGTGCAAACAACTTCATTCCATGCTTTTTCATTTCTTCTTCCATATCCGTCCAAGGTGCAAAAACACGCTCACAATATGTGTCCTCACGGTCGTTTAAAGTATGGTAAAGAATTTTAAGCCCCAAGTGCGACATTGCTATTTCGTAAGTATCGGCAAAACAAAAACCAAATCTCACGTCAACATCGGCAGGATTTTTTATGACGGAGTTAAGCTCTCCGCCCGTATATCTTGTCGGTTTCATTACTGCCGACAGTATCTTATCTCTTGTTGTTATCATTTTATTCTCCCTGATTAATTATTTCGTCTGCACATTCATTTTCTTCAGCTTTTTTCTGTGCTTTTCTTTCGCGTCTTTCCGCAAAAAATCCGTTAACCTTGTCCACAACTTCGGGTACAAGGTCGATTAGTTTGTCAACAGGCGAAGAACCGCCCTCCATAGGAATCAAACGCACGTTACCGTTATTTATAACAAGAAACGCCATTGCGTCAACCGACGCACCGCCGCCCATACCGCCTCCGAAGTTTTTATCGTCAAGGCTTTGAGTATCGTTTTTCTTTCTGTCAAATTCACAACCGCCCCCGCCGAAACCAAACGACACCTTTGATATAGGTACAATCATCGTTCCGTCATTGACTATTATCGGCTCACCTACGACCGAATTTGCGTCAATCATACCTTTGAAATTATTTGTTAATCCCTCAAACATTTCACTAACTTTATTAGCCATTTTCTTTTATCCTCCTATTGATTTTCTGTATTTTCAAAACAACTTTTACCGTTTTAAATCCTATTGTCAAAACATATAAACAGTTTGTCCTAAGTTTGCAATATATGTCCATATCCAAGCACGCATTATTAAAATCAGCGTCAAGCGACACATCCCATTTTTCAAGTTTCTTTCGTCTGTCAATCCAGCCTACTATATTATATACTCCCGCATTGACCGCACCCGTCGCAATTCCCGTATACATTGGGTTTCCCATACCAAATTTTGACGATACATTCAGTTCCTTTATCTTAATTGCGTGACAAATTATATAGTCAAGTAAATTTAATATATCTTTTTTTAACTGTTTATATACTTCTTTTATGAGCGTTATTATCCCTAAAATATCCGATTTTTCTTGCTTTTCTTCTTTGTCGGTCGTTTCTTCTTCGTTTTCAACTTCTTCTTCAACCTTGTCATTCGGAAAAATCTTAAATTTCAAAAACGCATACTTTATAATTACAGATCCGTTATTTTCCTTATTATTATACGAAAACTCAAGAATACAGTCTGCCGGTATAAGCAAAAGTAACATTATAACAGCCACGACGGCTAATATTATATATAAAGCTGTCATATGCTGTCCTCCTTTTTTTATTGTTCAGTGTTTTCTTCGTTTTCCGCAACAATATTTTCACCGTTCTCATCGATTTCAAGCTGCAGTCCCTGTGATGTTTCAAGGTTAAGACTTCTCAAATCAAGCGGCGGTAAATCGGTAGGCTTTGTAAGTCCGAAACACCTTAAAAACGTGTCTGTCGTTACATATAAAATCGGTCTGCCCGGTGCGTCCAGTCTGCCCTTTTCTTCAATCAGTCCGCGTTCATAAAGTCTGTTTACGCAGCCGTCCGAATTTACTCCTCTTATATGTTCAATCTGACCTTTCGTTATAGGCTGTTTGTAGGCAATTATCGCAAGTGCCTCCATTGCCGCATTTGAAAGCGGCTGCCTTCTCTGTTCTCCTAATATTTCCTGTATATAGGTATAATATTCAGGTCTTGAACAAATTTGATAACCCTCAAGAATATCAATTATATTAAATCCTCTGTGATTTTCGCTGTATTCTTTTTTCAGTTCATCGACCGCCTTATTTACTTCGTCAACGCTCGTATCAAGCACAACAGCCAATTTTGCCGCCTTAACAGGCTCACCTGCCGCAAAAAGTATTCCCTCTATTGCATATTTAATATTATCCATTCTTTTTCTCCGTTGTAAGAATAAAGTCATCTGACTTTTCGTCATAGTCCGCATACAGCTTGTTCAGCTTTATCATTTCAAGTACTGCCAAAAACGTTGCAATCATTTCAGGACGTGAATCGTCCGCTTTAAAAAGTGATTCAAACTGTACACGTTTATTATGCTTTAACACTTTACATATCTTTTCAACCATATCGTCAACCGAAACTTTTTCTCTGCCGACAATTTTTGAAAACGCACGTTTTTCGGGTTTTGCCTTGCGAAGTCTGCGTTGAAATATGTTGTTAAACGCATCAATCAGTTCTTTTGTATCGTGCGTTATATCGTATTCGGGCATAGGAAATTTAATTTTTTCAGGCTCACGAAACACCATTTCTTTTGTTGTAAACTCACTTTTCCTAAGCTCCTTTGACGCCTCTTTAAACTGCTGATATTCAGCCAACCTACGCGCAAGTTCTTCTCTCGGATCTTCCTCGTCCTCTTCTTCCTCATTTTTAGGAAGTAACATTTTCGATTTTATATACAAAAGATTGGACGCCATAACAAGAAATTCGCTTGTATTATCAAGATTAGCCTCTTCAATTCCGTCAATCGCCTCAAGATACTGCGCCGTTATCTCAACAATCGGTATGTCGTATATACTGACCTTGTTTTTCTGTATAAGCGTCAAAAGCAAGTCAAGCGGACCTTCAAACGTATCAAGCTTATATAATATCTTATCCATTTTTCACCCTATAATATCAAGTTAATCGCACTGTTTAACAGGTTGATAATTCCGTTAAAGAAGAAATTCACACCTGTTCCGATTATGCCGTTCAGAACGCCGGTAAGCGAAAGCACCATAATTAAAAGCATAGAATATCTTTCGTATCTCAGCATAGTGTAATATGCTTTGTTCGGAAGAAACATTCCGAGTACTTTTGCACCGTCAAGCGGTGGTATCGGAATTATATTAAACACCATAAAACATAGATTTCTTATTGCAAAAAGCTGTGCAAAAGTTGCAACACCGTTTAGAACGCTTGTACCGAAACCGAGCTTTATACATAAAACGTGAAGTATCGCATATATAAGCAATGCCGCAAATGCCATAATCAAATTGGCAAGCGGTCCTGCAATCGCAGTAAGTGCCATACCCTTTTTTGTATCTTTATAATATGACGGATTTACTCCGACAGGCTTTGCCCAACCGAAACCTGTCAAAATCATCAACAACGTACCGACAGGGTCAAGATGCGCAAGCGGATTTAAAGTCAATCTCCCCTCACGTTCAGGTGTCGGATCACCAAGTTTTGTCGATACCCACCCGTGTGCAAATTCGTGTCCCGTCAACGCTATAAGCGTTATAGGCACATTGATTATTATGTTTATTAAATTAAAACCAACCATATATTTTTTCTCCTTAAATACAGATAGTTATATTATATAATTATTTTCAGAAAAAGTAAAGTAAAATCGCACAAAAAATAACCTCTGAACAAGTATGATTTGTCAGAGGTTATTTTATTTATTCTTCTCGTCTTTTTAAATTTTTAGTTTTGTAATACAAACGCTTGTTTTCGTACATCATTGCGTCGGCACGTTCCATTGTCATAGAGAAGTTTCTGTCTTTTTCCGCGTCAAACTTAGCGTAACCGATTGACATAGAAGTCTTAATTCCTCCTCGATTAATACTGTCTGCCATTCTTGCAATTCTGTCCGCAAAATTCTTAACCATATCAATATCGCAGTTTTTTAATACAACAGAAAATTCATCGCCGCCGACTCTGTAACCGATAAAATCAGTACCTTCCATCGCTTTTCGTATCGCGTCGGCACCGTTTTGAATATAAATATCACCCATTTGATGTCCACGGCTGTCGTTTATATTCTTTAATCCGTTTAAATCTACCGTAACAATAGCATACCGCGATTGGTTTCCGCTTTCTATGTTGTGCATATCAACCGTAAATGAGTTCTTGTTTTTCAAACCTGTAAGCGTATCCGTATTAGACATATCCTGATACAGCGGATTTGAAATCCTCTTGAATATCGCCATTGAAAAACGTACTGAAATCACGCAACACAAAAGTATAAGTATTATTACTATAACGCGAAGTATAATCTTGAAAATATATACCCTATTAGCGTCAATCCCTATACAAACAACGCCCTTCACTGTTCCGCCGTCCATTATCGGATAAAAATTCAAATATCTAAAGCCGTCCAACGATGCATAAAAAGCGCCTGCATCGGCATAATGTGTTGTATACAAGTCGTTTATTTCTTTTTCAATCTTTCCTGTTATCTTTTCGTCATTTATAACAGTGTTTATCTTGTCATTTTTCGTATCGAGTATATATTGGAAATCGCCGTTTTTATCTTTTCTCACAACAAATATTTCTGAAATCGTCATATTGTCCTTTACCGCGGATAAATAGCTCAGTGCCGCACCGTATACGCCGTCAGGCACATCTTCAGTAAAAAGTCTGCTGTCAAAATGAGATTCTATGGTTGTAAAAGTAAGATTTGCACGTTCATTGTATGCGTCGGCAAGCATCGAAATCATAACGCCCGATGTAACGAGATATATAACCAGGCAAGAAAATATGATAAGTCCGCAAGTCAGCATTGAAACTTGCACGTTAACTTTTTCTATTTTGTTCATAATAAACTTTTTTAATTTTCCCATAATTATCGCGCCATCTCCTTTTATACATATTTTACATTTTTATTATACCTAATTTTTTATAATTTATCAATATTTTCGTCGAAAAAAATCGGATTTTTGTTGATTGTTCACTATTTTAATAGTATAATGTTAATAAAATCGTAATACAGAATGGAGATTAATAATGCAAACAGCGATACTTATTCTTTTAATTATACTTATTATATGTGTACTTATAACTCTGATTTTTACATTAAAAAACAGTTCAAAGCCGTCTGATTCGGGACTTGAACAACGTATAAACGGTTCTGTTAAAATGTTTTCCGACATAATATCGGAAAATCAACAGGTAATCGGCAATATGCAGACAAACCGTTTTGCACAAATGGACAACGAAATCAAAAGTATGCGTCAAAGTATGGAAAAACACCTTGCCGATATGTACAAAGGTTTCGCCGATATATCCGCACTTTCATCAGGTGTAAGTGATTTAAAAAAAGTCCTTTCAAATGTTAAAACACGTGGTATACTCGGTGAAATACAACTCGGTGCAATCCTCGACGAAATACTTGCACCGGAGCAATTCGACACCAATGTTGCAACCATACCGAACAGTTCCGCAGTTGTTGAATTTGCGGTTAAACTTCCGCACGACGACGAAGGATTTATATATCTTCCGATTGATTCAAAATTCCCGCTTGACGCCTACAACGATTTACTGAACGCATATGATACCGGCGACAGCGAAATTATAAACCGTTCTTCAAAAGCACTCGTTCAGCGAATAAAGCAATTCGCAAAAGATATTCACACAAAATACGTTGAACCGCCGTACACAACCGATTTTGCAATAATGTTCCTCCCAACAGAAGGACTTTATGCCGAAGCAGTTAATCTCGGTCTTGTCGAAGTTTTGCAACGTGAATATAAAATAAATATAGCAGGTCCAAGCACAATGGCGGCTATGCTTAATTCTTTGCAAATGGGTTTCCGTACACTTGCACTTGAAAAACGTTCAAGCGAAGTTTGGCAAGTCTTAGGCGAAGTCAAGGGTGAATTTGAAAAATTCTATTCAGTTCTTGAAACGGCACAAAAAAGAATTACCCAAACAGGTGACGAACTTGATAAACTTATCGGTGTCAGAATGCGTGCAATGGAGCGAAAACTCCGCAGTGTTGAAAAATCCGGAAACAACAGTTTTGACGATATGTAATAATATATTTGATAAAACCATTATTTATTCTTTAAGCACACAAAAAAGCCACGAGTGTACTCGTGGCTTTTATATTACTTAATTTTTAAATTATCTGCTTGGTTTAAAGAAGTCGGGAACATCTATACTACCCATTCCCGGCTTTAACTTTCTCTTGAAAATTGCATTATCATCATAATCAGAAACTGATGAAGAATAAGACGGAGTCTTTCTGTCGCTTGATGTTGAAGAACCTGCAAACTTAGGTGTAATATTCTTTACATCATTAGCTTTATCCTTACCGCGTCTTAATGAACCGTCAAGACCTGTTGCAATAAGAGTAACCTTAATTTCATCTTTAAGATTATCGTCCATAGCAGTACCGACAATAATATTTGCCTCTTCACTTACAAGGTCACGAACAATGCTTGATACTTCGCCCATATCAACAAGTGAGAATTCACTTCCGCCTGTGATATTAAGAAGTACGTTTTCAGCACCCTCAATGCTTGTTTCAAGAAGCGGACTTTCAATAGCCGCACGAACTGCGTCCTGAGCGGCATTTTCACCCTTGCCGACACCGATACCCATATGTGCGACACCGCTGTCTTTCATAATTGTTCTTACATCGGCAAAGTCACAGTTCATAATACCTCTTTGAGTAATTACTTCAATGATACCTTGAACACCTTGACGAAGAACATCATCTGCAAGTTTGAATGAATCTTTAATTGTAACCTTTTTGTCTGCAATCTTCAATAGAAGATCGTTTGGTATAGTAACAATAGCGTCAACCTTTTCTGCAAGGTTCTTAATACCTTCTTCAGCGTTTCTCATTCTTTGAGGTCCTTCAAAGAAGAAAGGCTTTGTTACTACCGCAACTGTAAGTACACCAAGAGATTTCGCAGCCTCTGCGATAATAGGTGCGGCACCTGTACCTGTTCCGCCGCCCATACCTGCTGTTACGAATACCATTTCTGTATCTTTTACAAGATTCTTGATTTCATCTTTTGATTCTTCAGCCGCTTGTCTGCCGATTTCAGGCTTTGCACCTGCTCCCAAACCGCTTGTAAGCTTTCTGCCGATATTAAGTACAGTCGGTGCTTTTACATTTGCAAGCTGCTGTGCATCTGTATTGACGCAAATAAATTCTGCCTTTGTAACGCCGGCCTCGATCATACGGTCCACAGCATTGTTACCGCCGCCGCCGACACCTATAACCTTTATTCTTGCGCCGTCTATTGTAGTGTTTTCTTCCAAACCGATAGGCATATCACTCATCTAAATATCCTCCTTCGTAGTTTATCCCCAACAAATCCAACAGGGAAATCTCCGCATATATATTATTTTACTATGTTTTTTCAACTTATTCAATAGTTTTTTCCCACAAATTTTCAAAACGCCGAAAATTTTTACACAATATTATGGTCATTTTGTTTTTGATTTTTGTGCAATTTTATTTTTACGGTGTATATATCGCCTTTCCGGGCTCGCTCAAATCCATTGTTCCACGGGCATTTTCAGTCAAACTGTTACTCATAACGGTTTCTCTGAACAGTCTTATTTTACGTTCAAGATCCAACTGCGTACCGCATTGTACTGTTATTCGGTTATCGTAATTCATTGTTATGTCAGTCACATCGGTAACATTTATTTCGATAACCTTATCAAGAATACCCGTTGCCTCAAGCGTTGACAGCGAAATTTTTGTAATATCGAATTTTTCGTTTTCGTCGGTTTTTAAAATTTCACCCAATTTATAGTCCGTAACCGTCAATCCAGTTACTGTAGGTAATGTTTCACCGTTGTTGCCGGTATCGGTTAAAACTCTCAATTCAGAATTTACAAGCAATGTCTTACCGTCAATTTTTATATACGCAGACGGTGTATATTCCGTCACCGTAACTTTTACTGACGGTGGGAATAACCTTTTCTGCACATCAACGGTATCTATATATGGTATTGTTTTTAACGTATTCCTTATTTTTCGTCTGCCGCTGCGGAAAAGATTTTGACCGACAAGCGGTTTTAGCTTTTCTTGGAACTGTTCGGCTGTTACGAGAACATTTCCCTCAACCGATACGGAACGAATGTTAAATATCGGTGTCATAAATAAGAGCACGCTTACAAGAACCACCGCCAAAACAAATCCCAGCAATGCACGTCTACGCTGTATTTTAAGACGCTGTTGCTTTTGTTTTTTTTGGTAGCGAATTTTTCGTTCAAGCTGTGTAGGTTCACGCCGAACACTTCTTTCGGGAACATCTTTATGTTCTTTCAAGGTTCTTTTCTCTAACCTGCTCCAATCATATTCAGTTGTAGTTTTTGTAACCTTACGACCGCCTGTTTTGACGACTCGTATATTACGATTATTTTCATCCATACTATCACCCTGAATTATTCTCGTCTGATTTTCGCTCCGCATTCAAGCAGATACTTTTCTATATTTTCATAACCTCTGTCTATAAATTCTGTGCCGCTAATCGTCGTTGTACCGTTTGCGGCAAGTGCCGCAACAACAAGTGATGCGCCTCCGCGCAGTTCTCTTGCAACAACATTTGCACCCTGCAAAGCGTTTACGCCTCTTACAACGGCACTTCTGCCTTCTACTTTTATGTCAGCACCCATTCGTGTAAGTTCATCAATATGCTGAAATCTGTTTTCAAATATATTTTCTATAAATACACTTGTTCCTCTTGCAACAGTTGCAAGCGCCATAAACGGCGATTGTATATCCGTCGGAAAACCCGGATACGGCATTGTTCTTACTATATGTATACTTTCAAGTTTCTTGGGAGCTTTCTGAATAATTTTATCTTTTTCTATTCTGAGCTGTACTCCCATATCCAAAAGCACATGGAGCATTGCTCCCATATCGCGTGGATTGACATTTTTAAGACATATCTCTCCGCCCGTAATCGCAGATGCGGCAAGATATGTTGCGGCAACAATACGATCGGGCATTATCGTATACTCCGCACCGTGAAGCTTGCTTACTCCCTCTATTTTTATTACACTGCCGCCCATACCGCGGACTTTTGCACCCATACAATTCAGGAAGTTACCCAAATCAACAATCTCCGGTTCACGCGCCGCATTTGTAATAGTGGTAAAGCCCTCCGCACAAACTGCGGCAAGCATAGCATTTTCTGTTGCTCCGACGCTCGGAAAATCAAGATGTATGTTTCCGCCGACAATCTTATCAGCACTGCATTTTATATAGCCGTGTTCTTCCTGAATATCGACACCGAGTTCACGCAAAGCCTTTAAATGCAAATCAATCGGTCTTAAACCAATCGGACAACCGCCGGGCATACTTACAACCGCTCTTTTGCACCTTGAAATTATCGCTCCCAAAAATATAATTGAAGAACGCATCTCGCGCATTAAATCTTCACATATTTTACAGTCACACATATCTCTTGTATCAACCGTTACGGTATTGCCTGCCCTTTGTACTCTGCAACCCAATCTTTCAAGTACCAAATCTGTTTTATCTACATCACGAAGATATGGACAGTTTTTCAAAGTACATACTCCGTCAGCCATAACCGTGGCTGCAAGTATCGGCAGTACGGCATTTTTCGCACCTTGTACACCGATTTCACCGCTTATCTTATTTCCGCCGTCTATAACAAGTTTGCCCACTTTAAACACCTCGCATTATAATATAATTCTCATATGATTATAATACGAAATATCTATAATTCTGTTACAGTCTTATCATTATAGCACATTTCAAAAAATTTTTAAAGGGTTAATTTATAAAAATAATATACCTTTAATATCAATGTAACAATGCAAAATTTGTCGGTTAAAAATTTCATACTATATAATAGATAAATCAAATTTTTTTCTTTTTTTACAAAAAAGTTCTTGACAATACCCACACCTTTATGGTAATATATTATGCGTAGCTTGAACAGATATGCGTCCGTAGCTCAGTTGGATAGAGTGAACGGCTACGAACCGTTAGGTCGTGGGTTCGAATCCCTCCGGGCGTACCAACTCATCACAAACCGTATAAATGCTTGAAATCAAGCGTTTATGCGGTTTTTTAGTGCTTATGAGAAGAAAATCAACGTGATAAAAAGTGATAAAAAACGATAAAATGTTATACTTTTTTGTTAGTCAGTTAGTCAAAAGTTAGTCAGATTTTAGTCAGATTTTAGTCAAAAACAGAGTATGATACAATAAAAAAGCAACCTCTGTGCTACATCAGAGATTGCTTTTCTTCTATTATCTAATTAATAAAATCTGTTACTACATCTTGCAAATGACAGGGTGACAATCCGTACTGGTTCAGTCTGTCTTTAGCTCCGCCACTTCTTCCTTATTAAGCGACACGTCTTTAACAGACACTTCATTTTAAATTCCTCCTTTAAACGCAAAAACAGCACTCAAATTAATGAGTGCTGTTTTTACTTTGTATTCTTAATATAAAATTATATTGTATGTGAAATGAATTTTTCTCCAAATGCAGTAGGTTGCAACCAATAATAATAAAAATTAATTTTGACTTTATTCAAATCAATATCAATATCATCTTCTATAGCCATTATTTTGATTTCTTTATATGCTAATTTTTCTACCACTTTAAATTCAGTTTCACACGAATATCTATCAGTTAATGTTTTATCAAATAATCCTAATCGTATAAAATTATTTATGTAACTTTCAGTATCTTCATTTTTAAATTTATCACAAATCTCAATAATGTTTTTGTTAAAAAATCCAGCAGCACACTCATAATCTACGAGTGCTTTTCTATAATCTTTTAAATAGTTTAAGAATACCGCTTCTTTCGGTGAAAGTTGCTTTATAATTTCAACGAAAGCCGGATGTGTCGTTTCTACTGTTTCCACATTCATCGATGTCGCTAATAAATTTGTAAACATCTGACGTAATTCTTGATGGGCTGAGGTATATCTCATTGCTTCAATCGTTGGAACAGCTATTGAAGGCTCCGGTGTAATGATATTTTCCTTTTTTATTTTTCTATCTTCAAAATATTTAGGAATTGCAAAATCTAAATACTCAGAAATTTTTTCATATCCCCAAACCATGCCTGTAATCGGAGCTAATGCTATGCGTGTTACGCCTTGAATTGCTTTACCAACTTCACTTAATGCTGGATGAGCAACATCATCATATATATCTTTTATTGGAATTTGTTTTGCTATTTCAGCCGGTAATGTTTCTTTACTCATACAATATTACTCCATTCAAATTATTAAATATATTATAACACAAAACATTCCTTTTGTCTATTGACGAAATACAAGAAATTTTGAGTTCAGATTTATTCTCTGTCAATATAATCGCAAGCAAAAAATAAGGGTGGCATTACACCACCCTCAAAACTACTTATCATACATACCACATCTGTACTCCCTACAAATAGTTCGCAGGTCCTTATAGGACAGACCTAATCTCCCTTGCTCGTCACCGACCAATGCGCCGTAATCTTGTGCGGCTTGTACTGCCGTTCTTGCCCACGATGGCATGTTGCCATCGTTATAGTCATACACCATTGTACTTTGCACTACGGCTTTCAATTCCTTATTCTCTGCTTGGAGCGCTGAAATAGCCGCCGCCTGTTTCTCTATTAGATTTTTTAATTCATTGTACTGCTCCATTGTCAGTCCCTCCTTGTTTCGTAAAACCGCTTTTACTTTTTCCTTAAACGCAATCCAGCCTTCACTGTTATTAGTCGCCCACTGTGCTGGACACTGTTTGTCCCATACGTCATAATGACGTAACACAAATGTATCTACTGTATCAGCTGTAATACCTATATATTTACACAATTCAGCACACAAATAGGCTGTATTACTGATTGTTTGTTCTGATACGGTATAATTACCGCTACAACACATTTCAATGGATATGCTGTTTTTATTTCTACAATCGGCGTGTTTGTAAACTGATGTACCACCGACCGCCCACGCTGCATTATTTAACGCAACTGATTGATAACAACTATTTGCGTCGACAAAATAATGTGCTGATGCACTGCGTGAACCGCCGCTGAAATAATTTGCGTTTGCTTTGGCGGTGTCAGAGCTGTTGCCTGTATAGTGAATTACAACATATTTCACATCACGACTACCATATGAATAGTAGTTCGCTGATGATGATAGTATCGACGTATTAATATTAATACCGTTAAACTGCGTTAGTGGAAAACCGTTATTTATTGTTCGCATTTTCTATCACTCGCCTTTCTTTCCGTCCAATTCTGATGTCATTGTATCAAGCCACTTTTCGATACCATTTCGCAATTTGCTCGGTATCGGCAGACCGCACAAGCACATATTTTTCAGTATCGAAATGCTTTCATACATTATGTACAGCAAGCAGAAAAACTCACATATGCCCACTTGCGTAATGCCTATATATTTAAGCACTTCTTCCGGCACAAACGGTAGCATATTAAAGCCTATCAGCTTGTCCAAAATAGCCAAACCCACAACCGATACAATCATTGCAAATTTTCGTATTGCACCGTCAATGCCGAAACAGCTATTAAACTTTTTCTCTTTGATTGCCCTTAGTAACCCTAAAACCGTATCTAACATAACTGCAACAAATACAGTTTTTATGAATAGGTTACACGCCAATGTAACCCAAAATACATTAATTGTTTCCCATATGTTCATTTTTTAACCTCCATAATTTCTTTTTTGTCGTCTTCTGTGATAAATCTGGCATTTACAAATGTGTTTAAATCCTTTTCTTTGTAAATGCCCTTTTTGTAATATCTTTTTATCAATGCCTTATTCATTGCTGACACCTGCCTTTAACTCTGCAATCTGTAGTAACAGCATTGCATTGATTTCGTCCTGTGACATTGTTTCGTCACCACTCATAACAGACTGAACGTGCTGTTTTAATTCCGACATACTGTCAAATGTTTTCGCCTGTATCTGCTCCAACTGTTCTGCCGTAGGCTGTTCAAACGTAACGTCCGTATGCTGAATTTTTGCAATTTCTGTGTCCATATCGAAATTGTCGTCAGTTTCGGCGAATTTATCATTGACAACACTGCGTTTTATACGCAATGTATCTCTGTCGGTACGTATTCCGTACACTGTGCCGTCAATTTCAACACCGTGTTCATAGAAATACGCTGTTCCGTTTTTCATATAAAATTTGTACATTATGCTTCACCTCCTGTTACATTGCCTTCGACCACGCAAGTATCTTCAAATGTGCCTAAAGATGTCGCATTTGTTAGATTATCTTTTACTACTGTATGGTCGTCGCCGTCGATTATCGCAAAATCAGAATTATCTTTAACTGGTGTTCCGGTTCTGAATATATTGTCTGAAATTACGTTCCGCTGTGCGCTCCATAGCAACGCACATTCTCCTGTAGCAGGTATGGAACCAACATAGAAATAATTACCGGAAATGACTGCATAACTACTGCATTCAATAATATTTATATATTCATTCTCTATACTAATTGATTTCATAACGTTACCGGATATAATTGTGTATGGGGTTGTAGACAAAAACGATGTTTTTGTGTTTTGTGCGACAACTGAAATATCATTTGCCACAAATTCGCCTGTTATTTTTATACTGCAATCGTCAAACGATTTTATAATATTGCCAACTACACTACCGCTTAGAGTGATATTACAATTATCAAAGCCACCCATATAGTTGTTTTGAAATAACGACCTGTTTACAACTAACATATTTCCTAATGACTGTTTTTTCTGCGTTATATCATTAAATGTATTACCAACAATGATTGAATTTGCTCCGAATATTATTTCATTTGTTAGATTGTTTGCCGGAGCACCGTTAAATGACGATATGTCATTATACGCAAACAGTACTGTTCCAAATTGAAATGTATGTGTTGAGAATTGATGCGTTCCGAATATGTCATAAAATATACAGTGCATTATTTTTGAATCTGATAATGCGTACAAAACAGTCGGATTTACAGTATCAGCGGTAACCGTGTCAGTATCTTCACAGAAATTCACATTTCTTAAGATTGCACCACCTGGCAAATGGAAAATATACTGTTTTTCAGCAGGATTTGTGTTTTTGAACATAATTGTATCGCACATCGAACCGTCTAACGTCATTCCGCCTTTCAACGGAATTGCCACACCGTTATTAGTTCCCGTCATTCCGTAACCCGACTTCATATTTGCATTTGTGATAACGCACAATTCACCTACAGGATAGATAATACTTTTATACGGTGCACTATCTATCGCCGCCTGTATTTTCAGTTCGTCGTGGTCGCCGTCGCACACGACAAATATTTGGTTTTTGGTGATGTCCGTAATATTTTTTGCATTTTCATTTACAGCGTCAATAAATGAATTTTTATTGACAGTTGCCAAATCTGCCAATGTACGAACACGTTCGTATGTATTGGTTATGAAATAACTGTCGCCTGTGGTATTTTCGTTTTTTATGACATAATCAACCGTCGCCGATACAAACTCATATCTTTCCCCTGTCGGCGATTCGCTGTCTATCTTCATTTCTAAATTTATATCGTGAATATGATACAATGTAAATGTCCATACATCACCCGAAATTGCCGACGGTACAGATGTAGAACTTGGGGATATACTACACGTATTTTTAATAAAATCATAGCGCACAACGATATAAACACCGTCTATAGGTACATTTATACACTCTTCCAAAAACGTTCCGGCAATCTGTTTCCCGTCAATGTAAAACGCGTCTTTCAGCGTAATATCAACCGTCATACTCTCGCCCTCATATTCTTGTTGTCCGTCAAAATATAGTGTAGGCTTACTCGGTGCAACAAATTTTACTGTATGTTGCTTTTTGTCGCCAAACAGTATAGTTGTTTCGGTGTTCGCATTGATTTCATCAATACGCGCTTTCAATTCTTTGTCAGCGCTTTTTCTTGCTGATTCTTCGGCTTTTACTGAATTTGAAATATTGCTGTCTGCCGTCTGTCTTTCGGTGATTTCACTGTCAATATTACGTTGCAGTTCATTATCCGCCGCCTGTCGTATTGTTACTTCGTTGCTTATGCGACTGCTTAACGAACTATCCGCACTTTCCCTCGCCTTGGTTTCGGCGGTGATTTTGTCTGCCAAACCTACATCAGCGTTGGTGCGTTGCGTGATTTCTGTGTCCAATTTGTCGGACAGTGTGTTGTGGTCAGTTTGAATTGCCGTGAAATTATCACGAACAATCTTCCACCAATCCTTTAACAGCGTTTTTCCGCTAAAATTAAAATTTAATTTCATTTTATCATTCCTTTCTAATCGTAATTGATTGGGATTTCATTAAAAAAACACGCCATAAGCGTGCTATGGTGGTATTCGTCTGTACATTGTGTCACCTCATTTTTGGTACGAAAAAAGCACCCCGAAAGGTGCTTAATTCCGATTCATATATTCTGTCCTGTTGGATTGAAACATTCTTGCATAAGTCGCATTGCATATTTAAAACCCAAAATAAAACCGTAACGTTCACAACCAGCCTCCGACGCTGAAACAAATCCATCAATATTGTTTATATACATTCTATCCCCTACGGTCTTTCTTATGGCTTTCCCCTGCTCATCTTGTATTTTAGTTAACTGTTTCATTTCTTCTGATTTTTGATATTCCTCGCTCTGTGAAACGTCTGCATAAATTTGATTTATCAATTCACTTTTCATCACAATTTCCTCCTACGCCGTTTTAACGGTAGTCCATTCTTTGCTTAAGGTAGTTCTTCACATCTTCGCTATCGCGGTCAATTTTATAAGATAATTGACGTAGAAAATCAATTAAAGCGTCTATATCGTCATAATCACGATACTCTTCTTCAATCGTTTTTCCGTTGGTATCTTTCACGCTGAAATACATCGTATAATTATCATCTTCGTCATATCCCAAATCGACCTTAACACCTGCAACCTTGCAACTCTCCTTCTCCGCATTGCCGTCCAAGAAGTCCCCCAAATAATCTACAAGGATATACTCGGTAAAATACTCTTTATTTTCCTCGATCAAGTTTATTGCCGCCTTATGTATAAGTTCTTCACGAGTTCTGCCTGTAACATCCGCAAGTAACTCTAAATCGTTATATACCTTGTCGTCAAAGGTAACTGTTCTCTCATTCATAAATTTGTGTCTTAACATAATTTTAACCCCTTTCTTATGAAACTGTATCTACGCCGTATTTAATAGCCATTTCTTTGACGATTGCAACGTAAATCTCAATAAGTTTCTTATCTTCTGCGATTACATCAACTTTGTTTAGTCTATCGCGTTTTGATTTGCAAACACCATTGTCTGCCATACGTCTGCGCATATTTGTAAGCCTTATGCTTAGTCGTGTTGCACCTCTAAGCTCCACAAGTCTAAACACTTCCGCGTTAACGTCTTTTATGTATTCATTTCCGCCGATAGCCTGCGCAATCTTAACAATTAATCTTCTTGCGTCCTCACGCCAAGAATGCGTGTCAAGAGCTACAATGTCCGAAATACCGTCAAGACGCTTGTTGGTTGCTTGTATTTGTTGCTTTACTTCTTTCATCTCTTGCAAGCTCTGTATAAGAACATCTTCAATGCAAGCGGGGCGTTGTTCCTTTACTCGAAAATATGTTTCTTCCAAGTTGTCGAATTGCTCCCACGCTTTGTCGGTGTCAAGAATTTTGCAATGACGATTTGCTCCACGTTCTGTCCAAAGATATAGTTGCGATACGTGTTTACTGATTCCGAGAACCACTTCGATATTATCGAAGTGGTTCTTAAAGTCCCTTAATTCCTCACCTTTTAGAAGATAATAATGCTTGCCCTCGACAAAATTGTCCTTATGATTATTAAAATTTTGTTGTACTTGCTGTTCGCTTGCACCATAAACCGCCGCAAGTTGTTGTGTTGTTAAAATCCTCTGATTGTTCATTTCAATCGGTATTAATTGATTCGTCATATTCATTATCCTTTCTTTATACTTGATTTATCCGAAAGGTTATGATATAATGTATATATAAATTCCTTTCGGAGTTTGGTTTAGAATGTTGTGTTGATTGGTAGTCGTGACAACATTCTATTTTTTTGTTTTCATTTTTTGATTTAGATGTTCTGTCAGAATATCTACAAGATACTGTCTTGTTGTCTTGCCCTCATTGACCGCATCAATTTTCGCCATTTTATAGATTTCATCATCAACACTAAAATTTAGATATCTCATTTAATTCACCCTCTTTCTGTTTGACGTTTTGAATTATTTTATTCATTTTGTCATTTGATGTTTGTAGTATACCATTCATTTTGTAGTATGTCAACCCCTTTTTTGAATTTATTTTGACATTTTCATATTTTTATTATATAATTACATCAAACAAAGGAGGTGTTTACCATGTGTGAATCTACAAACATCACAGGCACTCGATTACGAAATTTAAGACGTTCTCGCAAATTGCTACTAAGAGATGTAGCTAACGATTTAAAAATATCGTCATCTACGCTTGGCAACTATGAAACGTGTAATCGTTCGCCCAACATTGAAATCTTAAACGAATTAGCTCAATACTATAATGTGTCATTGGATTATATTGTTGGCAATACTGATATACCAAATATTTCGCACACCACACAGGAGAAAGATAAATACTTTTCTGCCGTAAATGACTTTTCTGATATTTCCGCTCCAGGCGATGATAATATGATAAAAATTTTCAGATTAGCGAAAACATTAGACCAAGAACATTTAGAAACGGTCTATGACTTTATAGGATATTTGCTATCTAAAAAATCTGATACATCGACAGATAACAACTAACCTTTATAAATTCGTATCAAAAGCGTGTATTTTGAACTAGGTTAATATTATTAACCTAGTTCGGGATATATCTGAAAACACTAACCACGTGAATATTATTCACGTGGTTCAATACCACTTTAAAAGGCACTTCGATAATATCGAAGTGCCTTATTTTAATAAAGCTATTTATTCATCAAATAATCTAAGTATTCCATCCACTCGGGAATTTTTCTTATACATTCCCTTACAGAAAGTCCTTCCAACCAACGTACATCATACTGTGATATGATTTGTAACTGTGTCGGCTTAGACCTTAAATTAATTCGTCCAATCTGCATATTCTTATATTTAAAATTTAACAATCCGTTTGAACGTCTGTCAATTTTCAAATGTTGTAAAGCATTTTTATTAAGCATTTCCCTTGCAAGACTTTCTATAAAAAGTTTTTCTTCTTCATTGGCTTTGTACTTTTTAGCTGAATCCGAAAAGGGCTTAATTTTCGATACTATTTTATCCAACACTTCTTGTTGCCATATCATTGTAAATCCCCTTTCTTATTTCAACAATGGCTCTATTTCATCTACAAATTGGTCGTATGGGATAACACTTCTATCCTCTACTAAAATTGCTTGACACGAATATATTTCTTTTTTATCCTTTGATATTTTTACCTCTCTTGTATCATAGTCGTATTCAGGCTTACAATCTGTATTTTCCGTCATATCCCATATAAAACCTAATGACACATAATACACTCCGTCTTTTTGAACTATATAAAGGTCGTTGTTTATATATTCTGTTGGTGGTGTATATTTACTTGCTACTGCCATAGTATCATCTTCTTTCTTTTCTGATATTGTAGCTGTGCTTGTTTGGGTATCATACTGTACGTCTTTCCCCAATGCCTCACTTACTGCCCTTATCGGTAAGTATGTTGTATCATTGTATAGGAAATTATCTGCTTGTACTTCTTTACCGTCTACAACAACCTTTATTGTATTCGGTAAAACATTTATATTTTGCCATACGTCAGTCGCATACGCTCCCGCGCACGATATAACACCCATAACGAGCATACCACATATAAAACTTTTAATATTCCCTTTCATAAAAAATACCTCCTTTGTAATACCTAAATTGTACCACAAAGGAATAATTTTGTAAATATTTTTTATGAAATACCTGTTATAAGACCACCCGAAACAGTTACCGTTTTTCCGTCTGCTGTTTGAAATGTTCCGCTTGCTCCCTGTTCAAATACCCATTTTCCTACGCCGTGTGTTGCTCCGTTGCCACCATATAAGATAGTATTTCCCTGTAATTGTATATATGCTTCACTGATACTGTTATATACTTGGAAAACCACTTTTCCGTTATAATACAATATTAAATCGGCATATCTTCGACCATTACTACTCGGTGCATTACACCACAAGCCGTATCTGTTGCCGTCAGCGTCGTAACTTTGGATACCGTTTTTGTCTATAACAGTTCTTGCTTCTGTATCTGTACCCGTCGCAAATATACCTGTTATCGTTACGTTACCGTCCTCGTCCATTTTGATTGTTTTCTTTTCCAACTGATTGAACAACTCAAAAACAAATTTACCGTCCATATTGCCGAGATTTATACGGCGTCTGCCCTTGTCGTCCTCTATGTACAGTAAATCACCGTCCAACAGTAACTGTTTATTATCGGATCTAACGGGGTTTTGGGTACTGTTCACCGTACCGTGAAAATAGCTTGTTTTCAGTTTATTCGCTCTGCCCGAATTTTTCTGAATGGTTTTTATCAGCTTACCCATATACCACGCGTGGTAATACGCATTAGCCAATGTAGGCTGACCGATTGTAACTGACGGTTGTTTTGCGCTGTATGGATAATACGTCATTGATACAATTCGCTGTTTATGTTCGATATTATCTTCAAAAACGTGTACTGTATCACCCAAAGAGATTTTATAAAAATCACCGTATTCAGCGAGTTTACTCAAATCAACCACATCACCCGTGATTGTCAGTTGAGGGCGGTCAAGTCTATACTCGTTACCCTCGCCCTTTAAGTCCCACTCACCAAACGCCTTTAGCTTTTCGGGGTCATCGTAATCGCTATAATCTCGGTACGCCTCACGAATACCATACTTTTCGATACCCTCTTTACTGTCAATGTACGGCTTACCGCCGTTTACAGACGAAATCGTCAAATCGTCCTTGCCGTACATATACAGTCTTGTTGTCAGTTCTTGCGTGTTTCTTTCGACAGAAAGACTTGTCATATTCTTCTTTATTGACATTCTCACGCCGTTATCTTTTCCGATACGCTCAACCACTGCAAATCGGTAATTATCATAGTATATTTCGCCCCTGCCGTAAGCCTCTATGACGTTTTGAATTACGTCATAAGTATTTATCTTATCAGTCGGGTAAAAGTCGATTTTAACACCGTCTGCGCCTATTCTCGTCATACCCATTTCTTTAAGTTCACTGTCGGGTATAAGCTCAAACTTTGTATCGGCTATTGCAAGTTTTATAACGTCATATGGGTCAACACCTATTGTTGATTTTGTCACGTCTGTATCGTTGCCGATTGTCGGCAAGTGATGATGAAGTGCGTCATCATAGAATATTCTGTTAGCCTTAACCGTCATAATTCTTGAGCCGCTGTAATTCTTTTTCACAAGTGTAATTCTGTACGCCTGTCCCTCAACGGATACGATACGATTTTCCTTTATAAGCTCCGCTTTTTCGTCTTTCATCGGGTACTTAAAAGAAACCGTGTGCGTTTCCTGCAATCCCTCAAACACCGCCACTTCATATGCCTTGTTAAGATACGCAAGGCAACCGCCTGTGAAGTCTGTTTCGTTCCATTCGTGTAATTTAAAAGCCATATTATTCACTCCATTTCATATTATCAAAATCTACGTCGTACAAAAATTTAGGCGTATAATTTATCTGTACGACACCGCCGCCTGTTACCGTTATCGTGTTATCTAATGCAGGAGCAAGTTCAAAAAACTCACCCGATACATACGTCATAAGGTTTGTATTTCCGCTATAAACGATTTCTTTTTCGCAGTCGATAACTATGTCGCCTGTGTAATTAACCGTGATACTCTTACCGTTATTGCTTATGGTAAACGGGCTTGTTGCACCTGTTACAGTTATAATCGGTTTGACGTGTATATCGCCGACATTCGGTACATTCTTATATGTGCCACTGCCATTCAATGTTAAATACTCGTCTTGTCCTATCGGTTGTTCTGTGTCGAGCGGTATTTCCGTATCAAGACAAGGACCGTCCAATGCGTCAAATATCAACTTGGAAAAAGGCTCTGCCTTATACGTCACTGACAAAACGGCTTTTCTGCCGTCGTGTTCGGGTGTATATGACACGCTGTCCATTACCCTTACGTTCCACTTGGCAAACGGCATATCGTTAAAAATAAGCGTGCCTTTGCCCTTAAACCAACGGCTTATAGCGGTTAGCTTTTTGTTTAATTCTTCGGTACTGTCCGCACCGATGTTAAAATCAATCTGAAATTTTCGTGTATTGAAATATTCGTGACCCGACACGTCAGTAAAATCATATTCACCGTCTGTTTCGTCGGCACTTACGGTAAACTCCTTTACCTGTGGAAATACGGGACGGTCCTTTGTTCTGACCGTCACTCGCTTAAAATCCGTTGTATTTTTGCCGTTAAATTCAAAACCGTTACGCATATCTTTCCTCCTATAATCCTACGTATTTGTTCAATGCATCTTGTTTTTCTTCCGGTGTCATTTGCATGAAGTTATTTATGATCTTCCTGTTGTCGCTCATTGAATTATTTTCAATTTTGAAACTATCGAATTTGTCAAGCAGTCGGCTTAGCAAACTTTCTATATTACCGCCTGTCGCCGAAACCTTATCGGTTATTGTTGCCACGTATGCAGATATGTTGATGTCGGCATTTTGCAATCCTGTAAGAATGTTTTTCTTGCCGTCCTCCATTTGCTTGTATTCAGCCTCAAGACTTTCAATAGTGGCATTATTCTTTTTCTGTAGTTGGTACAATTCTTCATCACGTTGCAACTGTTTCATTTGTTCCTGCAACTCTTTGTACTTCTGTTGCCCCTTATCAGTAACTGAATTTGCGTACACATCAAGTTGTGCCTGTACCTCTGACATATCTGTTTTGCGATCCTGTACGTCCCAACTGTCACGAAGTTCTTGCTCTTGCTTTGAAAATTCATCTTTGATATTTGAAATATAGTCTTGTTGCTTTTGGAGCAGTTCGTCAACCGCACTTGATTGCGACTTGTACAGTTCCATACTGTACTTGTTTGTGTCGTCAATAAATTCCTCAAAACTGATTTTACCCGCATTGTAAAACTCTTTTACTCGGTCAATCTTGCGTTTTAGAAAATCTTCCTCGCTGTCACCGTACTTATCCCAATCATCATATGTACTTCTTAACTCCTGCCAAGCGTCTGCGTCCTTTTGCCATGCCGAATACTCGTCAGCATTCTTTTGAGCCACTGCGTCATAACGTTTTTCTTCAAGTGTCTGTTTTTCCTCGACGTATTTTTGATAATTAATAACGTCATTCGCATAAAATTCTTCAAGACGTTCCGCCTCTCTGTCGATACCTGCAATGTAGTCGTCTATCGACATACTGTGATACTTCTGCTGATGTTCAAGCCAACTGTCCGAGTAGCTTTTCATATCGTCATAAAGCGTTTCGCCTGCGTCCGACACGTTGTCAACATAATCGTCCCAAGTGATTTTTGCGTCTTGTAAATCTTGATAATTTCTGTCTTTTATACGTTTGAAAGCGTCAAGCGGTGTGTCGCCGTTGTCGCCCCAATCGTTTATAGCGCTGTGCTTTTCAAGGTATGCCTTTGACTGTTCGTTGAACTCTTTCGTCTGTTTCTGCATAATAGAGAAAATTTGTTCCTCAATATCGGCAATATCCTTGTCGTTCGATTTGAATTTCTCTTGAAATTCTAACCACTTCTCTAATTCTTGTGCGGTCGTTACTG
>ENA-OPCD01000043-OPCD01000043.1-human-gut-metagenome-genome-assembly--contig:-NODE-43-length-80712-cov-28.772084_pt1 | contig 80712 bp, 76 predicted proteins | sample MGYA00241560_ERZ501471 | MGnify/ENA primary metagenome ERZ501471 (study PRJEB25962, sample SAMEA2042578) | human gut metagenome | biome: human gut; feature: human-associated habitat; material: faeces...
ATGCACGGGGATAGCTTGCTTATGCTTACAACAAAAGTTGTATCGAACAAGAAGCCCCCACTTCTAAGCGATAGCGAAAGTGGTGGGAGTACATCACCATCATATAATTAGGATTGTTATTGTCAAAAGTTAAAGTATTTATACTACGTCCACCATTTACACTAATAGTAACAACTGTATAATTGCCATCATTAGATACACTTCTTACACTATATGGAGCTTCGCCAAAATCTCTATCCGTTATACTCATTATACTGCCATCTCTACCTTGCCATGTTTCTTCAATTAATTCATACCCACGAGAAATATTTTCTTGATAAGCATAAGCTGGTTGCATAGGTATTATTGCTTCACAAAATATTACCGAAAATGCACATAAACCTATTAAACAAAATTTTTTCAATATGTTCATTTTTATTCCTCCTTTATCAACTATTATGCTACTAAAAATATTAAAACTCTATAATCCTTAAAGATGAAAAATTTCACTGCTAGAAATAAATAAAAAACCACCGCATAAAACGGTGGTTAATTTTTTATCTCATATTGATGAATTGTAAATCAATACCAAAATCGCCAGCTTTTAAAGTCTGTATAACTGCTTGCAAATCATCTTTTTTCGCACCAGAAACACGAACTTGTTCACCTTGCATTTGTGTATTAACTTTTAATTTTGTAGCTTTTATCGCAGCGATAATTTTCTTTGCATTTTCTTTAGAAATACCCTGTTTAATAGTGAGCATTTGACGAACAGAACCTTTTGCTGCATCTTCGATTTTGCCAAGTTCTAAAGAACGTAAAGATAATCCTCTTTTTGCCATACGTGCACGTAAAATATCAATGATAGCATTTAATTTATAATCATCTTCTGCTGCGATTTTAATTGCTTTATCTTCTAATTCAATGCTTGCAATACTACCACGGAAATCATAACGCTGAGAAATTTCTTTTTCTGTTTGGTTAACAGCATTGCTCATTTCTTGCATATCAACTTGAGATACAATGTCGAATGAACTATCTTTTGCCATTTATATCACTCCATTTTTAAAATTCGTGCTTATATTTTATCATATCGCCAAATATAAAAAAAGGCTTTAAAGACTAACTTTAAAACCTTCTTTTTTCGCTATTACTTTTAATAAATTCATTATCATTATTTACAATTATAGATTAGCAAATATCACGATTAAATACGTTTATATATTTTCTCTACCAATGAAAAAATCAACCTATTTAGTTCATGGGAATTTACTCTTTTTAATAGCATAATAATTCTATAATAAGTGTTTTTATAAAAAATTTATCCATTATTTAAATCTATTTTATAAAAAGGAGCTTTTTATATGTATAAATTCTGTACTCATTGTGGAGCTAAAATGCCTAATGAAAATGCTTTTTGCACTAATTGCGGAGCTAAATTTTCACAAATTCCTACCCCACAACAAAACATAGCTCCAACAAATATCAATTATAATACTTCAAATTCTAATACTATGCCATCTTATATGCATAATCAGCAAACTCAACAAATTAATATTTACTCGGCAATCAAAATGCTAAATTTTATATGGCTATGGCTTATTTGTATCAGGCTATGGATATATTAAAACAAAGTGCGCCTCTACAAAATAATCCTTCGCCATCTGTTAATAATTTTTTCTCCTCAAGCACCATTTTTCCCTCAAAATCCTAATAATCATGACAATCAACAATTTGCTTCTAACTCAAATAATCAAACCAATCAAAATAATGACAATAGCACTTTAAAAAATGTAGGTAAATATGTAGCAGCTGCCGCTGTTGATGCTGTAGCTAGTTCTATGCTTCATTCCGCTTCTACAGCTAGTGCTGCCCCACATAATACTGATACAAGTCCTCTTCCTGACCTCAATGCACCAATTGATCCTACGGATACAATCAATCAAACAGTAGACTCTGCCAATGACTATATCCAAACACCAGAAGAATTTGTTACCAATGTCATTGACCCACTAAGTACAGCTAGTGAACAAATAACTCCTGTTAATACAAGTGATGATGGTACAAACCATATTTCTAATCTTGATAATAACTCAGAACTTACTGCAACAGAACAAATTGAACCTTCAGCAGATACTGATATTTCTTCAGATAGTGGTGAAGAAGATTCCAGTATTTCCGATAGCGTAGACAGTCTTTTTGATGATTTATTCGGCGAATAATTATAAATTTTAAAGGAGTTTTAATATGAATAAACAGTTAAAATCCCCAAGACTAATAATATTAGTAATGATATTATCTTTAATGAGTGTATTAGTTGCAGGTTGTGGTGATGATAAATATGTACAATCCTTGACGTACTCCCCATAGCTAAAGCTAGGGGATTCTGGGATACTGACGAACCTTGCTATCAAAAGACAGTCTTACGAGTTCTCTCCACAATGGACAACGCCCTTCCCATATTTATTTATTACTTGCGGAAGAAAAAAATTCTTTCTCCTTCTTTCTTTATATTTATAGCGGCGTTTAAATCCCTATCATGATGTTTACCGCATTTTGGACAAGTCCATTCTCTTATTCTCAATTCTTTGAGTTCTTTGTTTTGATAGCCACAATTACTGCATAGCTGACTTGACGGAAAGAAATTTCCTACTTCAACAACGTTGGAACCTGCCTTTTGTGTTTCATACTTCAACTTGTTTACAAAATCGGCAAAACCTAAATCGGATATCTTTCTGCCGAAACGTTTCTTCATGGCTTTTAAATTCAAATTTTCGATAGAGATTTAAGGCATATTTACCAGTGAGATACTGTGCCGTTTTCCAATGAAAATCACGGCGCATATTCGTTACTTTTTTATGCAGTCTTGCCAAATTCAGTCTTGCTTTTTGGCGATTGTTAGAAGCTTTTTGTTTACGGGATAAATTGCGGTTAGCTTTAACAATTAATTTTGCATTCTGCTTGAAAAACAGCGGAGAGATGATATTTTTCCGTTCTGAACCTGTGAGAAATATCTTTAACCCGAAGTCAAAACCGACGCTTTCACCTGTTCTTGTTAAGACTTCATTTTCATTTGTTTCACAGGAAAAATACAAATAAATATCGCCTAAAGCATCGCGCTTTATGGTTACGGTCTTTACTTTTCCGTCAATATCCCGCGATTTAAAATAGCGATATTTCTGATTGGCAATTCTAATAACATTTCCACCCAATAATTTCCAACCGGACGTTTTCAAAGTATATGATTTATATTTATGTATCTTTTTAAACGACGGAGGAGCTGAACGGACATTATGCTTCTGATTTCTGAAAAACAACTTATAGGCACGGTCTATGCGTTCAGTTATATTTTGTACTGATTGTGAACCTATTTCTTTAAGATAGCTGAATTTTGCCCGTTTTTTTCAGTTTAGTTAAGTGTTTCTGCAGAACAAATTTGTGCAATGATTTTTTAAATAAACGATAGTACCGTTTGTGAATTGCAATGCAGTGATTATAAATGAGACCTGCCGCATTAATCTGCCTATGAAGTTTTTTATTTCGTTTAGAGTTATATAGCTTAAAGCAATAGGTTTTCATTTATCTCACCGCCTTTATTGTTATTCGTAGTTATATGATAGCATATGAATATACAAAATAAAATGGTCCGACTTCAATTGCTTACGCAAATTCGTTGGACGTGACTTATATCCCCAGTGCTAAAGCACAGGGCTTTACGGCACATTTGGTAAAATTATTTTAATTAGCCTTATATTATAAATAATGATTATTATAAGAGGTGATTTATAATGTTTATAGTTGGATTTGTACTATTTATTATAGCTATTGAAATACTTTTTCCTGATTCCAACTAGGAATATTGATAAAAAATCAAAAGTAGTATATTACCGTAATATCAAAGAATAAATCTTCGTAAAGCTATAACAATTTGAGTTTTAACTCTTTTTGTTATAGCTTCTTTATTTCTACTTATAAAGAAAAATCAAACCAATTTTTACTTTTAAATCTTTAAAAATTTTATTATAACCTATATATAAATTTTTTTATAATTGACTTTATCTTTCCTGTCATAACCTCTTATTATTCAATAGAATTATTTAAAAGTTTATATACTCAAATTTAGACAACAAAAAAGGCTTTACGGGTTTTCCGTAAAGCCTTGAATTTACTAGTGGTGCCGAAGGCCGGACTCGAACCGGCACGTAGGGGACTACGCTTGATTTTGAGATTGTAGAGACATATTTTACTTTATTTTAATAATATTTTATATCTGTTAAAACCCTTGATTTTATTGACTTTTTTAGATTTAAGATTTTACTTAGTATTAGCTAATTTCAACTGTTTTTATGGAGTGTGTGCCCAAAATGTGCCCAAATTAATAAGCTATCAGTCTTAGAAAATCAAGCCTTTTCGTTGATTAATTTATCTAATATAATTATATACTAATTGATTAATCATGTAAATTTATTTATCATCACTTATACTATAATACCTTTGATTTTTACTTTTTGGTTTATCAGGTATAGTCATTCGAAGTTTACCTTTTTCTATTAATGGCTTAATGTATTTACTCATTGTATAAAATATAGTTTTCATTCCTAAATAATTTGATATTTCTGCTCTAGTTCTTGGGTTTTTACAGTAAGATAGCAACTTATCTTCTATTGTAAAATTATTCTCTTCATTAATATATATATTTCTATTATCACTATCATTAAAGAAAGTAACTACAAATTCGTTTCGACGATTTTCAAATACTGGTTCTGGTAAACCAAATGCTATCATTTCATTTCTCATTGTTGGAATACCCGAATATCTATTTTCAACATCAGTTAATGCTTCTGCCATAACAGCTAATGCAGGATTACGTAAATCTGGTTTTGCTATACCTAGTTGGTCAACAGTCATTCTACCATATAAATTACCTGGACTATGAATTTCAATTCTATTTGTAAATATATTTATTTGAATAGGCGTTCCTTCTGTATATATACTATAATCTCTATGAATAAGTGCATTTAAAATTGCTTCACGTATTGCAGTAATTGGATATTCTGTACGGTCTTTTCTTTGTCCTGTTTTCTTATCAATAATAGTTTTTGTTTTCATATTGCGTTTACAAAAAGCTGTGGCTTCTAATAACATTGAAGAAATATTACCTTCAATACGTTGATTATCTAAAAATCTAATATCATTATCTGTTGTTATACCTATTTCAGTACCAGGAACTACGATTGCGGTTATACCCATTTGTGGTAAATAGCCTTGTGGATATATACCAAAATTCATTAATGATGCTAAGGTTGGCATATCATTTCTTAATATATTTAACATTTCATATGCTATTTCTAATGGAAGTTGAGCAAATTTAGGTCTATCTATTCTCTTATTTAATACATATTTTTCTACGCTAACTAAATCTAGTGATTGTATATTAGCTCTTTCTATAGGACGTTCATCATCATGTAAATGTTTACGAAAAGCTTCAAAACTATATAATTCATAATCAGTCATTGGCAAATCTGCATCACCAACACGAATATATGAGCCTTTTAATTTACCAATACCTTTATAATAGCAAGGTCGTTCTGCTAAATCTATAGCAGGAATTTCAGCAGAACAAATATCATATCCTTGTATTTCTGCAAAAGTAAATACAGCTCTCACTGGCGGTTCCATTTGCAAACATTGTTCTGTAACTTTCTTTTGTAAATCATGTAAATCATAAACACCAACAATTTTAAAATCTTGGGTTTCATCTAATCCAAATAATATTATTCCACCTGTATCTTGGTTAGAAAAACTAGATAATGTATCATATAATCTTTTTGGACAGCCTTTATTAGCACTTTTTACTTCAATTGTTTGTCCTTCTGTTTTCTTTTTTTGTATATTATTAGCTAATTCAATTAAATTTTCTACTAACATTTTGCTAATCACCTCATTTAAGCAAAATTTTAACAAAAAAAGGTAAAATAAACAATATATTATTTGTTAATTTTAAAATTATTTTAGTTTAAATTAAAATAAACAAAAATAAATTAGTTTATTTTAATTTAAATTATAAAAAAATACGTTAGTTGATTATAAAGTCTACTAACGTATTTTGTTTTGTCCTGTCCAAATTATTAATAAACCTAGTGTTTATAGGCTATATAGTAACTATTATATTTACAGGACAGGCAGGACAAATGGACAATATCTACTATACATCATTATTTTTTTTGCCAAATACAAAATCACTTAATTGATTAGCTGCAATTTTTTTGCTATCTGCTAAAACATGAGTGTACAAATCAGCCGTAATTGTAATAGTGCTATGCCCTAAAATTTCAGATACGATTTTCATTGGTATTCCTGATACTAACATTAAAGAAGCACAAGAATGTCGTAAATCATGAAAGCGTATTTTCTTTAACTTATGTCTTTTTAAGAAATTGTCAAAGTTATGAGTAAACGTCCCTGGATTATGTGGTTTACCATTTGCTTTACAAATAATAAAACCATTATCATCATATTCATTTTTTAATAAGGCTTTATTTCTTTTATTAATATCAATTTGCTTCTTTATAATATTAAAAACTTCTATAGGAGCACTAATAATTCTTTCACTATCTGCGGTTTTAGGCATAGATATTTTTATTTCATTATTAATAACAATTAGTTGTTTATTAATTTTAATTGTATTATTTGCGAAATTGATATCATCTACTTTTAATCCTAAGCATTCACCTCTTCTTAAACCACATAGTCCTGCTAAAACTATAGGCAGTTCTAAGTCTGTATCTTTAGCTAAATTTAACAATTTTAGAAATTCATTAACATCATAGATTTCTGCTCTATATCTTTTGGGCTTTGGTACATTCATAGTTAGTTTAGCTGGATTTTTTATTAATAAACCTTTTTTTACAGCATGTTCTAATGCTTCATTAAGAACTCTATGTGTATATAGAACGGAACGTTCTGATAATCCGCCTGTACCATCAAATCGACCATTTTCTAATAATTTTGCATATAATTCATCAATTTGCATAGCTGTGATATTTTTTATGTCAATTCCACCCAAATAAGGAATCAAATGATTTCTCACAATTCGAGCATATTCATGATATGTTGATTCTTTGACCTTTATTTTGGCATAACTTTTTAGCCAAGAATTGATATAATCTTTGAAATAAATCACTTTAGGAGCTAAAAAAGTACCTTCATTTTGACGTTGATTTATTTCTAATAAAAATGCCTCTGCTTCGGACTTTCTCTTAAATCCTCTCTTCTTGGTTCTTTTTAATTTTCCTGTAGCGATATCTACATAACTGTATCTTACATCATAAACCTTGAGATTGTTTCTCATTTTCCCTTGACTATCTCGTCCACGTTTGAGAATACGCTCTTCTATACTACCATTGCTCATTATTACAACTCCTTTAATATTAATAAAAAGGTGAGAATTTTACATTCTCACCTGTATTTTAGTTATTTTTTACCAGTTATTAGCCATTCGTCAACACAAATTTTAGGTATGCGAAACTGCTTTCCTATCTTTACCGAATGAATTTCACCATCTCGCACAAGTTTGTAGGCATTATTTAACCCAATATTTAGATATTCAGCTAATTCATGAACTGTAAAAGTTGCTTTTTCCATATTAATTACTCCTCTTTATTTTCTATTAATCCTATATTGTAAGTTAGATTTTTAGGTATTATTAAGTTCTTTTTTACCCATTCAAGATAATCAACATTAATCAGTGTATTTGTAGGTATATTATTGTAATATGGGATCTTTTCTGTTATATAAGCTGACATCGGCATGATCTGTCTTAGAAAATGAAAGTTTATGGTATTCTGGGCTTCCATTATGGTGTTAACTTCAAAGATATTTGCATAAACGATTTCTTCATAAAATCCAACGACAGCTTCTGCATTTGTTAGTATTCCCACTGTTTTAGGGTGTATTGCTACAAAAACTCTCTGTCCAATATTTTGTTTCAGGTGGTTCATTTTATAGAAAGCTGTATTTAGTGGTAAGTCTTCTAGCTTTGGTAAAGCTATTTGCTCTCTTACCCCATTCTTTAATTCATGGTCTATAAAAACTCTACAGCATTGAACGTATGCTGATTCTATGGAATTAAATTCATTTATATTTATACTATATTCATTATTAATAATATTCATCATTGCAGTTGAATTATCTACTATAGCAAAGCCACCATTAAAATTAATACTAAAAATACGCATTTTTATACTTCCTCCATATTTAAATCATTCAATAAAGCTTCTATTGCTGACATTTTTAAAACTAGCATTCTCTTTCTTGAGCCTTTTTTAGCTTTCACTAGATATTCAGCAGGTTTACCATTTTCAGCTAACTTGCCTTCGCTAAGTCCTTTTTCTAACAACATTTTTTTTATACTCATTGGCTGTATGAGCCATTGCTGACCTTGTTTAGCATAATAATTACGGACAATATTCATAGCCTCTTCAAATCGTAGCCATAAATGCTCATCTTCTTTAAAACCAACAAAAATTTTTTCATTATTAATATATGATAACTCATCATTTGCAATTTGATTATATACAGTTGTATCTAATGTTTGCATTAAAGCATAAACAAAGCGAAGTTCAGGTTTTTGCATATCACTAGACTGTGAATTTTTAGCTATTATAAATTCAATTGCTTTTAGAATAGATTCAACCACTCCATTTAAATCACTTATACCACAATATCCTGCAAACTTAGTCACAATGTCTAATTGAACCTTCAATGCTGATGCCATATCAATAAATCTAGCAAGTTCTGTTATATTGGCATAATATTTTCTTGCCTCTTTAAATATCAAACTTGCTTCATTAGCTAATATAGTGCCATACTGCTCTAAAAAGCTAATATATAATGCAAAATAACGTCTTAAAATCTCAGAATTTTCTTGAAACTTTGTTAATTTATCACCATTAAAGGTTTCTCTAGTTATTGGTAAAATTAAAGTTCTTAGATAGCTCGAACGACCTAAGCTAAAAGCTTCTTCGCCCGTTAACATTATCACTGAACGAACATTCTCTTGTTGAAGTTTAGAAAAATTGCTCACCTTCATTTTTAAAGGAAAGACACCATCGCCCACAGCTCGAATTACATCTTCAGCATTTTCTAAAGCCTTTTTTCCAGAAGAAACTTCCGTATTAGAAAAGTCATCTAAACATACCAGTTGATCTTGTAGCATGACTATATTTTTTTGTATACTTGCTTTAGTAGATGTCATTCTCATTATGGCGTTATGTCTATCTTTATTAAACACATTGGATATTACATTAGCTACAGCAGTTTTAAGTAAGCCTGTTGAGCCTTGTAAGAAAACAACGCTTCTAAAATCAACATTGCCCTTACGTAGCCAAAATAACGTATAAGGCAAATGGGCTATTAGCCATAGGATTTTAATAACTTCATCATTACCCACTTCTAAGAAACTGAATCCGTCCCTAAATAGCATAGCTTTATTATTGCTAGTAATATCTGGTATATAATAATTTTTATAAAAATCGTTATATCCATCATAAAATTTTATTTCGCCAGCAACCTCAAGCCAACCAATTTTATCAGCTACAATCTCTTTGGTAATATTATCAAAGTCTCGTTGAAAAAGCTTTGTCAAGTATTCCTCAACAGTTTCAGGTTTAGCTATCGGCTTTTGTACTTCAGAATATTTCTTGCAAATAAAGTTATAAATTTCTTTGTAACTATTTTGGGGCACTTCAATTTCTCGTTCAACATCACCCCAAGCTTCAGAGCATTTTATTGAACACACGTAATACGCTTCAGATACGGTTTCAGAAAACCATATCTCTTTCAATGCAATAACCCTTATAGTTGCATTTGTAATAAAACCTTTATCTTCACCATTTTTAATAATAGATAAGCCTTGTTCAGATTCCTTAAAATTATTAGAAACTAAGAATTTAGATATGCTTTGAGCAACTAAACAATTATTGTAATATTGCCAATTTTCGTTATTTAATTTGGCTGACATGGCAGGAATATATGATTTATACAGCTCAATATTCTCTACCAATGGCAAAGACTGAATATCTTTACATGTTTCGCCACCTTCTTCAATTTTAACAATTTCAAAATCACTATTACCGCTCTCTAAATATTCAGGGATCAACGTAGTTTTTGGTAAGTTCATTTAAATCACTCCTTTATGTTTTTTACAAATCTTATTATAACTACATCCTTAATCCTTGAATATTAGAAAAATCATGTTTTTTTATAACTATCAATTTTGTTCATTATAATGAACATTTTTGAATAATACTTTTTTCAGCTCTTATAGATTTTGCATAATTACCACAATTAAAAACCAATTTTAAATACTCAATATAAGTATTATATCTACGGATAACTTCTCTTTCATAATAAAATGATTGTCCCTTTTGTATTATGATGCTCACTATTACTTCTTTCAAATCTTCACTATAATAAGTTCGTAAATTTTCCAATGTAAAAATCAAATTTTTATACCTATTTAATTTGGGTATCCATACTTTTATTGTTCCATATAAATCTAATGTTTTCATAGTTAATAAAAGCTCAAATACTGTTAAATTCTGTAAGATATGCTTCTTTATCCATGTATTTGACAGGCTTTTCTGTTCATTTTCAAAATCTCCATTAAAATGAAATCGATTCCAATCAGTATAAACATAAAACTTTAATGCACAACTCCATAATTTTTTAATATCTTTAAAATTATAATCATAAAATAATTGTTTTAAATTTTTTTCATACTTATTATAAAAACTATCAAAAGTGGTTGTTTCTTCTATTATTTTGTCATATATATTTAAATAGTTAAATATGTTAGTATCCCTAAAAGGCATATCATTTTTTATACTGATCATAGTATTTAATATAACAATTCGCTGTTGTATAAATATCTTCCATAATATAATAAAATATAAATTATCTTTTTCTGAATTATACTCTTGTATATCTTGTCGTTGATATGAATACTTCAATTCTACAATTATGAAATTAATTTTATCATCAAAACTTTTAAATTTATCATAAATACTTTTATCAAATAACTTACTTAATTTAGGATGACATACATAACTTTGTTCATTAATAGTGTTTTGAATTGTACTTGTTAAATCATAAAGTTTATATTTACACCAACGTTCATGACAATTTAATTTATATTTGTCAATATATGATAAATTAGCATATAACATGGTTTCAAAAAGGATTATCATTTGCTGTTCATTAGATAAGTCTTTTAATTCCATATCCATATATAAACTATTTTTCTCTAATATATTTAATAGCATTTTACTATCTTGCGGACGAATTTCATTACATATATCATAAAAATTTAAAATCTCATCTAAAACTTTGTCTGTTTTATTTTTGACAATTTTTATATTAAGTAATTTATTAATCTGAGAAAGTATGCCTCCTTTTTTATATCGTCGCTGATAAGTCTTCAAATAATATTCATTATTATCCATATCATATATTTGATCTTTATTTTGGGTTTTTATTTTTAAATTAGCAGATATTGATTCTGGATGTAATAAAAATAATAAATATGCACCAGAGAGTTTATATGGATATTCATAAAATAAATATATAGGTATTTTTGATATATTCATAAAATGTTCTCTATCTTGCTTATTATCAATTACAGATTGCATACTCCATTGTTTATCATAGTTATATTCTTTTATTAAATTAGCTACTTTTTTTATATTAATACTATTTTTATTAAAATTTTCTTCTTGAAAAATACCTTTACTATTAAATAGATTATTAGTTCTAAAATCTATTATATCTTTAGCATAAAAGTATTTTTTTAATTCTATCATTAATTCATCATAATATTGGCTATTATCTTCTTTTATATATCGAATAAGTAATTGTTCTAAATATAGATTATTAGACAAGTTTTTATCCTGTTCGTCTTGAAAATTCATAATAACTTTGCATCTCCAATATAAATTTATTTATAGTTTATCTCTATATTACATATAGTACGATTTAAAGTTTAGTTGTTATAGATAATAAATATTTATCTATACTGGCTAATACTTGTACTGTAATTTAGTTAATGTTTTCTATTGTATTAACAATATCATTTTTTATTGCAATTATAAATTTATCAGTTATACTTAATAACTTTGAAATATTACTTTTTATTTTATATGATAGATTCTATCATATAACAAAAAGTTTTTATAATAAAAATAGACTGTTAATAGATAATATATTAACAGTCTAAATATTATTTTTTCATCATATATTTAACAGTTTTCGTAACTATATTTCTCGCTGTTGAACTTTTAGCCGTTTTTATAACTACATTTCTGGTAGTTGAATTTTTAGCGATAAAGCCCATAACTTTAAATAATGTAGAAATTCCTGACATACATAGTATCCTTTCTAAAGAGATAACCAGTTATATATAGTTAACCTATTCTAAGTATTTTTTTTGTTCATAACTTATTTCGGTATTATGCATAGTACCATTTAAAGCTCTAGCTGTCATAGGTGATAGATATTTATCTGTATTAGCTACTGCTTGTGCTGTAATTTGGTTAATGTTTTCTGTCATATTAGCAATATCATCTTTCATTGCAACCATAAATTTATCAGTTATATCTAGTAAACTCATAAGTTGTCGTTCAACAGCATTTTCCATGATTTCTTTACTTCTTCCGCCATTTGGAAATCGTTGTTCTAGTTGTTCTAATCTATCACTAGCTTTATCTTGTATTTCATTTTGAATACGTACATATTCCTTAGTTTTTTCAATAACTAATGCTTGAGTTCGTTCTCTTAATTCTAAAGACATTTTACCAATACTATTTGATAGTTCAACAGAAACTCTACCTAAATCTTCTTGATATTTTTTTATTGCCTCTACTACCATAGACTGTCTTTCTAACTCATTTCTAGCAATCATATTATCTATTTCTGCATTAATCCTTCTATTATTAGCTTCAATATTTAATTCACTCTCACGTCTTTTTAAATCTAATTCTAATTCAAATTCTTTCATTTCTTTTTCTAATCGAGCTTCTGTTTCCATTTTTTTTCGTTCATTAGCAGCTTCTGCATTTCTTATCGGTTGACGACAAAGATCACAAACCATCTTTACAGGTTCATATACAATATCATCTAATTTATCAAACATTTTAAATAAGTTTACTAATGCAGCCATATCAAATATTCTCCTTTAATTCTTTTATTTTCTCATCTAAAATACGTTCACTTTTTTCAAAAGATACTTGTACTTTTTTTAAGTTGTTCTCCCAATTTGTATTTTGTATCATCAAATTACGTAATATAAATATCTTTTCATCAAATAAATTTCTGTCAAAAGAAGTATAATCCCATTGTTTTATAAAATCGCTATACCACTTTGCAAATAAAGAAATGAGTATTTGTCTATCATATGATGATAAATTTTTCTGTTCTAAAACAGTTAATACTGCCTTCCAATGAGCATTTAACCATTTAACCTCATAAAGTTCCATGCAAATAGTATAAATAGGACTATCTAAATCTTTGTACAAAGCCGTATATAAATCTGGATTTTCATTTAAAACATTATTTATAAGCTCTTGACGACCTCTTTTTAGAATTTCTTTAAAACATATATAAGGAAAGTCTTTATTCATTATATAATACCTTCCTTTATATACTACGTAATTTTTCATTTGCTATGGTTTTAAACTCATCAAGCTTTTTAGTGGTATAATCTGTAATGAGTTTTTCACTAATAGCAAAACTTCTATTCATATTTTCTTCGAGTCGTTTTAACCAAGCATTTTTCATATCTTTATCAATATGCTCTGCATCTAACTTTTGACTTATTCTAGATAATTGATTATTAAAGAAATCTATATTCTCTTGTCTATAATCTTTAAGCATATTTTCAATAAATACTATTTCATTTTTATGCTGTTTTATAAGTTCCATATAATGCTTTTCATAATCATATAAAACTTGTAGCGTAGGTTCTTGTTTTTTAGGTGAAATATCTTCAAACATAGAAAAAGCATCATTATTAGCCATATATTAATTCTCCTGTTCATAAGTTATATAGTATATTAATTTATCTTTATATATACTATTGGATATGTGTTCTAATCTGTATTGTTTATTTTCTAAAGAAATATATGTAACTTCTGACAAGTTTTTTAATTTCTCTGAAAAGATCTCTCTACTTTTAAATATATTAAATATATTTAAAGTATTTTTACTATCAATTTCTTTATAATATAAAATTATATTTATATATTTTTTAAATTTACTTTCACCAAATGAACAATCTTCATATTTATAATTTATTTTTTTAATAGGATTATCAATAGTAATATTACTATAATCCCTATTAATAATAGTTTCCAATTCATCGATAAACTTACTGTTTTTTTTTCTTGAGAATTGTTAATAGAATAATTAGTCCTACTAGATGTGATGTTTTTATTACTTTTTGCTTGTTCCATAAAGATAGTGTCATTGTTTAATCTTTTGATAAGATTATTTGAAGTAGATATTGCTGAAAAAATATCCTCATTAATTATATTTTTTACATCATTAAAATTTATGATATTAGAACAAAAACTTTTATTTTGAGATAAATAATAATTAAATAAATCTTTATCATTTATATCAGTTTCATATATAACGAGATTCTTTATAGACTTTACTTTTTCTTTTATAGGAGAATTATTATTATTGATTAATTTTTTGTCTATTTCTTTATATTTACATTGAATAGATTCTAAAACTTTTTTCTCCCAGAGCTTAGGAATATATTCATTATACAAATTTAGTAAAAAATTATGATTTAAATCTATGGATACGTTATTAGTTTTATTTTCTATTACAACACCTATAAAGGCATATATATTTCTACCCTTTTCATCTTTTGTAAAATTATTATCATTTGCATTACATTTAATTATTAATCTATTAATGAAACAAACAATACCGGCAATTATTTTACCTTTATAATTTATACATATCCAACGTTCATCAGGTATTCTATTAATATCTGATGTAGCAATCAAAATTCTTTTCCTAATCCATGAGATATCTTCATCTGAAAAACCTTCAGGTCTAACTATAAATTTAGGATTAAAATCACAATAATATGTGCGTGAATGAATAATAGGAGATATTTTTATCATTGTAAATCTTCTTTCTATAATTTGATAATACTATTGAATAATGAATATATATCCTTTAATGTGAAATCATCATCGTCTTTTTATGACGATATATCTTCAACAATTTTTGAAAAATTATCTTGTTTATCACCATTAAGATAAATAATATTGATTTTGTTTAATTCTTCTAATAATTTATTATTATTATTCTTCATAGACTCAATAAGGTTTTTTATCTTAGTTTTTTCTTTCTCATTATTATCTATTTTATCTTTTAACTCATTGATTAATTTACTATCTCTCCATAAAAAGAAACTATCTTCTTCAGATGATTTTTTTAAGCCATCAGAGGTTATTTTTTTATTTATATTTTTAATATCTTTTAGATATTTTTTTATTAAATCTTGTTGTGCAAACCATATTCCCATAAATATTGGTAAATGTATATTTATAGGTCTTAATTTACTCATATAACTACTATCATCTAAATCTTTTCCTAATGAAACAGGTATAATTGTTATTAATCTTTTTACATTTGTATTATTTGATTTTATAAAAAATGGACTAAAACATTCTTCCATAATAGTACATAATTCTTCAGAACTAGTATCATCTTTACATTTATCATATTTTGTTATTAAAATAGCTGTTGGTGGAAGCATTTCATTTTCTTTTAAATATTCACTAAAAAATGGATTGATTATTGCACTACATTCATCTTTTATATTATCTATTTTTTCATCAGTATCATCGCCGACTAGTAAAGAACCATCTACACAAATAAATAAGCAACTTGAATTTTTTATTGAATTTTTTATAGTTTGATATTGTTCATAATCTCCTTCATTTTTTGAAGCTAATGCTCCACCTGGATAATCAACCCATTTAAATGATAAAATAGGGTTATAACCATATTCTAATTGGAATTCATATTCTGATAAATTATCTGTACCAGCAGGAAAACGATCTGATTGTAAGCTTGTATCTTGCATTTTTTTATAATCATTTCTTAGTTTATAATCACTATCATCATCTGTTGTAATACTATATCCTCTCATTCCTCGAACCATTTTGTAATATAAACCAGTAAGATAACAAGTTTTTCCTGAACCTGTAGTACCTAATATAGTAAATGTTGTATCTGCCATAAAAATCACCTTTAATAATAGATTGTTATTGTAAATATTAAATAATTTAACCTAATCTTCTATTGATTACCCAGCTATGAGGTTTATCACCATTTTTTCTAGGACATTTACCAGGCTCTGGTCGTCCCATATTTGGTGAGCGAGTTTCCTTTTTTCCACAGTACGTACACATATATTCAATTCTTTTAAATGTTGAAGACATTTATATCCTCTCCTTAATTTTTTTGTAATAATTTATCAATACTAACATTTAAAATGCTAGAAATCTTGCTTAAGACTGTTAACGAGACACTTTTTGATACTGCACCACTTTCGATTTTAGCCATATAAGCCATACTAATATCTACTTCTTGTGCTAGTTGTTTTCTTGTGTAATTTTTTAATTTTCGATAATACATTATATTTAGACCAATTATTCTATTATCTAGTGGTTGTTTCATAAACTTTTTAATAACTCCTATTATTGTATATGCGATAATTATTTAAAAGTTTTTATAAAATTACGATATCGCATTTATTGAAAAAATACCATTCTTATTAGGGTTAATATTAATACTAGAAGTATATTTTTATTAAATATCACTTTCTTTCATAATTTCAGTAATATCTACACCTAAACATTCAGATATTCTAAACAACAAATCCATACTAGGTTTAGCATATCCACATTCTATTTTGCTTAAGTATTGCGGTGTTATACCTATTTTTTGAGCAAAATCTACTTGTTCAAAATCTCTATCTTTTCGATAATATCGTATTTTATTGCCTAATTTCTTATATCTAATAGCAAACATCTTTACGCCTCCTATAAATAATATTATTGCACAATTAAAAAATTCATGTTCTCATTAGTTGTTTAAGTATTTGTATTGATAGTTTAAATCTTTGAAATTTATTAGTATAAAACAATTTATTATTAAAAAGGCTAGAATAAATATTTATATTCTAGCCTCTAATTTATGCTATCTTTATTATTTGTTTTTGGCATTCCATACATAAAGGTTTATTATATTTAGCCATAGAGAATTGAATAACTCTATCACTAGAGATTTCTTCACCACAATTAGCACAAATAGTTACAGATTTTTTTATAGCAGATATTTTTTTTACATTATTAACTACTTTAGAACCTTTATTACCTATTGAAGAATTTTCATCTGTTTTAGTATCTGCTTCAGGATCATCACCTGTAGCAATACATAGACTCATCATATAAGCATATTTTATAGCCGCTGTCTGTGCTTTCATAACAGCTTTATCTCCTGCATCTTGACCACTACCTATACCAAATAAATCAACACATTCTCCGCTTTCACTATCAATTAATTTAATTTGGACATTAACAGTTACTAGATGTTCTGTATTTCCCTTTAGGTTGGTAACATCAACCATTGATGCAATTTCTGGTATAACAACACTTGCAATCTTGTTCTTAGTTAAAGCAGTATTAACCTTTAAAAGTACATCTTCAGCTGTAGCATATTTATATTGATGATACGAGTTCAAACCATTTTTAGCAATATGACCACATTCAATCATTACATTAACCAATTTTTTAGCAATTTTTGTATTTTCCATAATAAACACTCCTCAATATTCATTTGCAAATAATACAGTTACAATTTCATAGTAATTTTTATCTGTAGCATCAGCTATAATATATATTTTGCCTTTTGAAGTCTTATAACTAGCTAAAATTCTATCATTATAAACTATCGCTTCATTATTAGATTTAATATCATCATCTGTTAAGTCTCCCCAATCTTTAGAAATAAATCTCTCAATACAATTATTTATCTCTAACCTGTATTTAGGATCAGTTTGGATATCTTGAGCAATTGTTCTTGTCTGAGAAAAATTAGCTTTGAAAAATGGATTATACATATATTTCACTCCTAAAAAACTAAAGCCAAAGGTATTTAACCTTTGGCTTATTTTCTTTATTTTTTATTATTGCCATTATTATTTAAAATCATGCTAATAACTTGTAATATTAATAAGATAATTTCTTTATTCATGATAAAATTCTCCTTTACGCTATTTTTTCTAATTTTTTAAATTGCTTACCATATGGACAAAAGCTGGCAACACTGCAATAATCTTTACATTTACGATCATTCCAACGCTCTTTGCTATTACAAATATGAGATGTTTGACCTTTTATTAATGCTTCATTTAGTCTTTTTGCTTTAGCTTTCATATATCTTTTTATCCATACATCAGAAATTTTATTGATATGAATTATATATACAGGACTTATAATATTACGTTCACTAGCTACTCTTAAATTAAAATCTCTACATAATGCTTGAATCTCCATTCGATTTACTTTAAAACCTCTTTCTTCAAGTAAAATTCGATAATAATTAAGCTGAATAGCCCAATCTAAAATATGTTTAACTCCATCAGTTCTCCATTCTTTTTTGGTTTTTGGCTGACCTTTTTTTATACCTGTTTTATAGACTTCTCCAGTTGGTACATCAACTTTATAGTAGCCCAGTGCTTTCATCAGTTTATATGAAGAAGTAATTTTATAATCTCCAAGTGTATTATCTTCTTTATCAAGGATTTGACCAAATAAATCAAACTTTCCACTGGTAAATTCATCATGTAATCTTTCTTCGCTTAGCATATTACCTTCAGTATAATTTTCATTTAAGGTATGAACAGCACTTCCATGAAGTGCATACATTTGATTTATAGGATCTACCGCATAATCTGTTGTTTTCTTTAAAAAGGTTTCCATTGTTCCTGCTAATAATTCTGTAACTGTTGCATTTTGTAGTTTCCTATTTAAAGAATTAGCAACTGCTCGTAATGTTGGTAAAAACATACATCTTTGAGTATGAATACATTTTTTAAGACATTGATTGATATTTACTTCATGACCTGAAGGACAAATAAATCTTGTTGCTGGCATAATAAAACCTCCTGATACAAAAATAGCAGGTATAGCATTTGCTATACCTGCTGTAATTTGTTTATATTATTTAATTTTAATTTTTAAAGCTTCTACATCTTGAATACTTAATCCTGTTCCTTTAACAATAGTATCTACATCTACACCTAATTTTAAAAGATTAATTGCTGTATTGATATTAGCCTTTTTCATTCCTAAAGTAATACCTTCTTCTTTAAATGCATTCATATAGGAATAATAATCTCTTATCGCTTTTTCTCTCTGTTCATACGCTCTACGTTCTATTTTATTCTGTAGAAATGTATCTTCAAATTCTACTGCTTCTTTAATTGCTGGAGTTGTCATTGCTATTTCCTCCAATTCTTCTTTACTATATTTTCCTGAAAAATAAGCAATCCATGCTTCAGATGCTCTTATTTTTCTCATATCCTTTAAAGTAAATTTTGGCAATTCTAGAAAATGCATCTCTATATGATCTGTGAGCTTATTATGAGATTTCACATTTAATAGATTATAGATATTATGCCAATCTTGCTCATCTTCCAAATAATCAAATGCCAATAGATTTATAGCTATAGCCTTTTTTAATTTTTTATATTCAGCACCTTTTTCTAATTGCTCTGAATACATCTTTGACCAATAGTATAATGAACGCTCAGCCATCAATTTAAACGGACAAACTTGTACCTCAATATCTACTTATGTGCCATCATTCAAATCCGCTCTAATATCTAATTTAGATAATTTACCATCTAAAGTTAATGGTTCATTATCTTTATCTAAAAAAGTTATATCTGTAAAACAATTTTCATCATCTTTATTTAAAACTCCATTTAAAAAGCTAAGTGTTAAATTCTTTCTTTTTTTATCTCCTAGAAGCTTTTTGAAGTATAAGTCATTCAATCTATTAAAATTTTCCATGATATTCACTCCTTACCTCATATTATATCAAAACATTAAGACAAATAACTACAATATAAAATAACAGGTATAGCATTGACTATACCTGTTTTATATTTCATTTTAACTGTTATAAACACGTTTTAAATATTTATCAAACTGCGGAACAGTAAAGTCTACCTCTCCTCGTTTAGCTGCATAAATAAATCCTTTATGAATTAATTGAGCCCTAAGAGGAGATATTGCTTGTATTGATTCACCCATGATATTGGCAATTTCTTTTGTTGAACATGGTAATTTTTCACAAGCTACCATTGCTGTCATAAATTCTATTTCTCTTGCAGTAGCTCTATCATGTCTAACTTTAAAGAAGGCTTTATCTAAGCTTTGTTCAAACTTGTCATAAGCTTTATTGACTATTTTTATATCAATAATACTTTCTTCTTTTTTACATTCCCATACCCATTTACCATATTCTTGCAAAAAGTATGGATATCCTTGAGTTATTTCTATGATTTTATTAACAGCTTCATCTGTATAATTTATTTGAAATCTTTTAGCTGGTTCAATAAGAGCAAGCTTTGCTTCTTCATTATTTAAAGAATCTATTTCAATAAAATCAAATAGTCTTTCAGCATAAGATTTTACATCTCCAGCAATTTTGGCTATTTTAGGTAATCCAGCTGAAAAGATAACGATAGGATAATTTTTTTGATTAGTTCTATGAATTGCTTCCATTAATGCTTCAAATTCATCATCTTTAATATACTGAATTTCATCAATAAATAATACAACACCTTTATTTTGTTTTTGAGCAATCACACCTAAAGCCAAAAACAATTCTGTCATATCATTTGCTAAATTACCAGTATCTGATATGCCATTAGCTGGGTTTACTTCTATACTAATATCATCACAACCATATTTTATGGTAAAAGCTTTTAAGATACTTAACGCTTTTTTTATATGACTTTCTATGTTCTTTAATAAACTTAATCTATTGATTAATTTATAGATATGCAAAGCCATTTGATATTGAAAGCTTCTATCTCTTTCTGCTATTTCCATATATTCAGAAGGTAAATCCATTTCATCAGCTAGATTTTCTATATAATTTAATAAAACTGTTTTTCCCACACCTCTAAGACCATAATATACGACTGAACGTGCAGAATATCCATAATTTATGGCTTGTAATATATTTTGAGCTTCATTTATTGTATTATCTCTACCTGCTAAATAAGCTGGCGACATTCCAGCTCCAGGTCTATATGGATTAGGTAACATAATTCCACCACCTATAATAAATATATATTTATTATACCTTATACAAGCTTATATTTATATATATTTATATCAAAACGAATACATAGAACTGAATCTATGTATATCTAAATAAAAATCTTCTTCATCATTTACTTTATAGACTTTAGTTATTTTCTTTTTAAGTCTTGCTATCGTATCTTTTGAAGATAGTTTTACTTTAGGAAACTTTTTCTTGATGAAATCTAAAACTTGATTAAAACTTTCAAAGTATTCTACTATTTGCTCATCATTTATGAAAGCATCTATTTTATATTTAGGATAGAAATATACACCTTCTTCATCAGTATTAATAAAAATATTAAATCCTGATTCTTCAATCAGTGCATATAGCTCTATCTCATTATTATATTTATCTTCAATAACTCTATAGAATACTTCTATATTACCTGTCCATGCTGTTTCAGTTTTAATATAGAAAAAGCTCACAGATTCATCATCAGTAACTTCATCATCACAGCCTACAAAACTATTTCTAAGATCAGACATATTTCTTGATTCATACTCACTATAACCTAAGCTTTCTAAAAAGCCACATATTGAATTTGTTTTACTGTTGTTTATATAATCACTAATTTTTTGCCATAAATCATATACAGCTTTTTTATTCTCACTGAAAAATACTACTTGATTATCACTATAATTTGCCATGATATTTACTCCTCTACATCTATTTTTAAATCACCAAATAAGTTACTTTCATTTATATTTTGTATATTAGCTGAAGCTATAACATTTGCTAAAAATTCATTAAAAACTTTTGCTTGTGATAAATTTAGACTGAAATTTAAACTACTATGAGTATCTTCTGTATCTAAATTTATATTCACAAGACCTAGCTTTTCATCATAATGAATGTCTCCATTTAAATTATCAAAACCCATACAAATCAAATAATTTGACATCGTCATCTCTCCTTAATTAAATTTTACATATTCTTCTTTTCTTAAGCTTATACTGCCCCTTTTGGCAATAATTACATGGTCTAAAAAATCAATGCCTAGCATTTCAGATAAATTCATTACTTTTTTAGTAAGACTTATATCTTCATTACTAGGCATTGAATCTCCTGATGGGTGATTGTGTGCAATTATTATTGCTGAAGCCATATTTTTTATAGCTACATTAAATATTTCTCTTGGATTGACTACAGACATATTTACTGTACCTCTACTTATACAGCGACTTAGAACAACATTATTTTTTGTATTTAAGACAGCAATCCATAATTCTTCAACTTGTTTATCTTGCAGAAACTCAAAGTAATTTATGGCATCATTTGTTGTCCTTATTAATGACAATTCTTTTGTTCTATAATCCTGCATACGTTTTAAGATTTCTCGTATTGATAAGATTTTATTTAGTCTATTTTCAGTCATTCCATTTATAGACTTTAATTCAGCCTTAGTAGTATTTAGCATTACATCATAAATACTGTTATATTCTCTAAGCAAATTTTCAGCACTCTTAATAGGCATAAAGTTACTTAATAATTCTTCATCAGATAAATTTTGTAGGTTCATAGTAAATTCTCCTTCATAAAAATAATAGGCATAGCAATTAAGCTATGCCTAAATCTTGGTTTAAATCTCTTGGTAATAACACTAAATTATTTTGTTTTATGGATTTTATGCTATCTTCTAAAATTGTTCCACCAATTCTTTCAAGTTCTGTAGCACGATTATAATTATCTACATCTTGAGAAGCTCTTGTTACTGCATTAACTAAACCAAACTGGCTGAAATCATTATCCATAATAAAATGTCTAAGTACAGAAGCTCTTTCTACTTTATTTAAGATATATTTATCGCCTAAAACTTCTACTGTTTCCACTGGATTATTTCCTGTAGAAATAGTTTTTGCCTGACGCATTTTATCTACTGTTAATAAGAACTTAGTTTCATCAACAGCTGCACTTACAATATCTTGTACTTTCATGAAATATGCTTTATCATCAGCTTCTAATGTTTCATCAGAATATAGTTCATATGCATTATCTGTATCTTCTACATTTCTTCCTGTATGATATTTTTTATGAGCATAGTCTCTGCTAATCATGCCATTTTTACATACTAAACGATAAACAAGTGGCTCAACTTTTAAAGCTCCAAGACCAATCTCACTATTACTTACCACAAAACCAGCTTGTACAATATCTCCCTTTGTAATTTCTGCCTTCATTGATTTATTAATTACTTTTAAATACAAATGAGTTTCTGTGATATCACAACTTGCTATAGTACAATTTTTCATTTGGGCAATAACTGGTAAGATATGATCTACAAGCTCAAGATTATCTAATCTACGATAACGATTAGATAGAAAAGCTCGTAAATTACCATCTAATGTACGAAGCATACGTTTTTCACTTTTTAATTTTAACCAACCATTGATATTAGCATCTAAAAGCATTGGAAAATCTGTTCTCATTCTTTCATAATACTTAAACGGAATATTCAAGCGTTCTGCAATTTGGCGGTGAGCAATTTCTGTTACTTGATAATCTAAAAGGTCTGTTCCTGTATTTACAGTGATTATAGTTTTTCCTTTTTCTGTATTAGCTATCAAACTTCTTGTATCTGCTATTAAATCCTTTCTCATTTCACGTTGACGCATAAGTTCTCCATAAAGACTTTCAATTGATTTTAAACCTTGTTTCATAATACATTCCTCCTAAAATTTGGCATAAAAATAAGCTCTAGTCTTTCGACTAGAGCTTTTCTTATGTTCCCTATGTTCCTCTGCAAGGGACCTTTATTATAACTAAAGACTTGCAATACTATTCATTACTATAATATATAATTAAAAAATCCAACATTAACAAAAATTTTAATATCATATATTGCCAAGCCGAAAAATTTGTCTTCAGGTAAAATTTTCCATTTTACGGAAGAACTTCTGAAGGCTTTATTTATCAGCCTTCAGCTTTATTTTCTTTAAATCCAACTTGTCCATTCATTAACAATGGTAAAAGAAAATCTCTTAATGAAGTGAGCTCTTGATTTTCTTTCATTATATTACTTTGTTTACAATGAATATTATGCAATATATCTGCAAACTTTCTTTGAAGTTTTTTATCAGGTATATATATTTTATAATATTCTATTCCTCTAGTATCTAAATGTAATACATTAGTTCCCGAAGCAAATCCCTTAATGTATTTATGAAAAAAATCTGTTCGTAATGTCATATATAAATATAACGGAATAATTTTAGAATTTATAACTTCTATTTTTGCTAAATCCATTGAATATATATATTTTTTATTATCATTTGGTACTAAAATAGGAGAACCAATAATTTCTGCATTTCTTGTTAAATCAGTACAGGCTATTAACATATCAAAAGCTGATACTTCTTTATTAATATTATATGAACCTCTGAAATATTTTAATTGATTAGGATTATATTCTCGTTTTATATTGATAGATGCTAAGTTTATCATAGGTATACCTTCATAAGCATTTATATTTTTACTTGTATAGGATATCCCTTTTATAATTTGTATATTATTTTTAAGAGCAATAACTTCCCAACCCTCAGGAATTTCTCTTTTTAACTCCTCATTCCAAACCATTTTCCCGCCTGATGATTTATAAGGTTTGCCTTCTTCATTTGGAAATTCAAACTGTAAAAACCAATAATCATAAATGGTTTTTGCCATATTCTCTAATTCATCATTAATTTTATTATTAATCTCAATCTTATCATCTAATAATCCTAAAAGAGAACATATTTGTTTTTGTCTTTTTCTATCATGAATAGTTACTTTAAAATCTCTCATTGTAGATAATAACAAATTTTTTTGTCCAGAACCTGTTGCTACTTTTCTTAATCTTGGAGTTTCATATTTCATTAAATAATATAAATATCTAGGTTCAATAATATTAATATTAGGTTTTAATACAGCAATACTCTTTTGAAATGATGTTTTAGATACTAATTTATTATTTTTTACAAAAATACTTTTCCCTATAGTATCTCCTGTATTTGCATAAATAGTATCTCCCTCTTCAAGATTTGTTCTTTTATAATTTTGTTCAAAATCATTTGGTGTTATTTCTCGTGCATTATAATAATTAATATTATAATCCGATAAATCTTTAACACTAATAAAATACAATCCTGAACCTTTGAGATTTTCACAATCTCCATGCTTTCCATCAAATATACTAGTAGTTATTTGACTAAGTGTTATTGATTTATTCATATTTAACCTTCTTTAATTCATTTATAATTTCGTTTTGTATGGTATTACTATTTGCAAAATATTTCTCTAAATTAGCTGTATATGTTGCCATTTTTTCGTTAAATTCTTCTTGAGTAAGTTCTACATATTCAATCTTAATTTCAAAGTATTGACCAGCAGATAGAGAGTAATTCTTTTCTTTGATTTCATCATAAGTAACATTCACGCTGAAATCATCTATTACTTCTTGATTGATGAATGTATCTTCTATTTTCTTTACTTCTACAGGTGTTAAAACTGTTCGCTGATTTTTTCCGTCTTTTACTTTTTCACCAAGTTTTGAAGCATCAATCAAGGTGATTTTCCCATCTTGATTAGATTTATCAATGAACAATACAGATACATTTGTTCCTGTATTAGCAAAAATATTACTAGGCATGGAAATAACACCTTTTAACCAGTGATTATCAACAATTTTTTGACGTACTTTCTTTTCAATACCTGATTGAGCAGTGATAAATCCTGTTGGAACTACAATGGCTGCTTTCCCATTTTCTTTTAATGACCATAAGATATGCTGAATAAAACATAAATAAATCGCCATAGATTCTTTCTTTTTATTAGGAACATTTGGTATTCCTGCAAAAAATCTATCTGTATCTTGCCATGTTTTTTCTATTTCATTTCTTGTAGCCGAAAAGTCCATTTTAAATGGTGGATTTGATGTAATATAATCAAACTGTTTTACTCCTGAGCTTGGTTCATGTGGTGTATTATAATGAGCAGGTGTAAGTAGTGTATCGCCTTCAATAATATTATCTAAACTATTAGTAAGACCATTTAGCATTAAATTTAAACGCAGAAATCTTGTGGATTTACTAGAAATATCTTGAGTATATACAATTGCTCTATCGCCAAAAGAGCCTTCACCTAATTCATTTGCTAGATGTAACACTAAAGAACCTGAACCTGCTGATGGATCATATACTTCATACATTTTATCTTCAACAGGTGTCATATTAACTAATATTTTAGCAATAATACTTGAGATTGCTTGTGGTGTAAAATATTCAGCATATACTCCACTTGCTACATTATAATCTTTGATGAGATATTCAAATATTGTACTATAAAAATCAAAGTTATTTCTAAATGCAGGACTAAAATCAAACTTATCTTGACTGATGATACCAAAAACAGATTTAGCAAAATTATTGCGTTTAGAGCTTTCAACATTTTCAGTTATTCTTGTAAATAATGCTTTTTTTGTGCCGTCAGAAGTTTCAATATTAAATGCTTCATTTTCTTCATAATTGGATATTCTCTCTAAAGCATCATCAAATAATTTATAGAAATCATCTTCGCCTACTCTATTTATCAAGGCTTCAATAGTATCTTCATACTTAAAAGCTACATCTTGATTATATGTGTCATAGAAAGCTTCCAACTCACCATTTTCATTTTTCAAAATATCTTCAACTGGCATATCTATTTCTTCAGCAAAATCTTTTAGATTAGCCATGAATTTATCATTTAAGAATTTGTACAAAAATACTGATGTTATAATAACTTCTTCTGATGCCTGATTAGATAATCCATTTGTTTGACATAATCCTTTTAAATCATTGATTATATCTTTGATTCTGTTTTCCAAAGTAAAAATATCTGTCATAAATCTAAACTCCTATCATTTAAAGATTTGAATATTGTTATATAAGTCATTTAATAGCATATTATAAAATTGCTTAACTTTTATATACAATTTAGCCTTTAGTAATATTTTAGTAACTCTTGTTTTAGCAGTATCTACAAAGTTTTTACGTCCTTGTACTAACACAATATCTCTAGCTAAAACATCTTTTAAATTATTATAAATTAAGACTAAAACTTGCTCTAATTCTTCTTTTGTAACTTGATCGTATTTCTCAATACTATCTTGATAAGTCTTTACAAAAGCAAAATTACCACCATAAATACTTGCTAATCGCTCATTTTCACTGTTAATATTTCTAGCTTCTTGCAAAGCTTTTAATAATTCATCTGTTATTGAATCTAAATCTGATAAATCATGGATATCTAATTCATTAAAGATTTTTTGTAACAGTTCATCTAATTTGATGATTTTTATATCATCTTTATTTTTATTGCGTTTAATCTCATTTTGAACTTCAACTACAGTTTCTGAAAAACGCTTAAATTCTGGTGTATTATGAGATAATTTACCTAAATCTATAATATTTACGCTCACTTTTATGAACTCAAATAAGATTTCCACTACTTCTTTATTGGATATATAATCCAAAGTATCTACGCTACGAGTTGATAAATTAATAAAGTTTATACGGTCTTGAACAGTCTTTATTAATTTTTTATTGTGGTCTGAATCTATTTGTTTAGCATAATCTAAAGCGTTAGATAAGATAAATTCTGTTTCACACTCTTTAATACCATTTAATAATCTTTTTATGGTAAGTAGTGTATCTTTATTATATTGCGTTAATCTTTTACTAAACTTCTCAAGATTATCAGTATCAATTATATTATCTAAATCAGATACATACTTTTGATATTTGCGATTGATATCTTCTTTATCAATAACTAAACCAGAAAGTGAGCCTTCATCTTCTCCATTTTCATTTAAATCATCTTCTAGTTCTTTGATATATGCTTCAATCGTTCTATCATATTCTTTTTCAATATCAACAAAATCTACGATATATCCATATTTATAAACTTTTCCTGTAGGTGATTTATAAGGTCTATTGACTCTTGATATCGTCTGAAGAAGTGATTGCGCGTGTGGTCCTCGAAGTAGATACATCTTTTTGAGTCGTTTTACATCATAACCAGTTGTAAGCATCAAATTTACAACTAATAAATCAGGCTTATTAGTATCTCTAAAATTCAGCTGATTATTTTTGTTCATCTCTCGCTGTTTAGGATCATCTTTTTCTGTAATTACAAGCCCTGTGTTTAACTTAGAATTTTCCTCAAACCATTGATGTATTTTTGTTGCTTGTGGATTTGTTCTACAAACAATCATTCCACCAATAGTATTATCTGAGTTTTGCAGTCTAAAATTAATAAAATCATTTTCTATATATTTACCTAAGGCTTGTATATATGGATCAGATTCAAAGACTGCTTTATCATTTATATCTGCATCATCTTCAAGTTCTAAATTTCTCTTGATTTCAGCTCGTGCTACAGTATCAATATTTTCTTTTTTTATGCGAAGTGTATATCCATCTGCTATAGATTTATCATAAAAATACTTGTGAATATAATCCCCAAATTTCAAATTAGAACGTTCTTTCTTGGATAAAAGAGGTGTACCAGTTAATGCAATATAAATAGCATCTCTATCACAAGTCATTAAATTCTTGAAAAATTCTCCTGTAGATTTATAACTTCTATGTGCTTCATCTATGAAAAAAATCCTTTGCACATTAGCATTATAATCATTTTTAGCTTCAGGCATATTTCCCTCGAATTTTTGGATATTAACTACACATATTTCACCAATAGATTTTGAGCTAATATTGCTAGATAGCGATTTATTCAGTTCTTTTGTAAATTCAGCTTTACTATTACAATTTATAACACTCAAACCTCGATTGTTAAACTCAGAGCTTGCTTGCATTAATAAATCCAGTCTATCTACAACAAAGAAAAATCTCGTAGTAATATTTTGCTTGGAAAAATATTCCCTTATCACTTTATTTGAAAAAGCTGCTAAGGCAGTTTTTCCTGAACCTTGCGTATGCCATATAATACCGCCTTTACCACCATTTGCAAATCTTTCAATTATTTTCTGTGTAGCAAAAAATTGAGGATAACGCATTATATGACGTTGAGGAATTTTTCCATTAATGAACATAATTCCATATTTCAATAAATATAACAGCCTTGATTTATCAAAAAGTGAAGTTACAAATTTATTACAAGGTGAATAGATGCTTAAATTCTCCTTAAACTCATCTGTAGATGCTTCTTTCTTTTTATATCCACAATCGGTCATTACATATTCAATCTTATTTTGACTGATTTCTTTATAATTGTATTTTTCATGATAGGAATAATCATCTTCTCTAAAAAATGAGAAATTTGTATTCATACCATTTGGTGTCGTATAAAAAGAGCCAGCTTTTACATCTTCAGCATCATCTGATTCTTCATACTCCATATTGTTTGAGAATGATACTATCTGTATTAAGTTAAAGAATTTCTTATACTCTTTAACCTTTAATCGTTTATTTATCATTCTCTCAAACTCTTTTTGTATACCACCTTCATTATTAGGCTTTTTTACTTCTAAAAAGGCAAGTGGCATACCATTTATCAAAATATTGATGTCTGGTCTAAATGAGCCTTCTTCTGTTCCTTCTATTATATTAAACGGAAGCTCATCTACTACAGCAAAATCATTATTATCAATATTTTCTAAGTCAATGAGCTTTATTTTATCTAATGGATTAATAAGCCAATTATAAAAGCTTTTACCCAAGTCATTACTCTTTATCGTTGTATTTATATCAGAGAGAATAGATTTAATCTCATCATAACTTAAAGCTCGACCATTTATTTTTTCTAGTGCTGGTTTAAATCTGTTAACAAATATCTTAGTATTGAAATCTATATCTACATCATCAGTTTTCAATGATTGATAATTGTATCCCAGTCGTAAAAATTGAATAGTTGCAGGTATTTTTACCCTTGTGTCTTCATTAAAAACCTTCACATAAACCACCTCGCAATAAATTTTGATTGAGCAAACCTTTTAAGGCTTGCTCAAAATTAGACTTAGTAATTTTAAGCTCATTACTACCCATACGAATAACAGGTGGATATCCATCTTGCTTTTCCATAGCAGTAATCATACTACTAAAATCACCTTTATCTTTTACACTATGAGGCATTGCACCTACTAATACAGCACTATATTTTGGTGAATACTGCATCTTTCTATACGGAAAAGTTTTAGCTTCATTATAATCTAAACAAAACTCAAATCTGTTTTTATCAAAGCCCAATTCTTTAGCTACTGCCAATAATTTATTTTGCTTTACTTCAGATTGACCGATTACCAGTATCATTCCTTGTTTATTGGAATTAACTTTTTGATATGGCAACAGGTTTTCTAATCCTAAAACATTAAGCAATTCAGCTAATTGCCCAGAGTAATTTATTCTGGACAATATCTCACTAAAGTGATTGTGTAGCACTTCTTTTAAATTTTGCTCTAACACTTGCAATTCATTGATACTCAAAGTTTTAGTATTCACCATTTTAAAACTCCTTTCTTTTCTACTTCAAAAAATACTCATTTATATCCTGTTTACAATTTATCCAACACTTAGTTATTTTATCCAGCATAGATATATATTTATTGTATTCATCGTTATATTTAGCTATGAGACTATCTTGTTCTTCTAACGATACTAACGGAATATCTATACTATTTAAATCCTTGCTATTTATATTCATAATGACTGCACCGCGTTGTAAACTATTTAACAGTTTTTTCCCTATTTCAGTATTAAAAAAGATAGCTACATATTCGCTACGTATTCTATCATCATGTATACGAATTACACTAAAGTTAACCGAAGGAATATATTTTTCTTTTTGTTCTTCATACATTGCTACTTTTATAATAGTACCTCTTGAAGAAATTAATATATCCTTATCTTCTAATATATAACTTGCTACCTTTCTAGGCTCAATTTCAATACCATTTGTTTTTTCGTAATCAATTTTACCTTCATTTATATCTGAAATATTTATGACTTTTACATCATCTCCTGCTGCCACTTTCGATATTGCTTTTCCTCTAAAGATAGTCGCTATATCTTTTATCTTTACAGTTGGTTTTTGAGAATCTTTAAACTGCTGTAAATCACTATCCTGAACTAGAAGTAAATCAATATTCCAATCATCTAACCTAGCAAATTCTTCTTTGGTCATTGATAGTTCCGCTTCTAGACTTATATCAGCTCTATAAAAATCCCTCCTTTTTAAATTCTTAAACTCATAATGTTTAATTTTTACAGTGCTTGTATTTAATTTACCAAGGGTTATCATCACTGTTTTTATCATAGTAAATCGTTCAAATACTCCTGCTGGTAAACTTGATACCTCATATATATTATAATTTTTAACTAAATAATCCCTAAAAGCTTTAATCTTACCCATTCCAAACATAATTGGTGGAGCAAGAATAATCTTTAATGTACCTTTTTCAGTTAAGCATTTTAAAAGATTTTCAGTTGCTATTAAATCCCATCTATCAGTCATAAAAGAATTATTCAATTCATCTCTTGAAGATATAGGAACATTTCCCCATGTTGGAATAGCTATTATCAAATCATATTTTGATTTAATTTCATCCGTAAAAGATGTACCATACAAATTATATGGAACTATTTTTACATTCATTAAATCCTTATATACTTCATTTACTAATTTAGTACATACAGGATTATTTACTATTAAATCAAAGTTTATATTAGGTAAAGATTTTATTAACTTATATAAATTTATAGAATATCCTTCAACACCTACAATTAAAATAGACTTAGACGTACTATTTTTTATGTAATTAATAAACTGCATTTCTAAATCTAAAGAAAAAGATAATATATTTTTTTGTAGTTTAAGAACCTCTAATATATCTTCTTTTGAAAAAGAATCTATTAATTTATATAACTCCTCATATTTTGCCCATTTTAAATTAAAATCTTCTTTATTATCAACCCAATTACCAGCTACATCATATAATGTATCTGCATCTAGTGTAATTATTCTAGATTTATTGGATATGATTCTATAAACAAATTCTTGAAAAGCTATTGTAGACATACCGATTTCAAATGAAAGTCTTTCTGCCTTTACTAATGAATTATTCATTTATCATCACCTCTATATATTATTATAATATAATATTTTAGTATGTCAATACTAAATTTTAGTAATATAACATAAAAATAAATAAATTCATATAACGAAAGAAGGTTTATTATGATTATCAATAAAACAACTCTAACAATCCAAGATGCACAATATATATTAGGCAGTAGTGCATATAGCATTTATAAGCTTATTCACGAAGGAAAACTCTACGCTTATAAAGATGCTGGCGGTAAGATGTGGAAAATACCAGAACAAGCTATCTTAGATTATTTAAACTCTTTAAAAGTTATCTATCCACAAAGATAGTTATTTAACTTTATTGATGATTATTTATCATTTTTAATATACATATAATTGAATACCATTGCTTGGCATACATATTATTAAATAAATTGAGAAATGAGATGATAATAATGTATAATGATAGTTCAAGTTTAGTAACAATAGATGAGCTTTGCGAAATACTAATGATAGGAAAAAACACCGCATATAGTCTTTTAAAAAGTGGAGCAATCAAAAGCTTTAAAATTAATCGTATATGGAAGATACCACGTTCTAGTATTGATGAATATATTACAAAGCAAATAAAAAAATAAAAAGGTATGGCAACTCTGCCATACCTTTCACTTTTGTCCTATTGTCCTTTCTGTCCTTTAAATAAATATATCCTATACCCTATTATCAATATACGTTTTATTAAATAATAGGACAGATTATTTTTCTATTAAATTATACTAACAAATTTTTTATATTATAGATTGTATTATTCAATAAAATTCTCTTAAAAAAGTTCATGTGCCCAAAATGTGCCCAAATCTTAAAAATTTACTTTTTTAGACAGCAAAAAAGGCTTTACGGGTTTTCCGTAAAGCCTTGAATTTACTAGTGGTGCCGAAGGCCGGACTCGAACCGGCACGTAGGGGACTACGCTTGATTTTGAGTCAAGTGCGTCTGCCAATTCCGCCACTTCGGCATATTGTGTTAAACAACATTAATATTATATCATTCTATGATTATACTGTCAATATAAATAATTATCTTAACTTAATTAAATATATCTATTATAATGTTAATATATTTCTTAATATGAAAGGATTTTTTTATGTCACCAAAATCTGTTTTTCTTACTTTAATAATTATTTTATCTTGTATTATTTACTTACCTTCTATAACGTATGCTCAAAATAATACAAATACCCAAAATACCACAACTAATACTACTACTTATTTACATTTACCAGAAAAAACTACCATGCAAATAATAAATATAGATAATTTAGACAGTAAAACTAATCATAAATACGATTTAATCAACTTCCGTCTTCACCAAGATTTAGTTGTTAACAACGAAATCATTTTGCCTAAAGATACAAAACTCCAAGGTATGATTACTAAAATCCATGGCAGTAGATTGCTTGGGGAAAGTGCTATTATCCGCATAAAATTAAATAATATCACCTTAGCTGATGGCAGTATTTTAGAATTTCCTTGCGATTTAAAATTAAAAGGTGGCAAAAATTATGCCAATATAGCAAGTAGTATCATCGTTCCTTTTTCAGGATTATTATTTAAAGGAAAAGAAGTTTCTTGTCCATCTAGTAGCATAATTGAATACAGTTTTGAAGAATAAAAAATGGCAATAGGCTTATCATGAAATAAAGTCTATTGCCATTTTATTTAAATATCTAATTCCAAACTAACTGGACAATGGTCACTACCAAAAAATTCATTGTGAATGCCAGCCTCTTTTATATTTGTTTCAATATCTTTAGATACGATAAAATAGTCAATTCTCCACCCAGCATTATTTTCACGAGCTTTTCGCATATATGACCACCATGAATAAATGCTTGTTTTATCCGGATAAAGATAGCGGAAAGTATCTACAAAACCTGCTTGTAATAATTCAGTCATTTTACTGCGTTCTTCATCAGTAAAACCTGCACTACGGCGATTTGTCTTAGGATTTTTTAAATCAATCTCTTTATGAGCAACATTTAAATCTCCACACATCACGACAGGTTTTTGCTTATTTAATTCAACTAAATAATTGCGAAAAGCATCTTCCCACTGCATACGGTAATCCAAGCGCTCTAATTCTCGCTTAGAATTTGGTGTATATACGCAAACCATAAAGAATTTATCAAATTCTAAAGTGATTACACGACCTTCATGGTCATGTTCTTCTATACCTAAACCATAACTTACATTTAATGGCTCTACTTTAGTAAAAATAGCTGTACCTGAATAACCCTTTTTTTCTGCACTATTCCAATACTGCTTATATTCAGGTAAATCTAATTCTAATTGATGAGGTTGCATTTTTGTTTCTTGTAAACAAAAAATATCTGCATCTAAAGTTTGAAAAGTCTCCATGAAACCCTTATTCATACAAGCACGAAGACCATTTACATTCCAAGAAACAAATTTCATAAATCATGCCTCCTGTTTTGCCATTTGTGCCAAAATATTAGCAATAGCTCCAAACTCTTCCATAGTCAAAGTTTCTCCGCGACGAGTTGCTTCTATTCCAGCTTTATCTAATACATCAGCAATGATATTTTTATCCACACCCATGGATTTTAAAGCATTATTTAAAGTCTTACGACGTTGACCAAAAGCTGCTTTTACCACTCTAAAGAACATCTTTTCATCAATAAGCTCTACGGCAGGAGTCTGTCTAACTTTACAGTTCACTACTACAGAGTCCACTTCTGGAGGTGGCATAAAAGAACGTGGTGGTACATATAAAGCGATTTCAGGCACTGTATAATACTGCACTGCTACAGATAAAGCACCATATGTTTTACCGCCTGGCTGTGCTGCCATACGTTCTGCTACTTCTTTTTGTACCATTACTACGATATCTGTTATTGGCAAATGTTTTTCGAGCAAAGCCATGATAATTGGTGTAGTAATATAATATGGCAAATTAGCTACTACTTTAAATGGTTTATCGCCCATGATTTCTGGAATATTTACTTTTAAAATATCTCCTTGAATAACACGCACATTGTCATAAGCGTCTAAAGTATGTGCTAAAACTTCTGGCAATCTTTTATCTAATTCTACACAAGTAACCTCTGCTCCAGTTTCAGCTAAAGCTTGAGTCAAAGTACCGATACCAGGGCCGATTTCTAATACTCTATCATTTTCCTGCACATTTGCTGCATCTACAATGCCCTGTACAATATTAGCATCTATTAAAAAGTTTTGTCCTAAGCGTTTGCTCATATGAATGCCAAAACGCTGTAAAATATATCTTGTAACCTTCTTATTAGCAATAGTAGGTTGCTTCATTAATTAAAAATCCTCCAATTTATTATTTATTTTCAACTTCATTAGTATCATTTTCTGAATTTAATTTTGCTAAAGCTTGATTAAATTCATCTCTAGTAATTCCATAATTATTTAATCTACGTAAAAAAGTTTTAGCATTGGCAAAACCAATTCCTAAAATAGCACCTAATTTTGCCCTGCGAATACCAGAATTTGCAAAACCATTTAAGCGATTTAAAATTAAATCAGTAGCACTAAATTCATCACTAGGTTTCCAATTCATTGTACGCACCTTAGCTAATGCTTTGCGAATAGCTTCAGGACTTGCTTGCTCTATACCTATATCATCATTTGCAGTAGCTTCTTCACAAGGTACAAAAGCATGCTTTGCATTAGGAAATCTTCTTGTTAAATATGTGCGAATTCGCTCTCCAGCTGAATCTGGATCAGTTAAAATAATAATGCCACGTTTTTCATAAGCAGCTCTAATATTTTTTATAGTCTTAGGCAATAAATTAAAACCTTCTGTGATAATACAATCGGCTTCAACTGCTTTATTAATGGCTACAACATCCATTTTTCCTTCTACAACTAAAACTTCTTTTATCATTAAAAACCTTCTCACTTATTTTCAACTAAACTAAAATATTACAAATAAACTCATATTTTTTTAGTATAACAAAAATATATCAAAAAACGCAAGTAAAAAGCCATATACTCTAGACAAAAAGAGCCTGTAAACTTACAGACTCTTTTTCATCTTTATATATAATTTTCTATCTATCCTACTATTTTAAATCAATTTATACAAATATCAATCTAAAATATAAACTTCTACACCACGACGACCAAAAGCTATAGCTTGAGTATAATCTTCCATACATAAATCAATCATATAGCCATTAATCGCACCGCCAGTATCTGCTGCAATAGCTTCACCATAACCTGGAATATATACACGTGTTCCAAGCGGAATAATATCTGGGTCTACAGCTACTACACCATAACGAGCAGGAATACCAAGCGCCGTATATCCAGCACCGCCACCATCATAAGGTAAATATGCACTAGCTTCCATATACAATACTTGAGAATATGATCTCAAACCAATAGTATTCATCGGTTCTGCTGTGCCTTCACGAACAACCTGATTTACAGGACGAACTAATTGAGAAGTTTGTACTACTTCTTCTCCCACTTTAATACCTTTATGATATTTTTCTCTAACTAATAATCTATTTAAACCATTTCTTCCAGCTTGAATTACTTCTTCATTACCACGAATCATAGAGCTATCTGGCTCTTTTATCACCTGATAATTTTGTACTTCATCTCTTAATACTAATTTACTAGAAACATTCAAAACTTTTACTTTTGCATCAGTATGTAGTTGAGTATCTTTACCGCCCTCAACAAAATACTTATCTTCATCTAAATTCATTGAAGATATCAATTCACCCACAGTTTTCTTTGTGGTTTTTACTACTTTTGTATCTCCATCAATTTCTACAGTTACTGGCATTGCACGATTGATTGTAATTACAGCATTATCAGTTATATTACCTGTAGATACTGTATAATCATCTCCATTATCTAACTTTATACCAGCTTGCTTCAATATATTCTTTGGATTATCATAGACCGTATTGACTACCATTTTATTACCATCTGCTACAATTGTGACATTTTTATTTGCTGTTACAAATCCAGTTAATGTAGCCATTGCAAAACATAAAACCACTACTGCAGTTAGTTTACATTTTGTTAAATTGTGGCTTAATAGGTTTTTAAAATCCATTGAATTCCTCCTTTACGAAAAGATATTATACCAAGTATTTACACTTGTGTCAAATTTCTTCATAAATATGTAACATTTGTACTTGTAAAATTGTAAATTGTAATCTAGTAAAAAACCTTATAAATAAAGGATTTTTCTATGTGTTTACACCTAAAATATGATGTATTTCATGTAAATAAATAAGGCATTTAAATGCAAAGGATTCATAAAAATAAATACAGAAATTTTACTTATAATTAATCTATTTCACATATATATCATTTATCGTGTTTTTTGTATAATTATTAATTACACATATAATTCCATTCTATAAAAATTAATATTATTTATATAAAAACAAGATAAAAAAGCTTTTCTTTAAAGGAATTTTACTTCCACTTAAAGAAAAGCTTTTATTTTATAAATTAAATACTTCTATAGCATTTTTTGTTGTTTGATTTGCTACTTCTTCTAAAGAAATATTTCTAATCTCTGCTACTTTTTCTGCTATATATTTTACATATGCTGGTTCATTACGTCTGCCACGTTTAGGAACAGGTGCCAAATATGGACAATCTGTTTCTAAAAGCAATCTTTCCAAAGGAATTTTTGCCACTATTTCTGGCAATTTTGCTGAATTTTTAAAAGTAAGTGGTCCATCAACACCTAAGAACCAACCCATTTTTAATAATTCTTTTGCCATTTCATAGCTACCAGAAAAACAATGTATTGAGCCTGTCAGCCCTTTTCCTTCTTTTTTCAAGATTGCCATAGTATCACCATGAGCATCACGGTCATGTATGCTAACTGGCATATGCATTTGTCTTGCTACATCTAATTGACGAATAAATACTTCACGCTGAACTTCACGAGGAGCATTTTCATAATAATAATCTAAGCCAATTTCACCTAAAACTTTTACCTTTGGTAAAGTCATAAGTTCTGCTAAAGTATCATAATCTTTATTGCTTTGTATGCTCAAAGCTTCTTGTGGATGTACTCCAGCTCCTGCAAAAACACCATCAAAATTATCTGCAATTTTAATAGCATTAAATGAAGACTCCATAGTATCACCCATAGTGATAATTCTTGTTGTACCTTCAGCTTTTGCTCTAGCTATTACTTCTTGTCTATCTTCTTCGTATTTTAAATCATCAAGATGTGCATGTGTATCTACTAACATTATTTCACCTTACTACCTACAGGCATTGTAGTTTCTACTATTTGAAGTTCATCGCCTTTAGAAGCAGCTAAAAGCATACCATGGCTCATTACACCACGAAGTTTTGCAGGTTTTAAATTAGCAACTAAAACTACATGTTTGCCAATTAAATCTTCTGGTTTATAGAATTTAGCAATACCAGATACTACTGTTCTTTCTTCATCGCCTAAAGAAACTTGTATTTTCATGAGTTTATCTGTTTTTGGCACAGGTTCAGCAGCTAAGATTTCTACTACACGTAAATCAATTTTGCTAAAATCTTCTATGCCAATCATGCCATCTTCATTTTCTTTAGCTTTTTCTGGAGCTTTTTGTTCTTCTTTTTTAGCTTTTTTATTTTCTTTTACTTCTTTTTTAGCTTCTGATTTTTCTTCTTCGATTTCAATACGAGGGAAGAGCTGTTCTGGTTTATTGATTTGAATACCTACAGGAGTTTTGCCCCAACCTTCGATATCGCTGATGCGAATTTCATCAAAGTTTTGTGGTAAATTCAATTGAGCCCAAATACGACGAGCTGTAGTAGGAATGAATGGCTCAATCATTACACTGATTGCACGTAAGCTTTCTACTAAATCATAAAGTACACGATTTAATTCAGCTTTTCTAGCTTCATCTTTACCTAAAACCCATGGAGTAGTTTCATCAATATATTTATTTGTACGGCTGATAAATGACCATACAAGTTTGATGCTATCGCTGAGTTTCATATTATCCATGTAGTTTTTATATTCAGCAATAGTTTTTGTAGCATCATTGATTAATGCTTGGTCTACTTCACGAATATCGCCAGGCTGTTCGATAATGCCTTTATTATATTTATTAATCATACTAAGTGTACGATGTAATAAGTTTCCAAGGTCATTTGCAAGGTCAGAGTTAATACGAGAAATCAAAGCATCACGAGAGAAGTTACCGTCTTGACCTAAATTGATTTCACGAAGTAAGAAATAACGGATAGCATCTGCACCAAATTCGTCAATTAAGCCGATTGGATCGATTACATTTCCTTTAGATTTACTCATTTTATCGCCATCAACTACAAGCCAACCATGACCATATACTTTTTTAGGAAGTGGTAAATCAAGTGCCATCAAGATTATTGGCCAAATAATTGTATGGAAGCGAACAATTTCTTTACCTACAAGGTGAAGGTCTGCTGGCCAGAATTTGTTGAATTTTTCTGGGTCATCTAAGTATCCAATTGGTGTTAAATAGTTTGTAAGTGCATCAAACCATACATAAATTACATGTTTTTCATCAATTGGTACAGGAATACCCCAGTCAAAAGATGTACGAGAAATACATAAATCTTCTAAGCCTTGTTTAATGAAGTTAATCATTTCATTTCTGCGAGATACTGGCTGAATAAAATCTGGATTTGCTTCAATGTATTCAAGTAAGCGATCAGCATATTTAGAAATCTTGAAGAAATATGCTTCTTCTGCTACTTCTTTCACTTCACGACCGCAATCTGGGCATTTACCATCAACTAATTGACGTTCGAGCCAGAAGCTTTCGCAAGGTGTGCAATATAAGCCTTTATATGCACCTTTATAAATATCGCCTTTTTCATAAATGCGTTTGAAAACTTCTTGTACTACTTTTTCATGGCGTTTTTGTGTAGTACGAATGAAATCGTCATTGGAGATATTTAATCTTTTCCATAAATTTTGGAAGCCTGCAACTATTTTATCTACATATTCAATAGGTGTAACACCTTGTTCTTCGGCTTTCTGTTCAATTTTTTGACCGTGTTCATCAGAACCAGTTAAGAAAAATACATCAAAATCGGATAAACGTTTATAACGAGCAATACTATCTGCAATTGTTGTACAATAAGCATGACCGATATGAAGTTTTGCACTAGGATAATAAATTGGCGTAGTTATATAAAAAGATTGTTTAGCCAACAATAATTCCTCCTTTAAAAATTTGTATCTAATTTATTATACAACAAATACAAAAAAATCCATAATAAAAATATTAACCTACTAATAATCTATGGTATAATTAAAGAAAAAGTATAAAGGTGGCGATACTATGAATACTATGAAATCGAAGCATTTATTAATTTTACTATTATCTTTATTTGTATTTTGTTTTAGTAGCACAGTTTTTGCTAATAAAGCACAAGATGAAGCCATTGATTACCTCAAACAAGCTGTAGAAAATACTGCTAATGCTAAAAATTTGACTTATAAAATCAATTTATCTATGACAAGTCCACTTGCTGATGGTGATATCATTGTCGATGGTAAATACTCTGAATTGATGAATACATCTGGTAATATGAATATTTCTTTTAATAGCTGGATAGATACTATTAAATTTGAAGCTACAACTCAATTTTATACTGAGATTGCTGATAATAATTTAAATCAATATTTAAAGATGAAAACAACTCCTCTCATCAATGATATAAATCCTGACCAATGGTATATATCTAGTACAACACTTGCTGATAATGCCAATGAATTATTCTCCAAAAAAAAACAATTTAATTTAGATAAATTCACTCAAAATATTACTAATATATTTATGTATGATGTGAATAAAAATACTGCTAAAATCTATGTAACTTATACTAGACCAATTTTAGATGAAGGTATGAAAGCAGAATTAAAAACGCTTTATGCTAAAGATGATAAACAAAAGCAAAATTTAGAAAAACTAGATAATCTACTAGCAAAAAATCCTCAATTAGTAGAAAGTCTTGCTAAACCTAGAAAGATTTCTTATGAATTGACCATTGATAAAAAATCTCAATCCATAACTAATTTAAAAACAGATTTCTCCAATAATATTCAAGAATTTGGTAATGAAGTTTTAGATAGTATTCCTGATGAAGAATTTTCTGATGTGAATGGTTATGTATTGCGCAATACTTTCAAAAATTATCTAAATCTCAGCAAATTCAATTTAAATATTAGAATTTCTCATCTAAACAACACTACAGTCGATGAAATTCCTCAAGAAGTAAAAACTTCTGCGCTTCCACTTCCTGAAACAGATTTACCTCAACCAACACAAACAACTCTATTATCTAAGCTTTAATAAAAAAACTCTGTTATATCCAAAATATCAATTTAGATATAGCAGAGTTTTTATTTTATATCAAATACATAAAATATCAATCATCTTTTAACAATGCTTGATAAATATCTCGTCTACTCATATTTAAAGCTTTTGCAGCCATACGCATAGCTTCTTTTTTGTTTATGCCTTTTTCCATTAAGTCCTGCACATATTTCACAGGAGAGATATCTTCTTTTGTATCTTCTTGTTCATTTAACATTTCTTCAGTAATTCCAGATACAATAACTACAAATTCACCACGAGGTTCATTTTCATGGAAATAATTTACTAATTCTTCTAAAGTGCCACGATTAAATTCTTCAAATTTTTTCGTAAGCTCTCTACAAGTTGAAGCCTGTCTATCTTTGCCTAAAACATTCATTAATTCTTTCAACATATCTTTTAAATGATATGGTGTTTCATAAAAAATCAATGTTTCTTCTCTAAGTTTTATAGACTCTAATAATTCTTTGCGTTTTTTACTTGTCTTCGGCAAAAATCCTATGAAAGTGAATTTTCTTGTATCTATACCAGAACAAATAAGTGCTGATAGTGCTGCATTTGCTCCAGGAATAGGCGTTACTTTTATACCTTCCTGTATCGCTAGTTGTGCTAAATGTGTACCAGGGTCAGCAATTCCTGGAAGACCTGCATCACTTACTACAGCGATATTTAATCCTTCTTGAAGTTTTGTTATAAGCTGTGGTCCTTTTTCAAATTTATTATGTTCATGATAGCTTGTAAGTGCCGTATGAATATCATAATGTGATAATAATTTTCGTGTATTTCTTGTATCTTCAGCAGCAATTAAATCTACTTCATTTAAAATTCTAACTCCACGATAAGTCATATCTTCTAAATTTCCAATAGGAGTAGCTACTAAATATAAACAGCCATTTTTATTTTCTACCATATATATTCACCTCGCCTCTTACAATCTATCTGGATAATAATATTCCATTAATTTTCTTGTATAATCACCATTATCTTCATGGACAATAAGCGCTGGCTCTACACTCAATCCACCTGGAGCGCCTTCTTTGACACCTTCAATCAAGACTATATTCGGTGCTTTATCTCGTTTTGGTTGCACTAATTGCAGTCTTTTTGCTTCAATATTATATTTATGAAAAGCTACCATGATTTCACCTAGTCGCTCTGGCAAATGTACCATGGCAAAACGACCTTTTCTCTTCAATACAAAACTACCTGCACGCACTACATCATCAAGTGTAGCTGTTATTTCATGTCTAGCTCTTGCCACTCCATCTAAAATATTTAAATGACCTTGATTTATTTGACGATAAGGTGGATTGGATACGACAAAATCCATAGATTGAGGTTTATAATATTCTTTTATCTTGCATAAATCGCCTTCTTGAACGCAAATCTTGTCTTGAAGTTTATTCATGACCATATTGCGTTTGGCAATTTCACAAGTTACAGGATTTATCTCCAAAGCATCCATTTTCATTGCTCTATTGGATAATAATAAGGGGATAACACCTGTTCCTGTACCTAAATCTAATCCTTTAGCATTTTTACGTACAGTTACAAAATGTGCTAATAATACAGCATCAATGGAAAAACAAAATTCTTTATTGTTTTGAATTATTTTCAATCCGCCAGCTAATAAATCATCTATACGTTCATTTTCTTTTAAATTTAAATTCCAATCAGATATCATCGTCATCTTTTTCTACAACATCTTCCCATGAAGCCACAATAGTTTTTTTAGAGTCTAATAATACAGTTACAGTGCGTTTTTGCATATTGATAGAAATAGCTTTTCCTTCGCCTTCCATAGATACTACACGACTACCTTGTTTTGGCGGAGCAATAATACTATTTTGTTTGCAACAACCTTGATATAAATCATTTTCATATTTTAAGCAACACATCAAACGACCACAAATACCAGATATTTTTGTTGGATTTAAAGATAAACTCTGGTCTTTTGCCATGCGAATGGATACTGGCTCAAAATCACCTAAGAATGTAGCACAGCAAAGTGGTCTACCACAGCAACCTATTCCACCTAATAATTTTGCTTCATCACGTACGCCAATTTGACGAAGCTCAATGCGAGTATGGAATACTGCTGCTAAATCTTTTACTAATTCTCTAAAGTCAATTCTACCTTCAGCAGTAAAATAAAAAATTATCTTATTCACATCAAGAGTATATTCTACGCTGATGAGTTTCATTGGCAATTCACGCAAGCGAATTTTTTCTTCACAAATAGCATAAGCTTCTTTTTCCTTTTCGCTGTTTTCTGCCAATTTATCAATATCTTCTTGTGTTGCTTTTCTTTGTACATCTTTTAATGGCTGTACAACTTCTGAATCTGGTACATCACGTGGCCCTATAACAACTGTTCCAAATTCAACACCACGAGCAGTTTTTACTACTACGCCATCACCTTGGGCTAATTCCAATCCACCTAACCCAAAATAATATATTTTACAAGCTTTTTTAAATCTTACACCTACAACGGTCTGCACAAAGTGCCCTCCTGTCTATTTCTCGTTTATTTATTTTGCCAATCTAAAATAAATTTCTGCAAGATGAGTTTTATATCTGCATTAGAATTTAACCGTTTTAAAATCTCTTCTACTAAGGTCAATTTAGTTAATAGATTAACTTCATCATACTTGTTTTGTATATTCAATAAATCATCTTTTATATCCTGATTATAAATAATATCACTATCTTTATTAACCTTCATCAGTAATAAGTCTCTCAATAGCATTTGTAAATGACTCATTATATCATTTATCTTATTTCGCTCAAAACTTGATAATTCATCAATAAATGACCATATATCTTTTATGGAAAAATTGTCTTGAAGACAAGATAATGCCTTTTGTCTTAAGGCTAGAGCATCATCATCAATAAATTGCATAGCTTTTAATATACTGCCACCAGACAATCTAGCAATGATTTTAGCTTTATCTTCTTCAATCTGTATTTTTTGTTGTAAAACCTTCGCCACATCTAGATAAGAAAGAGGCGCAAAATATATTTTCATACAACGCGATAATATAGTAGGCAGTATCATATCTTTATTAGAAGTGATTAAAATAAAAAACACTTCGCCTATTGGCTCTTCTAGAGTCTTAAGCAAACTGTTTCCTGCTGTATCATTCAAATATTGAGCATCATTTATAATCACCACTTGTTTATCTGACAGATATGGCGATAAAGCTATTTTTGCTTGTATTTGACGAATTTGCTCAATCTTAATCAATTTTCTTGTTTTACCTTCTGGCTCCAAATAATAAAAATCAGGGTGATTTTGTTCATCAAACATCTTGCAAGAATTACAATAACCACAAGCCATATTACCTTGTTGCGAATTAAAGCAAAGTAGCGATTTAGCTAACATCTTAGCCGTCAATAATTTACCAATACCATCAATTCCTGAAAATAATAAGGCATGAGGCAATTTATTTTCTTGCAATAATAATTGTAAATCCGCTTTTATTTGCTCATGCCCATAAATATTTTGCCAACTAATCATCTTAATTTATGTAGATAAACTTATCTAAAAGTCCATCTATTTGCTTATGATATTGTGTCAAAGATACTGTATCTTCATTTTCAATACATTGATTGATATTTAATAATAAATCATCTACTTTATTTGCATAATCGTATAAATTATATTGTGGTAATTCTTCTTTAGCAGAACTCATCACTACAATATAAAATTGTTTTACAGCCATAGTTACAAAATCTTTAATGAGTGTTTGATATACTTGCATCTGTTCATTATTAGGATTTTGCAATAATAATTTATATTCATCATCTACTTTTACGCGTTGCATCTGTATCATGGAATAGAAATCATCTTTCAATATGCTATTCTTCTCTTGACTCATACTGAACATCCTTTACTCTTACATATATTTAGATAGCAAAATTTTCATTAATAAAAAAGTTTTAGCCATAATTTATTTTTTATGACTAAAACTTAGTATATCATAAAGCTATTTAATTATAAAGTTTATAGACTTTTATCTACTATTTTTATTTAATCAGACCTTGGATTTTTTGCCAAACATCTTCATGAATTTCTTCTATAGTTCTTAACTGATTATCCTTTGCACATTCTACGATATCCCAATCATAGCGATTTGCCATTTCTTGATAAACTTCATGACATTTTTCTAAATAATTTTTATCCTGTTCATGAATATCTTTTTTGCGATTATCTTTTTTAGCTCTATTATCAATCAATTTATTGCTGATATCTGGTGGCATATTCAAGAAAATAACTTTATCAGGCACAGGAAGCCCCATTTTCGTAAATTCTGTATCCCAAAGCCATGATAAAAATTCATCACGCATTTTACTATCTTCTATTTTTACAGCTTGATGAACCATATTAGAAGTAGTATATCTATCCGCTAAAATAATAGTGCCTTCTTCATAATCTTTTTTCCATTTCATGCGATATGAAGCATATCTATCCACAGCAAATAATACAGAAGCAGCATAGGCATTTACATCATCTACATGACCGCCAAACTCACCTTGCAAATACATTTTTACCGGTGTACATGCTGGACTTTCATAATCTGGATACTCTACTTTTTTTACCTTGTAACCTGCTTGATTTAATCTATCATATAAAAGCTTAGTCTGTGTAGCTTTACCACAACCATCACCAGCTTCAATGATTATGAGCTTTCCTTTCACCATTATTCCTCCACTATATTAATATTTTCTAAATTCATATCTTCTGGGCCTATTATATTGCCCCCATTTTGTTTTTGCAACAATACATAATCAATAATTTCTTGACTTATCTCTTCCCCCGGATAAATCACAGGTATTCCCGGTGGATAAAATGTAATCAATTCCCCTGCTATTTTGCCTACACTTTGCGCAAATTTTACTTTTTTCGTCTTAGCAAACATCGCTTGTCTTGGTGATAAAACATAACGAGGAATGCTTGGCAAATTAATCTGTACTAAAGGATTTGTTTCTTTATCCTGAAAAGATTTTGCTAATTCTTGTAAAGCATTTAATAAATACGCACATTCTTTCTCACTATCAGCGTAAGAAATAATAAACAATAAATTATACATATCAGATAATTCACATTGAATTTTATATTTATGTCGCAAAATCTGTTCTGCCTGAGCTCCACTTATCCCCAATTTACGCACACAAACAGTTATTTTTGTTACATCTAAATCATATTTGCCTTCACTGTTCATATATTCACGACCAAAACAGCTTAGATTTGGAATTCTATTGATTTGCTCACGTAAATCTTCCGCTAATTGCACAGCTCTACCGACTAAATCTTTACCTTCCATTGCCATCTGTTTGCGTGCTATATCAAGTGAAGCTAATAATAAATAATTAGGGCTTGTCGATTGCACTAAACTGCACATTTTATTAAAACGCTCTACATCTACACGTTGTTTTTTCATATGCAATAAAGAAGTTTGTGTCATTGAACCAACTATTTTATGCGTACTTTGTGCAACAATATCTGCTCCTGCTGATAATGCCTGTATTGGCAATTTATCACAAAAGGCTAAATGTGGCCCATGTGCTTCATCAACTAATAATAACATATTATTTTCATGCACTAAATTAGCTATGCTTTGTATATCCCCTGCCACTCCATAATATGTAGGATAAACCATTACTACAGCTTTAGCATCTTTATTTTCACGTATTACTTTTTCTAATTCAGTTTTCGTAATGCTCATAGCAATACCTAAATTTTCATCTATTTCTGGTTGAATAAATACTGGTATTGCCCCTGCTAAAACTAAACCGCCAAGTACGGAACGATGTGCATTTCTAGGTATGATGATTTTATCACCAGGATTTACAGCTGTTAAAATCATCGCATGAATAGCACCTGTTGTTCCATTGATAAAAAATCTAGTTTCATCTGCACCATATAAATCACTTGCCAAATCTTGTGCCTGTTTTATACAAGTAGAAGCTCCATGTATATCATCTAATTCTTCCATCAAAGATACTTCCATCTTAAGACCTGTATCTGTTATCATTTCATGAAGTTCATTTGCAGCACCTTTGCCTTGTTTATGTCCTGGTGTATGAAAAGCCATTGCTTTATCTTCAATATATTTTTTCATTGCTGTATACAAAGGTGTATTATTTTGCTCCATTAGAAAACCTCCTTTTAAAACTAAATCTAGTATATCATAAAAAAAATTCCTATATAAAAATATAGGAATTTTAATCTCAATATTAAATAAATTAATTTTAACTATTTTACTTTATTTATTTCTTTTATTTGCCACTATCATTCTAACGACAGTTACAACTACAAATACCCCTACTAAACCTAACATTATTTCCATAAAAGAACTATATCCTTCTTGGCTTTCAGGAGACATTGCAAAAAATATACCACATAAAACTAAAACAATCACTAATAAATTGGCAATAGATGCTTTATTTATGGTATTTCCTCCTCTCAAAAATACTATTCTAATGCCACTGTTTTTGGTAAAGAAAAGCCATTAAAAGTTGTAGCTGATACTTTACTATAAGCCCCAGCATTTAAGGCTATTAATAAATCGCCCTCATCTAATTTAGGGCAATACATTTCTTTTTTTACTATATCCAACGAATCACAGCTTGGACCTGCTATAGTGGCTTTTTCATAAGTATTATCTTCATCTTTCAATGATATTATATCATAATCCCAATGGTCAAATAAAATTCCCGAAAAAGAACCATATATACCATCATCTATATAATACCATTGTTTTTCATCACGCATTTGTTTACCAATTATAGAAGTAATCACATTTACTGCACTACCGCAAATATATCGACCAGGTTCAGCCCAAACTTCTACATCTTCAAAATCAGCTAAACAATCATTTATACTTTTCATGATTTTTTCTGCATCGACATTTTTATCTAAACATGCTACAGGTAAACCGCCACCAATATCCATATATTTTATATCTAGTCCACTAGCTTTTAATCTATCTATTAAACCTCGTGCTAATGAAAATGCCCTTTCATATGATTTTGTAGATAAAACCTGACTACCTACATGAAAACATATCCCATTTGCTTTTAAACCATTTGCTTTTGCATAATTTAATAAATCTAAAATTTTAGTTTCATCTGCACCAAATTTTATATTTAAATTCACAATAGCATCAGATTGTTTAATCTTCACACGAGCTAAAACTTCTGCATCTGGTACATATTTTTTTATTTTATCAATTTCATTTTCACTGTCAAAAGTAAATCGCTTTATACCTACCTTGCTAGCTTCAATCAGCCCTTCTATCGTCTTTACAGGATTAGCATAAATCATTTTCTCCCCTGATACACCCATTTTAGACAATAGCCTTATCTCTCCGGCTGAAGCGACATCAAAATTAGAGCCTAATTTTATCAGCTTTTCCAAAATACATTTCGCTGAATTAGCTTTGATTGCATAAAAAACCTTCAACCTCGGTATATGTTTGCACAATAAATTATAATTTTCCTCAATATGCTCTAAAGAAATCACCTCTAATGGTGTAGCATATTTTTGTGCTAACATTGTAGCTTCTTCTTTTGTCAGTTTAAAACTTTTCATAACACTCCCCTTATTCTTCGCACAGTATCTTTGATGTGCATTAACAAATGATGTTTATAAAACGCATTTTATAAACTTAAAACATTATACTACTTTTTAACTAAAATTGTTATAAAATTTTATTATTTTTATGTAAAAATACAAAAAAGACGATTGCCATAGACAATCGTCTTTTTCTATAAAAATATTTACTGCTTATTAAAGAACAGATTTAACAGTATTTACTACATTTTCAGTAGTGAAGCCGAATTTTTTGAATAAGATACCAGCAGGAGCAGAAGCACCGAAACCATGCATAGTTACTACAGCACCATCTAAACCTACATATTTACCCCAACCAAAATCAGTACCAGCTTCTACAGCTACACGAGCACGAATAGCTTTTGGAAGAACTGCTTCTTTGTATTCAGCGGATTGTTGTTCAAATAAGTCTACGCAAGGCATACTTACTACGCGAACATCAATATCTTCTTTTGCTAATTCTGCTTTAGCATCTAAAGCTAAAGATACTTCAGAACCAGTTGCGATAATGATTGCATCTGGAGTTTCTTTAGTGGAATCAGCGATTACATAACCACCTTTTAATGCTTCTTTGGAGCTACCAGGAAGCTGTGGTAAATTCTGACGAGTTAATACAAGACCTGTTGGAGTAGTTTTGCTTGTTACAGCTAAATACCAACCAGCAGCTGTTTCTGTAGCATCAGCTGGACGGAATAAGTTGAAGTTTGGTAAAGAACGAAGCATAGCATATTGTTCAATAGGTTCATGTGTAGGACCATCTTCACCAACACCGATACTATCATGAGTGAATACCATTGTTACAGGTAAATTCATCAAGGAAGCTAAGCGAAGCATTGGTTTTGTATAATCGCTAAATACGAAGAATGTAGCACCATAAGAGATTAAGCCACCATGTAATTGAATACCATTTACGATAGCTGCCATAGCGAATTCACGAACACCAAAGTGTAAGTTTCTGCCAAGATAATCATCTTTGCTGAAATCACCAGCATCATTCATATGAGTTTTGTTAGAAGGTGCAAGGTCAGCACTACCACCGAAGAGATTTGGTAATCTATCTTTTAAGCGGTTAATCATTGTACCAGAAAGAGCACGAGTTGCTACTGCTTTATCTTCATAAGCCCAGAATTCTTCATCTTCAAGAAGACCTTTAGCATCAACTTCACCGAAGTATTTGTCCCAAAGAGCTTTTAATTCAGGGTATTTTGCACAATAATCAGCAAAGAGTGTATTCCAAGCTTCTTCAGCTTTAGCACCATTTTCAGCTAATTTATTGTAGTTATCATAAACTTCTTGTGGAACATAGAAAGCTTCTTCACTTTCCCAGCCTAAGAATTCTCTCATAGCTTTTACATTGTCTACACCAAGAGGTTCACCATGAGCGGAAGCTTTACCTTGTTTTGCAGGGCAACCATAACCAATTTGAGTTCTAACAGTGATGAAAGAAGGACGAGTTTTATCAGCTTTTGCTTCTTCAATAGCTTTGCCGATAGCTTCCAAATCGTTACCATCTTCAACAGTGATAGTTTGGAAACCAAATGCTTCCATACGTTTTTGTACATTTTCAGTGAAAGCAATATCTGTGCTACCTTCAATGGAGATTTTGTTGCTATCATAAATAACGATTAATTTGCTAAGACCTAATGTACCAGCTAAAGAAAATGCTTCAGAAGAAATACCTTCCATCATGCAGCCATCTCCACCTAATACATAAGTGTAGTGGTCTACAACAGGGAATTCTGGTTTATTGAAAGTTGCAGCTAAATGAGCTTCAGCCATAGCCATACCAACAGCCATACCCATACCAGCACCAAGTGGACCAGTAGTAGCTTCAACACCAACAGTATGACCATATTCTGGATGACCTGGAGTTAAGGAACCATCTTGACGGAAATTTTTAAGATCTTCTACAGTTAAACCATAACCAAATAAATGTAAAAGAGCATAAAGCATAGAAGAACCATGTCCACCGGATAAAATGAAACGGTCACGATTAACCCATTTAGGATTTTTAGGATTGTGGTTCATATGTTTGCCCCAAAGTTCATAAGCAACTGGTGCACAGCCAAGTGGAAGACCTGGATGTCCAGAATTTGCTTTCTGTACTTCATCTGCTGCTAATACACGAATGGCATTAACTGATAAATTATTAATGTCTGTCATTTTTTACTACCCCTTTTTTAATTTTAGGATTTATATATATTTTTATATATTTTTAAATATTTTATATAAACTTATATACTTCCTAATGTTGTATTACAACTTTCTTTAACAAAATACAACTTATCTAATCAAACAAATTTTATTATAATGGATATTTCATTTTTTTTCAACAAATAGATTTATAAAGTATCAATAAATCTTTATTTTTTTATAATTAATTTCATAAAAAAGAAAAGCAAGATACAATAAAGTATCTTGCTTTTTATTAATCTTATTCAGTAACTGTAGTTTCTTCTTGTGCTTCATGTTCAGCAGCATCTAAATCTACTACATTGATATTTCTATATCTACTCATACCAGTACCAGCAGGAATTAATTTACCGATAATAACATTTTCCTTAAGACCGATAAGTGGATCAACCTTACCTTTGATAGCTGCATCAGTAAGAACACGAGTAGTTTCTTGGAATGATGCTGCAGATAAGAAGGAATCTGTTGCCAAGGAAGCTTTTGTAATACCTAAAAGGATTGGACGAGCAACGGCTGGAATACCGCCTTCTTCAATAGCTTTAGCATTTGCAGATTCAAAGCTATTGATATCAATATATTCACCAGGGAGGAAATCAGTGTCACCAGAATCTTCAATTTTAACTTTATGAAGCATCTGACGAACCATAACTTCGATATGTTTATCGTTGATACCAACACCCTGAGATTTATATACTTTTTGTACTTCATATACGAGGTAACGTTGAGTTTCACGTAAACCACAAATACGTAAGATATCATGTGGATTAATAGAACCTTCAGTGATTTTATCACCAGGTTTAATTCTTGCACCATTTTTAACAATGAGACGAGAACCATAAGGAATTAAATATTCTCTAGATTCGCCTTCATCTGGTGTAATAGTAACTATGCGCATTTCTTTATCTTCGGAAATGAGAACAGTACCTTCGATTTCAGCAATGATAGCATGATGTTTTGGTTTTCTTGCTTCGAACAATTCTTCAACACGTGGAAGACCCTGTGTGATATCTTCGTCACTGGCAACCCCACCGGAGTGGAATGTACGCATTGTAAGCTGTGTACCAGGTTCACCGATAGATTGAGCAGCGATGATACCAACTGCTTCACCAACTTCAACCTGATTAGCTGTAGCAAGGTCTTGACCATAACATTTAATACATACACCAAGCTGAGATTTACATGTGAGTACGCTACGAATAGAAACTTTTTCACGTACTTTACAAATTGCTTTAGCAAGAGCTGGTGTAACAGTTTCGTTAAGGGAAGCGATTTTTTCACCAGTAGCAGGATCAATGATATCTTCTGCTAATACACGTCCTACGATACGATCTTCAAGAGATTCGATAATACCGTTACCTTCTTTAATAGCTTCAACTTCGATACCACGAATGTTATTATTGCGAACTTTAACTTCTTTCGCATCGCTATTTAATACAGCTTCGATATATTCTTCTGTAAGTGGTGTATTTGCAGGAATGATTTCTGCGCCTGTGCTATCATAAACAGCATCAGTTGTATTTTTGCCAAGCATTTCATGCATCATAGCATGTTTGATGGATTTACGTACATTTTCTTCAGGAGCACCAAGAGCTATTGTTTCAGTGGACATGGAGTTGAGTCCTTCATAAATAGCGGAACCTTTGAGTACGATTTCGCTAACATTATGTTCACCAATAGTATTGAGAGCTCCTTCATCAAGTGTAGTATCTGCAGCATAAAGAACTTCGCCTGTTTTTGGACTAACGATATCATTTGCAAGCACACGACCTTTTAAGCTATCGCCAAGTTCTTTGATTGCAGCGCTAGAAGATGCAGCAAGTTTTGCACGTTCACGTACGAGGTTAATACCTACAACGTCACAGTCATCTTCACGAACGATAACGTCTTGAGCAACGTCAACAAGACGACGGGTGAGGTAACCAGAGTCAGCTGTTCTAAGTGCTGTATCGGCAAGACCTTTACGAGCACCATGAGAAGAAATAAAGTAATCAGACACTGTTAAGCCTTCACGGAAGTTTGCTTTGATTGGTAAGTCGATGATTTTACCAGATGGATCAGCCATAAGACCACGCATACCAGCGAGCTGACGCATCTGCTGTCTGTTACCGCGGGCACCAGAGTCAGCCATCATGAAGATATTATTGAATGTATCCATGTTAGCCATCATCGCATCAGCAACGTCATCTGTAGCATCGCTCCAAAGTTTTACAACTTTCTTATAACGTTCGTCTTCAGTGATAAGACCACGATTATAGTCGCGTTCAACACGGTTAACAACTTTTTCTGTAGCTGCCAAAATTTCTTTCTTTTCTGGTGGAACGATGATATCGGAGATAGCAACTGTCATACCAGCAAGACAAGCATAATGGTAACCTAAGTTTTTAACATTATCAATTACTTCAGCAGTTTTAGAACCACCAAATGTTTCAAAGCATCTAGCGACTAATTTACCAAGTTCTTTTTTACCTGTTTTGTAACCGAGATACCATTGTCCAGAGTTACCACCATGAACAATAGCTTCTTTAGCATCACTAGCAAGTAAGTTTTTAATATAACCAGCATCAACAGCTGTATCAGCTGGAACGATTTCTTTACCTTCGCTATTAACGATTGGTTCAGCCATCTTTTTACCTTTTAAGCCTTTAATTAAAGCTTCACGAGCTTCTGGTGTATCAGCTTCTAAGGAAACTTTTGTTACTTGATAGAAATCACGAATTTCAGGAGGAAGAATTTCATTGAAAATCATACGACCAAGAGTTGTTTTTACAAGGCCATATCCTTCCATACGAACTTGAATTAATGCTTGTAATTGAAGATTTTTATGTTGATGAGCTAAAATAGCTTCATTTATATCAGTAAATACTTTTCCTTCTCCTTGTGCATTTGGACGAAGGATTGTTAAATAGTAAGAACCAAGTACCATATCCTGAGATGGAGTGATAATTGGACCACCATCTTTTGGTGCTAAGATGTGGTTAGCAGCAAGCATTAAAATACGAGCTTCTGCTTGAGCTTCTGCTGAAAGTGGAAGGTGAATAGCCATCTGGTCACCATCGAAGTCAGCATTGTAAGCTGTACAAGCAAGTGGATGTAATTTAAGTGCACGACCTTCTGTGAGTACAGGTTCAAAAGCCTGAATACCAAGACGGTGAAGCGTAGGGGCACGGTTTAAAAGAACTGGATGTTCTTTAATAACTTCTTCTAATACATCCCAAACTTCTGGACGAATACGTTCAACCATGCGTTTTGCAGATTTAATATTGTGTGCAAGTCCAGAATTTACAAGTTTTTTCATTACAAATGGTTTGAATAATTCAAGAGCCATTTCTTTTGGTAAACCACATTGATGAAGTTTAAGTTCAGGACCTACAACGATAACGGAACGACCAGAGTAATCAACACGTTTACCTAATAAGTTCTGACGGAAACGACCTTGTTTACCTTTGAGCATATCACTTAAAGATTTAAGTGGACGGTTACCAGGGCCTGTTACAGCACGACCACGGCGACCATTATCGATAAGTGCGTCAACTGCTTCTTGAAGCATACGTTTTTCATTGCGCACGATAATATCTGGTGCACCTAAGTCTAATAAACGTTTTAAACGATTATTACGGTTGATAACACGACGATATAAATCATTTAAGTCAGATGTAGCAAAACGACCACCATCTAATTGAACCATTGGACGTAATTCTGGTGGAATAACTGGTACTACATCAAGAATCATCCAAGATGGTTTATTGCCAGATTTACGGAAAGCTTCTACTACTTCTAAGCGACGAATAGCACGAACTTTACGCTGACCGCTAGAAGTACGAAGTTCTTCACGTAATTCTTTATTCATTTTATCTAAATCTAATTCTTCTAAAAGCTGTTTTACCGCTTCAGCACCCATGCCTACTTTGAAGCTAGAGCCATATTTATCATAATACTCACGGTATTCATTTTCGGATAAAAGTTGCTTTTTAATAAGAGGTGTATCGCCTGGATCTAATACTATATAAGAAGCAAAGTATAATACTTTCTCTAAAGAACGAGGTGATACATCTAAGATAAGACCCATACGACTTGGAATGCCTTTAAAGTACCAAATGTGAGATACTGGTGCAGCGAGCTCTATATGACCCATACGTTCACGACGTACTTTTGCACGAGTTACTTCTACGCCACAACGGTCACAGACAATACCTTTATAACGAATGCGTTTGTATTTACCGCAATGACATTCCCAGTCACGTGTAGGACCAAAAATTCTTTCACAGAACAAACCATCACGTTCAGGTTTTAAAGTACGATAATTGATAGTTTCTGGTTTTTTTACTTCGCCATAAGACCATTCACGAATCTTTTCTGGAGAAGCTAGTCCTATGCGCATAGAATCAAAATTATTTACATCTAACAAGGGGCTGTCACTCCCTTTCTTTAAAATTCAGCCTTGCATCTGTTAAAAAACTTTTATTAAACAAATAAAAGTTACCTACATTACTATATCACTATTTCAATTTATTGATTAAGAGCATTTATAATTATAAATGCTCTTAAATCGATTAAATTAAACCATTATATTATTCGTCAAAATTATCTGCACCAAGATCAGCAATGATATCATCTGTTGGTTCTTCAGTAGTATAATCATCTTCTACTACATTTTCTTCAGAAACATCTGTTGTTACTGCTTGACCATAAGATTCTTTTGTTGCTGTTGCATCCATATCGAGTTCTCTTGCAGTTTCATTGATATCATCTTCAATATCATTAATCATAATTTCCTGTGCATCTTCGGAAAGAACTTTGATATCAAGACCAATACTTTGTAACTCTTTAATGAGAACTTTGAAGGATTCTGGAACACCTGGTTCAGGAATGTTTTCACCTTTTACAATAGCTTCATATGTTTTAACACGTCCAACAACATCGTCAGATTTTACTGTTAAAATTTCTTGAAGTGTATAAGCTGCACCATATGCTTCGAGAGCCCAAACTTCCATTTCCCCGAAACGCTGACCACCAAATTGTGCTTTACCACCAAGTGGCTGTTGAGTAACAAGAGAGTATGGACCAGTTGAACGAGCATGGATTTTATCATCAACAAGGTGATGAAGTTTAAGCATGTACACGCAACCTACTGTAACAGGATTTTCAAATGGTTCACCTGTACGACCATCATATAAAATAGTCTTACCATTATCAGAGAAACCAGAAGCTTTGAGTGTTTCAAATACTTCGTTACCTTTTGCACCATCGAATACTGGAGTTGCAATGTGAATACCAGCAACGTCTGGTTTTGGCATACCATTTTTATCAAAATCATAACCAATTGCACGTAAACGAGATTCTACTGTTGGATCTCCTGCTTTAATCTGCATACCAAGTTCACGAACAGCCATACCAAGATGTGTTTCAAGTACCTGTCCGATGTTCATACGTGAAGGCACGCCTAATGGGTTAAGCACGATATTTACTGGAGTACCATCTGGTAAGAATGGCATATCTTCTTCACGCATAACGCGGGATACAACCCCTTTGTTACCATGACGACCAGCCATTTTATCGCCGACAGAGATTTTACGTTTTTGAGCAATATATACACGTACTAACTGATTTACACCAGGTGGTAATTCATCATTATTAGCACGGTTGAAGATTTTAACATCAACAATTCGACCAGCTTCACCATGTGGAACACGAAGGGAAGTATCACGAACTTCACGAGCTTTTTCACCAAAGATAGCGCGTAATAATCTTTCTTCTGCTGTAAGTTCTGTTTCTCCTTTTGGAGTAACTTTACCAACTAAGATATCACCTGCACGAACTTCTGCACCGATACGGATAATACCATCAGCATCAAGGTCACGAAGAGCATCTTCTGCTACGTTTGGAATATCTTGTGTGATTTCTTCTGGTCCAAGTTTTGTATCACGAGCATCGCATTCATATTCTTCAATATGGATAGATGTGTAAATATCTTCTTTTACAAGTTTTTCACTTAATAAAATCGCATCTTCGTAGTTATAACCTTCCCAAGGCATATATGCTACGATAACATTGTAACCAAGAGCTAATTCACCATGGTCAGTTGCTGGACCATCAGCGATAGGTTCTTTTGCTTCTACATGATCACCTTTGTACACGATTGGCACTTGGTTCATACATGTACCTTGGTTGGAACGTAAATATTTTTGTAATTTATAATGGTCGATTTCACCAGTTTCGTCTGCACGAACTTCAATGAAATCTGCTGTTACTCTAACAACTTCACCTGCACGTTTTGCAAGTACCATAACGCCAGAGTCGCAAGCTGCTTTATATTCCATACCAGTACCAACAAGTGGTGCCTGTGTTCTGAAAAGAGGTACAGCCTGACGTTGCATGTTCGCACCCATTAAGGCACGGTTAGCATCGTCGTTTTCTAAGAATGGAATCATTGCTGTCGCAATGGATACAATCTGTTTTGGTGATACGTCCATGTAATCTACACTATCTGCATCAACAAGCATTGTTTCTTCATGAACACGTGCTGTTACACGCTGAGCTTTGAACCAGTTATTTTCATCTAATGGTTCATTGGCTTGTGCAATTACTAAATCATCTTCTTCGTCAGCTGTTAAATAACGAACATCTGTTGTTACTTGTTTATTAACTTTATCAACTTTACGATAAGGTGTTTCCATAAAGCCAAATTCATTAATACGAGCATATGTTGCAAGGGAACCGATAAGACCGATGTTTGGACCTTCTGGAGTTTCGATAGGACACATACGACCATAGTGAGAGTTGTGTACGTCACGAACTTCGAACCCTGCACGTTCACGGCTAAGACCACCAGGACCAAGTGCAGATAAACGACGTTTATGTGTAAGTTCACTAAGTGGGTTATTCTGGTCCATGAACTGAGACAACTGGCTAGAACCAAAGAATTCTTTGATTGCTGCCACAACAGGACGAATATTTACAAGAGCTTGTGGTGTAATTACATCATTATCTTGTGTATTCATACGTTCTCTGATTACACGTTCCATACGGGATAAACCGATACGGAATTGATTTTGTAACAATTCACCAACAGAACGGATACGACGATTTCCTAAATGGTCGATATCATCTTTATGTCCATGTCCATCCATTAAGTTTAATAAATAACTAATAGATGCAATAATATCGTTAATAGTAATTGTACGATGATTGTATGGTAAAGTACGAGAACAAATCATCTTAATTCTATTATTGTTTTTATCTTTAATATAAACAATTGCATGTTCATCTTCACCGAAGATATTATTTTCTTGTTCGATAGTAATATCTTCAACCATAGATGCTTCAATTGTAACATCAGCAGGAACTAAAACTTCACCAGTTTTTTTATCTACTAATGGCTCAGCTAATTGTTTGCCTAAAAGACGACGTTTCCAGCCTAATTTTTTAGTTAATTTATAACGACCTACAGTTGCTAAATCATAACGTTTAGGATCAAATAAAAGCTGTTCTAAAAGTTGTTTAGCATTATCTACAGTAGGTGGGTCGCCTGGACGCTGTCTTTTGTAGATTTCTACTAATGCTTCTTCTTTTGTTACTGTATTATCACGGTCTATAGTGTTTCTAATGCGTTCATCATTATCAAATAAAGACATAATAGCATCATTTGTACCATAACCTAATGCACGGATTAATACTGTAGCTGGTAATTTACGATTGCGGTCAAGACGAACAGAAATAACATCATTTAAATCTGTTTCAAACTCTATCCATGCACCACGGTTTGGAATAACTGTGGCATTATATAATCTTTTACCAGTAGGATCAATATTTTCACCGTAATAAGCACCAGGAGAACGAACGAGCTGACTTACGATAACACGTTCCGCACCATTGATGATAAATGTACCTGTTTCTGTCATGAGTGGGAAATCACCCATGAAAACTTCCTGTTCCTTTACTTCGCCAGTATCATTATTAACCAGGCGTACATTGACACGTAAAGGAGCAGAATACGTAGCATCGCGTTCTTTACATTTATCAATATCATATTTAGGTTTTCCTAAAGAAAAACCTTCAAACGATAACACAAGATTTCCTGTAAATCCCTGAATTGGAGAGATATCATGGAAAATCTCCTGTAATCCTTCCTTCATAAACCAATCATAAGAATTTCTCTGGATATCCAGAAGATGAGGCATATCCATAACCTCTTTGATTTTGGCATAGCTATACCTGGTCCGTTTACCAACTGAGACAGGATTGAACATTAAAATCTTCACCCCTCAAACCGAATTGAAACTAAATATTAAACATATGAATAAAGTGTTTTCTTATCTTTTGTCTACACGCTTTGATATGTTTTCACTATCAACATACATTAAACGTTAAAAAGGCAAGGCACTTTTTCTCTTTAAAGACCTTGCTTTGTAATTGACAAAGATATTCCTTTGTACACCTCATTCACTCCAAAATATATAAAGCTATAGAAAAATATTTTCTATAACGTAATCAAATATATTGACATTCTTCGCTCAACAATGATAACTACAGTACTTAAATACTTAACAGCTATAATTGCCAATAGAAGATTTTTAAGAAGTATATCCTCTTAAAGGAACTGCCAAAACTCCTTTGTAGCTTCTAAAATATGAAGTCCTACATTTTGTGTTTTTAAAGAACAACTAACTTTATAGGCTTGCTATTTGCTTACCTAAAACTTAACATAAAGCTTTATTTTCTTTGAAATAAAATCAAAAGAACTCTCGCTTTTTATGTTAAAAATTTTGAACGTTACTCATCTCAAACTAATTTTTATTTAGTTTTTTTACGACAAATAATCGCACGTCCGGTAATAATAAATTATAGCATACTACCAGATGAGCGTCAATCAAATATTCTAGCTTAAAATGCGATTTAAACTAGAATATTTGATTTTAATTTTAAAGAATTTTAGATAAGAATAATTTTGTACGTTCTTGTTTAGGATTTTCAAAAATTTCTTTTGGTGTACCTTCTTCAATGATACGACCTTCATCTACGAATAATACACGATCCCCAACTTCACGAGCAAATCCCATTTCATGAGTAACTACAACCATTGTCATACCTTGATTAGCTAAGCTTTTCATAACATCTAATACTTCTGTTACCATTTCTGGGTCAAGAGCTGATGTTGGTTCGTCAAAGAGCATAACTTTTGGTTTCATTGCAAGAGCTCTAGCAATGGCCACACGTTGTTGTTGCCCACCAGATAACTGACTTGGATAAGAATTAGCTTTTTCTTTTAAACCAACTCTTTGTAATAAATCCATAGCTGTTGAGATTGCTTCATCACGTGAAATTTTCAACACTTTTGTTGGTGCAAGTACAATATTTTCTAATACTGTCATATGTGGAAATAAATTAAAACGTTGGAATACCATACCGATATTTTCACGAATTTTATTGATATCCGCATGTTTATCGAGTTTCATATTATCTACAGTGATATCTCCACTTGTAGGCTCTTCTAAATAATTCATGCAACGAAGTAATGTAGATTTACCAGAACCACTTGGTCCAATTATAACTACCACTTCTTTTTCTTCAATGGAAACATCTACGCCTTTTAATACTTCTACATGACCAAAAGACTTATGCAGATTTTTAATTTCTATCATCAATTTGATACCTCCGCTCTAAATATGCTACAAAACGAGAAATAGATAATGTCATTATTAAATAAATTAAAGCAACACAAACCCAAATTTCTAAAGAAGCATATGTTCTAGCAATAACTAATTGACCACGACGAGTTAACTCTTCAAAGCCAATAACAGACACTAATGATGAATCTTTCAATAAAGCGATGAATTCATTTCCTAGTGGTGGTATTACACGTTTAAAAGCCTGAGGAATAATTATATATCTCATTGTCTGGAACCAAGATAAACCTAAAGAGCGACCTGCTTCCATCTGACCATTATCTATAGATTGTATACCTGCTCTAAAAATTTCCGCTACATATGCACCACTATTGATACTACAAGCAGCAATAGCTGCTACAAATGGGTTCATTTTTATACCTGTTAATACAGGTAGTGCAAAATATATCAAGAAAATCTGTACTAATAAAGGTGTTCCACGTAAAAAGTCAACGTAGATAGCTGCTAACCATTTAATTATTCTAATTTTACTAATGCGAGCAACACCAACAAATAAACCAATAATAATACCAATTGCAACACTTAGTGCTGTAATTTGAATTGTAAAAATAGCACCTTCAATAAGTAATGGAAAAGCATTGATAATAATATCAAATCTAAAATCCAAAAATAAAACCTCCTCACTTTCTTCTATTATAGAAAAAGGACACTGACCATCAGACAGTGTCCTTCTAGGTTACTATGTTAAATACAAAATCTATTATTTAGCAGGTTTTGTACCAAACCATTTTTCATAGATTTTGTCATATTCACCATTTTCTTTAAGTGTTTTTAAAGCTGCATCTACTTTTTGTTTTAATTCTGTATTACCTTTTTTCATTGCAAAACCATATTCTTCAGATGTAAGTTTATCATCTAAACGTTTTACATCAGTAGCTTTAGTTTTTACAATATAATAATCATTTACAGGAAGGTCATTAATAACTGCATCAACGTTACCTGCTTTTAATTCCATAAATGTATCAGCAGAACTATTTAAAGCTTTTACTTCAGCACCTTCGATTTTCTGTGCTTCTTCCATGCTTGTTGTACCAATCTGTACAGCTATTTTTTTGCCTTTTAAATCAGCAAAACCATTGATATCAGTGTTGTCTTTAGGAACAACGATAGTAAGACCAGAAATATAGTAAGGATCAGAGAATTCTACCTGATTTTTACGTTCTTCATTAATAGTCATACCAGAAGCAATTATATCAATATTGCCAGATTCCATAGCAGGAATTAAGCCATCGAAGTTAACATTTTGAATTTCAGCTGTGTAACCCATTTCTTTAGCTACAGCTCTGATTAAATCCATATCAAAACCTTGATATTCTGTGCTACCATTTTCGTCTTGGAATTCAAATGGAGCAAAGTCAGCATTAGTACCTACACGTAATACTTTTTCTCCGCTAGAAGCTGCTTTATCAGAACTATCTTGTCCACAGCCAGCGAAAAGTGCACTTACAGCAAACATACAAAGAGCACATAAAGTTAATAGTTTCTTACTCATTATGTAACTTCCCTTCTTTAAATTTGTTTATAAAATTATAATTACATCTAACCTTAAAAAAGGCTCGGAAATATCCAAGCCTCCTTGCCGATTAAACTAAATTATTTATTGCGTCTAGCGTTGAAACAATCACGACAATAAACTGGACGGTCTCCTTTTGGTTCAAAAGGAACCTGTGTTTCTTTTCCGCATTCTGCACATTCTACAGTATACATCTGACGCTGTTCTTTTCCGCCTTCACGTTCGCGACGTCTTTTATCACGGCATTCATGGCAACGTGCTGGTTCATTTTCAAAGCCTTTTTCTGCATAAAAAGCTTGTTCTCCTGCACTGAAAACAAATTCCTTACCACAATCTTTACATACTAGTGTTTTGTCTTGAAAATCCATTTGTAAAACTCCTTAAAAAGTTCAATTAAGCCCAAGCCGTTTCATCCCATAAATGCATGATTTTCCACGTCATTTTTCATATCAGAACAAAAAAGCTGTTTGCTTCTTTTAGTATAAAGTTTTATTCAACAAAAATCAAGCAAAAATTAACTATATATTGTAAAATTATAAAAATTTTTCTCCCTTTATTCGTATATTTATACACAACATTTATAAATATTTATTTTTATATAAATTGAAATGATAATTTATATTTGATATACTAACTTAGTTAGCATAATGTATGAATAAATTAGTAGGAGTTTTTTATTTTGGAAAATAAAATTGATGATACAAATAAACACGATACAACTAGTGATAACGATAAAAATGATATTGATACATTAAATACTCCAGATTGGCTCAGCAGGGAATGGCGAGAAAAAAATGATCCACCCTCTCCTCCACCGCCAAAAAAAATATATAAAAAGAAGAAAAACTATAATCGTCTTATTGCTCTAATTATTATTCTATTATTAGTATTAGTTGGATTTGTCTTTGCTAACTCTGATTCTTCCTCTGATAATCCTCCAACTATAACCACAGAACAAACAAACGTTCTTAATATCATGATAATGGGTGTAGATAGACGCGCTGATGATGTCGGTCGCAGTGATACATTAATGGTTTTAACATATAATCCAAATGAACAAAAAGCTTCTTTATTATCTTTGCCACGTGATACTAGAGTACATATCGAAAAAAATGATTATGACAAAATAAATCACGCTTACGCTTATGGTGGTCATGAGCTCACGCAAAAAGTAGTGGAATCATTTTTAAATGTACCGATTAATTATTATATTCTTATAGATATCCAAGCTTTTGAAAAAATCATCGACGCTGTTGGTGGTGTTGATATTGATGTAGAAAAACGCATGTATTATGAAGACCCTTGGGACGACAATGGTGGTCTCGTCATCGACCTTCAACCAGGACTTCAGCATTTAAATGGTAAGACAGCTATTCAATATGTTCGCTATCGCGATGGTGAGGGCGATATCGGTCGTATAAATCGTCAGCAAAAATTCATGAAAGCTTTCCTTGCACAAGCAATATCACCATCTATCCTACCAAAACTACCAGATATTTTAAACAATATTTCCTCAGCTATTCAAACTAATATGCCATTGAGTGAAATGATTGCCTTAGTATCCAATTTGCCTACAATTCAACAAAATGGCTTATCTTCTAGTATGGTTCCTGGACAACCTGCTTATATCGAAGATATCAGCTATTGGATACCAGATATTGCCAAAACACGAAATTTAATAGCGCAAAATATGGGAATTACCTTAAATGAAACTGCTCAAAAAGATACTGAATCTACAATAAAAGCATATGAAAAATCTTTGCCTAAAGGTTTAAAAATGGGCGATATTACAACAGAAACGCCTTCAAGCGAAGAAAAATCTTCAACTCAAGAAGATAACACAGCTCCTGCTAAAGAAAAAGTTGAACCTGTAAAAAATGAAGATATAACCGTTTTAGTCATCAATTCCAGCGGTATCAATGGAGCTGGTGCAGAAGTTGCAGATATCTTAAAACGCAAAGGTTTTAAAATTTCTAGTGTTGAAACAGGAAATACATCTTCTCGTGAACATACAACTATTACAGCAAATGAACATGAAACAGATTGTTTCTATGGTATGCCATTTACTTGTACTATTATGTCAGGAGGAAGCTCTGGTCAAGCAACAGTCAATATTGGCTTAGATTATCAAAAACAAAATTAAATTATTTTAAATTAAATCTTGCTATATCTTCATGGAGTAGCAAGATTTAATTATATAGGTCTATAAATTTAAATTATATTATATAGTTATAAATTATAAAGGAAGTGTTATTTTGGGAATTTTACGCATTCAAGATTTAGGAAAATCCTTTGGTATAGAAGAATTATTTCATAATGTCTCCTTTGATGTAGCTCGTGGCGATAAAATTGGTTTTGTTGGCCCTAATGGTGCTGGTAAATCCACTTTAATGAAATGTCTTTTAGGTATTGAAGAATATGATACAGGGCGCATCAGTATTGATAGTGTAGATACTATCGGTTATATGCAACAGCAATCAGATTTCACTCATGATAATTTATATGACGAACTCTTATCTGCTTTTGCTGATATCATTGCTCTCGGACAGAAAAAAACTACATTGGAAAAACAAATCGAAAACTTAGACGATGATAATAAACTTGAAGATTTAATGAAGGAATATAGTCGTATTTCTGATAAATTTGAACAATTAGGCGGATACGATTATGAAAGCCGTCTTCGTCGCGTTGCTTTTGGTCTTGGCTTTAGTGAAGAAGACTTTCCTAAAAACCCAACATTATTTTCAGGTGGTCAACGCACTCGCATTTGTTTAGCTAAAGCATTACTTCGTGAGCCAGATTTTCTCTTTTTAGATGAACCAACAAACCATCTAGATATTGAAATGATTGAATGGCTTGAAGGCTTTTTGAGCAATTATAAAGGTGGCGTACTTTTAATTTCTCATGACCGTTTTTTCTTAGACAAAGTTGCCACTAAGATTTTAGATTTAGAAAATAAAACAACTGTTTTATATGATGGCAATTATTCCACTGCCATGAAAGTAAAAGCTCAAAGACGAGCTGCTTTAGAATCTGCCTATGCTAAACAGCAAGAACATATTCGCGAAACAGAAGAATATATTCGTCGTTATAAAGCAGGTATCAAAGCAAAACAAGCTAGAGGTCGTGAAAAACAATTACAGCGTTTAGAACGCATTATCTTACCGCCACAAAAATCAGGTTTTAATTATTTTATGTTCCATAAACCAGAAGAATGTGCTCAACGTGTAGCTGAACTTGATGATGTATCTGTTAGCTTTGGCGATCATAAAATCTTTGAACATCTATCTTTATTAATTCGCAAAGGTGATGGTGTCGCTATCGTAGGCCCTAATGGTGCTGGTAAAACAACTTTATTGAGATTACTTTTAGGCGAATTACAATCTCCTACAGGAAATATCAAAATCGGCAGTCGTGTAAAAATCGGCTATTATTCCCAACAACATGAAGGTCTTTGCCCTAGCAATACTGTTTTTGATGAAATCTTATCTTCATTTGGTTTAAATGATGAACAGGCTCGCCACTGTCTAGGTGCTTTTTTATTTAAAGGTGATGATATTTATAAATTAATCGGCGATTTATCCGGTGGAGAAAAATCTCGCTTGGCTTTATTAAAATTAATGTTAACTGGTGCAAATTTCCTCGTAATGGACGAACCTACAAACCATTTGGATATTCCTGCTAAAGAAGCTATTGAAGAAGCGATGATGGCTTTCCCTGGTACATTTATCGTCGTTTCCCATGACCGTTATTTCTTAGATAAAGTTACTAACTTCACTTGTGAATTAGAAAACGGACATTTAACAGAGTATAATGGAAATTATAGCTATTATCGTGAAAAAAAATTAGAAATGCAAAAAGAACTTGAGTCTACTCAAGAAACTTCAAATAAAAAAGCTACTGTTGAAAATAAAACTACGCCTAAAACAAAACAAGAAAAAGCAAAACCTAAAAATGCACATGTAGCTTCTGCTATGAGCAGTGAAAAATTAACCATGATGATACAGCGTTGCGAAGCTACTATCGCTATGTTTGAAGCTGAATTAAAAGGTTTAGAATATCAAATGAATGATCCAGCATTGCAAGCAGATCCTAATAAAAGTCATGAAATAGCTACAGCTTATGCTCAAAAAGAACAAGAACTAGAAGAAAAATATATTGAATGGGATAAATTAACTGAAGAATTAGCAAATAAAGCATAGAATAATAAATTTATCATAAATAATAGAAAGGCTTTACTTATGGAAAAAATATGTGGAACAGTAGACACGATTATTTTTGCCAGTCAAGATAATCGCTTCACTGTTTTAAAATTATCACCAGAAAAACTTTCTACACAGATAACAGTTACCCTAAACGGCATAGCTCCGCTAATTGGGCAACTATTAGAAATCGAAGGGGAATGGGTAAAGCACCCTAAATTTGGGCAACAATTTAAAGCTACGACTTACAAAACTGTTGCTCCTACAGAAATATCTGGCATTGAAAAATTCTTAGCTTCTGGGGCAATCAACGGTATTGGCCCTGCCATGGCAAAGAAAATAGTCGCCGAATTTGGCGAAAAAACTTTAGAAATAATTGCTAAATCACCAAATGAATTATTAAAAGTTCCTGGTATTGGCAAAAAAACAGCAGAAAAAATTTCTACATCTTATCTTGAACAAAGCGAACTCACTGAAATCATGGTTTGGCTAGAAAATCATGGTATATCCAATACTTATGCAGGTAAAATCTTTGCTAAATATGGTTCTTTTGCGATAGATATCATGGAAAAAGATATCTATCGCTTATTTCAAGATATCGAAGGTATAGGCTTTTTAACAGCTGATAAACTCGCTTTTAATCTTGGCATACAAAGAGAGGATAAACGACGCATAATCTCAGGCATAGATTATGCTTTAATGCAACTTTGCAACAATGGTCATTGCTGTATCCCTGAAATGGCTCTTGTCGATAAAACAGCAAAAATATTGCAAGTAAATAATCAAATCATCTTCACTATTTTAAAAGAACGCATTGATAATGGCTCTTTAAATACTGAAGTAGTCGGTGGCGAAACTTTAATTTATCCGCCATATCTTTATTATGCCGAAAAAAAAGTTGCTACGCGTCTACTTCAATTACAACAAGCAACTGAGCCTTTATCGGAAGATAATCTTTCTTTATTTATCAAAGTATGGGAAAAAGACAATCAAATCCAACTTGCACAAAAACAAAAAGAAGCCATCAAAGCTTGTCTTCATCACGGAGTTTTAGTACTCACTGGTGGCCCTGGTACTGGTAAAACGACTGTAATCAAAGGCATCTTATCCATTTTAAAAGCCCAAGGATTAAAAATTCGCCTAGCAGCACCAACTGGACGAGCTGCAAAACGCTTAAGCGAAACAACAGGGCAAAAAGCTTTAACTATCCATCGCTTGTTAGAAGCAAATAATTTAGCTCAAGATGATAATTTACAATTAGGCTTTAGCAAAGATATCGATGACCAATTAGATGCTGATGTCATTATCTTAGATGAAGTTTCTATGGTAGATATAGTCCTCATGCACCATTTTTTAAATGCTGTACCAGATGGTTGTCGCATCATCTTAGTCGGTGATACAGACCAACTCCCTGCCGTAGGCCCTGGCTCTGTACTTAAAGATATCATCCGTTCGCAAAAAGTCCCTGCTATTCGCTTAGATGAGATTTTCCGCCAAGCTCAAACAAGCATGATTATCCAAAATGCACATATCATAAACGCTGGTAGATTACCTGACCTTCGCAAACAATACAGCGATTTTGTCTTTTATGAATTAAATGACGATACTTCCATTACACAAAAAATCCTTGATTTATGTACTAAAGATTTACCTCATGAAGGTTTTGATGTTCTCAAAGACGTACAAATTTTATCTCCTATGCACCGCTTTTTATGTGGCGTAGAAAATTTAAATCTAATGCTTCAAGAACAATTAAATCCTAAAAAAAATCAAGATGAATTAAAATATTCTTCACAAACATTTCGCGTTGGCGATAAAGTCATGCATATCCGCAATAACTACCAAAAAAATGTATTTAATGGCGATATTGGTTTTATTCAAGATGTCAACAACGAAAAATTAACTGTAGATTATTTTGACCATATTGTTACCTATGAAAAAAATGAACTAAACGAATTAACTCTAGCTTATGCCTCAAGTGTGCATAAAAGTCAAGGCAGTGAATATAAAGTAGTCATCATACCTTTATCAACTAGCCACTATATCATGCTCCAACGAAATTTACTCTATACAGCTATCACCAGAGCCAAACAAAAAGTCATCATCATTGGCTCAAAAAAAGCATTGATGACTGCTATTCAAAGTAATCGAACACAAAAAAGATATACACTGCTTGCTGAACGTTTAGCCCATAAATTAATTTAAGCTATTTTATTTTAGAAAAGAGTTCTTTATCATGTTAAATAATATCTATCAAGCTATTATGCAATTTCTATTTCCTAGCCATTGCCCTTCTTGTAACGCTTATGTAGAACAAAAAGGTATGTGGTGTCCTTCTTGTTTAGAAGAAATTATCCGCAATGAAAATCTAGCTTATGATGAAGATATTCGGCAATATATTTCACCTATTATAGCTATAGGTAAATACGATAAAGGACTTAAGAATTTAATTCACGAATTAAAATATCAAAATAAATTTGCCACTTTAGCTTATTTAAAACCATTATTTTCATATTTAGATGAAGACTGGGATTTTTCCACTTACGATATGATAATCCCAGTACCCCTACACAAAAATAAATTAAAAAAACGTGGTTTTAATCAAGTTGAAAAAATTTTTAAACCATGGATTGATAAACATCATTTTCATTATTGCGATATTCTTGAGCGTACAAAACAAACTAAATCACAATATCAATTACTACGCCATGAACGTCAAGAAAATTTAGCCAATGCTTTTACCTTAAAAGATTATGTTGATGTGAAAAATCGCAAATGTCTATTGATTGATGATATATTCACCACAGGCAGTACACTAAAAAATTGTGCTATGGTTTTAAAAAATCATGGCGCTAAAACTGTAAGCGGGCTAGTATTAGCTAGTCAAGCCAATATCAATTTACCTACAAAGCCTTCAAAGGAGGTATTTTTTTGAAAAAACGTCCAAAATGGTTTCAACAAACCTCTTTTAATCAACCAAACACTTCTGATACTTCTTACTGCGTATTTAAAAATCTCTATCCATCTTCCTCAGAAGATACAACTACAGAAGAAATATCAACTCAAAATATCACTACCAATAATAAGCCATCTTCAAATGAAATGACTAAAGATGATTTTCTTTTGGAAATCCATCAATTCAAACAACAAAAACTCTATGAAGAAGCTCTATCTTGCATTCAATTATTATTTGAAAAAAATATCGTAGATAGTGATATCATCTACGAATTAGCTGATACTTATTTATGTTTACATGATTATGAACGCGCTTTCAATTGGACACAAAAGTTAAAAGCTCAATCTCCACAAGATTGCCGTAGTCTACTTTTAGAAATCCAACTTTTATTAGTCCATGGGAAAAAAGAAGAAGCTTTAACTACATTAAATCATCTATTATCCAATAAAATCACTTTAAAAGATGAAAAAGATTATCAACTTTTAGATATGATTATTGAAAAACTCAAAAAAATATTTAAAGCTGATAAATTAATGCGCCGTTGTCCTAATCTAAATACTTATCAAAAACAACGTAGACAGTCTTTAAAGACACAAAAGCAAAAAAATCCTGTTAATCACAATTTAACTGTTCATCAATCCACTGTTATCAATAGTGCAAAAGGAGTCATCATGCCTGATACTAATACCAATATAAATCCAGCTCTACAAAATACAATCAATCAAATTTGGGATATGCAAATAGCCAATAAAGAAAATATTTCTACTATTTTAGCCACACCTTGCGAGCAAGTGAGTCAATGCATCATGTCTCAAGTTTTATCTTATAAGAAAAAAATTTGGCTATTTAATTATCTAGCTGATATTTTCCGCACACATAATAATCTTCAATCAGCTATTTTTTTATTGCGCCAAGCTCTACTTTTAGATGATGAAAATGACTTCATCTTAAAAAATCTTGGCTATCTGCTCTGTCAAAATGGCGAATATCCAAATGCTTTAGTAGTGTTAAAAGATATTAAACATAAAGATTTCGCTGTACTTGATTTAATCGCTAAATGCCAAGATTTAAAAAATTAATATTTCCTTTTTGTTTTTATAATTAGAAAGAATGATTTATATGCCTATGTATAAAAAATCGCTACTTATTTTATTTTGTATAGCTCTATTTGCTAGTGTTTCAACCTTTTATTATCTTTACACACAAGAAGATACTACTCCTATTATCACCGATAATACGCAAACACAGACTCAAGATAAACAAGAAGATACTACAATCACTGTTTATGTCTCTGGCGAAGTCAATTCTCCTGGTTTAGTTGAATTACCTAGTGATAGTCGCATTGCTGATGCAATTAAAGCCTGTGGCGATTTTACACCACTTGCAGATAAAACCAAAATCAATTTAGCTCAAAAATTAACTGATGGTATGCAAATTCAAGTGAGCAGTAAAACACCTGTCAACAATTCTAATGAACAGGTAAATGATACTAATTCCAACAGTCCTAATAATAATTCATCTTCTAATTTAATCAATATAAATACTGCAACAAAAGAAGATTTAGATACTTTACCTGGAATTGGCCCTGCAACTGCTCAAAAAATCATCGATTATCGCCAAGAACATGGTAATTTTTCTTCTATCGAAGATATCAAAAATGTCAAAGGTATTGGTGAAGCTAAATTTAACAAAATGCAAGATAAAATTTGTACTTAAAATCTTTTAAATCTAACAAATGATTTATTTTATTATTTAAGAAGGCATATTATGATTAAAATACATTATGGGCAATCGCCCTTACTTTTCATTAATTTTATAATTCTTTTCTACAGCTTAGGTGTGTATATGACGATGAAAATTCCTGAAATTTCTAAGTCATATACACACCTTTTTTGTTTAATTATAGTAAATCTAATACTAGCCTTCTATTTTACTTTGCGTAAACATAAATTCACATTTTTACTATATCTTATTTTGTTTTTCTTTTTAGGTGTAATGCGTTATCTCTCTTTTACCTTCATTGCCGATGACAATATAAAAAACTATGACAATCAAGAAATCACTTTAACTGGTATTATCTGTCAAATGCCTAAAATCCGCCAAGACAGTGCTGGTATATATCATTTAACATATGTTGTTGATACTAAATCCATCAAGCAAAAGGAAGAAAAAACTACAACAGGAAAAGTTTATCTTTATCAAAAACAAAAAAATTTAGATAATCTTGCTAAAATCAATGATACGATTTCTGCCACAGGTACTATCCGCTTAATCCAAAATTATCACAATCCCAATTTAGTCGATCGTGAGCTTTCTGCCCAAGAAGAAGGTATCTATGCTACATTTTCCATTGGTAAACAAAATTTAAAAATATTAAATACATCTGATAAATTCTCGCTTCAAGAATTTTGCTATCAAATAGAGCAATCTTTTTTGCAATCCATGTATCAAACAATGCCTGAAAATGATGCTAATATGATTTTTGCTATGCTGTTTGGTGGCTATAATAATATCGAAAAAGATATCTTAGAAGCTTATTCAATCACTGGAATTATTCATATTCTTTCTGTATCAGGTTCTCATATCAGCTTGATTTCCCTATTTTTATTATCTTTAGGTAAATTTTTACATCTGCCTCGCTTTTTTAATTTAATCTTATTATTAATCCTCATTATTTTTTATACTATTCTATGCGGTGCTAGTATACCTGTCATACGTGCTAGCATAATGGGATTACTTAGCATTATCGCTCTATATCTTGAGGAAAAATCTACGGCTCAACATTTATTAAGTATTATTGCTTTGATTTTATTGCTCTTTGATCCTCTATTATTATTCAATATAAGTTTTCAGCTTTCATTTGCCTCTACAGCTGGTCTTGTCTATTTAATGCCCATATTACGCTCTAAATTAAATAAATTAAAATTGCCTTCACTATTAATAGATAATTTAGCTTTAACCATGAGTGCTCAAATCTTTGCTTTTCCTATTATTATTTGGTATTTCACCAGTTTATCTCTTAGCTCCCTACTAGCCAATTTAATCATTATTCCCCTATTGGAAATTCTCATCATCTTAGGTTTAATCGCCTTCATCTTAGGATTTATCTTTCCTTTTATCACTAAAATTTTATTTATTTTTGCCAGCTTAATTTTAAGCATAAGCAATGAAGCAACTTTTTTACTCACCAAAATTCCCTTTGCTAGTATTTATGTACCGCCATTAGATTTTCCAGCTATTTTAATTTATTACTCCCTTATTTTTATAACTTTAAATATCAAAATTCGCAAATACTTATATTTACTTTTACAAAAATATAAATTTATCACTTATATCTGTAGTATTAGCCTGATTATTTTTTCTTGTTATTTTATGATAAAGCCTTCTCCTCTACAAATACACTTTATTGATGTAGGTCAAGGTGATGCTTGCCTTATCATCACGCCCCATCAACATAGTATACTCATTGATACAGGTGGTTCTATTAATTCTGATTTTGATATTGGCTCTTATGTGGATTTACCCTATTTACATCATTATGGTATCAATAAATTAGATTATTTAATTTTGAGCCATGCTGACGCTGACCATAGTGGTGGAGCTAGTTCCATTTTGCAAAAAATACCTGTAAATCATTTAATTATTACTGATGAAGATAAAGATTTATATGCTAAAATTTTAAAATTACCACTAAATAATCCCTTATTAGCTAAAGCTATTGTAGCTAAGGAAAACACTGCTTTTAATTTAGAAGATATTCATTTCCAATTTCTTCAAAATGATGAAAAAGAAAATTTAAAATCTAGCAATGATAGTTCAAATGTACTAAAATTAACATATCATAATTTTTCTGTGTTATTCACAGGTGATTTACCGCAAACACAGGAAAAATATTTATTAAATAAAAATATAGCCTCTACAATTTTAAAAGTTGCTCATCATGGCTCTAAAACATCCTCTTCACAAGAATTTTTAGAACATGTACGACCTCAATTAGCTATCATCTCTGTGGGTAAATATAATAGCTTTGGTCACCCTAGCAAAGAAGTTCTCGATAGGTTAAATAATCTGCCTACAAAAATTCTCCGCACAGATGAAAAGGGGGCTATAGTAATTTATACTGATGGCTATAATTATTCTCTCAAAACATTTTTAAATTAATATATTTTAAGCAAAGGATTTCCCATGAAATATAATGATGCAATAAAACAATTACAAGCTAAACAATTAAAATCAGTCTATTTAATCACTGGTGAAGAATTATATTTAGCTGAAAATTATTTCAAAAAATTACTAACTTTATTAAATCCACAAAACGACGAAGAAGCTGTTCAATATTTTGATAGCACAGCTGATACAAAAGCTATTTTACAAGCATTAGATAGTTCTCCTTTTTTCAGTGAACATAATATCATCATCGCCAAAGATTTGAAGATATTTCAAGACAAGTTATCTGCTAAAGATAAAGAAGATGAACAATTATTTTTAGATTATATCGCCAATATGCCCGATTATAGTATATTGATTTTACAATATAACTTAGGCAAAATTGATAAACGCAGAAAACTCATTAAAACTATTGAAAAATTTGGCACTATAGTAGAATGTGAAGCTATAGCTTATTGGAATATCAATGACTGGCTCAACTCTCGCCTTCGTGAGCTAAATCTCCGCTTTGATCGAGAAGCTTATGCTTATTTTTTAGAAGCTATAAAATCCATGGAAAAAATCTCCCTTGGTTTTTTAGACCAAGAATTACAAAAACTCACACTCTATCCACAAAAAACACTTATCAATCGCCAATTTCTTGAAGATAATTTTTCTAGTATTCCTGAAATTTCCACATTTCGCCTTTGGGAAGCTTTAGGCAATAAAGATATTGCTACTGCCTTAGAATTATTTACCATTCAACAACAAGCAGGTATACATCCACTGCGTTTATTAAAATTCTTAGCTCGTCAAATAGACCAGCTTTGGCATGTAAAAATTTATCTCAGTGAAGGTCAATCTACAAAACAAATAGCTTCTATTTTAAAATTACATCCATTTATCACTGAAAAAATCATCAAACAAACTCAAAATTTCAGTTTAGATAAAATTCAACAAATGATCATAGATATAGCTGATGCTGATTATAAATTAAAAACAGGCTCTAATGAGCCTGCTTTAATCGAAAATCTTCTTATAAAATTTTGTCTTTAAAATCTAATAAAAATAATTTATTTTACTCTTAATATATAAGATTATGCCATTATTTTAATGGCATTTTTTTATTAAAAAATATTCTATATTCATCTTTAATAAAACTTTCTCCTTAAAATAAATTAATTTATCTATAAAAACGAAAAAGGACTGCTTTCTTTTGGAAATCAGTCCTTACTTTGATTAGCAATTATTTGCTTAAGCTGTTTACTCGGCGAGCTAAACGAGATTTACGGCGAGCTGCACAATTTTTATGGAATAATCTGTTAGCAGCAGCCTGGTCTATTTTTTTGCATGCGATTACAAGTAATGCTTTTGCTTCTTCAGCATTGCCAGCAGCAACAGCATCAAGAACTTTACGAGAAGCAGTTTTTATAGCAGATTTAGCAGAAACATTTTTTGCACGACGCATAGCATCTGTTTTTACGCTGAGAATAGAAGATTTAATGTTTGGCAAGAAATTCACCCTTTCATCATTATAATTGTACCAAAATAGTTTATCATGTTATAAAACAATTTGCAAGATGGCTAGATTAAATACTATGTATTCAATAGCTAGACGCGATATATATTGTACCACATAAAGCTCTAAAAAATCTAGTCTTTCTTAAAAAACATTTAAAATTTTATTTTTTTCTTGACTTAGAGTCAAATCCTAGGTATATAATTTTTTTAACTATCTGTTATTATTTATATATGAAGGATTTTTATTTATGAACAAAAAATTTTTATTTATCATTTTAATTTTAATAACTTTAAGTTGGCATTTATCCCTACAAAATAATGATACTATTGATGCAGAAACAAAAAACACAGCCCAAATATCAACTTCAGAAAAAACTCCATTAGCACCAGCCTTAGTAGCTTTATCTCACTTTCTTCTACAAGACCCTAGCAATAATATGCCTCTTTTAGAATGGAGAGAAGATTTAAATGCTGTTTATTATGAATTAGAATTATTTGATACCATTCCTGATGATTTAAGTGATGAAGAATTATCTTCTGAACATTTATATTATACAGCCTCTGTTTATACAAACGCCAAACAACTTGATTTGACTCAAATTGCCCCAAATGCGCTGAACGGAAAGACTCCTCTTTATTGGCGTATTCGTTCTATGGATATAGACCACAATCCTATCACTAAATTTTCGGCTCTAGAGGAACTATATGCCACTAACCAAGCACCTCAAATGAACGCACCTATACCACATATTATTTATAATGAAAAAAACGGTACTACACTTCTCTATCCTGTTTATTCGTTTATTCCTAATGCAAATGCCACTCAATTTGAAATAGAAGTTACAGATAACATTCCAGAAAATCCTAATGGCACAACACCTTCTAAATATCGTATTTATGCCAAAATAATCACAGGTGGTGAACTTTATGATGAAAAACCTCGTATTGGCACTTTTTATTGGCGTGTACGCGGTTTAGATGATGAAGGAAATCCTGTTGGTGTATATTCTGATGCTCAAATTTTCAAAAATGAACCTCAAGACAATTGGAAAATCGCAATTTTTGGCGATAGTATCAGTCATGGAGGTGGGCATTTATCTTTTGGTCCAGCAGATTGGGCATATAGTTATGCTTATTATTTAAATTTCCCTACTATTAATTTATCTTGTAGCGGAGATACAAGCGAAACTATGGTACAACGTTTTGATGATGATGTACTGCCTTTCCACCCACAATATTTATTAATCATGGGAGGAACTAATAGTCTTCGTGCTGGTATGCCTGCCGAAAATGTAATCAATGATTTAAAAACAATCCAAGAAAAATGTTATGAAAATAATATCACACCTATACTGCTCACTTTAGCACCTATAAATCCTTATAATATAAAAAAAGTATTCAATGAAGAAACCTCTGAAGTATGGCAATATAATTTAAATTTAGTTAACGATTTCATTCGCACACAGCCACATATTGATACAGCAAAAGCTTTGAACAGTCCACCAATATTGCCAACAGAATATGCTATGGACGGATTACATGGTGATGTTATCGCCAAAAAAATCTATGCTCAAGAAATAAATGATAATATTTCTCAATTTGTTGCTAAATAACCCTACCTATATGTTGTAATTATAGTTTTGAAATTGTATAATAATTACTGTAAATAAAACAGCTAATTTTTAATTTCTATAAAACTATTTTTACAGGAGGAAGATATCTTGAAAGCTACTAAAATACGTGATGATATTTATTGGGTAGGTGCCATTGATTGGTCCGTTCGCAATTTTCATGGTTATGAAACTGGACGCGGTAGCACTTATAATGCCTATTTAATACTTGATGAAAAAATCACTTTAATTGATGCTACTAAAAAAACTTTTAGTGATGAAATCTTAAGTCGTATTTCTTCTATCATTGATCCAGCAAAAATTGATTACATTGTTTGCAATCATTTAGAAGCTGACCATTCTGGTTCTTTAGATGCAATCGCTCAAAAATGCCCTAATGCTACTATTTTTGTCAGCCAACCAAATGGTTTAAAAAATATTGCTAAATTCTGCGGTGAACATACTTACCAGGGCGTAAAAGCCGGTGATAGCATAAATATTGGTAAACGCACTTTAAAATTCGTTCCTGTACCTATGCTTCATTGGCCAGATAGCATGGTTACTTATTGCCCAGAAGAAAAAATTCTTTTCTCTAATGATGGTTTTGGTCAACATCTCGCTACTAATGAACGTTTTGATGATGAAGTTGATTATGCTGTTTTAATGCATGAAGCGAAAAAATACTATGCTAATATTTTAATGCTCTATGGTCGTCAAGCTCAAACTGCTCTTAAAACAGTTTCCACACTTGATATTGACATGATTTTAACAGGTCATGGCATAAGCTGGCGTAAACATATTAAAGATATTTTAGATTTATACGCAAAATGGAGCAATTTTGAAGCTGATGAACATAAAGCTGTTGTAGTATTTGACAGCATGTGGAATTCTACAGAAATTATGGCTAAAACAATCACAGAAGCATTCCAAGCAAAAGGAATTTGTGCAAAATTCTTCGATTTAAAAACTAATCATTATTCTGATATTATGACTGAAGTTCTTGATAGTAAATATATCGCTGTTGGCTCTCCTACTTTAAATAATGGTATGATGCCAAATGTAGCTGCCTTCTTATGCTATCTCAAAGGTCTAGTACCTAAGAAAAACGACCGTCAAGCTTTAGCTTTTGGTTCTTATGGCTGGGGTGGACAAAGCATTGCTCTCGTACAAAAAGAACTTGAAGAAGCAGGACTCAATATCTTCCATGATATGATTCGTATTGCTAATCAACCAACACAAGAAGAACTAGATAATATTTATAATAGTATCATTGAAAACTTTAAAATCTAAAAAAGACTGTGCTTTAAAATAAAAATTAAAGCACAGTTTTATTTTTTATCCAAAATAAAAAATAAAAAAAGCGAAGAAAAATTTCTTCGCTTTTTATTTCTATATTATCATTTATTATATTAAACAGCTTCAGACTTAACTTGTTCTGTAGATAGAGCTGGTTTTCTATCTGGAACAATAAAGCAAACTATTTTTACCATTATTGGAATAAGTGGTAACCATAATAAAGTATTTATTAAATTAAATGAAGTATGTGCATTTGCAATTTGACGAGAAATAACTGCTGTTTCTGGTCCAACAGGAGAAATATACATTACAAACTGAGCAAATAATGGTAATACACATAAGAACACGATGCTACCTGTGATATTGAATACACTATGAGCTACAGCTGTACGTTTTGCGTTTTTAGATTGACCGATAGACGCTAATAAAGCAGTAATTGTTGTACCGATATTATCACCTAATAAAATAGGTAATGCACCTTGAAGACCGATGATACTGTTACCATCTACACCAGCTTGAGCTGCAAAGTTCTGTAATACTGCAATTGTAGCACTAGAACTCTGTACAATTACTGTCATAACTGTACCTAATAATAAACCTAAAATTGGATTATCATGTACACTAGCGATAAGTTCTGTAAAGATTGGTGCATTTACAAGAGGCTTCATAGTAGAGCCCATGATTTCGATACCTGCGAATAATAAACCAAAGAAAAATACTGTCTGACCAATATTTTTTAATTTATCACTTTTAGCAAAGAAATAAACCATAAAACCGATAAATACGATTGGCCAAATATAATCGCTAAGTTTAAAAGCAATTAATTGCGCAGTCATTGTTGTTCCGATATTTGCACCAAAAATAATGGAAATTGCTTGTGGTAATCTCATTAATCCAGCACTAACAAAACCGATAGCCATTACTGTTGTAGCGCTAGAACTTTGTAATACACATGTAACTAATGCACCAGCTAATACACCTACAACTGGATTTTTAGTTAATACGCTAAGTACATAACGCATTTTTTCTCCAGCCATATTCTGTAAACCTTGGCTCATCATGTTCATACTGTAGATAAATAATGCCAAACCGCCTAATAATTCAAAAGCAATTTTCAAACCCTCACTCATTAAATATTCCTCCAAAATAATTTTCTAACACATATTTTCAAAATAAAATTCGCTCGATTACTATTTAATTATATAAATAAGTGAGTAATGCTTTCTAGTAGAAAAAAGTAAAATAAATGTAAAATATATGTAAAATCTTTTTCATAATATCCAAATAGATATTATATCTTTATATAAAAAAACTGGTGTAAATTAAGTAATTACACCAGTTCCTTGTCTTTTTATCAAACGAAATATTTTGTTTTGAATTCTTCGATTTGAGCTTCATCTAATGGTCTAATTTCACTTAAATAAGCGATTTCTACTTTACTACCATCAGAATGTACACCTTCTAAATAAACAACGCCATAGCCTCTAGCTAAATATTGTATCATGCCTTCGCCAGTTTCTTCATTATAAATTTTGATACCTATGCAATCTTCAAAAGTTCCCATTGAAGTAACTACCTTATATCTTCCTAATAATACAATATTTGTAGTCTCTCCACCTGTATAAACTTTTGGCTTTTTAGAATTTGTTTGTACTGTTCTAAAATCCTGCAAATATGGCATTTCTTGTCGCTTATTTAGCACAACTTCTGACACTTTATCTTCGCTACCAATAACTCTTTTTACTAATAAAGGCTGTAATACTTTCTGATTTTCTTTATCTACAATACAAGTACCTTGATAAAAATTAACTTTATCACCTTTATTTTGTTCATCAAAATTAAATGTAGCTAAATAAAAATTATCATTTTCAAAAGGTGCTGCTAATACATTGATTGTACCAGTAGCTTGCTGATATTCTCGCAAATCTATATTTTTAGGAGAAGCTAAAGCTACCACTTGAAATGTTAATAAAACTACAAAAACTACTAATAATCTTTTCATTTAGATAGCCGTTGCCAAAAATCTATAAAAATATAAAAATTTGTTTATTTCCTTCTTCATTGAATCCGATTT
>ENA-OPCD01000054-OPCD01000054.1-human-gut-metagenome-genome-assembly--contig:-NODE-54-length-76292-cov-15.350381_pt1 | contig 76292 bp, 74 predicted proteins | sample MGYA00241560_ERZ501471 | MGnify/ENA primary metagenome ERZ501471 (study PRJEB25962, sample SAMEA2042578) | human gut metagenome | biome: human gut; feature: human-associated habitat; material: faeces...
TCACAGGCTGGATAAAATCCTTGACCCACTTGTAAAACAACTTACGCTCAGGATCTTTCGAACTGCCTACCGTCATGTCTCTCACCACTTGAGAGTCAACGAATATCATACTTCTCCAAGCTATTCTACTTTTTCGTTCCACCTTGTCAGCATTGCCAAAGAATTCACCAAAAAACAAACGTTGTTTAAAAGCCTTCGGAACCTTTTTTGTTTCCGTTTCCACACACATTTTTACCACTTTCCCCTCCGTGTCGGCTAATACTGGGAACAGTTTATCTCTGCCAATATCTGTGATAGCAACCAGGTCCTCGATGCAAAAGAACAATCCTTCTTCGTTGTTCACCACTCTCAATCCGCCATACTGCGGATGATAAAATACATAAGCTTTTCCTGCCATATTTATATATAATGTTTATGGGTTGGACTGCGAGTTATTCGCCAGATTTCAGTTTCAGGAACGGTACCGGATTCCTATAAACAAAAAACGCCCGCAACCAGACTTTACTTGTCTGATTACGGGTGCAAAGATAAGGCTTATTTTGGAAGCTACCAAGCTAATAACCATTGGGTTATTTTATAGGTTATAAGGTTATTTTTCAGGTTAAAACTTTGCGCTACTTTCTTGTATTTTTACCTATTCTAGCAGTTTCTTAAGCCTAACAACTACAGTCACCATCTTGTCATAAGGACGTTTCGTTTCATTCTTCAATGGCTGAAATTTCCATTTGTCGAATGGTAGAAAATAGCAGTGTGTAGTCATTGGCTTTAGGGTTTTAGACGTGAAATCTATTCTGAGGTGCTTGGGGTGAATACGATGAATCCAATTATCAAACCCCTGATAGTCATTATCACCTATCAAATGCATATCAGCAGCCACCCTAAACACGGCTATCCAATGAGACTTACTCTCAAAGATATAGCGACCATTATTATCTATTTCCAACAAAAGAAGGTCTATGGCATGAGCAAACTGAACGTCGGTCACTTTCTTTGTATCTAGAAGCTTCGCCTGTTTGAAATTCCTGTATTCATCAAGTGAATTTAGATGTTCATCTACTCTTGACAATTCTTCTTCTATGATATGCTCATCCATACGATTAAAATGCTCTAAGAGCGTTCTAATCGCCAAAACACTATCATAATCATTCACATTCATTACCTCATCTATCAACTTATGTAGATGATATTGTATATCATGTTTCTGTTCTTCTACTGTTTCTGGAGAAAGTTGAGGTGCATCGCACACCATGCAGCTATCACAATAATCAATAAAATTCTCAGCCCAGGATATATAACTTTCATAATATCTTTCTTCTTTTCCAGGTAAAGGAGGTGGGCTGTATACAAAATCTGCTTCGGCTTTCAGATTCTCCAGTTTTGCTATAAGTTGCTGTACGAATTCTTCATCACTTAGTTCATCTATACTCTTCTTCATTATACTATGGGTTATCAAACAACACACAAGCCCCTCCCAGCGAGAGCGTAGTATTCTGCTGGGCAGAGCTTGCGTTCTGTTTGTTTTTGTTATTTATTGTTAGTTGTTTATCTTTCTAGAATTCTCCTCCTGCTATCTCGAAGAACTTGCCGAAGAATCCCTTGATCTTACCAAGTACCTTTTGCAGTTTGCCCTCTCGGTTGGCGTTCGGGTCGAATGGATTGATAGGTGGCATGATGGCGTTCAACTCCAAACCACCCTCTGGCACGTAACCTCGCTCCCAGGCGGTTTCTATGAACTCCTTGGCGGGACCTTCCTTCAGGTGCTCCTCGCTCACGATGCGCTCAAACTCCTTGCGCTTCTCTGCATCTACGTATTCCTTCCACTTGTCGGCAACCTCGCTATCCGGCGTCAGACTCTCAATAAATCGGTTGATGAGGTCTTTCTTGTCTCGCAAGTCTGGGCTGGAGTCGATTGCCTTGTTGATTTGGATAGTCAGCTCGGCGATGTCGGCACGGTCGCCCTGCATCTGCTGCACGAGGAAGAGGATGTAGTCGATGTTCACCTCCACTTGCTTCACCAGCTCCATCTCAAACTCGATATCGTCGTTGATGTTGGTCTTGTCGCCGCTCTCAGCGTTCTCCTTTGCCCAGTCTCTCAGCGAGAGGTAGATGCTCGTATAGTCCTGCAGGTTTCGCTCACTGAGGGGGTCTTGCTCGGCAAACTGGTCGAAGCTGGTAAGCAGGTTTCTTATCTTCAGAATCCCGCCGAAGAGCTTGATGAATTGCTTCTTGTCCGCATCGGTGAGTGGCATCTCGCCTGGCTGTGCCAACTCTCTCAGCTCTTCGAGATATTCGGTATAGCCTTTCACGTGCTCCTGTCTCTCCTCGCCGTTCTCGTCTTCCGTCACCTCGTCGTAGCCATCGAAGTAGTCTTCGAATGGGCGCAGGATGCTCACGCCCTTGGCGGTAGGGTCGCCGAAGAGGGCAAGGCACTTGTTGGTGGCATCCTCCAGGTTGCGGAAGCATACGATGTTACCGTAGGTCTTTACCGAGTTCAGAATGCGGTTGGTGCGGCTGTAGGCTTGCAGCAATCCGTGGTAGCGCAGGTTCTTATCCACCCACAACGTGTTGAGCGTGGTGGCATCGAATCCTGTCAGGAACATGTTGACCACTATCAGCAGGTCTATCTCCCGGTTCTTCATGCGCTGCGAAACGTCCTTGTAATAGTTGGGGAACTTTTCCGAAGAGGTATCGTAGGCGGTGTTGAACATCAGGTTGTAGTCCTTGATGGCTGCCTCCAGGAAGTCTCGGCTGCTCTGGTCGAGTCCGTCGGTGGAGTCGTTGTCCTCATCTTCCTCGCCGTCGGCTACTTCCTCGTTGGGTGCATAGCTGAAGATGGTGGCTATCTTGAGCCGCTTGTTCTCGGGCTGCTCTGCCTGTAGCTCTTTCAGTTTGTTGTAGTAGAGCTTGGCAAAGTCGATGCTCTGCACGGCGAAGATGCTGTTGAATCCGCTGAGGCGTGTCTTCTGTCGCTCTTCCTCCACCTTTTTCTTCTTGTCGGTCACCACTTCCTTAATGTTGATGAGCTTGCTGAAGGTATAGCTGCTGGCTCGCTTGGTCTGCTGGTCGAAGTGGTCCAAGATGTATTGTGACACATTGGTGATGCGGCGGTCGTCCTTCAGCGCCTCCTCTTCTTCGATACCCCAAACTTGGTCGTCCTTCACGTTCTCCTTCTCCTTCATGGTAGAGATGTATGCCACACGGAATTTCAGCACGTTGTGGTCTCTGATGGCATCCACGATGGTGTAGGCGTGCAGACGCTTGCCAAACACGTCTTCGGTGGTTTTCAGCGTACCCTTGCTCGAAGCGGAGATATTCTCCACGAAGATTGGCGTGCCGGTGAAGCCGAAGAGGTAGTATTTCTTGAATCGCTTGGTGATGGCGGTGTGCATGTCGCCAAACTGCGAGCGATGACACTCATCGAATATCATGACCACCTCCTTGCGGTAGATGTCGTGGTCGGGGTTCTTCTTGATGAAGTTGGCTAGCTTCTGTATGGTGGTGATGATGATGCGGCTCTTGCTGTTGTTCAGTTGCTTTTCCAGTTCCTTGGTCGAGGTGTTGCCGTTGGCAGCACCCTTCTGGAATCGGTCGTACTCCTTCATCGTCTGGTAGTCGAGGTCTTTTCTATCCACCACAAACAGTACCTTTTCTATGTAGGACAGTTTTGAAGCGAGCTGTGCCGCCTTGAAGGAGGTGAGGGTCTTGCCCGAGCCTGTGGTGTGCCAGATGTAGCCGCCTGCGTCTCGTGTGCCGTAGAACTTGGCGTTGTGGGCTATCTCTATCTGGTTGAGCAGTTTTTCGGTGGCTGCTATCTGGTATGGGCGCATCACCATCAGAATCTTTTGGTCGGTGAAGACGCAAAACTTGGTGAGGATGTTCAGCAGGGAGTGGCGGGTAAGGAAGGTAGCTGTAAAGTCCTCCAAATCGCCGAGCACCTTGTTCTTGGCATCTGCCCAGTAGCTTGTAAACTCAAACGAGTTGCAGGTCTTCTGACGTGGCTTCTTGCCCTGCTTGGCTTGTTCCCGGATATGGCTGTCACGAGTAGTGTTGCTATAGTACTTGGTCTCCGTGCCGTTGCTAATCACAAAAATTTGCACGTACTCGTAGAGCGAGCACCCTGCCCAGAACGATTCCCTGCCGTAGCGGTTTATCTGGTTGAAGGCTTCCTTCAGGCTCACGCCTCGGCGTTTCAGTTCTATGTGAACCAAGGGCAGACCGTTCACGAGGATGGTCACGTCATAGCGGTTTGGTCGCTTGCCGTCGCTTACCTCGTATTGATTGATTACCTGGGTGGAGTTGTGGTGAGGGTCTTGCTGGTCGATGAGGTAGATGTTTTTCTGCGTGCCATCGTCGAGGGTGAAAGCCTTGATGTTGTCACGCTGAATAGTCTCTGCCTTATCAACAATACCCTTGCCCTCGTTGGCGATTTCCGCCTTGAAGAAACGCTCCCACTCACTATCGGTGAAGTGGAAGTCGTTGAGTTTCTCCAGCTGGAGGCGAAGGTTCTGTATCAGCTCGTCCTCGTGGTGGATATGGGCATACTCGTAGCCCTGTCGCTGTAGCTGGGCTATCATTCCCTGTTCCAGCTCCGCCTCGCTTTGGTAAGCCTCGGCACGAGGGGTGGTACGCTCGTATTGGGCTACCACCGTGCTCTGGGGGTTCTCTGAAACTATATCGTTTGCTTGCATTTTCATTTGCAATGTTGAATGTTAAGTGTTAAATGTTAAGTTAGGCTGCGCCCTTGCGCTTGAAGGTAAGCAGCTTGTCTCTGTAGTGCTCATACTGCTGGCGGCGTGCCGCGATTTCGGCAGGGAGACCAGACTGAAGAGAAGTGGTCAGGGACTCAAAGCGGTCGAGGATGGAGACGATACGGTTTTGTTCCTCCAAAGATGGGATAGGAATTTTGAAGTCTTTCACTTTTTGGCATTAATATTATGCTATGATCCTTCTCCCATTGCCTTAAGAACTTCATACTGCTTGCATATCCATTGATAGAGATACCGCACCAATGCCTGTTTTTCATCTATTTCTAGATTGCAACATGCTTGATTTGTACATAACGGTATTTTATTTATCGCTACTTTTGCCGCAGTTGCACCATACATAGCAACGATAACGCAATTGGCAGGAATCATCTTTGCGGAAGAATTTTCCAAACCAAGTTGTGTTATATTACGTAATGTAAAATGAATCACGCAATAATCTACCTCCTGAGTTCTTAACCATGGTATATTACCATCGTAATATTCTGCCGTTGAAGTTAAAGGCGTTCCGCCAGAGCAAATATTTTTGCACACTTCACTCATTTTCTTCCACTCTACTTCTTGCCCCCCACATTGTCGAACGAGAGCAGCTTGTCACGATAGTACTCGTATTGTCGCTTGCGACAATCTAGCTCCGCTTCTAGCCCTGCTTCTAGCTCCGCTTCTAGCGAAGTGAACTTGTCGAGGATGCGGACTATCTCGGTTTGCACTTCGATAGGAGGTAAGGGGATTTCAAAAACATTCATAAGTTTAGTTGAACTGAGATTTGGTTGAGCACCACCACCAGCCAGCATATATAGAAATTGGGTTTTTGAGAGAAGTATATGATATAAAAATCTATTTACTAATTTACTTTTATCGGGGACAATTTTCCTACACGTTGGTTTAAATAAGCAACTGTTTTATTGTTATAGATACCAACTTTTCCCGTCGTAGCACCAGACATAGCAATTAAAATATCCCCTTTATGTATTTCAAAAGTCTGCCAATTCGCTTTATAATCCGATTTATCAAAATATTTCACATCATTAACATCTACGCCTGTACCATTAATATTAGTGATTCTTATAATCGTATCACCTTTTTCTTTGAACTTAGTACTTTTAAAAGCAAAGCCATTCACAAAATTACAGCATTCTCCTAACTTCACGAATTCCACTCCATCTGGGCAAAGTTCTTTAATCATTTCATCAAGCCCTTTCATGCTGCACCTCCTTCCAACTTTTGCTACGATTTCGTCAATATCTTTACGAAGCAGCTCCTCACGAGAAACAATCTCGGCAATGCGAGCATTCAGCTCATTGATGTCAATCTTCTCACGAGTGTCCCTCTGCTCAACGTATGTAGAGACAGAGAGGTTGTAATCCTCCTCGGCAATATCGGAAGTGGTAACCACATGAGAGAAGTGAGCTATTTCTTCCTTATTCATGTAGGTATTATATATCTTGGAGATATTCTCGGCAGAAAGCTTATTCTTGTTACCTTCATGGATAAACTCATTGCTGGCATCGATGAAGCAGACTCGGTTGTCTGCCTTGTTTTTCTTCAATATCAAGAGGCAAGTGGCAATGGATGTGCCAAAGAAAAGATTCTGTGGCATCTGAATGATGGTATCCACAAAGTTGTTGCTTACCAAGTACTTGCGTATCTTCTGCTCCGCACCGCTACGATACAACACGCCAGGGAACTCTACGATGGCAGCCGTGCCTTCGGCACTCAACCAACTGAGCATGTGCATGGTGAAGGCAAAGTCTGCCTTGCTTCTTGGGGCGAGCACGCCAGCAGGAGAAAAACGAGGGTCGTTGATGAGCGTGGCATCGCTATCACCATCCCAAGGCACGGAATATGGCGGGTTGGAGACGATGGCATCGAATGGCTCGTCGCATTCATGCAGCGGATTCTTCAAGGTATCGCCGTTCTGAATGTCGAAATGGTCGTAGTTCACATTGTGCAAGAACATGTTCATACGACAGAGGTTGTAGGTTTTCATGTTGATTTCCTGACCATAGAAACCATCCTTTACGTTCTTGGCACCCACCACACGGATAAAGTTCAAAAGTAAAGAGCCTGAACCACAGGCAGGGTCATACACCTTGTTGACACTCTGGCGTCCTGCCGCAGCAATCATCGCCAAGAGATAGCTTACATCGCCAGGGGTATAGAACTCGCCTCCCTTGGTACCCGAATTGAGGGCGTACATCTTGATGAGGTGCTCGTAGCAAAGACCGAACACGTCGATGCCGCTCTCGATATACTTGTCAAAGTTGAGGTCTCGGATACTCTCCAAGAGTGTAGTAAGCAACTCGTTGCGCTCGGCAACGGTAGCACCCAAACCTTGGTCGTTGGTATTGAAGTTATTGAAGAGTCCCTTCACGTCGTTCTCGCTCGGTTTTCCTACGGCACTATTTTCGATGGCACGGAAGTTATTACTCAGCGTGGTGTTGAGCTCAGTATTGTTCTTAGCCCCATTCGCCACATTGATAAAGAGCTGCGATGGCAGGATAAAGAAACCCTTGGCATTGATAATCTGCTCACGGGCATTCTCTGCCGTCTCATCGCTCATGTGGGCATAGTCGGCGTTCTCCACGCCAGCATCACGCATCAGCTGGTTGCAGTAGTCGGTGATGTTCTCGGAAATGAATCGGTAGAAGAGACCGCCCAGGGTATAGTCCATAAACTGCACAGGGTTCACCTTGCCTCCATGCACCAGGTTGGTAGCCATCTTCCAAATCATGTTGCTAAACTCGGTCTTCAACTCCTCTGTACGAGGGTTGATGTTAATATCTGTAGTTGCCATAAAGTATTTGTTTTTTCTTATATATCTTGTGTGTGTATGAATACAAATAGGAGGCATCAATGCTTCACATTGACGCTGATGCTCAGCGTAAACTCCCCACCTGGCATTTCGGTGGTACTAATCGTCCAAATGATTTTGCCAGTATCTGGGTCTACGTCTATAGCGTAAGAATCGACTTCGGCTTGCGCATCAAAGGATACAGCGAAGCGCCAGAGGCCATTGCTCAGGATATGGTCTCGGGTAATGCGAATCTGGGAATAGTCTTGGATATGGAGCTCCAGTCGCTCGGCTATCTCTGCATAGCTAAGCAGCCACTGGGTGGTGTGATTGTTTTGGTTGGTATACTCTATGCCCTGGGAGGTGAAGCCGATGCCTGTGGAGTCGGTGATGGCATAGTAGCTCACGGCAGGGGTATCGCCCTGCTGGGCTGTGATTTTGACTTCGGGATGGGTATCACTAAGGATTTCGTCCTTGCTACAACTGGCAAGAACTATAGAGAAGATAGCTACAATAGCTATTATCACCCCACTTATGGGGGGGTGATTTTAAATATACTTATACTATGTTTTTTCATAATTTCTTCATCTTAATCGATTTGGCTCTTAGCTAGTTTACTCACTTCTTCCAGAGGAAGTTGAGTGCCGGCAGCCACTTGCTCCAAGGTCAAGCCCATACATAAGAGGCGAAGAGCCGTCTCTTTTTTCTCCTTGTGTATATCAAACATTCTTGTGGCGTAGATATCACGCATATTCTTGATATCTTCATCGTATAGTTCCTGTTCCTCACGGGAAAGTTTGCGGAGATCACCAATCTCTGCTAGCTTGCGAAATACTGGGTATTTCTCTCGGAATGGCATTTGCTCAAACATGTTCATATTCTTAATAATATAAATCCAACAATCAAATATATCCATACACTCCTCACTCTGCTTTGTGAACAGGGGAAGCTGGAGATATACTATTCTCATTCTGTCCGACAATCGCTGACGTGTTCGCAAATCCGTCAGTACTAAATCGGTCCTGAATCCATCCAACATTGGGTTATCAGACTTAAAATCCATAAAGCAAATGGTGTAGACGGGTGCTAAATGATAATCCCACTCTCCTTTAATACCTTGCTCTACAATGGCACGAGCAGTGTAATACAAAGCTCTATCGGCAAAATAATCCTGCTCCTTCTTCTGCATCTCTACAATGATATGCTTACCTTTATCTGTAACGCAGTAGACATCAAAGATAACACCACGCTCATCTGGTCGCAAACCAAGTTTCTCCGTTTTTCCAAACGTCACATCCTTGATTACCAACTCTCCATCAAACAATCCGTTCAGGAATGTTATCAAGCACTCTTTAGTGTCCTCGCTCCCAAAAATACGCTTGAAAGCCCAGTCCACACGTGGGTCTATATATCTTGCCATACCATTAATAATTTTATGGGTCATAGCCGCAACATTGCGTTTCGACCGCAAATATACGACTTTATTTTGAAACCACCAAAGTTTTTGGGAATAAAATGATGAAAAGCATAATTCTGACGTTTATTCTCACTTATACCTAATTTTAAAATATGCGCGAATAACATAATATAGTTTAAGGCATTTGGAAAAACGAACTTTTCTCTATAACTTCGCGGCTATATTTATTGAAATTTAAAATTAAAAATGGTTAGTAACATGACAGAAGTATCAAACAACCTTCTATGGTTCTTACAAATGCTAAGAAATGCAGAGGCAACACTCGCCCATGCTCTTGCTCAATCAGAAAGATTTAATAAACACGACAGAGAAGTCATTGACAAAATTAAAACGGAAGTTGAAATGGCAGACCTAACCTTGTTACAATTGCTAGCTCCCAAGGAAAAATACAATCCACCAACATAGTATATGATTGGGAGTCACTGTACCAATAAAAGGTAGAAATGTTTTTGAAACAACCAAGGATTTTTGAAGATTATTTGTATTACGGTAATTACAATTTCAGTTATTACAGTTTTTTCCTGAGGGGGTATAAGGGTTTGAAGGTAGTAACAATCTGTTACTACAAATATTTATATATAAATATATATTATTATATATTTATATATACTTTTCTATACTTACATTTTAAAAGCGTGATATTAGGTCAAATAAAACTGTAATAACTGAAATTGTAATTTGTAATCGATTTTTTAGCGGTATCAAGATGCATACATTCATTGCCCCTAAAACTATGCCTATCTCATCACAAAGCTATGAGTTATGACCCGCAAAACGATGAGTTATTTTCTTTAACACAATATGGTAGAAATGTTAATGGAATTTCACATAACTCTGCAAGGTGATTTTTGGTGGTTTAGGAAAAATGTGTTAGTCCGAATACCAAACTGCTATCTCCATAAAGGTTCGTTTTCCCATCCTTGTGGAAAGCCCATGGCATGTAAATCAATATTGGGATAATCTGCAAGCAACCTGAGCAGCGAACTTTTCAAATCCATACAAGGAGTTATAGTTTGCTCCATATATAATAAGGTGCATAACTGATGGTAAAGTTTGATAGGCTTTTGGGTTGGAGCAATCCAAGAAAGTGGAAGCCGATTTGGCAATTGTGGCTTCAATGCAAAACGCCTATTCCATATACGAGCATGGTGTGCACAACAATTGCGAAGCACGGTTATGCACCTTATCCAACTTTCCAAGTAAGTGTATTGAGGTAGTCCAAACTCTCTTGCCACTTGCTTTTTAAGACGATTGTCCTTAAACAGACAAAATAATTTGGAAAGCGTACCAAACGAAACGACCTCCAATGTTTTCCACACAGGAGGGAGAGAAGGGAAAGTATATTTCTCGGAATGCTCCTTGATGAAATCTTCATTTGAACGGGACACCTCTTTCTTGATATTGTCAAGGCAGCCTTCATAAAAGTCTGCATTCTTGAACAATGATGCATCCATAAACCAAAATGCGCCATGCTCCATAGAAAATATCTGAATCATTTTGGTCCGAAGAGAAATCTCTATATCTTGAATTGCCTTGAATATAAGTTGACGAAGTTCTTTGTCAAAGAGATAAAGGTCGATGGCTTGTTCAAATGTACTACCCAGTTTATAATGATGAAACTGTCTGTCTTCCTCCATATATCGTAGGTAACTGGCAATACGAAAATAACTGATATTGCGAAGCTGCAATTTGGCAGTTGCAATATCTTCTATCACCAGCCCTCTGTTCTGGAGCAAGGCTAATTGTTCATCTATATTTATCGGTTGTTTGTCGTAATCCATATACCCTTTATAAAAAGCGAAGTCCCACCGTGGTACGCATCGTTGAGAGGCGTGGTGGGATTTGTTGCTGCAAAAATACTCTTTTTTATTGGAAACTCCAAATATTTTCTTCAAAATCTGCTTGTCAAATATGTATTTTAACGTAAAAAGTTCTAATTTCCATGTTTTTCCCCTCAAAATCTATGGCAGAAATGTTAATGGAATTTCACATAACTCTGCAAGGTGATTTTTGGTGGTTTAGGAAAAATGTAGTACCTTTGCACCTGTAATCAAGAACATTATTAATCACTAAAAAAACTAGATAATTATGAAGAAAGAAACTTGGAAACAGATTTTTCAGATTGTACTCACAATCTTGACGGCGCTCGGCACTACCCTCGGAGTAACATCATGCATGGGGGTATGATAGTTGATAGTTAATAGTTAATAGCGGCTTCGCCGCATAGCAAGACTGCTATAAACTATAAACTTTAAACTATAAACTATTTTTCAATCACTTTAAAACAAAAAGAACTATGGCAACAAAAGGAACATTGAAGTATCGTAAAGTAACTCGCACTCCTCAGAGCGGACCTAACAAGAACAAGCAGATGTATTACGCAACTGCTGTAACTGACCGTGAGATGAACTTCGAGGAGTTTGTAACTCACATCTCGGAGCACAACTCTCCTTACAGCCGAGGCACCGTACACGGCGTATTGATGGATACGCTCGACTGCCTGCAGGAGCTCATCCTACACAACACCAAGACTTGGAGCAACGCTGAGCTGCGCAAGAAATGCCGCATAGAGGAGTATGACACCTACGGCAACACTACCGACGAGGGCTCTGTGCCGGGCGACGGCAAGGACAACGACGGAGGCGGCGGCTCAACCCCTAGCGGCGGCGACAGCGGCACTACCGCTCCTGGCGGCGGCGATGGACTGGAGTAAGCTACGGCTAATAGAATAGATGTGGGGAGTTACGCCCCAGCACCGACACACGAAAAAAAAGGTCGCTCCCCTAATTGGGTAGCGACCTTTATCGTTTATATTCTTTTAAAGAAACCTTCGTATTCATCGTCCAAGATTTTCCAAACGCCATTTTTGCGACCTCCTTCTCTTACAATTAAGTTTTGGTCGGAAAGTTGTTTGAGGTATCGCTGTACTTGTCTTAAAGAAATCCCCATGTTTTCCGACATTTGGGCAGCACTGATTTGAGGCGTCTGAGAAATCAACTTATAGATTTGTCGTTGAGCTTTTGCAAATTCTTTTGTGACATTTGCTTTTTCTTTTACGACATCATCCGTCTCTTTTACGACATCTTTTACGACATCGTTTGCCTCTTTTATGACATAAGGGTTGTCTTTTACAACATCTGCTCCATAAGATAACTTCTTAGAGACTGTTCTTATTTGCAAACTTATTAGCAATCTTTACCAATACCAACATCACTGGCACTTCCACCAACACTCCTACTACCGTTGCCAAGGATGCACCAGAGTTGAGACCAAATAGCGAGATAGCTACCGCTACAGCCAACTCAATAAAATTGCTGGCACCTATCAAGCCTGCTGGTGCGGAGACACTCTGAGGAAGCCCCCACTTCTTTGCCCAACCGAAAGCCAAGAAGAAGATGAGAAAAGTCTGGGCTATCAATGGAACAGCAATCATCATGATATGGAACGGATTGGCCACAATAATTTCTCCCTGAAAAGAAAAGAGTATAATCAAAGTGAGTAATAGTCCCACTGGCGTAATCTTATCAAACTGGTGAATGAACACATTGTAGAAATATTCCTTGCCTTTTTTGGCTATTATCAAACAACGGGAAAGGATACCTGCCACCAAGAGGATGAGGTCGTTCACCGCCACTTGCACCAAGGTATAAGCCGCATCGCCCTTGGTAAGATAGCTCCAAACAAACACCATCGCCGTACAAGGAGCTGCCCCTAACAACACACATCCTGCCAGATACTGGTTAGCAAGGTCACTTGGAATAAACTTGCCAAAGACGAACATCAAGAACAACCAAGCAATGCCAAACATGGTAAATGGCTTGATGAGCCAGTTGCTCACACAAGTTACAACCAATCCCTTCGGATTCTTACCCACATTCTTGATACTCTGGAAATCAATCTTCAGCATCATTGGATAAATCATCAACCATATCAATACCGCCACGGGTAATGATACATTAGCATACTCCAACTTGCCCAATGCCGCAGGGAAAGCTGGAAGATACTTACCTATGGCAATACCTGTGATAATGCAAGCAGCCACCCACAAAGTAAGGTATTTTTCAAAAAAACCCAATCCATATTTTTTCTCCATATTATTCTGTGTTATAACTGATTTCGAATCTTATTAGAATACAATTCATAGAACTTTTCCTTGATTTCATCTCGCACTCTTCGGAATTCTGAGAGTACAAAACCTTCTGTTCCATTCACCTTGGATGGGTCATCAAATCCAATATGCAAACGATGCTTCACATCCCCGATGAAAGCAGGGCAACTCTCATTGGCTCCTCCGCAAACCGTTATCACATAGTCCCAAGAATCTCCAAGATACCCATTCACGCTCTTTGGCACATGATGGGAAATGTCTATCCCCACCTCCTTCATCACTTTCATCGCCAAGGGGTTCACACATTCCGCCGGTTCCGTGCCGGCAGAATGAACCTCCAAAGTTTCAGAAAATGATTGCATCCAACCATGCCCCATTTGGCTTCGGCAACTATTGCCTGTACATAAAATCAATATTCGCATTACTTATCAAAACAAAAAATTGAACAAATATCCAGAAAGGATGATAAATAGCATGACCGTAATAAAGAACACGGCAATGAGTCGCCACGTCATCACTTTCTTTAGCAAGGTGGCCTCAGGAAGTGACAAGCCTACCACCGCCATCATAAAGGCGATAGCCGTTCCCAAAGGAATTCCTTTCGCCACAAAGACCTCTATGACAGGAACGATACCAGCAGCATTGGCATACATCGGCACCGCCAACATCACACTCAGGGGAACTGCATACCAATTATCGCGTGACATATATTGCTCGAAGAATCCCTCTGGCACAAAGCCATGCATGAAAGCACCTATGCCAATACCAATGAAGATATAAAGCAAGACACCTCGCACAATTCGCCAAGAATCACGGATGACAATAGGCAATCTTTGCATGAATGAAGTTCTTTCCTGTTCCCATTCTGCTGTCTGCTTCTCAGATTGCAGTTGCACTTGCTTCACCCAATCACTAAGATAAGGTTCAAGATGCATACGTCCAAGCACAAATCCACCAACACATCCCAAAAGAATGCCACTTATCACATAAACCAGCGTTGCCTTAATTCCAAACGACCCCAAGAACATAGCCACAGCCACCTCATTGACAAGCGGTGATGTAATAAGAAACGAGAGAGTTACCCCAAGCGGTATTCCTCCCTTTACGAATCCTATAAACAGCGGAATGGACGAACAAGAGCAGAATGGCGTTATCGCTCCAAAGAGAGAAGCCAACAGATACTGCAATCCATACAACCTATGAGAGGACAGGTAATTACGCAATCGCTCAACAGGAAAATAAGCATTCACTATTCCCATAAGAGCACTGATGAGAAAGAGCAATAGTAAAATCTTGATGCTGTCATAAACGAAAAAATTGACTGCACTTCCCAAAGCTGTCTCATTATCCAATCCTATTATAGAAAAAACAAGCCAATCGGCAAAATTTTGAATCATATCTTTTTACCTTTTGTATTCCCAAATCATAGACCCAACAAATTTCTAACTTCAGCTTCGGAAGGAACTTTGCCTTTCATCACAACGGTCTCATTAATGACAATAGCTGGGGTTGACATGATGTTATAGCGCATAATCTCTCCGATGTCATCCACCTTGGTCACGGTTATGTCCAGTCCGCTATTCTTCACTACCTTCTCCACCACGGCATAAGTACTCTTACACTTGGCGCAACCAGGTCCAAGCACCGTTATCTCCTTCACCTTAGAAGCATCGACAACAGGAGCAACAGTACTTTCCTTTTCTGTAGGAATCGTATATCCAGCACTACATGAACACTTGTTGGACTTTGATGAGAATAGGGAAGCCCAGAAACCCTTCTTTTCTTTATTTTCCATAATTATTATAGATAAAATGTATACGCATAATATAGCCCCACGGTAATGAACAAGATGGCAACTAACCTATTCAACCATTGTTGGCATACCTGCATCTTCTTATAAAAGCCTGCAATGTTAGCAACACTATAAGCTATCATCCATGCCACACCCACCACAGGCAATCCTGTAGCCAAAGCATAAATGACAGGTAGAACATAGCCTCCGGAAGCTGAAGCAGACATGGGAATGAGCATTCCAAAGTAAAACAATCCACTCGTTGGACAAAATGCCATTGCAAACAGCATTCCCAAAAGCAAAGCACCGCACTTGCCACGTAGCCGCTCCGCCCTATCCGAAACACCAAAGCCCAATTTAGACAAAGGCATCCTTACATCCATCAACATCAGTACACCGATAATCAGCAACAAGGGAGCTACCAACAATTCCCCCCATCGACTTATCGAGGATTGCAGATTAAACGTGTCTATGCCTCCCCTCAACATATAAATCAACAATATACCCAACAACGAGTAAGCTACAATTCGCCCTATGGCATACAGGATGCCATGAAGAAGTATTCGTTGCTTATCCTCTATATCCTTGCTGATAAAGCCTATAGCTGTTATGTTGGTAGCAAGAGGACAAGGGCTTGTCGCCGTGAGTAATCCTAAAAGAAATGCTGTTATTGCAGGCATATCGCTGGCATCAAGCCATGCTTGTAAAATTTCCATAACATCATCACTTCAAGAGTTTCTTTATCATTGTACTTACCCCCTTTTTAAACTCGCCTGTATTGGAACGAGCATTCTTAAATGCAAAAGCAGTCATGTCATTACGAGTTTCTTTGCTTTTTTTCAACCATTGATATAAAGCGAAGACCAAGTGACACGATATTCTTTAGCTATCTTTTCTCCCTCGCTGGTCGAAATATCTACCACCCTGAATACGACTCTGCCTTTCTTTCGTTCATCCGCAAAATCTTTTTCCACCACTTCTCTCGCATACTTTTCGATTGCGATACAAGTTGCACAACGTTGCTTACCATGGAAATACAAGACCTCCACATAATTCTTGCCTTTACCTTGCGCCATTGTCAGCAAGGCAAAAAGACTAAGCACTACTAATAATAAGTTTCTTTTCATCATAGTTATATATATTAATTGTAATTCGCAAAACAACGAACAGTATGGCTATAAAAAAGGGTTAGCAACCCCCACCCTTTTTACACAGGCATTGCTCCAAGAAACCATCAAACAGTTCCTTGGCCAATAGCCAATTATCACGATTGATGCAATATTTCACTTTAGGAGCCTCCACCTCTCCCTGTATGAGTCCTGCATCTTTCAATTCTTTCAGATGCTGAGAAACAGTAGCCTTTGCAATAGGAAGTTCCTCATGAATATCGCCAAAATAACAAGTCTCTTGCTTAGCAAGAAATTGCAAAATTGCAATGCGAGCAGGATGCCCCATCGCCTTCGCAAATCGGGCAAGCTGCTCTTGTCTGATACTATAATCTTTATTTGCCATATATATTTGTATTAAATTTGTTTGCAAATATACGAACATATTTCTAATTGGCAAAATATAGGAGGTTAAAGAAACTTAAATACAGATTTATTTGACAATATTAACATTTCTAAAGGAACAAACACCAACTTTATGCCACAACCTACCAATTCATAAATAACTGCAAAAAGAACTATGGCAACAAAAGGAACATTGAAGTATCGTAAAGTAACTCGCACTCCTCAGAGCGGACCTAACAAGAACAAGCAGATGTATTACGCAACTGCTGTAACTGACCGTGAGATGAACTTCGAGGAGTTTGTAACTCACATCTCGGAGCACAACTCTCCTTACAGCCGAGGCACCGTACACGGCGTATTGATGGATACGCTCGACTGCCTGCAGGAGCTCATCCTACACAACACCAAGACTTGGAGCAACGCTGAGCTGCGCAAGAAATGCCGCATAGAGGAGTATGACACCTACGGCAACACTACCGACGAGGGCTCTGTGCCGGGCGACGGCAAGGACAACGACGGAGGCGGCGGCTCAACCCCTAGCGGCGGCGACAGCGGCACTACCGCTCCTGGCGGCGGCGATGGACTGGAGTAAGCTACGGCTAATAGAATAGATGTGGGGAGTTACGCCCCAGCACCGACACACGAAAAAAAAGGTCGCTCCCCTAATTGGGTAGCGACCTTTATCTTTATATTTGAATTTTGATGTAATCTTAATTCAACGATGCATCATCTGCAAGGAAATTAATCCTTGAAGAAATCCTTAACAGCCTCGTTTGGTACCATCTTCTCATCGAAAACGTATGCACCAGTCTTAGGGCTCTTAACCATCTTGATAACCTTTGTATATGCGCGACCATCCATGTTACCTTCGTGGAGAGTAGCGACCGCTTTCTTTGCCATAGTCTATTTAAATTGATAAAATTATTAAACTTGTAAGCTAAGCTTACTTAATCTCCTTGTGAAGAGTCATCTTCTTAAGGATTGGGTTGTACTTCATCAACTCAAGACGCTCAGGAGTGTTCTTACGATTCTTTGTAGTCACGTAACGGCTTGTACCTGGCATACCACTGTTCTTGTGTTCAGTGCACTCGAGGATAACCTGTACTCTATTACCTTTTGCTTTCTTTGCCATGATATTTATTCTCCTATAACTTTAATGTCCTTCCAATCTACGTAGCCCTTCTTTACTGCCTGATTCAAAGCAGCATCGAGACCTATCTTATTAATTAGACGAAGACCAGCAGCGCTGATCTTGAGGCTGATCCAGCAACCCTCTTCTACATAGTAGAATTTCTTGCTGAAGAGGTTAACATCAAAGCTTCTCTTTGTACGGTGCTTTGAGTGAGACACATTGCAACCTAACTGTGCCTTCTTACCTGTAATTTGACAAATCTTAGACATTTCTATCTTTAATTTTGTAATTCGTTAATTGATACCTATTCCAAACAGAGTGCAAAATTACAAAATAATTTGGTAATAACAAAATAATCCCTAAAAGAACGCTATCTTTTAAGGATTATTAATATTTGGTAGTCTTAAATTAGCAATTTAAGCCTCTTTTTTAAGTTCTTCAGCATGTTCTTTCAAGAATTCGAGCATGCCTTTAAGCGCTGTATTTGTGGCAATTGCAAGGTTGATGTCGCGTCCGAAATCTTCGGTGAGTTTTACTACGCGAACATCGTTCTTATCGCCATAACCTACATAGATTGTGCCCACAGGAATGGCTGGAGTTCCACCCGTTGGACCAGCCACACCCGTTGCTGAAATGGCGAAGTCTACATTCAGGGTCTTGATTGTGCCGAGCACCATCTCCCTAGCCACTTCTTCGCAAACGGCAGTCTGCTCCTCCAGAACCTCATGGCTCACGCCCAAAAGATTCTCCTTTACCTCGTTGGTGTAGCTTACTACACCACCCTTGAAGTAATTGCTGGCACCTGGCAAAGAAATCAGCGCCTCGGCGATACGACCGCCTGTGCAGCTCTCTGCTGTGCCTACTGTCTTGTCACTGTTGTAGAGCATCTCCTGGATGCCCTTGCTCAATATCTTTGTTTCAAATTCCATTTTTTTTAGTTTATAATTTACAGTTTACAGTTTATAGCATGAACCACCTTACAAGATTGCCCTATTAACTATAAACTATAAACTCTTAATTACTTAAATGTTACTTTACTATAGGCAGGCAAGTCGATGGTTGCAAACTCACCATCACGATACTTGAAGGTTCCCACGCAGCCTATCATCGCCGCATTATCGGTAGTATAGCTGAACTTAGGGATGTAGATAGTCCAGCCGAAGCGCTTGGCATGATCGTGGAAAGCGTTGCGCAAACCATTATTGGCGCTCACACCTCCAGCTACAGCCACATGCTTGATGCCGGTCTGCTTGACAGCCATGCGGAGTTTCTTCATCAGAATATCAACGATGGTAAACTCTATGCTGGCAGCCAGATCGTACTTGTTCTTCTCTACAAAATCAGGATCAGCAGCCACCCATTTACGCAGACTGTAGAGGAAACTGGTCTTGAAACCGGAGAAACTGTAGTTCAATCCCGGAATATGAGGCTCAGAGAAACTGAATGTCTTCGGATTGCCCTGGCGTGCATACTTATCTACGACAGGACCACCAGGATAGCCCCACTCCAGTACCTTGGCACACTTGTCAATAGCCTCGCCAGCCGCATCGTCGATGGTCTGTCCCAGCACTTCCATATCGTTGTAGGCATTCACCTTTACAATCTGCGAATTTCCACCGCTCACGAGAAGACAGATGAACGGGAATGGAGGTGCACTCTGGTCATCATCGCTTTCCTTGATGAAATGAGCCATCACATGCCCCTGCAGATGGTTTACATCAATCATCGGAATATTGAGCGAACGGGCGAATCCCTTGGCAAAACTTACACCCACGAGAAGCGAGCCCATCAGACCCGGACCACGGGTGAAGGCTACGGCAGAAAGATCTTCCTTCTTGATGCCGGCACGCGCGATGGCCTGGTCAACGACAGGAACCACATTCTGCTGGTGGGCACGGGAAGCCAACTCCGGAACAACACCGCCGTAAGCTTTGTGAACCTCCTGAGAGGCGGTTACATTGCTCAGCAGCACACCATTCTTGAGCACTGCGGCAGAGGTATCATCGCAGCTGCTCTCTATACCTAATATATATATATCCTTCATTATATCAAAGTTTATCAAGCAAAAAAAATGCCCTATTAACTATAAACTATCAACTATTAACTAACACTAGTGTGTCAAAACCTCCACACCTGTCTCTGTCATCACAAGCGTGTGCTCCCACTGTGCAGATGGTTTCTCATCGCCGGTGATTACTTCCCATCCGTATGGATCGTCGGCATCGAGGAATACCTGCCAGGTTCCCATGTTAATCATCGGCTCAATGGTGAACACCATGCCCGGAACGAGCAGCATGCCCGTGCCTTTATGACCATAGTGAAGAACTTCAGGCTCTTCATGGAACTGACAACCTACGCCATGGCCGCAAAGATCGCGAACCACACCATAACCATACTTCTTGCAATGCTTCTCGATAGCATGACCGATATCACCTACGAACGAGTATGGCTTGGCAACCTCCATACCGATTTCCAGGCATTCCTTGGCTACGCGAACCAGCTGCTCCTTCTCAGGAGTAGTCTTGCCGCCAACGATGAACATACGGCTGGCGTCAGCGTAATAGCCATCTACGATGGTTGTCATGTCCACATTGATGATATCGCCCTCTTCGAGCACATCCTCTTCCTTAGGAATACCATGGCAAACCACTTCGTTGATAGAGGTACAAACGCTCTTAGGATAGCCTTCGTAATTGAGACACGCAGGAATGGCATTATGATCCTTGCAATACTGCATGCAGAGATCATCAATCTCCAGGGTGTTGATTCCCGGACGGATCATCTCGGCTACCGCATCAAGACAACCGGTGTTTACGACACCACTCTTGCGGATGCCTTCTATCTGTTCTGGAGTTTTAATCAAGTCACGGGTAGGAACAAGTTTACCCTTGTTTTCCCAAAACATTACCTGCTTGTCGAGCTCTGTAAGAGGCTGACCTGGCAAGCAATGCCATCTTTTCTTCTTAATCATTGTATTATGTATTTAATATTTGCGACTGCAAAAGTACATTTTTTATTGCAGAGCACAAAATAAAATGGCAATTATTTGCATTTTAGTGCAAATAATCACCACAAATAATTACTTCAAATGCTCGTAAATCTTATCGCACCAGTCTTCGCCATTCTGTGGGCAATAAGTAAACAGTCCCAGTTCAGAGGCTGCACAGCAATTACGGGGACCATCATCAATAAACAGGCACTCCTCTGGCATAATCTGCTCCTGAGAAAGGACATAACGGAAGAAATTCTCATCCGGCTTCATATACTTTACTTCATAAGAACGATACATCGCATCGAAATAATCGCCGATAGGATGACCGTCGGCAGAGAATGCCTCGCTGTCTACCCAGGCTGATACATAAGGGTTGGTATTGCTGAGCAAGATTACACGGTAGCCCTGCTTCTTAAGATTGCGGAGAGTAACCAGATTGCGTTCTGGAATTTCCTTCATGTAGCCCAGCCAGCAATGCTGCAGTTCCTCGAAGGTTACCTCGCGGCCAATCTTCTTGCACACTTCCCGACGGTATTCCTCCTCGGAAATCTTGCCCTCTTCCAGCTGACCGTTTAAGCCAACCTGTTTATAAGGGTCCATCTTCTCCGCAAACTCCTTCATACCCAACTCAATGAAGCGTTTGCCTGCCTCATTCTCGTCGAGGGTGATGATGACACCACCCATATCAAAAATCACAGTTTTAATCATATAATTATCCTAAAAACGTTGTATTCTTTATCTTGTCAGAACAGCTCCAGTTTGTTCTTTCTTGCCTCTGAGAGTGAGGCTATCTTAGCCTGCTCTTCGTGATAGTTCTGGCGAAGTTTCTCGTAGCGTTCCCTCAGTTCCGCCTCAAACTTAGGGCATTCAGCCTCGTTGAGGAAGCGGGCACATATTCCGGCATTGAGCGATGCGTCCTTCACCCAGATAACCGGTCCGTCATATTCAGGCGCAATCTTCAGAGCCACATGCAGTTCGCTCGTCGTTGCCCCACCTACCATGATAGGAATGCGCAAACCAGCTTTCTGCATTTCCCGGGCCACATGAACCATTTCATCAAGCGAAGGGGTGATAAGTCCGCTCAAACCGATTGCATCTACTTTTTCATCGATAGCTTTCTGTACAATCTGTTCGGCTGGAACCATCACACCTAAGTCGATGATTTCGTAATTGTTACATGACATAACCACGCAGACGATGTTCTTTCCGATATCATGAACATCGCCCTTCACAGTTGCCATCAGAATCTTGCCGGCAGTTGTTGCTCCACCCTGTTTTTCTGCCTCAATATGAGGCTGAAGGATAGAAACTGCCGATTTCATCGTGCGAGCCGTCTTGACAACCTGCGGCAAGAACATTTCGCCTTTTCCAAAAAGTTCGCCTACCAGGTTCATGCCGTCCATCAGAGGACCCTCAATTACGTTTACTGCATGAGGATATTTGGCAAGTGCTTCGTCAATATCCTCATGCAGGAAATCGGTGATTCCCTTGCGCAGCGCATACTTCAGACGTTCTTCCACACTCTCCTTTCGCCATTCAGGAGCAGCCGGTTTCTTGGGAGCAACACCGCCTGCCTTAGCTGCAGCCTTGGCAGCATCAGCCTGAGCTTTTATCTCTGCCGCAAGCTCGATAAGTTCATCAGCTGCACCTTTTCTCCTATTCAGCACCACATCCTCGATGAGCTGAAGCTGTTCTTCAGGAATTTTATTGTAATCCATTCTGGCTTTGGCATTTACAATACCAAAATCCATACCTACCTGCTGGGCATGATGCAGGAAAACACAATGGATAGCCTCACGGATGTAAGTATTGCCACGGAATGAGAACGAGAGGTTACTGACACCTCCGCTGACATGTGCGCCAGGCAGATTCTGATGAATCCACTCCGTTGCACGGATGAACTCAACGGCATAATTATCATGCTCCTCCATACCGGTAGCTATGGCAAGTACGTTCGGGTCGAAGATGATATCGAGCGGATTCATGCCCAACTTGTCTACCAGAAGATGATAAGCACGTTCTGCTATCTCGATGCGGCGCTCGAAAGTGGTAGCCTGACCAACCTCATCAAAACACATCACAACAACGGCTGCACCATAGCGCAACACATCGCGGGCATGAGAAAGGAATACTTCCTCACCCTCCTTCAAACTGATGGAATTGACAATACACTTGCCCTGACAGCACTTCAAGCCAGCCACGATGACGTCCCATTTGGAAGAGTCGATCATCACCGGAACCTTCGCAATGTCTGGTTCGGCTGCTATCATATTCAGGAAATTAACCATCTCGGCTTTCGCATCGAGCAAACCATCGTCCATATTCACGTCAACGACAGCTGCTCCATCAGCCACTTGCTTTCTGGCAATACCGATGGCTTCTTCATAATTCTTTTCGTTAATCAAACGCAGGAACTTCCTGCTACCAGCTACGTTACAGCGTTCGCCCACGTTGACAAACCGACTGGCGTCAACCGGCAAATGTACGGAATCATCGACCTGCAGAAGGTCTAATCCCGAGAGCCACATATACTTAGGCTTCTCCACAACTTTGTGCGGTTTCTTACCCTCGGCTATACGCGCGTAATGAGCGATGAATTCAGGACTTGTACCGCAGCATCCGCCAATGATGTTCACGATACCTTCATCGATGAATTCGGCTATTTGCGGAGCCATCGATTCGGGTGTCTCGTCATATTCGCCCATTTCGTTAGGCAAACCGGCATTAGGATGCGCACTAATATAATAAGGTGCAACCTGAGCCATGTGCTCGATGAAAGGTTTCATCTGAGGAGCACCAAAGGCGCAGTTCATGCCGACAGAGAAGATAGGATAAGGAGAAAGCGAAGCAAGGAAAGCATCTACAGTCTGACCGCTGAGCGTTCTGCCCGCCAGATCACTCACCGTAAGACTGATCATAACAGGCAACTCTACTCCATGTTTCTTCATCATGGTGAGCGCTGCATCTATCATCGCCTTGCAATTGAGTGTATCAAAGATGGTTTCGATGAGAATCACGTCAACACCGCCTTCGATAAGTCCGTCCACCTGTTCGCATACATCGGTGAAAAGCTCATCGTAGGTAATCTCGCGGGCGGCAGGATTGCTGACGTCCGGACTCATGGAGCAAGTCTTGTTGGTTGGTCCCACATCTCCTGCAACGAAGCGTGGTTTATCAGGCGTAGAAAACTTATCGCATTCGATACGTGCCAGTCGGGCACCCTCGAATGCCATTTCGCGGGCGCAGTTCTCCAGGTGATAATCAGCCTGCGAAATGCGCTGGCACGAAAAAGTATTCGCGGTAATAATATCGGCGCCAGCCTCCAGGTAGCGTCGGTAAATATCAGATATCACATCAGGACGAGTAATGTTGAGCATATCGTTGTTGCCTTTCATCATACCCGGCAAATCGCGGAACCGCTCTCCTCTGAAGTCTTCTTCTGTAAGATTATACTTCTGAATCTCAGTACCCATGGCACCATCGAGAATCAGAATTTTCTCCTTCACAATCTCTCTTAAATTCTTCATTGTCTAAAAGTGCTTGATTGCTCTATCCATCTCCCTTCTGTCTTCCTTCTCCTTCAGAGTCTGGCGCTTGTCATACTCCTTCTTTCCCTTACAGAGGGCAATATCCACCTTGGCTCTACCGTGATTATCGATAAAGATGAGGGTTGGAACAATGGTGAAACCAGGCTGCTTGCTGTCCTCTTCAAGACGGCGCAATTCGCGCTTGGTGAGAAGAAGCTTGCGGTCGCGGCGAGCCTCATGATTGCTGAAAGAACCATAAAAATAAGGAGAGATGTTCATTCCCTTGACCCAAAGTTCGCCCTGATAGAAATCGCAATAACAATCTACCAGCGAAGCCTTTCCGCCACGGATTGACTTTATCTCTGTTCCCGTAAGCACAATGCCTGCGGTATATGTGTCAACGAAGAAGTACTCGAACGAAGCCTTCTTGTTGCGTATCTGTATCGGACTCTTCTTACGGAGTTCCTGTTCTTGCTTGTTCATATATATATAATAATGTATTATAAGTTTATAGTTTGACAATTTCGCAGAAATTGTCGATATGATCATCGATGTAGAAGGCAACCTTGCTGGTCCACTCTTCTTCGTTCTCAACGAACTCATCGTCAAAATCATCAAACTCAGGAAATTTCTCGTAGAGCGCCATAAACTCCTCATCGGTCAGATCGCGCTCAATCTCCTCATGGTTTGTTTTATACAGGAAATGACTCTTCTTGATGAGTTTGGCGAGTTCTGTCAATCCCCAGTTTTTAAACGCCTTGTCGGTAGGGTTCTTCCAGAGGAAAGCACCGTAACCGTTATGTATGAGCTGAACCATTCCGCCATCCATCATCTCCTCATGCAGGATATCCCAAGCCAGAAGAGTAATCTGGTCGCTGTTGAGCTGCGCCATGGTTTCGGCAGTCAGTTCACCACCAATCGCTTCGCGGATAGCGTCCACGAAAGCCTTTACAAATTCATCCATGCCCGCCTCGGCAGCATGCTGAAGCTTGGCATCGTTTATCTTTACTTCGATCATAATCTACAAAATTGCAATTTTCAGTTTGCAAAGATACATGAAATTGTGCATAAACCCAAGAAAAAATCTAAATATTAGGTTAAAGAGTTAAAAAGAATACCCATTTTTAGGTATTTTCCGGATTTTTTTTGTACTTTTGTGCTCGGAATTGAGGTGATGGCACCGATGTTTCAGCAAAACAATATGAATTAAGTACAGAACTTTATACTTATAATATTCATTAATATAAAATTTAGCGAATATGATCTATTCTAAAGAAGTAGACAACATGTGCGTTGTCGCTAAGGGTCCTAACCACGGACCAGCTCCAATTCCTGAAGAGGGAAAATGGATTCAGGCAAAAGAGATCAAAGACATCTCTGGTTATACTCACGGTGTGGGTTGGTGTGCTCCTCAGCAGGGTGCTTGCAAGCTCTCTTTGAACATCAAGGAAGGCGTTATTCAGGAGGCTCTTGTTGAGACTATCGGTTGTACTGGTATGACTCACTCAGCTGCTATGGCTTCTGAGATTCTCCCAGGCAAGACTATTCTTGAGGCTTTGAACACTGACCTCGTATGCGATGCTATCAATACAGCTATGCGCGAGCTCTTCCTCCAGATTGTTTACGGTCGTAGCCAGAGCGCTTTCTCTGAGGGCGGTCTCGTTATCGGTGCAGGTCTTGAGGACTTGGGTAAGGGTCTTCGTTCACAGACTGGTACTCTCTATGGTACTGTAGCTAAGGGTACACGTTACCTCGAGTTGACAGAGGGTTACATCACAAAGCAGTTCCTCGATAAGGACAGCCAGGTTTGTGGTTATGAGTATGTTCACCTCGGCAAGATGATGGAAGCTATCAAGAACGGTATGGACGCTAACGAGGCTGTCAAGAAGTTCACAGGTAGCTACGGTCGTACAACTGCTGAGCAGGGTGTTGTTAAAGCTATTGATCCACGTAAAGAATAATAAGGAGATACAGATATGATTAGAAAAGTAAGTTACGAAAGTCAGGAACGTCGCGAGAAGCAGGTTCTTGCTGCTCTTAATGCTAACGGTATTCAGAGCTTGGAAGAGGCTAATCAAATCTGCGAGGACGCAGGTGTTGACCCTTATCAGATGTGTGAAGATACTCAGCGTATCTGCTTCGAGAACGCTAAGTGGGCGTATGTAGCTGGTGCTGCTATCGCTATCAAGAAAGGTGCTAAGACTGCTGCTGACGCAGCTGAGGCTATCGGTATCGGTTTGCAGGCTTTCTGCATCCCTGGTTCTGTAGCTGACGACCGTAAGGTTGGTCTCGGTCACGGTAACTTGGCTGCTCGTTTGCTCCGTGAGGAGACTCAGTGCTTCGCTTTCTTGGCTGGTCACGAGTCTTTCGCTGCTGCTGAGGGTGCTATCAAGATTGCTGAGATGGCAAACAAGGTTCGCAAGAACCCATTGCGCGTTATCTTGAACGGTCTTGGTAAGGATGCTGCTCAGATCATCAGCCGCATCAACGGTTTCACATACGTACAGACAAAGTTCGACTACTATACAGGTGAGTTGAAGGTTGTTAACCGCATCGCTTACAGCGACGGTCCACGTGCTAAGGTTAACTGCTATGGCGCTGACGACGTTCGCGAGGGTGTTGCTATCAACTGGAGCGAGGATGTAGATGTATCTATCACTGGTAACTCGACAAACCCTACACGTTTCCAGCACCCAGTAGCTGGTACATACAAGAAGGAGCGTGTTGCTGCTGGTAAGCCATACTTCTCAGTAGCTTCTGGTGGTGGTACAGGCCGTACTTTGCACCCAGATAACATGGCTGCAGGTCCTGCTTCTTACGGTATGACTGATACAATGGGTCGTATGCACTCAGACGCTCAGTTCGCAGGTTCTTCTTCAGTTCCTGCTCACGTAGAGATGATGGGCTTCCTCGGTATGGGTAACAACCCTATGGTAGGTGCTACTGTTGCTATCGCCGTAGCTATCGACCTCGCTATCAACAAGAAGTAATTTCTTAGAGATACAAAACATATAAAAGCCTTGAGAATCAGCTGATTCTCAAGGCTTTTTCTTATTTATCCTATAGTATTTCTATTCTTATCTAACCAGTTTTCTAATTTTCCTAAAACTAAACGATGTGCTCATGAGTACAATGATAGCGCCAATCAGCCAATAAAGCCAATCACGATAACTGATCATGAAAACCAGGAACAACACTAGGAGCAGAATCAGAAGCTGAAAGATACAGAATCTGAAACCAAGAGCGGATAAACGATAACCATAAACGGCCCTGCTGAAAATCAAGACGACTATAGTCTCTATGGCATAAGCAACGGCAATACCCCCTCCTACTCCTCTCAATCCATCTAACTGATAACCAGCTATTTCACAGATTATCAGCAAGATAACACAAAAACTTTCCTGAATGAGAAAAAGCCTGGAATCGCCTCTTGACAACGGGAGATATTCTATTGGAAGATAAACGGCCTTGAACAACATGGCAACAGCAGCAAGCTGAGTCATCTGGAGCATCCCCATAAACTGGGCATTGTATAATATCGGAATAATGAGAGGCAGACCTAAAATGATAGCTGCAACGATAGGCCCCAGCAACAGGACATTCATTTCAAGCTGGCGGTTCACACAGAGATTGCGCTCTTTAACAGACTCCTCGTTTTTTCTGGAACCCGAAATGCCGGAGAGACGGGGATAAAAATCCTGATCCATGACCGAGAACACCATTCCCGCATAAACAAAGACAATCGTTATACCGGCATTGAAAAGTCCGACAACTTCCAAATCGCCTTGTTGGTTCAAAAAGGCACGAATCAGAAATTCGCATCCGCTATTCATCAAACCCGAAAGTACAAATGCCCCGCCAAGTCGCAAAAGTGGGAAACCTGCAACTAGCGTCATTTTTCGCATATTTACGCCCCACCGTACAACTCGTCGGGAATATCGAAAATTCAGAGCCCATTGCATAAATGCCAAAATGAACAGAACGGGCAGAATACCTCTCTCACCAAATATCCAATAAACCGGAACCGAAACCAAAAGCAGAAGAATAGCCAGAAGACTTGCCTGCATCGCCAACGCACGCAACTGTCCGGTAGCTTTCAGAATGGCTGTTTCACCTCCAGCCAGAATCGTGAAGAAAATGGTTGGTGCCAGGAGAATGAAATGTAGCGTATGATTGCCCCAGGAAAAAGTAAACCCATTGAGTAACGGACCCAGAAGAACACAGACGATGGCTCCGAAAAATGCAGCAAGCAGACTATAGGTGCGAACAAGAAGAACCGCCCCGGCGATATCAGCCTTTTCGGACTGCGATTCATCTGCAGCATGTTCCTTTTCAGAAATAAATTTAACACCACTTGTAGGAATGCCGAAATTACACGCAGAACTGAGAACAGAAATCGTTGAGCTGAAAAGAGACAGCAGTCCCATTCCAGAAGGTCCGAGGAAGAGCGCCGTAAATTTATTGCGCAAAACTCCTACAAGAATTCCCAATCCTTGCACACTGCCAAACAATCCTGTATATTTCAGAATATGCGAATAACTGTTTTCCTTTTTATCACCCATAATCAAAAGAAACAAAAAAAAGGTTGGATTTCCCGAAAGAGAAATTCAACCTTTATACTTTAAAATCTCAAAAGAAGATTCTGTCGAAGATTAAGCCTCAGCTGGAGCCTCCTCTGCAGGAGCTTCCTCAGCAGCCTTAGCCTCTGCCTCAGCAGCAGCTGCAGCAGCCTTCTTATCAGCTACCTTCTTAGCGATTGCTTCGTTCATCTTCTTTTCAGCCTCGAGCTCCTTAGCAGCAGCTTCCTTCTTTGCCTTAGCATCGCCCTCGCGAACAGCAGAAATCTTAGCGTCCTTGCTATTCTTCCAAGCGTCGAAACGCTTCTGAGCCTCAGCATCGTCGAATGCGCCCTTCTTAACGCCACCCTTGAGGTGCTTCATCAAGTAAACGCCCTCGCCCTTGAGGATGTTGCGAACTGTGTCTGTTGGCTGTGCACCTGTCTCTACCCAGTAGAGTGCGCGCTCGAAATTCAAATCTACAGTAGCTGGATTGGTATTAGGGTTGAAAGTACCAATCTTCTCAGTAAATTTACCATCACGTGGTGCTCTAACGTCAGCGATTACGATGCTGTAGAAAGCATAGCTTTTACGACCGCCGCGCTGCAATCTGATTTTTGTTGCCATTTTTAAATCTTAATTTTAATTTAATTTATAATGAGGTTTGAATTTTATGCTGCCATCTCGTGACAGCGAGTGCAAAATTACTACTTTTATTTGAATTGAGCAAACTTTTATCGATATTCAAATGCTTTTTTAGCATTTTTTATCTGATTCGGTCTGCTGATCTCAAGAGTTTGATGTCATCGTTCACACCTTTCATTGCCATCCATTCGAATATGATTGCTACCAAAGGAAGGCAAGCGGCAAACTGAAACTTCATCGTTCCTTCTGCTTCAGGAACAGGAATCAAGCCCATGAACATCACGATATAATCTACATACCATAAACCTGCAAAAAGCATGGCCAGAGAACAGAGTGATTTCTGAAGCTTCAGATTCTTGTACAAAAAGATGTTTACCAATGCTATGATGGCTGAAACGGCGAGCAAAAGGAACAGAGGAACGCAAGTAGTTGAAATCTGCATTCCTGCCTCCCCTACCACTCCGAGGTTATAAACCATAGTGTCTCCTCCCATCGTCTTAGCTGCGATGCTGGCGATAGGAAGGAAAAGACAGATAGCAATGGCGATGACAGCAAAGAGCAGAAATAATGTCTGTTTACGCTGTATCATATAGCTCAGGAATATTAAATTTCGCTCTCGTGAACCATTGGTGCAGATGTCTTGGTAGGATCGCGCCAATAAATATTATTCTCAATAAACTCTTCTGTAGCGAGCAAAGTTGGCTTTGGCAACTTCTCGTAGTAGCGAGAGATTTCAATCTGTTCGCGGTTCTCAAAAACTTCCTCCAAAGAATCGTTATAAGAAGCAAACTCCTGAAGTTTCTTGCTCAACTCCTGCTTGATTTCGATAGAAATCTGATTAGCGCGCTTTGCAATGATAGCTACGCTCTCGTAGATATTATGGGTATCATCGCAGAGATCCATAATGTTGCGAGTTACTGTGTTTACTGGTGCCTTTGATTTTTTGAAATCCATAATTATAGTACTATTATTATTATATTGTTTTTACCTTATTATATATATGCTTTTTTTAATTGGCATTATTGCCAAGCTGGTCGAGAGCTGACTCCGGATGCTCTTTCTCGTACTGCTTGCACTTCCCAATATACTTCTCGGCAAGTGCACGGTCCTTTGAATCAGGATATTCGTTGATAAAGCCATAACACTCATCCTCAGCATCCTGATAGCGCTCCAGCTGCTTTTTCTCGACACTCATCTTTGCCAGTTCGTATTTACCTTTCATGATGAGCGATGCAAACTCCTCGCGTCGGTTGCTGTAAGGATAATCCTTAAGCGCATTCTGTGCAGTTACGATACAAGCCTCATAATTGTTGCCTCCGCTGGTACAGTTGCCGAAATAGGTGCCCATATCAAAATAGAGCTTGGCACTCTTATACTCCTTTTCAACCAAGAGGTCCTGAAGAGCAAAAAGGCGGTTTGTAGCCTGCTGCTTGAGTCGGGCATCTGGATAAAGATCCAGGAACTCCTGGAAGGCTGCGATGGCTGTAATCGTGGTACTCTGGTCAAGACGAGGCTCTGGAGCATTCTGATACAGACTCTCTCCCACAAAGTACTTTGCATTTTCAGCAAACTTACCTTTAGGATAAGAAGAGTAATACTTCTTGAAATACTCTGCAGCAGTCTCATAATCCTTCATACCATACTCGGCCATAGCCAGCATGTACAAACATTCCTCACCCTCGGTAGAACCTTTCTTCATCGTTACCAGTTCCTGCAGAAGAGGAATGGCACGGGAATACTTGCCCTGGGCATAGCTCTGCTTGGCGTACTCATACTTATAAGTATAATCGCCTGATTTCAATACCTGGTTATATTCGTGGGCACAGCTCGACAAGAGCAATGCAACACACGATGCAATAAGAGTCAATTTTTTCATAATTCTCATTTTGAACTGCAAAGTTACTCATAATTTACTTATTATCAAAAGAAAAGATACATTTTTTCGTAAAAAATTAATCTTTATAACGATTAATGGCGTTTTTTTTGTAATTTTGCACCTTGAAACAGAACTTTTGAGAAGAAATCAGGAAGAAAATGGATTTTAAGATTACATCAAAATATAAGCCGACTGGCGACCAGCCACAAGCCATCAGGCAACTCACAGAGGGGGTGCTTGAAGGAGACCCTGCACAGGTGTTGTTGGGTGTAACCGGCTCGGGTAAAACCTTTACGGTGGCAAACGTGATTGCCAACGTGGGGAAGCCTACACTCATCTTGAGCCACAACAAGACTCTTGCCGCCCAACTGTATCAGGAGATGAAGGGTTTCTTCCCTGAGAACGCTGTAGAATATTATGTTTCATACTACGACTATTATCAGCCGGAAGCTTATCTGCCTACAACAGATACATATATAGAAAAAGACCTCGCCATCAATGATGAAATAGACAAGTTGCGACTCGGTGCTGTTTCTGCCCTTCTCTCGGGCAGAAAGGATGTCATCGTTGTCTCATCCGTATCATGCATCTATGGTATGGGCGGACCTGTGGCGATGCAGGAGAACATCATCAAGATTCATCGCGGGCAGCGACTCGACAGAAATGAATTTCTGAGGAAACTCGTTGATGCACTTTACGTTAGAAATGATATAGAACTGCAACGTGGCAACTTTAGAGTGAAAGGCGAAACGGTTGACATATTTATGGCTTACAGCGACCATGTTTTGCGCGTAACATGGTGGGACGATGAGATTGACAGTATCGAAGAAGTGGATTCGCTCACTTATCACCGCCTTGCCTCGTTCGAAGATTACGAGATTTATCCAGCCAACCTTTTCGTAACAACAAAAGAACAGCAGGAAAGTGCCATTCGCAGAATTCAGGACGACCTGGTTAAACAGGTAGAATTCTTCAAGAGTATTGGAGATGGAATCAAGGCACAGCGCATCAAGGAACGTGTAGAATATGATATGGAAATGATCAAGGAATTGGGCCACTGTTCGGGCATCGAGAACTATTCCCGTTATTTCGATGGCAGACATGAAGGCGAACGCCCGTATTGCCTGCTCGATTTCTTCCCTAAAGATTTCCTGCTTGTGGTTGATGAGAGCCATGTGAGCATCCCGCAGATTGGTGCCATGTATGGAGGCGACCGGGCACGAAAGAAAAACCTGGTAGAATATGGTTTCCGCTTGCCTGCTGCCTTCGACAACCGTCCGCTGAAGTTCGAGGAATTTCATGATCTCATTCCGCAGGCCATCTATGTAAGCGCAACTCCAGCAGACTATGAATTGAGAGAAGCCGAAGGCGTGGTTGTAGAACAGTTGATTCGTCCTACAGGACTCCTGGATCCGGAAATCGAAGTCCGTCCAAGTGAGAATCAGATAGATGATCTTCTGGACGAAATATTAACAAGAACACACCGCAACGAGCGAGTTCTGATTACGACTCTTACAAAGCGCATGGCAGAAGAACTCACCGAGTTCCTGCTCAACCACAACGTAAAGGCTGCCTATATCCATAGTGATGTGGCAACCTTAGACCGAGTAAAGATCATGAACGATCTCCGTGCAGGAGTATACGATGTACTGGTGGGTGTCAACCTGTTACGTGAAGGACTCGACTTGCCGGAAGTTTCGCTCGTAGCTATTCTCGATGCAGACAAGGAAGGCTTCCTTCGCAGTCACCGTTCTCTGACCCAGACGGCAGGCCGTGCTGCCCGAAACGTGAACGGCAAGGTAATCATGTATGCAGACAACATCACAGACAGCATGCAGAAAACGATAGATGAAACAGCCCGCCGCCGAAGCATCCAGTTGAAATACAATGCAGACCATGGCATTACTCCAAAACAGATTGTGAAAGCAATAACCTCAGCTCTGCCTACTAGCAAGGAAGAAGGAGCAAAGATTGTTCCGATGGGAGCCGAGGGTTCCAAGCCTCGCGTTTACGTGGAACCGGAAAGTGCAGCCTTCGTTGCCGACCCTATTGTTCGCAGTATGAGCAAGGAAGAATTGGAGAAGAGCATTGCCAATACTACGGCATTGATGAAGCAAGCTGCCAAAGACCTCGACTTCATGCAAGCTGCCCAATATCGCGATGAAATCATCCGATTGCAGAAGGAATTGGAAGAAAAGGGATAAATTCAAAAGAAATAACCATCAAAAAGAGGGTGTATCATAAATTAATGATCCACCTCTTTTTGATGGAATATTACTGTATATTATCCAGTCTTATAACACACCCTCTTTTTATTTACCCAGCAGTTATTCATCTGTCTGTCAGCTATCTGCTATTCAAACGACAGCTTTTTCAGACGGGAACGTAACTGCTCAGCCTCGCTCTTTCTGATAGAAAGTTTGATACTGCAAGTATTATCGAAAGTCTGATCCAGGATACGCGGATTCATATCTTTGACTATCCTCATCACATCATTCATCATCGGATAAGTAAAATCATAGGTTACTATTTCCTCTATCTGTTGCGTTACCTCCTCACAATGAGCCAAAGCATCAATGGCAGCTTCACGATAAGCAACAATGAGTCCGCTGGTTCCCAATTTCACTCCTCCGAAATATCGGATGACGACAATTAAAATATCCGTCAATTCTGATTTCGTGATTTGGCCGAGGATTGGTTTTCCTGCCGTAGAAGAAGGTTCGCCATCATCATTGGCACGGAACTCTGTCCGTTCAGGACCTAGCATATATGCATAACAACAATGTCGGGCATCGTAATATTTCTTACGGTACCCGGCAACAATTTCCTTCACCTCGTCAACAGTTGTAACATGGTGAGCAAAGGCGAGAAACTTACTCCTTTTCTCGGTGTAATATCCCTCGCCTATCGTATCTGATATAGTCTTAAATTCGTCTATCATTAATCCAACTTGTGAATAATCAAACCGCTACGCAACTTAGGTTCAAACCAAGTTGCCTTAGGTGGCATAATCTTACCACTGTCAGCGATGTCCATAATCTGCTGCATAGTAACCGGATGCAAAGCAAGTGCCATCTTCATCTCGCCGCTATCCACACGACGTTTCAACTCACCGAGACCGCGAAGACCGCCCACAAAATCGATGCGCTTATCAGAACGCAAATCCTTGATACCCAGAATTTCATCAAGAATCAGGCGAGATGAAATATCCACATCAAGCACGCCGATTGGATCAGCATCATCGTAGGTTCCCGGTTTGGCAAACAAACCATACCATTTACCATCCAGATAGAGGAGGAAAGAATGGAGAGCAGCTGGTTTCAGAATATCCAAGCCAAACTGGCTGATAGCATCATCAATATCCATCTTTTCATAGCAAGGAATGCCCTCTTCATCACCAGATACATTCACATTGATTGCATCAATATCTATCACCTCGAAATTCTTTGTCAAAGCATCGAGGAACTGATCAGAAGTCAGACCGTTCAAATCCTTCACAACTCGGTTATAATCGAGAATGGTAAGCTGACTTGCCTGGAAACAAACTGCCATAAAGTAGTTATATTCCTCCTTACCTGTATGATTAGGATTCTGCTTAGCTTTTTCTGCACCTACCAGAGCTGCTGCTGCAGAACGGTGATGACCGTCAGCAATATAAAGGCTAGGCATCTTGGCAAATTCCGCTGTAATTGTGGCAATATCCTGATCATCGCTTACAACCCAGAACTGATGACGGAAGCCATCAATTGGAGCAATGAAATCATACTCCGGCGTTGTTGCTGCATAACGCATCAGAAGTTCGTTAAGCACCTCATTATCAGGATAAGCGAAGAATACTGGTTCGATATTGGCATTGCATACACGCACATGCTTCATACGGTCTTCTTCCTTATCGCGGCGTGTCAGTTCATGTTTCTTGATGACACCCGTCATATAGTCGTTTACATACGCACCTACCACAAGACCATACTGAGTCTTGCCGTTCATCGTCTGTGCATAGATATAATACCGTTCCTTATCATCCTGTTTCAACCAGCCATTCTCCTGGAACTTTCTGAAGTTCTCTGCAGCGCTTTCATAAACGCGAGGATCGTACTCAGAAGTACCTGGTTCGAAATTGATTTCAGGTTTAATAATATGATAAAGGCTCTTCTCGTTATCGCCTGCCTCGGCACGTGCTTCCTCAGAATTGAGAACATCGTAAGGACGAGACTCAACTTGCTCAACGAGATTTTTAGGAGGTCTTACTCCCTTAAAAGGTTTTACTATTGCCATAATATTTCGTTTAAATTGACTAGTTTAATAAAAACATGAAAAGCCCATCAAGAGAGCTTCTGTGAAAAAGCACCCTTCATGAGCTATATGTATGGGGAGAATAATTACTTATTTACCTGGAATTTAGTGCATCCATCCTTAAAGAACGCATTAATCTGCTTAGCTGCAGCAATACCGGCATTGATATTTGCTTCAGCAGTCTGTGCACCCATCTTCTTAGGAGTTGAGAAGTAGCGACCCTCGAACTTGGCAAAGTCTGCATCAGCATCAGGCTTGATATCAGTGATGAACTTCAAGTCCTCTCGCTCAGCAAGAAGTTTCAGGAGCTCAGGCTCATTGATAACCTCCTTACGCGCTGTATTGATGAGGATGCCACCCTTAGGCAACTGGTTTACAGTCTTGTAGTCGATGCTCTTGATAGTCTCTGGAGTAGCAGGGATATGAAGAGAAACGATATCACAAGTCTGGAACAACTCATCCTGTGACTTTACAGCATGCACACCGGCAGCCTCGATAACATCAGCTGGGCAGAATGCATCGTAAGCAGCTACTTCCATGCCAAATCCCTTGGCGATGCGAGCCACATTTCGACCAACATTACCGAAAGCAAGAATACCCAGTTTCTTACCCTTCAACTCGCTGCCAGACTTGCCATTGTAGAAATTACGTACAGCAAAGACCAACAAGCCGAATACCAACTCAGCTACTGCGTTAGAGTTCTGACCAGGAGTATTCTCAGCCACTACATTATGAGCAGTAGCAGCAGCAAGGTCGATGTTATCATAACCTGCACCAGCACGAACGATAATCTTCAGGTTCTTTGCTGCATCAAGCACCTCGGCATCAGCCTTGTCAGAGCGGATAATCATCGCGTCCACATCCTTCACTGCATCGAGAAGCTGAGCCTTCTCTGTATATTTTTCGAGTAGCACCAATTCATTGCCTGCTCCCTCTATTTCTTTCTTAATGCCTTCCACAGCAGCCGCTGCGAATGGCTTTTCTGTTGCAACTAATACTTTCATATTTGAATCCTTTAAGAAACAATTATCGCCAAGGATAATTTTCAATTATTAATTATCAATTAGTACTTAGCTTCAAATTCCTGCATTGCCTTGACGAGTGCCTGAACACCCTCCCTAGTCATTGCATTGTAGCAACTGGCACGGAAACCACCAACAGAACGGTGACCCTTGATTCCAACCATACCACGCTCTGTTGCGAAGTCTAAGAATGGCTTTTCAAGTTCCTTGTATTCATCGTTCATTACGAAGCAGATGTTCATCAAAGAACGGGATGCTTCTTCAACAGTACCCTTGAAGAGTTTGTTGCGGTCGATTTCAGCATAAAGAACTTCTGCACGTTCGTGAGCACGCTTGTCAGCAGCCGCAACACCACCATTAGCCTTCAACCAGTGGAGATTCTCCATCAAGGTATAGATAGGAACAACAGGAGGAGTATTGAACATACTGCCCTTCTCTACGTGAGTACGATAATCGAGCATAGTAGGAAGCTCGCGAGGAGCCTTGCCGAGCATATCATCCTTTACGATGATAACAGTAACACCTGCCATAGAAAGATTCTTCTGAGCACCTGCATAGATGGCTGTATACTTAGAAACATCTACTGGACGGCTCATGATATCTGAAGACATATCAGAAATCAATGGTACGTTTACATCTGGATCAACACGGAGTTCAGTACCATATATAGTATTGTTGCTTGTTAAATGCAAGTAATCACAATCGGCTGGTACAGTGTTAGGAACCTGTGGATAGAAAGTAAAATTGGCTTCGGACGATGATGCGATCTCCACGACCTCACCAAAATGCTTTGCCTCTTTCATTGCCTTCTTAGCCCAAGTGCCAGAATTAATGTAGGCAGCCTTCTTGATGAGGAAGTTTGCTGGAATCTGCATAAACTGCAATGACGCACCACCACCAAGGAAGATTACGGAATAACCCTCAGGAATGTCAAGAAGCTCCTTGAATAAGGAGACTGCCTCATCAACTACTGGCTGGAAATCCTTAGCACGGTGGCTGATTTCCATCAATGAAAGGCCTGAACCATTAAAATCCAAAATCTGCTTTGCTGTGTTCTCAATCACTTCGCGTGGAAGCATTGATGGACCTGCGTTAAAATTGTACTTCTTCATCTTTGTATAATTATTTAAGTTTTATACGATATAATCCTGTTAGCAGGAAAAATTAGTGCACAATACACCCATATAGGATACATAGTAAACCTTTGGATTGTATTTACGACTGCGAAATTACACTTTTTATTTGAAACTACCAAATTTTTCTGCACATTTTTAGCGTTTTGCGCAGATTTCTTTCATTATGTTAGTCATTTTAGTATAATAACTGCATATTTATGTCTATTTTTACAATTATTATACATTAGCAAGCACAAAGAAAAGATAGCAGCAGTTTGTCAACTACCTTACCTCTTCCACTATCGTTTTGACACCTTTTATCTTTTCACCCTTAACATTATTCAGTAAGCTACGTAACTTCGTTCGGGAAATGGCAGCATAAGCATAACGGTCATTGACATCAATCTTGCCGATTTCCGTCGACTGCAGCCCACCCTTCTTGCAAAGGAAGCCTAAGATGTCACCCTTGCTAATCTTATCCTTCTTTCCTTTACCTATATATATAGTAACCATCTTAGGTTTAGCTGGCGCAGGAAGCTGATCAGCAACAGGCATCTCATAATTCTCAATCTCTGCATCCACATATTCCGGAATATGCTCTTCAGGACCTAACAGGAAGAAAGCCTTTCCCTGGGCTTCCCATCGTGCCGTACGTCCTACACGATGGATATAACCATCTTCGCTCTCCGGCATGTGATAATGGATAATATTATCTATATCAGGAATATCAAGTCCGCGTGAAGCCAGATCCGTACTCACCAGGATATTGGCACTACCGTTGCTGAAACGATAGAGAGAAGCCTCGCGTTCCTTCTGTTCCAATCCACCATGGAAGAAAGAGGTAGAAAATCCCTGCTCTACCAGATATTTGTTGGTACGCTCTACACTGTCGCGATAATTGAGGAATACAATGGTACTCTGATTGCCTAAACTGCGTAGCAAAAGTGACAGACTCTCCAGTTTATCCTTTACCGGACTATCCACCTTATATATATGTACACGGTCAGGAACCTGATCTTCATCCACACGGTAATCTATCTTTTCTACCCTACCCATGTGTACGAAATGAGGAATCTCCTCCGCCTCGGTAGCAGAAAGCAGGAAATGTCGACGCAAGCCAGGCAAAGACTTGATCAGTCGGCTCATTTCGTCCTGGAAGCCCATCTCCAGACACTTGTCAAACTCATCAATAATCAGGTATTTGATGTGATATGGAGAAAGATTTCCCTTATCCAGATGATCATTGAGACGACCTGGAGTTCCAAATACAATCTGAGGACGAACCTGTTTCATCACGCGATGCTCATCCATCGTAGCACGACCACCATAGCAAGCCATCGCACGCAAACCGCTGCCCATATTCTTCAATACGTTAGCCGACTGCAAAGCGAGTTCCCGACCAGGAGTTACCACCACCGCCTGTGCCTCGTCATCAGTAGCATCTATAAGTTGGGTAAGAGGCAAAAGATAAGCCAGTGTCTTGCCACTACCTGTTGGCGAAAGTATCACCACATCCTTGTTCCCGTGCAAGATTGCCTGCATGGAATCCTGCTGCATATCATTGAGCTCAATGCCCAGTTTATCTAAAATTCTGTCTATCATAAATTTCTAATAATCAATTTCTAAAGAGAAGTTTTCTTTTATTAAAGAGAAGTTTTCATAAATTCCTCATCATGAGGCATTATTTCTTTTTCTGATTGAGCAGTTTGTCTATCTCATCAAACTCCTTACCCATGTTCAGGTTCAGATAAATGGTATATAGCGGCAAAGCCCACTGGTCCTGCATATCAGGCGCCATCGTTCTGTACTTCTGCAGATAAGGCATCGCACTCTTGTAAAGTCCGTCTATCTCCTGATGAGTTTTGCGGGATTGCTGCGAATTCTTATCCATTTCAACCGCCTGATTAAAATAAGCCAAACCTATATTATAATAAGCACCAGCTAAAGAATCGTTCACAGCAAGTGCCTTTTTGCACACTTCGATACATTGCTTGAAATCACCCATATTCAAGAGAATGGTTCCCTTGGTAAAGAGATAGATATCATTGTCGGGAGCTATCGCCAGCGCCTTATCTGCTACGGCGAGTGCAGAATCGAGTTGGTTTTCCTGCGAATAATACTCTACCAGACGCGGGAAGAAGAACGGGAATTTCGGATCCCGCTCAAAACCTTCCTTCAAGGTCGAGAGATAGCGCGCAGTATCCTTCTCCAGTTTGTAAGTCTCTGCCAGATACTGTAACATATAGTTATAATGAGCCGTATCTTTCAGCGCCTCATAAGAATGATGAAGCGTAGCTTTGGTATCTTTCATCTTATATCCGGCATATACAGCCCAATAAGCTGCCGAAGAAAGATATTTGTCTTTCTGGGCATGCTTATAAGATTGGAACATCGGGGCTGTACTGCACTCTATGTACTGGTCAAAGAACTGATAAGCCTCCTTGTATTTCTGCTTCCTGATAAACCAGGTTCCTCCGTTATAGAGGTTCGGACGTATCCTGTTCAAATATTCAGAATGAGACTTGCGGAAATCAAACTCACATTTTCCTTTCTTGTTAGGAATCATCTCAACGGAATCAAGTCCTTGGGCTATAACGAAGAGCTGTCGGGTTGCATTGAAGAGTTGGGCTGTATCATACGCCTGTTTGAGGTAGAGTTTCTCATTACCCTGTTCATACTGCTTCTTCACAGCATCGAAGAGAATATTCCAAATTTTCTTGTTATTCCGGTTGGCAGAATCCGTCAGGAGTTTGCGCATACTGGATTCGGCCTTCGCCAAATCCTTGCCAGCCTTTACCAGATCTTTGGCTGCAGAAATCTCCTTCTTCTGTGCCTGCAACCCTAATGGCGCCAACAGAAGAAAAGCTATCTGTAAAACCCATAAGTTTCTGAATATCTGTATTTTCATATTAATCTCCTGAATTAAAACTTTTATTTGTTTCCATATTCATAATAATACCAGTAGGTATTTCCATAAGTATCCCGAAGAGCATTCTGCTTTTCTGTCTCATTAGCATATTTGTGATCCATCTGCTGGAAATCCTCAAAGTCTGTATCCATCACATTATCGTGATAAACGATACTTGGATTACTGCGGCGATGCGTATAAAGAACCAACGCTTCCTTATAATGAACAGGCAGTTTGCCCGAAGTTACTTTGTAATGTTTCTGCACCTCTGCTACGAACTTGTCTAGTTGCTTGTCTAGCAAGAGTGCACAAAGCTGATAGTCAACAGGCAGACGATACTTGAGATGATGTTTAACCATCCATGCCGAAGGTTTCTGCATCCATTTTGGCGCCTTCCACATCATAGCCTTCACGGTTACGCTATCCGGCATCATCGCCTTACTTCCACCTACCAGCGGATAAGTAAAGAGACGGCTGCCCAGCTCGCCTGTTTCGTTGAGACAGGCTATACGGAGCATCGTCAGCGAAGAATCTGTTTTCAGAGATTTTTCACCTACTTCCAAAGCTTTTTCATACTGTTTTTCTTTCATCAGATGTTCCATGCGCATACGTTCATGAAACAGCCGATCATTGCTAGCAACAAAGTTGACAAGCAATATCATCACCAGCATCTGGAGCAGATTCACCCACATATAGCGGGAGAACCAGCCGTTGCTGTGAGGATCTGTTTCTATCGGCTCCAATTGGCGGGCTATCCATATCAATCCACCCCAGAGAATCAGGCAGAGTGGCAGGATAATCCACCACGCCCCCAATGAATGATGAAGGTCGATATCAACGGGAATATCGGTAATCATCGTCAGGACGAGGAACGAAGGGAAATAAGTAAGCCCGTGGAAACGGCGTTTCACACGGGTTACCGCGTACACTCCCACTTGCAGCAGATAGAGTACGAGTGTAATAAGCAGTGGAGCTAGCGTGTAACTATAGTTGGTCAAACCGCCTGAGAAAACATGCTGAGCCACAGCCAATACGTCTGCCTGGTAAAATGCCAGGTAGACGTAGGTAAATGTGATAAAGATGATAGCACAGGCGATTTGCATCTTCGCCGTACTACTCCTTTTATTTTTCATAAATCAATCTGTTAATTTTTCTTCAGCGCCAAAGCTGTACGAGCTGGCAGATAAAGCTTCAGCCACTCCTTACGGTCTTTCACATAAAGTGGATCGTAGCTGGTCAAATGAGTCATCGTGTCATCATTCAAGCCATTGCCGCCGAAATCCTTGCAGTCTGAATCAAGCACTACGCTGTAGGAACCGGTTGGAACCAGGAAGCCATAGTCGGTGAAAGAGCGGGTTGGCGAGAAGTTAAACACGAAGAGCAGATCGCCACGCATAAAGGCGAGAACCTGATCGCCATCATTATGCCAGATTTCTACAACTGGTGTCTTGTTAAAATTCTTTTCGCTTGTAATCGTCTTGAGCATTTCTCGGTCGAAATCTCCAAGATAGTGGTAGCAGAGTTCATGATTATCTACCAGATTCCACTGTCTGCGGGCGTATTTATGGCTCCAGCCATTACCCTCGCGAGGGAAATCAATCCACTCTGGGTGACCGAACTCATTACCCATGAAGTTGAGATAACCGCCATTGATTGTAGAGGCGGTAACCAGACGGATCATCTTATGCAGAGCAATACCACGATGAGCCATTTCGTTTTCATCACCCTTCTTGAAATGCCAGTACATATCTGCATCAATCAGACGGAAGATGATAGTTTTATCGCCCACCAATGCCTGGTCATGACTCTCACAGTAAGAGATGGTCTTCTCATCCGAACGGCGGTTCTTTACCTCCCAGAAGATGCTGGATGGTTTCCAGTCCTCATCCTTCAGTTCCTTGATGGTCTTAATCCAATAATCTGGAATATTCATCGCCATGCGATAGTCAAAACCATAACCGCCATCCTCAAACTTGGCTGCCAGTCCCGGCATTCCGCTCACCTCTTCGGCAATAGTAATGGCATGCTTGTTAACCTCATGAATCAGACAGTTGGCAAGGGTAAGATAGCAGATGGCATTGTCGTCCTCGTGACCATTGAAATAATCTCCGTAGTTGCAGAATGCCTCACCCAGACCATGACTGTAATAGAGCATGGATGTTACACCATCAAAACGGAATCCGTCGAAATGGAACTCATTGAGCCAATACTTGCAGTTGCTCAAAAGGAAGTGGATGACTTCATCCTTTCCATAGTCGAAGCAGAGGCTGTCCCAAGCCGGATGCTCATGACGATCGCCAGGATAGAAATACTGGTTAGGATCGCCAGCGAGATTACCCAGTCCTTCCACCTCATTCTTTACGGCATGAGAGTGAACGATGTCCATGATGACGGCAATACCATTCTGGTGAGCTGTATCAATGAGATTCTTCAACTCTTCAGGAGTTCCGAAGCGGCTACTTGCAGCAAAGAAACTGCTTACATGATAGCCGAAGGAGCCATAATACGGATGCTCCTGGATAGCCATAATCTGAATGCAGTTGTAACCATCCTTGATGATACGTGGCAACACATTCTCCTTAAATTCTGTGTAAGTGCCAACCTTCTCAGCATCCTGTGCCATACCGATATGGCATTCATAGATGAGCAGAGGTGCCACATTTGGTCTGAAGGTTTTCTTCTTCCATTTATATGGTTCCGGATTCCAAACCTGAGCAGAGAAAATCTTGGTCTGGTCGTCCTGTACTACGCGCTGTGCCCATGCAGGAATACGCTCGCCTTCACCACCTTCCCAATGAACTTTCATCTTGAAGAGATCGCCATGTTTCATCGCTTTCTCCGGAAGTTTGAGTTCCCAGTTGCCGGTATTCTTTACTCTTTTAACACGATACTTTTCGGTTTCCTGCCAGTTGTTGAAGTCACCTATCAGATAGATGTCTGTAGCATTAGGTGCCCACTCACGGAACACCCATCCACGGGCAGTCTTATGCAGTCCGAAATACTCGTATCCATTGGCAAAATCGCTCAATGTCTGTTTGCCGTTATTAGTCAGCTGACCGAGTTTCCAGAGTGCATGGTCGTGTCGGCCCTTGATGGCATCCTCATAGTCTGCCAGATATGGGTCGTTCTTCACGAGTCCGATATGCTTTACCACAGCCTTCGCTGCCTTTTTTGCAACTGGTTTCTTTGCAGTTGCCTTTTTAGTTGCAGCCTTCTGGGCTGTAGTTTTCTTTTCTGTTGCCATATATCATGATTTTAGATGGTTACTCTATATTATTCTTTTTTAATTTTATCTTGAAGATTTCTTCTTTAATTCTTAATCTTGAAGATAGCCTTGCGGATATCACCACTACCGATGCATGGCTGATGACCATCTTGTGGCCAGAAGATAGCAAACTGACCTGGCTTGCAGGTTACGAGCGTCTGCGCTTTCACACCAGGATACTTGGTTACATCCTTAGCCTCGTTATATTCCACTTCAGGAAGATCAGCAAGAGGAGTATAGCCATAAGTCTCCTCGTTGTCAAGAGGAATCTGAATATCAATCATCTTGCGATGTGTTTCAAAAACAGCATCTTCCTCGCTTTTTCCGTGAGCTGTCGTTATGTTAACAAAGAGGTTACCCTCCTTGATAAAATGCTTACCGTCCTCCAATTTAGAGAGGTCATTATCTTTGATAAACTTCACTACATCAGCGAAGAGCGGATTGAGAGAAACATATTTCTCCAGATTGTCTAAAGTATCTACTACCATAATTATAGTTAAGCTTTGAGATTTGAACATTTACTTTTAACTTTGAGACTTGAAAACAGAACATTGAACATTCAATATTCAACATTATAATATGTTCTTTTTCTCATTATTTAAAATATAAAGGTTCTCTATCTCGTTATTTATAATTTCTTTGTATTTTTCTAATTTTCTGAAGAGATTAGTCTTCAAATCGTTTGCCGTTTTCGTAGGCTCCCTTGGCTGTAACCTGTCCGTTGCGGTCTTTTTCTACAAATCTTCCGTCACGCACATCATTACGGTAGGTTCCTTCGAAACGCTTACCGTTTTTATCTTCTTCTATGCAAGGTCCCTGGCGCTTACCTTTGTTATAGGCACCCTTGAATCTTCTGCCATCAGCATAATGAATCACGACATTACCATCTACCAGACCGTTTTTGAACTCACCTTCAAACACGTCACCGTTCTTCTTGGTCAGTTTGCCCCTGCCGTTCTGCAGATCATCCATCCAGTCGCCTACATAGATATCGCCATTCTTCCAGATGAAGGTACCCTGACCGGTACGCAGGCCATCCTTAAACTGTCCGTTATACTTGTCGCCCTTTGCAGAGCGGAAGATGCCTATACCCGTGCGTTCTCCCTGCACATAATCGCCTTCATAAATGTCGCCATTATGAAATTTATAGATACCCTTTCCGTCCTGGATATCATCCTTCCAGTCGCCGATATACACATCGCCATCAGCATATTTGAAAGTACCTTTTCCTGAGCGCTGGTTGTCTAGCCACTGACCGTCATAAGTAGTTCCGTCTCCCCAGTTGAAGAAGCCGTTTCCATTCTTCATATCGTTCATCCACTGGCCTTTATACTGTGCGCCATTGGCATAAGTATAAACGCCGCGTCCCTGACGCTTGTCCTTATACCAGTCGCCGTCATATTTATCACCATTATAATAGAACATGACGCCATGACCATGCTGGTAATCGCGGAACCAGAGGCCTACATATTTGTTGTTGTTCTGGAAATAGTAGGTGCCTTTACCATGCTGCTGGTCCTGCATCCACTGTCCCTCATACTTTTCGCCATCACTGAAGGTATAAACGCCATAACCTTCGCGCTTACCTTTCATATAAGAGCCTTCGTAGGTATCCCCATTCTTATAGATGGTAGTACCTTTTCCCTGCGGCTTTCCGCTCACCATTTCGCCTTTAAACTGACCTCCGTCACGGGTGATGCAAGAGCCTAGCGAAATCTTCTGGGCTGAGGCATCAACCGATGCCATAGCCAAAGTCAAGGCAAGGAAAAAGCACTTGCTCCGACAGTACAATTTGGTATGTTGTTTCTTATTGTATTTCATATTCTACAGTTATAGTCTGACTTATCAATCTCCAAAATTACAGTTTTTTCCTCAAATAGCCAAATAGATTAAACAAATTTAAGGTAAAATCATGAAAATAGATTTTTATTTGAAAAAATCTGCAGCTTGAAACAATAAACAAACACATTTTTCGTTTTTACGAAAATCAAGAATAAAATCACTAAAACAGTAAAATTATGATTTTAAATTGCGCCATCATAGATGAAGATCCGGAAGCTTTGCAACTCCTGGAACAGTATATAGAAAAAACTCCGACCCTGCATTTGATCGGAGCCTACAAAAGTGCGATAGATGCTGTAGACGGCATCCATCACAACCATCTCGACATACTTTTTCTCGCCATCCACATGCAGCAGATCAGCGGTTTGGAATTTGCAAAGGTTGTACCCAAGAACGTGAAGATTGTCTTCACCACCGCATTCAAGGAGTATGCCATCGAAGCCTACAAAGTGAATGCATTCGACTATCTGCTCAAGCCCATCACCTACGATGACTTTATGGGATCATGCCAGAAAGTCTTCGAACGCTACATGCAGGACGATAATTACAACCCTATCAAGCGCGACGGTTTTCTGGTGGTAAAACGAGATTACAAATGCGTAAGAATCCCGATAGATGATATTCTGTTTGTTGACTGCGACAAAGACTACATCCGTTTCCATCTTGAGGGCAGGCCTAACATCAGAACCCTGGGCAACCTCAAACAGTTGGAAGAAAGGCTGCCAAGAGAAAAATTCAAGCGTGTACACCGTTCGTTCCTTGCCAACATGACAAAGTTTGATACGGTAGACCAGCAGCACATCACCTATGGCGACCGGAGCATTCCTATCTCAGAAACCTATTTTGAGTTTATCAAGAAATACCTGGAAGACCATTCTCTATGATGGTCTTCCAGATAGTTTTATCCTACCTTAACCTTATAATATCTGCAAGGGTGATGATACCAGGATAGAAGCTCCATGTGCCAACAGGAAATCGTGATCTCTGAATCCCCAAAGAACAGAGATACAAGGCATTCCGCTGTTCTTTGCCGTCATCACATCCACGTCGCTGTCGCCGATATATACCGCCCTTTCTCTATCCGCATGCAGCTGTCGCAAGGCTTCGTTTACGGTATCTGGAGCCGGTTTTTTCTTGATATTTTCCCGTTCTCCTATCGCTACATCGACCAGGTCGCCGAAGAAATGGCGGCAGATTTCCTGTGTAGCAGCATAAAACTTATTGCTTACCACCGCAATGTTCTTTCCCCTGTTTTTCAGTTCCTCCAGCATCTCCATTACGTCAGGATAAGGCTTCGTGTTATCCATATTGTGTACCATATAATGCTTGCGGAAATCCTGCAGGGTTTTCTCAAACTTCTCGTTCTCCAATCCTCCCGGCACGGCACGTTCCATCAGTTTCTTCACCCCGCTTCCTACAAACATGCGTACCTCCTCCAGCGTACGTTCAGGCATCCCGTTCAGTTTCAGCGCATAATTGCAGCTTGCAGCCAGGTCATGGAGAGAAGAAATCAGGGTGCCGTCAAGATCAAAGATATAGGTATCGAAATTGAACTGGGCATGAGGCGGAACCCTCTTGATACGGAAGTCGCCGCCATGGAGCACATAAACATCCTGATGATATACGCGGAGTTCACCTTGAGGAACTCCCAGTCCACCAGCCTGTTCATCACCCGAAACACCAAAGGTTCTGTTATCTCCGAATTCCCATCTCTTCAGTTTCTGGGTCTGTGCATCAATCACCACATATTTATATTCTATCGGCGCATCGATCGCCTGCACATTGACAGAGATTTCCCAGTCCTTTTCATGATTGTTCTGCATCTGCAGGAAGTGGGCAGGATTCCATTTGCCCAGCGTAGGATGATTACCCAACAGAGCCACAGCCTCACCCTCATAGAGTTTCGGGGCATGAATTTTGAAGATGATGGTACGGTCGAAAAGAGGCAGACGGGTCGGATTGACATCAGTAAACTTTACCTGCTGCTGCAATACGAAGGCATCTTTTTCCACATAAGGGTTATCCTCCTCCAGCCAATAGTCCTGGAAATAGAAATTCTTGCTCTCATCAAAAACATATTGGCGGGCAGAAGCGAACGATTCTCTGCGCAGCACCTTTCCCTCAGCATCTTTCACGCAGTAGCAGTAAGCCACAGCCACGAAAGGATGATGGCGGTTCTGCCTTGACGCCATTTCCACCTCCCAGCGATAACCGTCCCGGGTGGTCATCGGCAAGTCCATCGTATCTTGATAGCCGTCAGCGGCGGCAAAAGTTAATTCTACATGCAGGGCATGGCCCCACTTGGCAGCATACGCTATCGAAAACTTCATTTTCATAATCCTTTTATAATAATGTGCCCGAAAGCACCCATACACATGTTGATTCTTAAAGTCAAGTGCAAAGGTAACAAAAAAGCAGACACAACGGATAAAGAAAGATGACAATTAACCTATTTTAAATTCCTATACTTTGCTATTTCCCATTTTTACTGTACTTTTGCACCCGAAAAATAACAAACAAGAAGAATATGAAAAAGAAAAAATCATTTTCTAAGCTCTATCTGTATGGTGCTATAGGCTGCATCGCAGTCATCGCCATCGTGGGTTACATCTATTGTTTCTCTTCCTTCTCGAAGAGCAGCAACACCGAGTATGTTTACATCGACAGCGATGATAACATCGACTCTGTATACAACAAGCTCCGCCCATTTGCCAAGAGCATTCCGTTCCAGGCATTCAAGACCCTGACCCTCCATTCCGGCTATGCCGATCATATCCGCACAGGTAGATACGCCATTGCTCCAGGCGACGGTGCCCTCAAGACATGGCGCCACATGAAGAACGGTTTGCAGGAACCGGTTAGCCTTACCATCCCTTCGGTACGCACGCTCGACAAACTCTCTGATGAGATTGGCAAGAAGATGATGTTTGGCAGCAACGACCTCTACCATGCCCTGCGCGACGAGAGCGTCTGTCAGAAATACGGTTACGATACTGCCACCATCGCCTGCATGTTCGTACCTAACACCTACGATCTCTACTGGAACATCTCGGTAGATAAATTTCTGGAGCGCATGAAGAAAGAAAGCGACAAGTTCTGGAACTTTGAGCGTACCGAAAAGGCAAAGGCTATGAAGCTGACACCGGTTGAAATCATCACCCTTGCCAGCATCGTGGACGAAGAAACAGCCAACAACGGCGAGAAACCGATGATAGCCGGCATGTATTATAACCGTCTGATGCTTCGCAATGCCGAATATCCAGAGGGAATGCCATTGCAGGCCGATCCTACCATTAAATATGCGTGGCAGCGATTCGACCTCAAGCGCATCTACAACAACCTCCTGTCTATCAAGAGTCCGTATAATACCTACAAGAACCCAGGTTTGCCACCGGGTCCCATCCGTATTCCGAGCGTAGCAGGTATCGATGCCGTCCTCAACCATGTGCATCACGATTACCTCTACATGTGTGCCAAAGAGGATTTCAGCGGCACTCATAATTTTGCCCGCACTTACGATGAGCACCTGCAGAATGCAGCCAAATATTCTAAGGCACTCAACGAAAGAGGTATCAAGTAAGATAAGGAAACAAGAAAGGTAAAAATGAGTCAGAAAACTTGCAAAGCGTTAGTGATTTTACAAGTTTTCTGACTTTTTATTTGGTAGTCTAACAAAATAGTTGTAAATTTGCAGCCGAAAACTTACCAATTTAAAATAAGGAATAAATACATGAACAGAACGATTATTACAGTAGTGGGCAAGGATACCGTTGGTATCATCGCCAAGGTATGTACCTATTTGGCAGAGAACAGTATCAACATCTTGGATATCTCTCAGACCATCGTACAGGAGTATTTCAACATGATGATGATCGTAGACATGGGCAAGATGCAGAAAACTTTCGAGGAAGTAGCCGATGAACTCACCAATGTTGGTAAGGCTATGGGCGTGCAGATCAAATGCCAGCGCGAGGAAATTTTCAATATGATGCACAGAATTTAAAAAGCAAACAATATGATCAATATATCTGAGGTTATCGAAACCAATAAGATGATAGAGCAGGAGAATTTCGATGTGCGTACCATCACCATGGGTATCAACCTGTTGGATTGCGCATCTACCAATCTCGATGAGCTCTGTCAGAACATCCATAATAAGATTACACGTCTAGCAAAGAACCTGGTGAAGACCGGCGAAGAAATCTCCAAGGAGTTTGGTGTGCCTATAGTCAACAAGCGTATCTCCATCACTCCTATCTCGCTGGTAGGCGGTTCTGCCTGCAAGACTACCGACGATTATGTAAAGATTGCCAAGACCCTCGAACAGTGTGCCAAGGAGCTTGGTGTCAACTTCCTGGGCGGCTATTCTGCCATCGTAAGCAAGGGTATGAGCAAGAGCGATGAGCTCCTTATCCGTTCTATCCCTCAGGCGATGGCACAGACCGATTTTGTCTGCAGTTCTGTCAATGTGGGTTCTACCAAGACCGGTATCAACATGGATGCCGTTCGACTGATGGGCGAAATCGTAAAGGATACAGCCGAGGCAACCAAGGACAGAGGTTCTCTGGGTTGCGCCAAGCTCGTTGTTCTCTGCAATGCGCCAGACGACAATCCGTTCATGGCTGGTGCCTTCCACGGTGTTTCTGAGGCCGATGCGGTAGTGAGCGTTGGTGTCAGCGGTCCGGGCGTTGTAAAATATGCATTGGAGAAGGTGAAGGGCGAAAGCTTCGAGGTTCTTTGCGAAACCATCAAGCGCACAGCCTTCAAGATTACCCGTGTAGGTCAGTTGGTAGCTAAGGAGGCTTCACGCCGTCTGAACGTTCCTTTTGGCATCATCGACCTTTCATTGGCTCCTACCCCAGCTATCGGTGATAGTGTAGCCGATATTCTCGAGCTCATCGGTCTTGAGCATGCCGGTGCTCCTGGTACCACAGCAGCTCTTGCGCTCCTGAACGATCAGGTTAAGAAGGGCGGTATCATGGCTTCTTCTTATGTAGGTGGTTTGAGCGGTGCCTTCATCCCTGTCAGCGAAGACCAGGGCATGATTAACGCTGTAGAAGCAGGTGCGCTGACCATTGAGAAACTGGAAGCGATGACCTGTGTCTGCTCAGTAGGTTTGGATATGATTGCCATCCCTGGCGATACTCCAGCCACCACCATTTCTGGTGTCATTGCCGACGAGGCTGCCATCGGTATGGTTAACCAGAAGACTACCGCCGTACGTATTATCCCTGTTGTGGGCATGAAGGTAGGCGACAATGTAGATTTCGGCGGCTTGCTCGGTCATGCTCCAATCATGCCTATAAACCCATTCAGTTGCGAGGCATTCGTGAACCGTGCCGGTCGTATTCCGGCTCCAATCCACAGCTTCAAGAATTAAACTGTTTTGATTCAAAAATCGAGTAGGAGGAAAACGAAATAGTTTTTCTCCTACTTTCGTTTTCCGTCCTCTCACACCACCGTACATGCGGTTCCGCATACGGCGGTTTCTATTTTGGGTAACATTCGAGGTATGAACCCGTCAATGTAACATAGCTTGCCATGCTCAACTTTTCACTAGTTATCGCACGACATAGTATGTAACTACCAGCTATGCGCCAATAACCCAAACGACTATTGCCCCACATGTAAGCTTGGTATTTATCTATACCACACTTTATCAAGTTGGCAATTCTCGTTTTCACCCTCTTCCACGACTTCCATATACACATACGTAGCCGTCGCCTTAGCCACTCGTCAGTTTCCATGAGGAAACGTTTCATGTTGGCAAGGTGACAGTAACCTACCCCCCTTATGTACTCTTCAAGTTTTTGCTTTCTCTTGGCATATCCCCAACCATTGCTTCGGGAAGTCAACTCCTTGAGTTTGGCTTTCATCTTGGATTTGGCTTTTGGGTGTACCGTGAGTTGGCATTTGCCTTTCATTACATAAAAGGAGTAACCAAGGTATTTCACACCTTGCACATAGGAAACAACAGTCTTGTCCCTGTTCACCTTCAGATGAAGTTTTCATTAGTTTTAGAATTCAAAAACAATAGTATCCAGGATATAAAGATTCTCAGAAACATCAACTACAGATATTTAAATCCAATCTTTAAATAAGACGGAAGCTCCCCCAACAGTCAAAAGAATCGGGGGAAAAATAAAGGGTGAGACTTCTCCCACCCTTTATCTGATATTATAAAAAAAAGTTTGTCTAAAGTAAATTACAAACGTTTAAAGTTTTTTCACCTCTTCTTTCCATGCAGAATAAGCCTCGAGATAAGCAGAACGGTTAGCCTCATCAGGATCTATGACTGCAAGTTTCTTCAATGAAGCAAAAGCCTCATTATGATCCTTATAGATACCGGCACCAATACCAGCACCCTTAGCAGCACCTGCACTACCATCTGTCTCATAAAGTTCGATAGTAGCACCACTCACACCCGCCAACGTATCACGGAACAACGGACTGAGGAACATATTAGCCTTACCTGCATGAATATTCTTGATATCCATACCCATCTGCTGCATGATTTCCATTCCATAGCAGAAACTGAAGACGATACCCTCTTGTGCTGCACGAACAATATGAGCACGATTATGCTTATTAAAGCTGATGCCACGAATAGAACAACCAACTTCCTTATTCTCTAATACACGCTCAGCTCCATTACCAAATGGGATAATCTTAACACCATCACTACCTATTGGCACAGAAGCTGCAAGATCATTCATATCCGCATAGCTTACATTTGGAGTGATATTTCGATGAACCCACGCATTCAAGATACCAGTTCCATTGATACACAACAATACACCAAGACGGTCAAGGTCTGTAGTATAATTAGCATGAGCAAAAGTATTGACACGGCTCTTTGGATCATAGTTAACATCACCCAATACACCATATACAACTCCTGATGTACCTGCAGTACTTGCAATTTCACCCGGATTGAACACATTCAGACTCACAGCATTATTTGGCTGGTCACCCGCACGATAAGATATTGGTGTACCTTCTTTCAGACCAAGTTCTTCAGCTGCCGCTTTACTTACTACACTCTGTACAGAGAATGTAGGAACAATATCAGCCAGAATGCTTTCATCGAAGCCAAAGTAATCAAGCAGGAATTTAGCAGGCTTTTTCTGGTTGAAGTCCCACATCATACCTTCAGAAAGACCACTGATAGTAGTCTTAACTTCACCTGAAAGTTTCATTGCCAGATAATCACCAGGAAGCATAATCTTATCTATCTTATCAAACAGTTCCGGTTCATTATCCTTTACCCAAGCAAGTTTAGATGCAGTAAAGTTTCCAGGAGAATTGAGCAGATTACGCAAGCAGAAGTCCTCACCTAAATCATGAAAAGCCTTCTCGCCATAAGGTACGGCACGAGAGTCGCACCAAATGATACTAGGACGCAAAACTTGCTGATTCTTATCAACACAAACCAAGCCATGCATCTGGTACGAGATACCAATAGCAAGGATATCTTCACCCTTGGCACCAGATTCTGCCATGATTTTCCTGAGCGCCAGCTTAGCATTATCCCACCACATCTGAGGATCCTGCTCTGCCCAACCGGTCTTTACAGCCATAATGGGTGCTTCATGATCCGGATAGAATGCAGAAGCTACGATTTCTCCATTGTCAACATCAGTAAGCGAAGCCTTTACAGAACTTGAGCCTACGTCAAAACCTAATAAATATCTACTAGCCATAGTTTATTCGTTTATATGTTTATTGTTTAACTTTTATCAGTTTTTATAAAGTCTACATATATTATACGAACATACTACAACATTCCCCTCATAAAAAAAATAATTTAGAACATATTCTCATCAAAAAGACTTTGAGGAGCACTATCATCAGCCTTACTCTCTTCTTCATTACTATTTTCTAATACAGAAGAAGAAAAATTGAGCATCAGTTGCTGTACTGCCTTTGAATCAAAATTAACATGATATACACCATACCCCTTACCTTTTTCTATAAGCGATTGTGGGTCTTTAGCGCATCTGGTGAGATATTGCGTAACATAGCTATGAACATCCTTGTAATTCAGAGGTGTAAAAATCGAATTACAGGAATTATATACATGACGAGCTATTTTTTCTACTTTCAACCCTTTTGCACCCGCAGCCAAAAGAACATTGAATATCTCCTGATCAAGTTTCATATAATAATCATAACATTCGTCCTCTTTCAAGAGAGAAGACACAAAAAGAAAAAACCGCGGTTACTCACTTACAAGCAACCGCGGCTCTTTGAAAAATAAACCTTATTTAAGCGAGAGCAACCTTGTTGTCCTCATCTTTAATCTTACCCTCTTTGAAGAGCCAACCGATACCAAGGATTACATCCTCTGTACTGATCTTAGCAGCCTTAGCAATTTCTGCTACTGTGAGAGCCTTTTCTGAAGCTGCCAATGCCTGATATACATCACCAGCTCTAAAACCTGCGTTCTCTGCGTTCAAGTAAAGAACGTCCTTCTTTGCTGCAGGAGCCTTCTTTGCTACTGGAGCCTTCTTTGCTGCTGGCTTCTTTGCAGCAGTCTTAGTTGTCGCTTTCTTTTCTACCATGTTTTAAGAATTTTATGATTCTATTGAGCCTCATTTCGTCAGCTCAACCTTAATATCTGCTGCAAATTTATAACTTTTATTTCGAAATAGTGTTAGAAAAATAGAAAAAACTACTACTTATAAACAAAAGTGCTGCATTTCTTGATTTACGTCAAGAAGCGCAGCACTTTATTTACTAAAAATCAATTACTTATTATAAATCATTGAATTTTTCTCAAGGCATTTTACGCATACTCTTTTATGGAGTGAATACCTTCGTTTCTCTATTTTTATTCAGCCTTCAAATCAAGTTTGATCTCCAATTCATCCAACTGCTTAGGGTCAAGTTCAGAAGGAGCATCGAGCATAACATCTCGACCAGAGTTGTTCTTTGGGAAGGCAATACAATCGCGAATACTGTCGAGACCAGCCATAATGCTGACGAAACGGTCCAAACCGAAAGCAAGACCTGCGTGAGGTGGTGCACCATACTTGAAAGCATTCATCAAGAAACCGAACTGGGCCTCAGCACGCTCTGGAGTAAAGCCGAGAACCTCGAACATCTTCTCCTGCAACTGAGTATCATGGATACGGAGAGAACCTCCACCTACTTCGATACCATTGCAAACAAAGTCGTATGCCTTGGCACGAACCAGCTCAGGATGCTCATCGAGCAATGGGATATCATCAGGATTTGGCATAGTGAATGGATGGTGCGTAGCCATCAGGCGCTGCTCCTCATCGCTCCACTCAAAGAGAGGGAAGTCGATAATCCAAAGACACTTGAATACATTCTTATCACGAAGCCCCAAACGGTCACCCATTTCCAAACGCAAAGAGCAAAGCTGAATGCGTGTCTTGTTAGCATTATCACCGCTCAAAATCAAAACGAGGTCACCATCCTTGGCTCCCATTACGGTCTTGATTTCAGCAAGTTCCTCTGGAGAATAGAACTTATCTATGCTACTCTTTACGGTACCATCAGCATTATACTTGATATATACCAATCCTTTGGCACCAACCTGAGGACGCTTAACAAAATCGGTCAATTCGTTCAACTGCTTACGGCTATAATCAGCACAGCCTGGAACACAGATACCGCCAATATACTTAGCCTCATCGAATACAGAGAAATTACCCTTACCTGTGAAAGCATCTTTCAACTCAACAAATTCCATACCGAAGCGCAAGTCTGGCTTATCGCTACCGAAACGGCGCATAGCATCGTGCCAGGTCATCTGCTCCAACTTAGGAAGTTCTACACCACGAATCTCCTTAAACAAATGGCGAGCCATTTCCTCGAAAAGGTTAATGACATCATCCTGATCAACAAAACTCATTTCACAGTCAATCTGTGTAAACTCTGGCTGACGGTCAGCACGAAGATCCTCATCACGGAAGCACTTGGCAATCTGGAAATAGCGGTCGAAGCCAGCAACCATCAAGAGCTGCTTTAAAGTCTGAGGACTCTGTGGAAGAGCGTAGAACTGACCTGGATTCATACGGGAAGGAACAACAAAGTCGCGGGCTCCCTCTGGGGTACTACCAATAAGAATAGGAGTTTCAACCTCCATGAAGTTCTGTGCATCTAGGAAGTTACGAATCAAGATGCACATACGATGACGCAACTCCATATTTTTGCGCACTGCAGGACGACGCAAATCAAGATAACGATACTTCATACGGATATCATCACCACCATCAGTATTATCTTCGATAGTGAAAGGAGGGGTCTGACTCTGAGAGAGGACATTGAGTTCCTTCACCAGGATTTCGATGTCACCAGTATCCATTTTAGGATTCTTGCTCTGTCGTTCACTTACTACACCCTTTATTTGAATGCAGAATTCACGACCTAGCTTGTTAGCTGCATCACACAAGTCTTTGTTATCAGCCTCATTGAAAACCAACTGTGTGATACCATAACGGTCGCGCAGATCGACGAATGTCATACCACCCATCTTTCTTGAGCGCTGTACCCAACCGGCAAGTGTCACTTTCTTGCCGGCATCAGAGAGACGTAACTCTCCACACGTATTACTTCTGTACATACCTTATTATATTATATTATTATTTTCCAAAGTGCAAAAGTACAACAAATAAAGGAAAGGACAAAATAAAATCGCGAAAATATTATTAAAAATATCTTCGCGACCCTATTAATGTGACTAAAAGTCACATAAATACATATTAAATAGTTTTATCTCTACTTTTTTAGAGATTTATTTCTTCATCCGTCTGAATGCCTGCCGATGGAACCGTTCCTCTGCCTTGATGACACTGAACACCTTATTAGGTGGCAAGATGGTCATAAATCTAGAATGATACTCTTGCTGCAACTGTTTCAGCTGAATATCCAACTCATCCTGTCTTCTGATAGCATCGGCACATGCCTCATTATCATTCGGATTCACATGACGGAATCGGCGCATTTCATCGAATATCATACGCATTTTCTTACCCATCTGTCTATATACCGGGAAGAATTTAGCAGCTTCTCTCGGCGTAAGACAGGCATTAGTCGTAATAAACTGTTCTAGTTCTGCCTGAAACCTTTTAGGATTAAATCCATCATGATGTTTTCTACCCTGAGGCTGTGAAGCAAGTGAAACCAGGCTAATCATCAGCATAGCTAAAAGCGCAAGAAACCTATGTTGCATTATCTTTCTCATACCTTATCGTTTTTAAAAATCTTTATCTGTAGACAAAAAGAAATACCAACCATTAATTTTCTGCAATCAGCGATGCATAGATAGTTTCATTATCCATCATCGTATAATCGGCCATCTCATTAAAAGTAGCATCTTCATTATTATTCACAGCAGCTTTCTGAACCATATGGTCCACATGTGCCATAGCAGGCTTACTGCTTCCCGTATATTTCAGCGCCAGTACCGAGCCACCTCCCATCACAGCCAAAACAGCAACAGCCGCCGCAATCTTTCGAATCGGCATACGCTGCCATAAGCTAGGCTGCATGTGAATGATGCGGGGTTCCTGCTCCGGCAAATTTGCCATCACCCTATCAGTAAGCTGGTCGAAATAACCAGCCGGCACCTGGAAATGGTTTTTCTTACCAAAACGGCTATTCAATATATTGTCTTCTTTTAACATATTCCTCATACCTTTCTTTTATACTTTATTAAATAGACGAAAACTAACCGAAAAGGTTTAATCCTTACGATTGAAAAAATCGGTTATTTTTTTCACTGCAAGATGATAGGAAGCTTTCAGAGCGCCTTCGCTTGTTGACAAAACCTTGCTCATCTCTGAATATTTCATATTATCATAATATTTTAGAGTGAAAACTGTGCGCTGTACATCGGGCAGTTGGGCTACAGCCTCTTGCAATTCTGCCTGAATCTGGTCTCCGTCAAAATAATCGTCTGCCAGAAGACGTGAAGCCAAACCCGGCTCGTCTTCGGTACTGACATTTACCATCTGCTTCTTGCGTCTCAAGAAATCAAGCGCTTCGTTAATTGCTATACGGTAAAGCCATGTTGAGAGCGAAGACTTTCCCTGAAACGAATCCAGATTGGTCCAAGCCTTGACAAAGGCATTCTGCAACACATCATCAGCATCATCATGATCTATAACGATATGGCGAACTTTCCAATACAACGGCTCGCTATACTGACTTACCAGTACAGCAAAGCCTTCGCGTTGGGTCTTAGGATCCTTGAGCATCGCCAAAAGTTCTTTATCCTTCATCATTGCTTTTATAAATGTGTTGTTTATAGATATTTCCTCAACATATCGAATATTACCGCATCAAATCCATACACATCAGAATATTCAGCTATTCTGCCTCCCGCAAACGGATAGAGCGTATAATAGGTTATGAAGAGAGGTACTTGTGGATTCACTTTTACGTTGCTCACAACAAGTTTTTTATTGGCAAGCGAATCTGCAGTCATCGAATAGTATATTTTTTCCTTCAGTTTCTTATTTTTATCAGCCAATAGGAAGACTGCGAAATCGTAAGGTTTTTCTATTCTGACGCATCCGTGTGAAACGCCTCTATCTTCTCGTCCGAACACTCCCTTGCTGTTAGTATCGTGCAGGAAGACAGAGAAATTATTATCAAAACGGAAGATGATTCTTCCCAGAGCATTCCCCTTTCCGCCCCGCTGGGCGATGCCATAAGCACCAGAAATAAGCATAGATCGAGTTACTCTGTCTAAGTCAACCTCCTTACCAGTTGCCACTTCCCTCACATAGTAGTTGCGCGAATGAAAGTAAGCATGATTCCCCACCCGGTGTATCATATCATGGAGAACGATACTACGAGGAACAAACCATTGAGGATTCAACTCCATACGTTTGATATGACTGTTCAATATCGGGGTTTTGGTTTTACCGGCTCCACATCCTATGCGCATCGAGAGCGTATCCTGATGATCAATAGCCATCAGATGGAACGATGGTATATTGACAACCACATATTTTTCGTGTTGCCAGGGATTATCATACTGTCTCCAGCGGCAACGTTCCATGTTGCAGAGAATTTTGATTCTCATCGCCTTGCCCAGTCCTCCAGCCTTCAATTTCTCCAGCAGTTGATAATAGAAAGGATTCTTAGGCTGTACTTCTTTCAGGAAGGAAGCCACCGAGTCACATCTAACCATTTGCATAGCCTTCTGATAGAACGCATCATCTGCATGAGCCATTTTTACATCAAACAGACCTCTGAACCTAACGGGTCTCTTGATACTATCATAAGGATTGGGAGCAAGAGTATCTAATCGGTTGAAGACAAAACTGGGATTCATAAATCCAAAATTCTGCCCCATCGTATATCTGAAGTAAGCTTTGGTCAAGCGATACTCCAGTCGGGCTATCACTTGATTTATCTGATTATCAGCTGAATCTAGATTTAAATCTCGTAACCTGTCAATATCTCGGGCAATAGCATCCACATAGAACCGACGTTTATCAAATCCCATATCCGCTACAGTACGCAGGCAAGTCACCAGGGAGTCAGCCTGACTATTTACCCCATGACGTGTAATCCAAAGCAGATTACCTTCATTCTGATAATAGCGACGGGTATGCAAATCAGCAGCATGTCGGTCTTTATCATTTCGCATGATGCTGTCTATCAGATTCCTTACCGCCCTCGAATTGATAGCATAGGCAGAAGAACGTAAGTCCTGATAATCATCTAACGATAATTGGAAATTGCTGTTTGGCACCCTGTCGTGGCAAGAACAGAACATCAAACAGCAAGAAATGATAAGTAACGAAAAATGAAAGACTTTCACTTTCTGATTAAAGTTAAACGGCATTCTAAGGCCTCTATGGTACTATTAATGCTTTACGCAAATTTTGCGCGTAAAGGTATTTCCCACCTTTACAACATAGATACCATCAGTCAATGGCAAGTTTACGCGCTTGTCATTACCTTCTATGCGGAAGGTCTTGATAGTAACACCTGCCACATTATATATTCTCACCACTTGCCCGCTAGCGCCGGTGATATGCATCACGCCCCCAGCATAGTTCAAGTTGATATCTGCCACATCAAGGTCTGCCCATTCTATGTTTCCCTCGTTGGCCATAGCATCCGAAGGAACAGAAAGCGCTAACATTGCAATTGTTAATATTGAAAGTAAAGTCCGTTTCATATATTTTCAAGTTTCGTTAAACCAATAGTTCTTTCTGCAAAGATATATAAAAAAAAGGAAACTTACCGTCTTCCCGACGATAAGTTTCCCAAAAATTAGCTTTTTTAACCTTTCAGAGGAAAAAAGAAGCCAATTCACATTATTTTCTAAAACAACCAACACTTTACATGATGCCATCAGCGCGAAGTTTCTGCTGCCATTTCCAAGCAGAAGCCAACACATCCTCAAGCTTAGCCTCAGCCTTCCAGCCGAGTACCTTGTTAGCCTTGGTGCAATCACCCCAAATTTTCTCAATATCGCCCTCTCTTCGTGGACCATACTTCCAATTCAGTTTCACACCTGTAGCTTTTTCAAAAGTCTCAACAATTTCGAGAGTTGAGTTTCCATTACCTGTACCGATATTGAAATATTCAATAGGCTCAGTCTCCTTATCAAGAACACGTGCCATAGCAGCTACATGCGCCTTAGCCAAATCTACAACATAAATATAGTCGCGTATACAGGTTCCATCAGGAGTATCATAATCATTACCAAAGATAGTGAGTTCCTTGCGGATACCCATAGCTGTCTGAGTAACGTATGGAATCAGATTGTTTGGCACACCATTTGGCAACTCACCAATCTCAGCAGAAGGATGTGCACCTATAGGATTGAAATATCTCAATACAATGCTCTTGATGGCTGCACCACTATGGATATAATCAGCTATGACCTGCTCATTAATCTCCTTAGTATTGCCATAAGGTGAAGTAGCCTTCTGATGAGGAGCCTCTTCTGTTACAGGCAAATTCTCAGGCTTTGGCTGACCATAAACGGTACAAGAAGAAGAGAAGATAATACCCTTTACCTGATACTTTGGCATAAGTTCCAGGAGATTGATGAGCGATATGATATTGTTACGATAATACAACAATGGTTTCTGTACGCTCTCGCCTACTGCCTTACTCGCAGCAAAGTGAATGATCCCCTCAATATCAGGATATTTCTGGAATACAGCCTCGGTAGCAGCCTTGTCGCGCAAATCAACCTGTTCAAAAGCAGGGCGGATACCAGTAATCTTTTCGATACCATCGAGTACTTCAATCTTTGAGTTTGAGAGATCATCTACGATAACAACATTGTAGCCTGCCTGCTGCAACTCTACTGTAGTATGGCTACCTATGAAGCCTGTACCACCTGTAACAAGAATAGTTTGTTTCATAATCAAATCTAGTTAGTTTGAAGAATTATTATATTTCTTCTGCAAAAGTACTGCAAAAATCTGAAAAAACAGAAAGATTTTTCAAAAATATACTTTTTTCCTTTGTTTTATCTATTATTTATACTATCTTTGCAAAAGATAAATTGTAAAAAGGCTCTAAGAAAATGGAAAAAAACATGAAACATTATAATATAGAACAAGACATGAGATATTTGCAGTTGCTCTCTCAGTCGTTCCCTACTATAGCAGAGGCGAGCACCGAGATTATCAACCTGCAAGCCATCCTCAACCTGCCAAAGGGTACCGAGCATTTCCTTGCCGACATCCATGGTGAGTATGAGGCCTTCCTGCATGTACTGAAAAATGCATCAGGAAATATCAAGCGTAAGGTGAACGAACTATTTGGCAATACCCTTCGCGAACAGGAGAAGCGAGAACTCTGCTCTCTTATTTACTATCCTGAGCAGAAACTGGAACTCGTCAAGCAGAACGAACCCGACATCAACGACTGGTATCACATCACCCTGCACCAGTTGGTGGCTGTATGCCGTGATGTTTCCAGCAAATATACCCGAAGCAAGGTGCGCAAATCGCTGCCATGCGATTTCTCGTATATTATCCAGGAGCTTTTGCACGAGCACACCGAAGATCATGACAAGACAGCCTATGTCAATGTTATTGTTGATACGATTATCAGCACAGGCAGAGCCGATGATTTCATCATCGCTATAGCCAACGTAATCCAGCGCCTGGCTATCGACCAGCTCCATATTCTGGGCGATATCTACGATAGAGGTCCAGGAGCCCACATCATCTTGGACAAAATGCGCCGCTACCACAGTTGGGACATCCAGTGGGGTAATCACGATGTACTATGGATGGGAGCAGCTGCCGGCAATGATGCCTGCATCTGTAATGTGATACGTCTCTCCCTGCGATACGCCAACCTCTCGACATTGGAAGAAGGCTATGGCATCAACCTCGTACCACTCGCTACTTTTGCGATGGAAACCTACAAGGATGATGATTGCAAAGAATTTCTGCCTAAGCTCAGCGGAGGTGCAGCAGCAATGGATGAAAAGACTCAGCGGCTCACCTCTCAGATGCACAAGGCTATAGCTGTCATCCAGTTTAAATTAGAGAGCCAGCTTTTCAAGAAGCATCCGGAATGGAAGATGAAAGACCGTTGTCTTTTTGACCATATCGATTACAGTAAAGGCAAGTTAGAGATTGACGGAAAAGAGTATGACATGACCTCATGCCACTTCCCTACCATCGATCCGGACAATCCAGACAAACTATCTGAAGAAGAGGAAATTCTGATTCAGAAACTGCATCATTCGTTTATGGTCTGCGAGAAGCTGCACAAGCATATCAAGGTTATGCTGCAGCATGGTTGCATGTACGCTATCTTCAACAACAACCTGCTCTTCCATGCTTCCTGTCCGCTCAACGAAGATGGTTCATTAAAAGAGGTAGAAATATATCCTGGCAAGAAATTCAGCGGCAGAGCCCTGATGCATCATACGGGCATGCAGATACGCACAGCTTTCCAATCAGATTCTGATCCGAATGAGAAGGAATATGCCATCGATTATTTCATCTACCTATGGTGCGGTCCTGAAAGTCCGCTCTTCGACAAGAGTAAGATGGCCACCTTCGAGCGCTATTTCATTACCGATAAGGAGACTCATAAAGAAGAGAAGGGATACTACTTCCTGTTGCGCGATAACGAACAGGTTATCGACCATATTATGGATGAGTTTGGGGTAACCGGTCCTAACCGCCATATCATCAATGGGCACGTGCCCGTTCGCACAACCAAGGGCGAGAACCCTATCAAGGCAAACGGCAAGCTGATGGTTATCGATGGAGGTTTCTCTAAAGCCTACCACAACGAGACTGGCATTGCCGGCTACACCTTAGTATACCACTCCCGCGGATTTCAGCTGGTCCAGCACGAGCCATTTACGAGTATGGAAGATGCCATCAAGCAAGGTACCGACATCAAGAGTACCACACAGATTGTAGAAATGTCGAACCGCCGAATGCTGGTAGCCGACACAGATATAGGTTGCGAACTCCGTAAGCAGATAGAAGACCTGAAGGAGCTTCTCTATGCTTACCGACATGGTTTCATCAAGGAATCAGAAAGGAAGAAGTAAGAAACCGAGTATACTACAAAAAAGCCCCCGGTGCTGCATGCATCGAGGTTTTTTTTTCAGAATTTTCTGAACCGCAATCTCAGGGTTTTACTCTTCAGCTGCATCTTACCTCCGGTCATTACCTCCTTGGCAAAATGCTCATTCAGATGATTGATGCCACAGCTACGCAAAGAATCATTCATTTCTGTTAAAAGTACATCGCCTCCATAATCTTCATGCCATTTATTACGATAAACAGATGTAATCAGCAAACTGTCGGAGGTTTGCTCAAAACGCAGATAAAAACCTCTACCAGCCTCGAAGCGATCATAATCAGCAACCTGAATCAGCTTATACTGGCAGCCCCAGAACACGCGTTTATCTGCAAAGTAACAAGTCCCCCCTGTAGCTAAAGTATCTACCTGCTCCAGATGCCAGAAACCATCCAAATCACCATTCTGGCTTGTTTCTACCTCACATGAGCTTAGAGTGAGCATCATAACAGCAAGGGAAAGCACCCCTATTATCTTTTTCATATTTTCTATCTTATCGATTATTATTTTCTTTTCGTCAGCAAACCTCTTTTGCTGATGGTTATCTGCATACCGGCATTATGTCCCAGCATCTTTTCGCTTCCGAAATCCATCGCATAGCCTGCCTTCAACTGCCATTGATGCGGGAAATCGTAATGACCCTCTACCAGAAAACTTACATTATGATGCTTTTTTGTAAACGGGTTGCTATATGTACCCCAACCTTTCTGATAGGTGCCTAATATACGATAGCCCAACCGCTGTGTAGGCTGACCATCAAACCCCAGATGATAAGCTATGAAACGGTTGTTTCTGATATCAATATATCCGTCGTTATTATAAATAGGCGAACGGTAGAGTGGATTTCCTATCACCTGGCCCCAATGCTGCCATCCAGGATAGATGCTGTGGTTATAATAATCATCAGTACCCGCTATATGGTCTGCGATACCCGATGTACGGTCATGATTGTACGGACCACTCTGATATTTGGTATAGAGATACTCCAGCACCACATTTTTCAGCCAGCGCGAATACTTCAGATTCAGTTCGAAGCCCAGCATGATGTCCTTCAGCGAATACATGAAGAAACGGCGTTTTACTTTCTTATTCCAGTCTGCGCCCTCACCATATCCATTATAGTCGAGGAGAAACATCTGGCTGTGATCTTCGAAATAATGATCGGCATAGATGGCAGCTTTCCAACTGTCAGTGTCATAATTGATACGCATCAGCCAACTGCCCAACTGGTTGCCGGCAACATTGGCATAAGCCCCTTCTCCTGCATCAGAGCCCGTTGCCGACAGCGCATGCCAGAAGCCTTTCAGATTTTTCTCGGTAGGAATCTGTACCATATTGCCATTTATTAAATGATACGCATTGCCACCAAACTGAGCAACCATTTCCAAGCCCATTTCTATGCTGAGCGGACAGAAAGCATTCTTGTTTCCGATACGCAAGAAACCAGCCTTGCTGTGATAGAGCATGTGGTCACAATATTTAGTCTGCCGTTTCGTAAAATCATGCTGCCAGCCATCATCCGTAGTCATACCATAAGCCAGATGACCTTTCAGTTGCAGCCAGCCTCTACCAAACGGAAGCGTCCAATATTCAGGAAGCGCCAGACGAACCTGAGGTATCGGACGGGCATTGATACCCAGACACTGGCTACCACTGGAGAGCGACTGGTTTTTTAGCTCCATCGGATATTCCTTGGCACCTGCAGTCAGCACACCATAAAGCCAGCGGGCCTCCACATAAGCCTGCTGCACCACTACATGGCTGGTATAGTTTACCGGTACTGCCACATCTACTCCATATCCTACAGCCCAGCGGCGGGCAGAATCTGCAGAAAGCGGACGAACCAGACTACCTCTGAGATAGCCGTTATTCTTCTCTAAAGAACTTAATCCATGTTTGTTTGCGTTAAGCCACAATGGGGTTTTACCTTTCGAAAACGACCCTTGCATCTCAACACCATATTGTATATTTTCCCGAAGATCTATCTTCTCCGTGCCATCCCCCTCTTGCCACATATACTGGGCCATAGATGGGGCTGCCAGACAGCAAAGGGCAAAACATACACCTACCTTTATCTTATTCATAATTAAATCTATACTTTCAAGATAAAAACGTAATTATCTCTATTATATTGTATATATTCAGAAAAATAAAAAAAGAGCAACACTTGCCTCTCATTTTTTTGAGAACAAGCATTGCTCTTTTGATTGAATTATCGTTTTTATCCGAAGTTATCGTACATGATGCTCTCAGGATCTACTCCGAGAGAATCCAGATAATCTGTTACTGTCTTGATCAGCATTGGAGGTCCGCAGAGATAGTACTCGCAATCCTCTGGTGCCTCATGATCCTTCAAGTAGGTATCACGGATGCAGTTAACAGCAAATCCCTCGTAGTACTTCACGCCCTGAGCATCTGCCACTGGGTCCTTGCGGTCCAATGAAAGATGGAAATGGAAGTTAGGGAATTCCTTCTCAAGCTCCCAGAAGTCCTCAAGGAAGAACGCCTCACCCAATGCACGCGCGCCGTAGAAGAAGTGGAGCTCACGGTCGGTGGTGTGGAGAGTCTTGGTCATGTGCATGATCTGAGCACGCAATGGAGCCATACCGGCACCACCACCAATCCAGATCATCTCCTTGCCTGAGGTGAAGTTAGGATGGAAGTCGCCGTAAGGACCACTCATCATTACCTTGTCGCCTGGCTTCAATGAGAAGATGTAAGAAGAAGCGATACCTGTTGGTACGTTCTGGAATCCTACCTGTGGACGTGGCAAGAATGGAGTTGTGGCGATACGTACGGTCAGGGTGATGATGTCACCCTCGTCAGGATAGTTCGCCATAGAGTAAGCACGAACGGTAGGCTCTGGGTTGTGAGCCTTCAGAGAAAGAATGTTGAACTTCTTCCATGTACCGATGTACTCCTCGCCAATGAGATCCTTGTCGAAGTCCTTGTCGTAATCGATGCAGTCGTATGCAGGAATCTTGATCTGAGCGTAAGAACCCGGAACGAAGTCCATATGCTCGCCTGGAGGCAGAGCCACCTTGAACTCCTTGATGAAGCTGGAAACGTTCTTGTTGGAGATAACCTCGCACTCCCACTCTTTCACGCCCATCACGCTCTCAGGCACCTTGATCTTCAGGTCGCCCTTCACCTTGCACTGGCATCCCAGGCGCCAGTGGTCCTTAATCTGCTTGCGGGTGAAGTGAGGCTTCTCTGAATCGAGAATCTCGCCGCCGCCCTCTAGCACCTGAACCTTACACTGGCCACAGCTTGCCTTACCACCGCAGGCAGAAGGCAGGAAGATGCCGTTCTCATTCAGCGTAGTCATCAAACTGCTGCCCTGAGGCACGTTGATGGTCTTGTCGCCATTGATTTCGATATTTACATTTCCGCTAGGGCTCAGATACTTCTTAGCCACGAGCAGGATGATAACCAGCAGGAGAATCACCACGAGGAAAACTCCGATACTAGCCAATATAAATGATGTATTACCCATATCTATAGTCCTCCTATTTTAGATTTTCAAGCCTGAGAAGCAAAGCATAGCCATTGCCATGAGGCCTACTGTGATAAATGTGATGCCGAGTCCCTGCAATGGCTTTGGCACGTCGCAATACTGCATCTTCTCGCGGATGGCTCCCATCAGGACGATGGCGAGTGTCCAACCCAGACCGGAACCTACGGCATATACGATGCTATCCCATACTGAGGTGATAGCCTGAGAACTGGTAGGCTCCATCAAGATGCGCTGCTGCATGAAGAGAGATGCACCCATGATGGCACAGTTTACGGCAATCAATGGCAGGAAGATACCCAGCGCTGCATAGAGCGATGGTGAGAACTTCTCTACAATCATCTCTACCAGCTGCACGATACCGGCGATGACGGCGATGAAGAGGATGAAGCTCAGGTAAGTGAGGTCAACACCCAGAATGCCATCGGCGCTGAGCACCTTGGTCTGCAACAGGTAATCTACAGGCACGGTGATGAGCAACACGAAGGTTACTGCCAAGCCCAAGCCCAAAGAGGTCTTCACGTTCTTGGATACTGCCAAGTATGAACACATACCCAGGAAGTAGGCGAAGATCATGTTATCGACGAAAATCGAACGGAAAAACAAACTTATTGCATGCTCCATCTTACTGCTCCTCCTTATAAATATAGGCACGATGTACCCAGATTACACATCCAACGAGAATCAATGCCATGGCTGGCATGGTCATCATACCGTTGTTAACATATCCAAAGTCGTAAGCTCCCTCTGGAATCAGCTGGAAACCGAGCAGAGAGCCACGGCCCAGAAGCTCACGCACTGCACCCACAATCACGAGGATAAGGGCATAACCCAAACCATTACCTACACCGTCGAGGAATGAAGGCCAAGGCTTGTTCATCATGGCAAATGCCTCCAGACGACCCATCAGGATACAGTTGGTGATGATCAGACCCACATACACAGAGAGCTGCACGCTCACGTCGTAGGCGAAAGCCTTCAGCACCTGGCTCACGATGGTTACCAGGGCAGCCACTACCACCAGCTGAACGATGATACGGATGCGCTGAGGAATGGTGTTGCGGATGATGGAAATAATCACGTTAGAGAATGCCGTGATGATAGTAACGGCAAGTCCCATCACAATGGCTGGCTTCAGCTGGGAAGTTACAGCCAGGGCACTACAGATACCAAGCACCTGGACGAGCACAGGGTTGTCGCCGTTCAGTGGCTTGATGAATGCCTCCTTATTTTGTTTACTAAATAATGCCATAATTTCGCTTAATTATTTAATGAATTTAGCAAGACCTTCCTTGAGCATGGCATCCACACCGTCGGATGTCAATGTAGCACCGGTAACGGCATCCACATTGTTAGGGTCGCCGGCAGGAGCGTCTTTCTCAACGCCCAGAGCGATGCCCTCTACTCCATCCTTGTGAATCTTCTTGCCCTGGAATTTCTGCTGCCACTTCAGGTTGTCCTTGATTTCAGCACCAAGTCCGGCAGTCTCGCCTTCGTGGTTGAAATATACGCCATAGATGGTGTTGTTGTCGGCATCCACGGCGATGAAGCCTGAAATGCCGCCCCAGAGACCCATACCCTTTACAGAGTAAACGGTCTTCTTCTGACCATCAATCTCGCACTCGTAATACTTCATGCCGTCCTTCTCCTTCTCGTCCTTCACCACCTCTTTATATTTGGCAGCCGCAGTAGCGTTGTCAAGGTCGCGCAGGTTCAGCGAGTTGAGAATCTGCTTCTGAGTATCAAGAGCCACGTTGGCATCCTGTGTTGCCTTCAGCGAAGAAGACACGAACGCAAGCAGGAATGCCACGATTACCACGATGATAACCGAATAGATAATAGTATAGCTATTTGAATTTGTCTTCATATCTACATTCCTCCTACATTATTTAATAGCACGTTTAGCACGGCGTGAGATGTTGCCCTGAACTACACAGTAGTCGATGAGTGGAGCAAACATGTTGCCGAAGAAGATAGCGAGCATCATACCCTCTGGATAACCTGGGTTCATCACACGTACGATAACGGCGATGGCCCCGATGAAGAATCCGTAGAAGTACTTACCCTTCTCAGTACGGGCTGAGGTTACAGGGTCGGTAGCCATGAATACGGCACCGAAGCAGAAACCACCGAGAACGATGTGCTCATACCAGGCGATAGGTGTCATGCCGAGAGCCTGGAAGATTAGCGCCATCACGATGCCGCCTGCGAATACGCTGCCCATGGTCTTCCAGGATGCGATGCCTGTCCAGAGAAGGATGATGGCACCGATGGCGATGGCGATGACTGAAGTCTCACCGATACAGCCAGGAATGAAACCGATGATAGAATCGCAGAGACTAGCTGAAGGCATGCTGCCCTGAGCCAGCTGACCGAGAGGAGTAGCAGCTGTGAAGCCATCAGGCAGGGTGTTACCCAGACCGAAGATAGCATCCTTAGCCACCCAGACCTTATCACCACTCATAGCCAATGGATATGAGAAGAAGAGGAACATACGGGCACCCACAGCCACATTGAAGATGTTCATACCGGTACCACCGAAGATCTCCTTGCAGAAGATAACTGCGAAGGCGCACGCCAGGGCGAGCATCCACAGCGGTGTAGAGATAGGAATGATCAATGGGATGATGATACCGCTGACGAGGTAACCCTCCTGGATTTCCTCGTGCTTCCACTGAGCCCAGGCAAACTCGATGCCGAGACCCACGATGTAGCTAACCAGCAACTTAGGGAGGACAGCCAGGAATCCGAAGCCGAAGACCTCGATGAAGCTGGCAGTATCCAGTGTACCTGCAGCCTTGAAATTCTGGTATCCCACATTATACATACCGAAGAGCAAAGCAGGAATCAGGGCGATTACCACAAAGCTCATGATGCGCTTCGAGTCGATGGAATCGTGGATGCTGGCTCCGCTCTTCGCTGTCGTATTAGGCACGTACAGGAAGCTCTCAAAACCGTCAAACACGCTCTCGAAGGCATGCAGCTTACCTCCCTTCTGGAAGTTAGGCTTTATCTTATTGAGATAATTTCTTAATGCACTCATTATTTTAATAATTAACAGTACTAAAAACTAAGCGTTCTCCTTGCGCAGGGTATCCAAGCCCTCGCGTACAATCTTCTGCAATTCGAGCTTAGATGAATCCACGAACTCAGCCACAGCAAAATCTTCAGGACTTACCTCGTAGATACCGAGCTGCTCCTGCTTGTCGATATCGCCGGCGATGATTGCCTTGATGAGATACTCACCATAGATGTCCATCGGGAGCACCTTGTCATACTCGCCGCTCATGATCATGTGGCGCTCGCCACCCTTCACGCGGGCATCGAGATTATACTCCTTCTTCTTGCCGAAGAGCCAGGAGAGATATGAACGCGATGTAGAGAACTGATCGGTACGTGGAAGAATCCAACCCAGCATCTCGTCGTTGTCATCACCCTCTGGGATGGCTGTAATCTCTGATGTATGACCACCTACGAAATCGGCTGTGGTCGTCTTTACACCGGCAAGTGGATTACCATTGATAAGTCTCACATGGTCAGCAGCTTTCAGCTGATTGGCTACAAAACTGCTTAAAGGTGTACCTACCAATACTTCAGCATAGCCAGGAGTCTTGATTTCACTACCAGCCACAGCTACAGTCTTGTGCAAATCAACCTTACCTGTCAGGAAGAGTCTTCCGAAGAAGATAACCGATGCTGGATCTACTGTCCAAACCACCTCGCCCTTGTTTACCGGGTCGATGTTGTTCACCTGTACGCCTACATTACCTGCCGGGCAAGGACCTTCGAATACATTGAGTTCTACGTTCTTAGCCTCGCCGAGCGCATTGCTGTGCTGGTCAACGCCAACACCGAGATAAGTTTTCGCAATCTTGCTCAAGGCTGTCAAACCCGTCTGGAAAGCCTCTTCGTTGCCTTTGAGTTCTACCTCAAAGTCGGCTGCGAGCGGCATGTCGCGGAGGGCAGAAACGAAAATTGCCTTAGGCTTGGTGTCGGGAGTTGTGGACACAGCATAAGGCAACTGGTTGATGTATCCGAAGAGACCAGCCTCAAGCAGCGCCTGCTTGACAGCCTCACCGTCTAACGCATCAACGTTTTTCTTACCAAAATCCGTAGAGGTCTGTACTGCGTCGGCCTTCACCTTCACGCAGAGCACCTTTCGGCGCTCACCTCTCTCAATGGCGGTTACTTCTCCGCTCACTGGCGAGGCAAACTTCACCTCCGGGCAAGCCTTGTTCACAAACAAGGCATCTCCGGCATTGACATGCTCGCCCTCGCGTACCACTACCTTAGGAGTCACACCCACGAAAGCCGCAGGAACCAGCGCATACTCGCCAGCCTGAGCCACCTGGAGCGTTACATCCTTGGAAGCCTTACCCGTAAGGTTAATGTCCAAGCCTTTACGTAACTTAATTACATTTGCCATAACTACATTAAAAAAATATTAAATATAAATTTACTAATCACTTCAAAATATATGCGTCAGCGCCCTCATCAAGACGCTATACTGACCATCTGCCATAAAACATATATTTTATCTTCTTCTATGCTGAAACTTCTAACGTGCTGCAAAAATAGTGAAAAAAAGTGATATAAAAAAGAAAAATTGTGTGAATTATTCGATTTTATGCCGATTTTTCAGTAATTTTGTCGCAAAATTCAAATTAGTAACATTTTTGTAAACTAGAGAAAGCAACTCTGAAACATTTAAAACATATCATCAATAGCATTATATGGACGCTGGCTGCTGTCTATTTCTTGCTTGTCGTACTGTTGCACGTGCCACCAGTACAGGCCTTCATCGGCTCTAAAGTAGCCGGTGCGCTGGCTCAGAAATTCGGCACTCAGGTAAGTATCGGAAAGGTGAATCTGGGCTTCTTCAACCGCATTATCATAGATGACGTGATGATGCTCGACCAGAAGGGCGACAGCATGATCTGTGCTTCGCGCGTATCGGCAAAGCTCGATTTCCTGCCTTTGAAGGATGGCAAGATTTCGGTTTCATCTGCCCAGCTCTTCGGACTCAATGCCAACATCTACAAGCAGGATGCCAAGAGCCCGATGAACATCCAGTTCGTGCTCGATTCGCTGGCTTCGAAAGATACCACCCGCCATACTCCGCTCGACCTGCACATCGGAAGCCTGATTATCCGCCATGGTGCCGTTGCCTACAACCAGCGCGATATTGCGCCTGAACCGGGCGTCTTTTCGCCGCAGCATCTAGGCATCACCGACCTCTCTGCCCACATTATTCTGGGCCATCTCACAGACAAGGATATCCATTTGGCTGTCAAGAAGATAGCGCTGAAAGATAAATCAGGACTTCAACTCAGGAATCTGAGATTCAAACTCGATGCCGGCCAGCAGCAAGCCCAGCTCAGAGACTTCAGCATCGAGCTTCCTCATTCGCAATTGCAGTTTGACGACCTGCGCGCTACCTACCGCATCGAGAACAAGCATATCGTAAAGCCTACACTCCAGTTTCAGGGCGGCATCAAGCCATCCGTCATCACGCTTGCCGATATAGCCTGCTTCGTGCCTGAACTCCGCAAGTTCAAGGATGCCCTGCAGCTTCATCTCCAGTTTTCGGGCACCAGTACATCTGCCCGCATCCATAACCTCGAATTCAAGACTCAGAGCGGCAGTCTGCTGCTCAGGGCTAACGGCCGTGTGAGCGATTGGGACCGCCTTCTGCGCTGGAAGGCAAACATCTCAGCCCTCAAGATATCAGGCGATGGCATCGGAGAGGTTTCCAGAAATCTGGGCAAACGCATCAGCATTCCGAAAGAAGTGCTGCGCCTGGGCGACATATATTATATAGGTGAAGTATATGGTGCTGGCAAGAAGGCAGGCACCCGCGGCCAGCTGAAGACCGGCGTGGGCGAAGTAGCCATCAAGGCCGAAAAGGCTGGCTCTGAGCTCAAGGCTAGCATCAACACCCAGGGCATCAACCTGGGCCGAATCCTCGACAACGGGCAGTTCGGCATCCTGGCAGCATCGCTTTCGGCTCACGGCAACAAGCAGCATTTCTATGCCAAGGGCAGCATTCCGCGCTTCGATTTCAACAAGTACAGCTACCGCAACATTCAGATAGACGGCAGCTATAACCGGGGATTGATCGAGGGACTCGCATCCATCGCCGACCCTAACGCCAACATCCAGGTAGAAGGCTCCTACTCCATTCCGCGCAAACAGTATGCCGCAACAGCCCATGTACAGCATCTGCTGCCAACCATCCTGGGACTGAAGGTAGCCGACAAGACCTACAGTCTCGATGACATCACCGTAAGCGCCAAGAACCAGGGCAAGGACAGCTATTTCGACCTCGAAGCCCCGTTCGCCAGCATCCATGTTAACGGAGAGTACGATTACGCTACCCTCACCAAGAGCTTCACCAACCTGGTAGCCAGCAAACTGCCAACCCTTCCGGGCATCGGCAAGGTAGACAGGAGTGCGAAGAACCATTTCACCTTCCAGGCAGAAATCACCTCTACCGAGATACTGCAGCGCATGCTGGGCATTCCGCTGAAGATAGAGCAGCCAGTCTTTGCCGATGGATTCATGAACGATGCCGAGAAAACCGTCAACATCTATGCCAGCGTACCTGGCTTCAACTATGGCGGCAAAGACTATCATGGAGCCAAAGTGCGACTGCATACCATCAACGATTCGCTCAAGATAGATGCGCAGATCAGGCAGGGCAAATGGGGAGATAACGGACCGGGCATCCACGTAAAGGCAGCCGCTGCCGACAACCAGCTCTTCGCCAAGCTCTTCTACAACAACCATTCGGCTAAGCTCCCTATCCAGGGCATCATCGATACGAGGGCGCAGTTCTTCAAGAACGAAGATCATGTTTCTACCGCCCACGTAACCATACACCCGTCTGAAATCAGAATCGACGGCACACCGTGGGAGGTTCACCCTGCCGACATCATCTACAGCAAGAACCGCCTGCTGGTAGACCATTTCGCCGTGAGCCACGACCAGCAGCACGTCATCGTTTCCGGTCTTGCTACACCCGAGAAGACCGATTCTATCGTAGCCGACTTGAAGGATGTGGATGTGGCATACGTGCTGAACCTCGTCAATTTCCATTCGGTAGATTTCACCGGCAAGGCTTCGGGCAAGGCTATCATCAAGAGCCTCTTCAACGACCCTGATGCCTACGCCCAGCTAGACGTGAAGGAGTTTACCTTCGAAAACGGGCCACTCGGTGTGCTCCATGCTGGTGTCAACTTCAACAAGGAGCTTGAACAGATTGATATTCATGCAGTTGCCGACGATGGTCCGGAGCACCAGACGCTCATCAACGGATACGTCTCGCCTAAGCGCAACTATATCGACCTGGGTATTGATGCTCAGGGCACCAGCATGAAATTCCTCGAGAATTTCTGCGGCAGTTTCATGAACCAGGTAGAAGCCTGGGGCGATGGGCATCTCAATGTGGTGGGCGATTTGAAAAACATCAATCTCGTGGGCGATATTACCGCTCACGGCAAGGTGCACCTCAAGCAGCTCAACACCGATTATACCTTCGATGCGCTCCGTGCCCACGCTATCCCAGATGATATCCTCATAGAGAATGATACCATCTTCGACCGCAACCGCAACATCGCCATCCTGAGCGGAGGCATCCACCACAAGCACCTCACCAGGCTGAGCTACGACCTCGATATCAAGGCGCACAACTTTCTGGGCTTCGATACCCGCGAGTTTGGCGACAACACCTTCTATGGCACCATCTATGCCACGGGCGATGTGGGCATCCACGGCAAGAGCGGCGAAACCGTCATCGATATCAACGCCGAACCCGAACCGGGCAGCATCTTTGTATATAATGTGGCAAGTCCGGACGCCATCAGCGACAAGAGCTTTATCCACTGGCACGAGATTGTGCCGGATATCATGGACAGTCTGAACGGGGCTCCAACCACGAAACAGAGAGAGGATGACATAGATTTCGAATCGGATATGCGCATCAACTTCCTCGTAAACACCAACCAGAACCTCACGCTCAAGCTGATCATGGACGAGCAGTCGGGCGATTACATCACCCTGAACGGAGATGGCGTAATTCGCGCCAACTACTTCAACAAGGGCTCGTTCGACATGTTTGGCAACTATGTGGTAGACCACGGCACCTACAAGCTCACCATCCAGAATCTCATCAAGAAAGAGTTCGAGTTCATGCCTGGCGGAACCATCGCCTTCGGTGGCAATCCATACAACGCCCCACTCAACCTGCGGGCTAAATATACCGTAAACGGAGTGCCGCTGAGCGACCTGCGCATAGGCCGTTCGTTCTCGGGCAACAACATCCGCGTAGACTGCCTGATGGACATCACCGGCACGCCTCAATCGCCTAAGGTAGATTTCTCGATGGACCTGCCTACGGTTAACAGCGATGCGAAGCAGATGATTTACTCTATCATCAATTCGCAGGAAGAGATGAACCAGCAGGTGCTCTATCTCTTGGGCATCGGCAGGTTCTACGCCCAGACCAACAACAACCAGGTGAGCGAGGATAGCGAACAGCAGAGTCAGACTTCGCTGGCGATGCAGAGCCTGCTGAGCGGCACCATCTCGCAGCAGCTGAGCACCATACTTTCCAACGTGGTGAAGAGCAACAACTGGAATTTCGGTGCCAACATATCCACGGGTGATGAAGGTTTCAACAATGCCGAGTATGAGGGCATTCTGAGTGGCAAGCTGCTCAACAACCGGTTACTCTTCAATGGCCAGTTCGGTTATCGCGACAATCCGAATGCCACGCAAAGTTTCATCGGTGATTTTGACCTCCGCTACCTCATCTTCCCTAACGGCAACCTCGCCATACGCATGTACAATCAGACCAACGACCGCTATTTTACGCGCAACAGTCTGAACACGCAGGGTCTCGGTCTCATCATGAAGAAAGACTTCAACGGCCTCCGCGATTTCTTCGGCATCAAAAAGAAGAAGAAGAAAAAGAAATAAAAAGCCAAAAAGAGGGTGTGTCATAACCAGATGACTCACCCTCTTTTTATTTTCAGAACTTCGCATGTGGGGAAGTTAGAGGGAAGTTAGAAGAAAGTTAGAAGAAAGTTAAGGAACAAATGTCCTAAGTTTGAGCTAGAAGACTGTTGTCTTAACTCCTCAGCGACTATAGGGAGCGATAACTCATTTAACTTCTTTAACTCATTTAACCCTTTAACTCCTTTACCTCCTGAACCTGCGAAACCAGAATTTAATATGCGAAACTTCAAGTTTTCTGCGTTAATATTTGTTTAAAAATCAGTCCTTTTTCGGTATCGTTAACTTCTTTTATCTGATAATTATTTAACACAACATAAGACGGGATTCCCTACCCCACTCGCTTTTTCAAAGATTTAAGCGGTAAGAAATGAGGAAAAAAGGGACCCTAAAAAAAAGGCACCCATTTCGGAACCAAAAATAAACGCTTAAAATATGTAAAAACGGGCTGAATTCTTAAAATATGTTTATAAAAAGCGAAAAACACCCTTCACCACCCTTCACCCGTAACTATTTGACACACAAAATGTTAAATAAAAAGGTGAAGGGTGAAGGTTTGAAAACTCTTTTTTATATA
>ENA-OPCD01000057-OPCD01000057.1-human-gut-metagenome-genome-assembly--contig:-NODE-57-length-75379-cov-4.560100_pt1 | contig 75379 bp, 73 predicted proteins | sample MGYA00241560_ERZ501471 | MGnify/ENA primary metagenome ERZ501471 (study PRJEB25962, sample SAMEA2042578) | human gut metagenome | biome: human gut; feature: human-associated habitat; material: faeces...
GTTGTTGGTTCGGAATGTTCCCAGAGCCTACACTGCTGAATCACTTATTGAATTTGGGTTATGAACCAGAGCATTATCTTGATATGTTGGAGAACGTAGAGACAATAAAATCCGACATTGAAATCACTAAACAGAACATAGCAGAGCCAAGTGATGAATGGAAAGACATTGTGTACCACAAGTACAATGATGATAGAACAAGCTATGAGTGTGTGCCTTGTTACAATAGTGTTGATGAGTATATAGCAAGCGAAAAAGAAGATTTAGAAAGCTATAAGGCAGACTTAGAAGAAGCACTGGAAGAACTGAAAGACATGAGAGAGAACTGGAAACCAGAGAAAGAGTCAAAAATGGATGAGGAAATTGCTATCCTAAAAAAATGGGTTAAGGAAAAAGAAAACTTACAAGATTTCAAATATAATTTGGATACAGAAACACTCTCAAAACATCTTTATTTACATTTGTGCAGATACAGTCCTCTAAAAGAGCTGCTAAAGAGTGTTAGTATTAACGAAGATGTTTTCAAACATGAATTTAAGGTAGCATTAAATGATTTTTTAAAATTAAATACTTAGGTTGTTTTTTATCTTGAAATTTTTAATTTAGGTTTGTGTCATTATGACACAAACCTTTTTGCTTTTATGTAAAAAATTTTCTTAAATTAATGTATCTATCACAACAAAAGTCTGTTTTTTTGAATTAGTATTAACTTATATTATAATAAAGGAGACGGATAATTTTGAGTTTAAATTTTAGTAATGAAGATTTAATGAGAGCTAAAGAAACTAATCTGGTTGAATTGGCCAGAGCTTTAGGTTATACTCCCTTTAAGTGTGGTGGATGTTATTCTCTCAAGGAAATGGATTCTATAAGAATCTATAATGAGCGTACCTGGTATAGATGGAGTGGATCAGGCAATAAAAAAGGTGGCACACAGATTGATTTTCTAATCGAATTTGGAAATGCAAATGATATTCCTGAAGCTGTACATCAATTACTTAACTTTCAAGGTATAGCTCCTGTTAATGTTGCTGGTAGTTATAGTAATAATAAGGAAAAAGAAAATATAATTTTAAAGCTACCGGAAAAAGCTCATAGCTATAGAATTTTATATGCATACTTAATGAAACAGAGAGGTCTTTCATATGATGTTATTGATTATTTCGTAAATAAACAGAAGATTTTATATGAATCAAGTGAGCATCATAATCTTGTTTTTGTTGGAAGAGATAAATCCGGAAATATAAAATTCGCAACTCAGCGTGGAACCGGGGACATTTATGGCCGGAAGTTTAAAGGAGATGTTTCTGGAAGTAATAAAGATATTGGAATTTCTATTGTAAATTCTGAATCAAAAGAACTGTATGTTTTTGAGTCTTCAATAGACTGTATGAGCTATATTGACCTTACGGGAGATTATAGCAGCAACAAATTAATTATGAATACTGTAGAAGAAAATGCTCTAGTACGATTTCTGAATGATTATCCATATATAAAATCTATAAATTTCTGTTTGGATAATGATACTGCAGCTAAAGATAAACTTTATGGGAAAGATGCTATTACAGATTTTGCAGGCAAAATTATAAAGGACAAAATAGTAGGTTACATTGAAAAATATAATGACAAAGGATATATTGTAAATGATAAATCGGCTCCGGCTTATCCGCATTGCAAAGATTATAATGAGGTATTAAGATATCTGAAGGCATCTCGTCCTGATATGGTATATTCTTGTTGTGAAAAAAGAAAAGTAGTGAGTCGCTAATCAAAAAATAATATAAAGAAGATTAAGACAGTAATAGTAAATCTATTATTGTCTTTTTTATTGAAAAATTGGAAAAGATTGCTTGACAGGTAAGTACACTTACTATATAATATTAATATAGAAAAGTTACATAAATTGGAAGGTGATAAGGTGAAAGATATTAAAACAAAGCAACAAAGATATGATGAAAAAAACGGTCTTATTCCAAAGACATACAAGCTACATAAAAAAATAGTCATAGATTTCAAAAAGGCTTGTAGTACAAGTAACATAAGTCAGGGAGCGCAATTAGAAAAATTAATGCTCAGTTTTATAAGAGAGGTGGATGATTCATATGATGATTATTAAAGGTATAAAGAATTTTTTTGTTGGAATTATTTCTATTATTGCATTTTTATTATATGCAGCTTTCTTTGCCGGAATGGTTATTACGGTACTTATCAGAGTAAGCTATGTATTGTATGCTCTATATGATCTTTATAGTATATGGGTAAATAATAACTCTACAATTTCATTATTATTAGTTTTAGCTATTATGGGATATGTTTTTGTTGGCTTCATCCTTTTCTTTATATGTAAGTTCGTTTATATGATATTGGATGGAATTGTAATGTCACTTTCAACTGCGACTACTTTAAACTACAAAATCCATTGTTTTCATGTTCATATATCAGATAAGATATATTATAGTTTGCCAGGAAAAAAAGATAAATTAGCAAGAATGCAGGGCTTTAGAAATTTTGAAGAGTTACAGAATTATCTTCATAATAATTAAATAAGGGATTGTTTTATCATTGGCAGAGAAAACGGGGCTTTTGAAAAGAAAAAATTTAAAAGAGAGGTAGAACCGTTTTTTAGAAGATAAACAGAAATTTGGAGGGTTATAAATGCTATTTGGAAAAATTAAAATGATTCTTAAAAGATTCATAGACTTCATAGACTTCGATGAAGATACTTTGTTCCATATAATGATGATAATACTTGTAGTAGGAGGTATTTTATTATTTTTCTTTTATGCTTATGGTGCAGCGGAAGAAACCCTCAGAGTATGGAATGAGAGTTAATTAATTAAACTGAAATTAAGAATGGCTGCATCTGCAAAAGCAATATGTGTAGGCTGTGGCTATCTTGAAGGAACAAAGTGTACATACGAAGGCGGCAATTGTGGAGTAAGTAAGCCAATGCTTGAAACGGTCATGGAAGCATTAGGACAGTTAAGGCAGGTGGAAAAATGCTAGAGATGAGGTGGGTAATATGAGACGATATGTAAGGATAGAATGTGTAAATAAGGAAACAGAAGAATCTATAGGAGGCTGTATTTCTGCTTTATGTGCTTTTCTTGCTTGTAGGCTTGGAATAGGACCTACAGAAGATATAGAATTTCTAACGGAAAAGTTTCAAGAGTCAAAGGATACGGACAAGGCAACGCTGTACTACATTATTTTTGCATTAAGTGATTTACCGATTCCTGAAGTATATTTAGATGATAGAGCAAACTATGTATGCTTATATGAGGAAGATGAATTTTGTGAAGTTATGGATGCTTTAGATCTTTTATGTGATATGATGAAAAATGCGGGCTGGAAATTTACCCTTATGGGAAAATATTTTAATTTGGAGGAAGATGAAATTGTATATTCAGATGGATATCAGATAGTGATTTCTAAAGAAGTCTATGAAAAGCACCGTAATGATACAAAATATCGTTACATATGTGACATGGTGAATGAAATGGAAGTGAATAGATTAATGGAGTTTGAAGAATTTGACGATGAAGACTCATATTAATAAGATAACATATGTGATGAGGAAGTAGAGTTAATCTGCTTCCTTTTTAATTGTAAATATAAAAATATACATGATAAAAAATAGGTAGGAAATGTACAAAAAAATATATATAAAAATATACATAAAAATGTACATAATTCTTCTTTTTAATTGTAAGAAATACAACAGGGTATTAGGGGTGTCCCCTAACAAGACGAACTGGGTTCGGCATTTGTAATACAAATGCGTATCTTGCCCACGCTTTTAGCGTGGCTATTGCATAGACTTTCTACATAGATCCAGTACGATTAAAAAGAAATATGTGTGCTTTCTTTCCTGAAAGTGGTTAGGAAAAATACAATTAAAGGAAAATATGTATAAATGTATATATAAATATACATACATAATATTTTAAAAGAAAATATGTATAAATGTATGTATAAATATATGTATAAATAGACATATACGGGGGAAATTTTAAAAAATATGTATATATATATGTATAAACATATATATAAATATACATACATAATATTTTAAAAGAAAATATGTATGAATGTATATATAAATATATATAAAAATGTACATATACCTGTGATTGGAGTAAAAATATGTATCATTTAATGTGATTTTTATTCTGTGTAGGGGGATAAGAGTTTAAATCTGTTGTACATACACGCTTTTATTCTTACATGAATTGCAATAGTGCCAAAATTTCTTAAATATTAATGCATTTAAAAAAACAAAAAATTTGAAAATAAATATAGAATTATAACTATAATTTATATTAAAAAGGAGATTAAGGATGAACGAAATTGATGGAAGAATGTTAAGAGAATATATTTCAGATAACAATATTAAAATTGCTTTATCTGAAAAACAGAGTGATTTGATAATTGAGCAGATGCATCAGGATGGTTTTAATTTGTATGTAAAGGATGGTAATTTGTATTTATCATCAGTGGATCAGGAAGGATTTCATGATTCTGTTATTACAACGGATATTTTAATAGATTTGGCTGCCAGATCTAATTATACAAAATTAATGGATGCAAAAAGCCGTTTGGATGAAGGTCTTACTTCCATTACAGAGTTTTGCAAAAATTTAAAAGATGTTTGTAAATTAACCCAAAAGGAAAATATTTTAGATGGTGCATATGCTCAAACAGATAAAGCTATTAATTTGCAGCATTGTCTTAATGAAACTCATTCTGAAGCAAAAAGTAAGATAAGATAATTTTTTTAGAAAGGGGTAAATTAATATATGAAATCTGGTGATAAGACAGAAACAATAGTTGTAAGAGTCACCCCGAAAATGAATGATATTTTAATAGGTATAGCAAGTTCTTCTGGTAAGAGCAAATCAGAGATTTGTAGGAAACTGATACAGTCTGCTATTTCTGGTAAGAATGTTAAGATTGAAAGTCAGGAAAGCTTCTTATTAAAAAAACGATTAGCATATGAGATAAATTCTATCGGAGTTAATATTAATCAGATTGTACATAATGTTAATTCTGAATACTACAGTGATTATGAAAAGAAAAAGCTTTTTGCCTTAATGCAAAAATTAACAAGTCTTTTTCAATCTTACGAAAATAAGGAGTTTAAGGAAAGTGAGTGATTAATTTATGATAACTGCAAAGAGTTATTTTAGCGGAGCTGGTGGAATGGATTTAGGAATTCTGGAAGCTGGTATTAATATTATTGAATCATTTGAAATAGACAAGCATTGTTGTGAGACTTTAAAAAATAATTTTTCTCATAAAATTAATGAATCAGATATTACTAAGATAACAGTACTTGATCAGCAGGATGCAGATGTATATATTGGCACATTTCCTTGCACAAGATATTCTACTGCTGCAGACATAAATGGCACTCGAACTGGTGATGATTTATTTTTACACTTCTTTAGACATATTGCATTAGCAAAGCCTGAAATGTATGTAGTTGAAAATGTTCCAGGAATGTTAAAATTTAAGGTTGTGATGGAAGCTCTCACAAAGTTACCTGATTATTATGTCAGAATTGAGTGTCCGGTTAATGCAAATATGTGGCTGCCACAGGAAAGAAAAAGACTTATATTAATAGGAAGTAAAAAACCTTTTAATAATATTGAGTATCCTGATTGCAATAGAATTCATTTAAAAGATATTGTAGAACATAATGTTGATATGAATATCCCACAATATGTTTTAAATAGAATAAATGGTAAATACAGAGATAAGCCTATTGTGTCTGATCCTGAATTAGATGATTTGGCTCCTACTTGTGTAGCACATTATTCTAAGGATAGAGGTACACGGTTAATTAAGGATGGTAAGAATGTTAGACCTTATACTGTTTTAGAATATGCCAGATTACAAGGATTTCCTGATTGGTTTAAATTTTCTGGTTCTGATAGTGATTCATATAAACAAATAGGTAATGCTGTTCCTGTTCCAATGGGTTATTGGGTTGGCAAACAGATTGTTAGATATTTTGAGTGTTGTTGAGGTGTGTTATGGCAATCTTTAGATTCATTAGTAGAATATATCCTAAGCCCGGTAATAGATATGGTTCTTTAGCAAGAAGTATTAATTATATTTTGAATCCGGCAAAAACTAATGGAGGTAAATATACATCCTCACTTAATTGTTCTACTGAGACTGCTTTGAATGATATGATTGAGACAAAAGAATTCTATGGTAAAACTTCTGATAGTAAAAGAGACAGGCTTGCATATCATTGTGAATTATCCTGGCATCCTGATGAGAAGATAGAATATGAGGATGCTCTTAGAATTACCAGAAAATTTTGCGAGGAGTATCTTCCAGGATATGAAGTTGTTTTAGGCGCTCATACAGATAAGGCTCATTGTCATGTACATATTATTTTTAATTCAGTTAATCAACAGACTGGAAAAAAATATAGATGCAATGATGGTGATGTTCCTAAGGTTATTGGGCCTTTAGTTGATGATATTTGTAAAAGACATGGATTTAAAACATTGTATGAAACAAATGGAGTAAACTGGGAAGAAGTTGAAGAAGAACGGAAAACTAAAAATCGTAGAAAACCTGTTATTCAATCTCAATCTTCAACTAAGCTGCATAGGCGGAACAATTATTATAATGAAAAGAAAACAGAATTTACTAAGCATAATATGGTTGCTGCAGATTTTGATAATGCAATTTTGGAAGCTAAGACATTACAGGAGTTCTATGATCTTATAAAAAAGATGGGTTATATTATTACCAGACAAGGTTTCTCTAAAAAGAGAAATGAAAATTATTTTGCGGTTACCGGACGGGGATTAGACAGGTCTATAAGAAATTATAATTTAGGTTCAGAGTATTCTATTGATAATATTGAAAAAAGAATTGAAATGAAGGGAAAACCTTTGCCTGTTATTCCAAATGAAATTAATTGCAGATACATCATTCCATTCAAATACTGGAAAGCTCCTAAGAGAAACTTAACTGATTTTGAGAAAAGACAATATTATAAATTGTATAAAGCCGGTATTAAGCCACAGGACTATTATCCAAGTTATTATGAAATACAAAAAGCTCTTAAGAAAATAAAAAATATTTCAGATGAGATTGATGTTATTGAGGATAACAATTTGAATAATGCAGAATCAATTGATAATTTTTATAAAGAAGTCAGTAATGATGTTAAGTCTCTTAAAGAAGAGAAAAAGAACTTTTATATTGAAAGAAAACCTTATATGCATTTACTTAACACTTATAAAAAACTAAAAAAATGTGAGGCAGGACATTTTCAATATATTAATGGAGCTGTTTCATCTGAAAAAGATCATATTGAATATTTGAAATGTCAGAGTGCCTTAAAGAAGTTTGGCTTTTCGGAAATAGAAATTGTCAAATTTCAGGAAACACTTAAATATAAATTGAAGGATATCAATAGGCAGCTTAAAGACTCACAAATCAAATTATCACTCATATCTGAAATTAAAGATGATTATTCTGTTAAAGATCCGGAATACTCTCAGGACAAATATAATAATATTCCTGCTTCTTATATCTCAGATAAGAAAGTTACAGATAAAAAAGAAATAAGGTAAGGAGAATTTTGTATGTTAAATAAAGAAGAATATAAATCCGCGAAGTTATTAGAAAATTCAGCGGTAAATGCCTGGGTTATTGATTTAGATTATACAAAATTTAATAGATTTAATAAAGTAACATCAAAATATGAATCTATCAAGGAATTTTTTTTAAGAAATAAATTGCAACTTCGTATTATTCGTGATGATAATATGGGTGTTTATGATGGAGTTAAAACCTATTGTTTTTATATAGGGTTTGAACTGGATCATGATCTTTATGAACTTGGTAACTGGGGATTTGAGAGTGATGAACAGATGCTTGATTATATTAAAAATGAAAATAATTTAGATGTAAGTTCATATGTACAGGATAAGATTATTATGTTTGTGAATAGGGTGTGTTCAGTTGAACCTACATTTTATTCCTTCATCAAAAACATTAAGAATATCAGTAAAACTGATTTGATAGATAAGTTTCAGGTTACTATTCAAAGACTTGATGAAAAATCTAAAGATTGGTATTTATTTTTATGTAAGAAGAATGATCCTATTATGACCGTTGGTGATCATTGTTGTATTTCTTATGAGTCATTATTAGATGTACTTAACACTCTTGCAGAGTACAATATCAAGATAATAATCAGCTATGATTATTTCAGATAAAGATTTATTTCATATTGATATAAAAAAGACATCAATCTCTATACATAAGGTTGATGTCTTTTTTATGTTTTGATTAATGACATTGCTACTACTGCTCTACTTCTTATTTGTGTCATTATGACACATAACATTTTTTATAAAGATTTTCTTCTTATATTTCTATATTGGTCCTCTCTGATGTGTCTCATTTCCTGATGTGAGTTTTTGGGATTATCGTATAAGCTTACATCAAGATTTTCTATTAGCCCGACTTGAATTTCAATAAGCTGCAACGGCTCATATTTATTTGAATTATAGTATTGTCTAATTTTCTTTTGAATTTCTACTGATGGAGCTACTTCATCATCTTCTTCCCAGTTATAATCGTAAATGTAAGCAAGTCCAATACTCATATCGAAGCAGTTTTCTTCTTTTCCCTGAACTGGATCAAGCATTGCATCATCAGTATTTATAATATATGCGATTTCATCATAATGATTAATCAGATATTCTTCGCTTATGCCTAATGATTCAGATAAACCCTCAGTATATACAATATAGTTACCTTCACTACTTTCTAACATGCCAGTTTCAATAATATCCCTTGCAATGTCATATATTTTTTTAGTGTTATTATATTCATCTTCTGTTAGATAGCTGTATGATGTTAGAAATTCTTCTTTTGTAAGTCTTTCAAAGTCATACATTTTCTCCTCGTCATAAATAAAATTTGATTCTTTGTATTCATTCTCCATAATGTTATTTAACCTGCCTTTCTAATTGGTTTGCTTATTAGATTTTAGAACTATCTGTTTTAAAAAACATTTTACAGACACAAGAAAATTAATAATTTTGTTTCAGTATTGCAAAAAGAGATATGTGTCATTGTGACACATATCTCCTGGAACGTTTTATTAATATCAACCCTACTGTTTTACCTTTTTGATTAGCTTGCTGTCATCATACCATTTTATTGTGTTTTTGGTGCAACCAGGTTTCGGAACATATACCGTTGATATTGAATTTGTTTTGTTAATTGTTTCTTTGAAAAATGCATAAGATTTACTCATTGTAATTTACCTCCTATTTCTTCTTGTAATATCCTCTGCCAATATTCTCTACATCATCAGCAACATTCTTAAATGGTTCTGTTCCTGTCCAACTCCAATGACTTTCTTAATTCTTTCTTCACCAGTTTTATTATTTTTCATGTGTACTGCTAATTCCATAATGAACACCTCCTGCTATTGAATTCCGAATTCATCTTGCTTTTTTTACGATTATTTGCCAATCTTCATTAATAAATGCATCATTCAATTTCTCATGAATTCCTTCTATTGAATCATTAAATGATGATATTCCGTATAAAACCGTTTCCACTTTATCTTGTATTTCATTTACATCATAGTCATCTCCTTGATACTCTGGAAGAATTATAAATATATCTACCGAAGTTTTTGTTATTGAACTATAACCAACTTCATAGAATAAATTTATATAACATCCTGTGGCAACTTTTAAATGCTTATCTTTCATTGCATTTTCTCCTTTTCTTGAATAAAATCTTGATTCAATCTTCAATATTTTTATCATTTTCATTCTGATTAAGCGGACACCACTCTGGTGTTTTTCCACCGCTTACATAAACATCTATTGTTTTATATTTCATAATTTTGCATTTGCAACTTCCGTTGTTGTCGTTTGCACTTCTAGGGAATCTGCAATATTTACAATATTCACACGGCATATCAATTCCTCCTTTGAACCAGTAGTTTTATTTGCTTTTATCCTATGTTTCTTTTTACCCTGTCTACAAATTTTTTGCCAAGTGTAGCAAATTCTTTGTTATAGGTTTCATTTCCTAAACTGTCAAATTCCTGTACAAATATAGCAACGCATTTTCCAATCGTTCCACATTCATATTCAAAGATTTTTATTTTTGTCATAGTTGATGAATTTAGGATATTTATATAATTGTTAGATGTTTCAAACTCAATCCCATTATCTTTTAAAATGGTTTCTATCTTTTCAATCCATTTTTTCATTGTCAATCCCTCCATAAAATACACGATTTATAAGTATCTTCCAGAGCTTAACCCCTTTGGGTAGGTTTTTGTACTTTATCCGCAATATTTTATATATGTATCTGTAACATCTTTTGCTGAACCATCTTTATACTGCCGGATAATCTCTTTCACTCCTGACAATCTTGGAAGCAAGTCTAATAATTCAGACTTGCTAAATGCATGTTCATTCTCCTTAAATATTGACCAAAATGTTATTCTATATTTTGCATACATTTTCATATTGCTACCTCTTTTCTTTAGATATAATCCTTAATCAAAAAAACAAATTGATGATTTTTCAATTATTAATTCATACTCATCATCATCTTCTACCCTTTAAGTAAGTACACCTACCCTATAAATTAAGTATATACCATAATGTGTAATTTGTCAACATATATTTTGAAAAAATGTAAGAAATGAAAATTGCAAGCTTTTTTTATAACTTTTTCTAAAATATTTTTATACTTACACTATACATAAAAATCAGTTTATAGAGGCTTATTTCCTCTGTTTTTTAGATTTAATGGCACGACAAAAAGACTGGCTGAAAGTCAGTCAAAAAAAATTTATTAAGTTACACGACTTTAAATCAGATACTTCATTCTTTGTCATAAAATTTACCGTCCTTTCTGTCTGGATTAGATAATGATTGTGACGGAATCCGTCACATTTAAGGCATAAAAAAAGGACTTAAAACAAAGGTGCAAATCGCCAGGGGGTTAAGCTCTGGGAGAAAGAGATGTAATTATGTTAGCTTATATTTATGAGAATTTTAATGTAGACTGCGGAGAGCAGGAAATATTTACAGACAGCATCTTATACGGCTGATGTTATTGATTATGTTGATATGTACAGACAACTTCATCCATCAAGGACCAGGAGGTAACAAGTATTGGCTATTTCTTTTTTTTCTTTTTAATTGTAATAGGTTTGTGTCACAATGACACAAAAAAGGCAGCTTGAAATATAGCTGCCTTTTTGATTTTTTTACCCTCCTGATTTAATTTTTATACTTATTATTACTTTATTATTATTATTACATTCTCAATATAAATCTATCTGTGTAAAATGTCAATAACATTAAAAAATCCTTTTATTATTGCAATACTGCAAAAAAGTGGCAAAAAAAATATGATGCGTGCAAAGTAATTTTGAATTAACTGTATTATAGTAAAACCATAGAAATTTGAACAGAAAGGAATTAAAAAAATGATACTTAGTGCTAAAGAAATTTACGACAATCCTGACAAAAAGATTTTAATTGACAAGATTGAATCATGTAGTCCGGAGATAGCATCAATAATTGCTACAACAGGCATTAGAGAAGATGTATTGAGCTTTATCGCAGATAATCATATTAAATATGATTATATTATCAAAGATTTTCTTAGGGAAAATGCTTCGGTTGTCTGGTATCAGTTATATCTTGACTATATTAATAATGGAGATGCAAAAGGGGAAATTATTGAAGCGTTTAGGAATAAGATTGATGCTGAATATGTGAAGGAATATTTGCCGGAGTGTTCTGACATCATTGAAATGGAAAAAAGAAGAAGTCATTTTAATGAGTGGAAAGAAAGACAGACAAATCAAGGGACAGAAACCGTTTCACATGAAACATCGGAATCTGATAATAATGCCAATAAGCCAGAAAAAACTGCTGACAATGATAATATAGACAGCTCATTTACTTCTGACAACAAAACTAAGCTAGAGCTTATTGATAATGAAAAGACACCTTATATAACAACATTTATTGAGCAGCTTTTAGGTGTTGAACATGACATGAGTTCTGATCAGGATAATATTGCTTCTGATAATGAGCTTTTTCAAAACCTGTTAAGTCTTGTTACGGATGCAATTAATACAAATAAAGAAAGAAGTGCAACAATTATTAATCTTAGAAAGGCACTTAACACATACAAGGAGTATTCTGCAAGTGTTGAGATACAGTTTAAACAGCTTAAAAGCGAGAATGAACAGTTAAGATATAAGTACAACAATGCTGTTTCGCAGCTTGATGAATATAAGAAGAAGAATGATGTGATAACACAGAAGTTCAATGAGATCTGTAAGCTTCAGTTGTCCGGAGCAAATTTACTGGAAGGATAATTAATGTACAATATCATATATTCTTGTTTAGCATTAATAACATTATTTTCACTTATTTTCTTCATTAAAAGAGTTGATGAGGAAAATAATCTGCCAAAAAGATTAAATCCTATAATTATAGCTTTTACTTTTATTTTAGGCGGTCTTAATAGTGTTTTTGGTACGAAAGCATGGTTAATGACAGTTTTTCTTTCTTTTTTAATTGTAGAAGCATACACGGATTATCATACCATGCAGCTATATCTGTGCTTTAGTATTGTATTTGGATTAGCTGGCTATGTGTATTTATTTATATCAGTGCCTTTATATACAGGAATGATATTTGATTTTATTGTCTTTTCCTTGATTGTTTTTATTAGCAAGCTGGTAAAAGCAATAAACTGGGGTGATGTAGCATTGTTACTGGCAGTAAGTCCATATATAAATCTTGTTTTTGGAATTGAGGGGTGCTTAATATCCTTAATTGGATTTTATGTATTTACTATGCTTTTAGGGTTGGTTATTAATGTTAAAGATATTTTTCTAAAAAAGAAACAGTATATACCTTACGCTGTTCCAGTCTGTATAGGATATTGCTGTCTTTTAATATTAAAAATGAAAGGAGTAATCTGAGTGCATATTAAAAAAGAAAACTTAGAATCTTCAAGTGTTTACAAGGAACAACTTAATAAGCTGCTTACATCAGAAGACAGATGCAGCCAGATTATAGGTGCTTATATTCAGGATGTTATTTTTAATCATGACGGATTTATTAAAGATGATGTATTAGAGTATATTTCTTCTGCAAACTTTGGGGGTAAGGAAAATGTTAATATTGTTATATTTTTCTTAAGCAAGCCAGCTTATGCAGATATCAGATGGTTTGAATTAATTGTAAAGACGGTTAATTCAAAAAACAAAGATGATATTACAAATTTTCTTAGTGAAATTCAGGGCGCATATTCCAGCGGAATCCCTGTAGAAACAGTTGAAAAGTGTCTTGATAATGCGGAAGATCCTCATGCAATGGCTGTTGCATTGGAAAATAACACTTCTGACGGAGCATATGCTAAGATGCTGGAATCTTTATCTGCTGTAACAAATGTTATTGAGAAGATAGAATTTGACAGGTATTCCCAGTCTCAGGAATATGGCTATCTTGAAGATGTAATTAATGATCTGAAAGAACAGATAAAAGAAAAAGATTCATTGTTGGAAAAGAAAAATTCAGAAATTGAGGAGCTTACAGACAAGCTTAATTCCAAGCCGGATGTTGATGCTGATAACTTAAGTAAGTTAAAAGCAGATAAAGAATTTTATGAAAAAAAATACAGGGAAATAAGAACCGAGCTTGATGATGCAAGAAATGAAAATGGCAGACTTGAAATTAAGATAATGCAGTTGGAAAAAAAGATTAGTGAAGGTTTACCAGAACAGCAACCGACTGTTGTTAAGGTTGATAATGAGGAATTGCTTAATAAAGTTAATACTCTTATTGAGCAGACTGCAAAGCTTGAACAATTAACGGAGAATATATCAGCAATTAAAGAATCAACAGATGGTATTAAGGATGGATTCAATAATATCAACGAAGGTTTAAAAATGCTTGATGACAGTACTACCAATGTTATCAGTTATGAGCTTAATAAGGTATCACAGGATATTAAGGATAATATTGAAAAAAAGATAGATGATATTACTGTCAGCACTGATAATACTGACAGCATAGTAAGTGTTAAACCTCCTGATAATGAAACAGTAAGTGAACCTGTTAATATTTCCGATGAAAAACCGGAAAGCGAAAAAGAGTATGCAGGTTATGCAGAGCCGGAGTATCCTTTTGATGAAGTTAATTCTGAAGCTTCTGTGAATGATGTTAATGATAATAAGTCAGATAATGAGCCAGCTCCAGCAGAACCAGAATCAGCGGGTGAGATAGAAATTGATATCCCTGATATATATGAGGAGAAGGAACTTGTTTCTGATGTAAAGGCTACAGACAGCTCTTCCGAGTTACAAAGCGGTGTAACTGTAAGTGAGATTAATACTATTACAGAAGATAAAAAAGATTTTTTCACTTCTTTAAAAACTCAGTTTGCTATTCGTAAGCAGGTTAAGGCCTTTTCTAAGATTAAGGATGTCAATAAAAAGAAACAACTTATTTTAGAAAAGGCAATGGAAAATCATATTGATAAAGAAATCATCCGAACTATTAAGGAAATATTTGATAGCAAGGTTGTATCTCTTAACTATGTGTACAAGCTGGTTCTTAATAAAGAAACCTCACTGGAAGATGTCATATTCTTGAAGGAATATTGTACAGCAAGTTAGGGGGGATTCAATTGGCTGATATTAAAGAAAGAACAGAACAGTTGATTGACAATGCTTTCATTGATGAGTTTTTAAAGCAAAATTTCAACTATGATGAAAAGTATTTTGGTGTAAGATATATGCTTTTTTATTCTGATAATCCTCCTGTGACTCTCTTACCAAAAGTAAGGGAGTTACCTATAGAAGTAGAGAGCGATTTATCCATACAGGGGGGATTCAGAAGGTTGTTAGTTAATCTTATATTAACAGATTATTCACTTAGAGAAGATGTAAATCATATCAGAAAGTTAAGGAGGGTATAAGATGAATGATGAGGTACAGGCTGTACAGGTAACACTTCAGGGTGTCCAGATGGGGGCAGAACTTTCAGCAAAGGCACTGGTTATGCTAAAGAACATGATGGTGTGCATTGGCTCCAATTTGGGTAAGTTTGTCACATATGAAAAAGATAAAAGGCTCAATAACATGAAAGGTGTTGTTGACAAAGATAAGCTGTATAAGCTTACGAATGATCTTGAATATTTCAAGATTAGAGATGAACATTTAGAGTATTTTAAAAATCAGTGTAAAAAATATCATGTTCCGGTAGCGGAAATGGATAAGTATGCCAGACAGGATAAGGGTTATACATATTTCATGTTTCCAAGAAATTCTGCACCAACAATTGCACAGATTCAGGAAGTATTAAAGCAGCATGTTATTGATGATTGCCGGAAGAAAAATGTTGCTTTTGATGAAAAGAAATTCTTTTCTGATAATGGTGTTACAACAGCAAGCCAGTATGCACAGGCAATAGGTGCTGACAGAGCAGACTTTATTAAGGAAAATAAGGACAAGCTTGATAAGGAGCTTCTTAAGTCTTCTGCATCCTGGAATGAAAAGAAAGAGGTGCTGGAAGAGAAAAAAAAAGAAGTAGCTGATGCTATTAATTCTAACAGCATCCAGAATAAGATTAACAGTGCAAAATATGAACAGTTAACCTTTAAAGCTGAAGATGTTTTATCTGGAAAGGATCAGCAGCATCAGAATATTAAAATATCTCAGGACTATTCGGTTGAGATACCTACAAATCTTGCAAGGAAAGTCAATGCAGATGGTACTATTACAATTGCTCTAAAAAAAGATATGGATCTTGATTTGGTTGCTAACAGCGACAAATCAAGAAAGAGCATTAAGCCATCTGAAATAAAATCTTATAAAAATGGTCTTAACAAGACAGACAATAAGAGTAAGGCTAAAGCAAAGACAGAAAATCAGGTTCATCAAAAGAAAGTCCAGAAAATAAAGTAATGGGAGGAGAATATGAGCAAAAATAATGATTCATTTTTTAATATAAATGTTCCATTAACAATAATATGCTTAGTTCTGCCAATAGCTGCCGGGTATTACCTGGCAGCTTTACTTTCAACGACAGAACCAAATTCTATCGAAACCCTGATTGAGAGGGGAAACATTATTGTTAACAATCCTTTAGGATGGTATTTTAATAAGCTAACAATTCCAATGATTCTTCTTTCTTTAGTAGTATATGGAATAACAGTTATTGTAATTGGATGTATGCATAAGCCAACAAGATATGGAGAAGAGCAGGGTTCTTCACATTTGGAATCTCCGTTCAGGGTTAGTAAGGAGCTTGCAGATCATCATAACAGTATTGATGATCCTATGAATATTGTTATATACAAGCATAAAAAGCCGGGATTTTTTAAATCACTTATATATAAGTGGAAATATAGAAATGCAAATTAGGGGGAAGTGAAAGTAAAGGATGAGTAGAGACAGAGAGTTTATTTTAGGAAAACATATATATAAGTCTGTGTCTGATAGGGGGAAAAATATTCTTACCTTTTATGGTTCAGATAAAGAATCGTTGTCGGATTTAGTTAAAGCTAATCTTCTGCAAATGTCAGGCTCTTTTGTGGTTGTTGATGAGAAGGGAGAGCTTTATAAAGCAACTGCGGGAATTCTATCTGAAAATGGATATGATATTGAAGTTTTTAATTTGAATTCACTTTCGGGTAAAAAGGTTTGTAATATACCAGACATTGGAATAAAGAAATTAGCTGTATTTTGTATTGTAGATGATGTTAATACAATCTATAACACCGTTACAGGACTTCTTTTATTACAGATTGCAGAGCAGTTTTATTATAAAGCAGATTCTAATAATGGTTCGTTAGATATTCCTGTCACCTTTTTTCTTATTGATATGATAACGGGTTTTATCCCACTGGAATATTTTGCTACCAGTCGTTCCCGGAATATTAATTTTTTTATTGCAGTCAGAGATATGAAGCAGCTTAATCATATGTATGGGGAAGAACAAGCTCAAGATATATTATATCTTTGTGATAATGCCATATTTTTTGACAGAAAAACTTATGTATCAAAATCAGATTCACAGAGCTTATATTCTAATGCCCAGTTTTTAAATTTGTATTGGGGGAAAAACGACTGCTTTATATGTAATGTTAATAATTGTTTTGAAATTATTAAAGATAAAAAATATAAGATTGATAAGCATCCGCTTTATAGTCAGATGATAAAAGCTGAATGTTGTTCTGATAGTGAAGGAGGAACTGTATGAGTGCAAAACCACAGATTGTTAATACAAGAAACCGTATGCTGAGTCAGAATATTTATATGACACTAGATACAAAAAAAACTGACAGAAACAACAATATCCTTATAGCTGGTGGTTCCGGATGCGGTAAATCATTTAAATTTGCTAAGCCTAATATTTTACAGATGTTTGGTTCTTACATTATTACAGATCCAAAAGGAGAACTTTGCCGTGATACGGCAGGTTTCTTACATGAGAATGGATATAATGTTAAGGTTTTGAATTTAATTGAATTTAAAAAGAGCAGCCATTATAACCCTTTTAATTATATTCGCAGTGATACGGATGTAATTAAGCTTATTGGCCAGCTTATTTCAAATACAACACCAAAGGGAGCTTCCGCTGGAGATCCGTTCTGGGAAAAGGCAGAAGGTCTTTTCTTACAGTCATTATTTCAGTATGTGTGGAGAGAAGGTGTTGAGGATGACAATGGAGTAATTCAGCATAATATAGGAGCAGTTCTTCAGTTGCTTCAGGAAGCAGAATTTAAGGAAGATGCAAGAGGACAAAAGTTAGATTCCAAGTTGGATAAGAGAATGAGTGCTTTGGAGCATGAAAATAAAAATCATCCGGCTGTTATCCAGTATAACAAAGTTATGAGAGGTGCTGCTGATACCGTCCGTTCTATCATTATTTCTGCAAACTCAAGATTGGCACCTATCCAGTCGCCGGAAATAATAGAACTTCTTTCTGAAGATGAATTTGATATTCCAACTATTGGTACACAGAAAACTGTTATCTACTGTATTATCCCAGATAGCGATAAAACTTATAATTTTTTAGTTGGATTGTTTTATTCTCAGACTTTCAATCAGTTGTATTATACGGCTGATTTTGTGTATGATGGGCCGTTACCTGTTCATGTAACATTTTTGTTAGACGAGTTTGCAAATGTCGCTTTGCCTGACGATTTTTGCTCACTATTATCTACAATGCGTTCTCGTAATATAAGTTCTATTATCATTATTCAGAACTTTGGTCAGTTGAATGCCTTATTTAAAGATAATAAAGACAATATTGAGGGTAACTGTGATATTTTTATTTTCTTGGGTGGAAATGAAAGCTCTACACATGAGAAAGTAAGTAAATCTGTCGGTAAACAGACAATTTATAAAAAGTCAACTTCTATAAGCAGGGGTAAGAATGGCTCATCAAGCTCCTCAGAAGATACTTTGGGAAGAGATATAATGATGCCTGATGAAGTCAGAAAATTAAAAAGAGACGAATGTATTGTCCTTATTAATGGTTTTGATGCTGTTAAGGACAAAAAGATAAGGACATGGGAGCATCCTTTATATAATCAGATGGTTGCAGCAAGTAAAAGCTATTCTTTTGATGCCAGAATTGACAGGGCAAGAAATAAGGGTTCACAAATTGTAGATAAAAATGGTACTGCTGTTAAATTTCTTGAAAATAGTGTGCTGGAACATTTAATTGCAATGGATAACCAGGATATGAAGGAATATAAAACTGAAAAGTATGTTGCAGAAGTATCTGGTGCAGAAATTCCGGCTGAACCTAAGAAAAGAGTAATTCAGCTTACATTTGATGAACTTATGGCCATAGATCTTGAACAGTTTTCAGAAGATAATTTCCAGGAGGAATTTATTGATTTTGTTTTTGCTGAACAGACTGAAAAGAATGATAAGGCTGTAATTGAGGAACAGGAACAGTTAAAAGAAGAATACTATCATGAAAATATTAATGTTAAGGAAGAGCTTGGCTCAAAAGAAGAAACCCAGATTTATCTGAGATTAAAAAATGAAGGTTTTTCTGCTCCACAAATCAGACTGATTCTTCCACTTGCTTCTTTGTATTCTGAAGATAAAATCCTTACATATTTTAACGCAGATATGTCGGAGGATGATATCAAGGATTGTGTAGATTTATTACAAATCTAAATTTGCATAAGTGCCAAAAAAAAAATAATGTTGTTGTATTTGTGTAAAGGATTATTACAAAATTTGTATTAGAATTTTTATATGAAAAAGAAAGGAGATTTCAGAAATATGAGGTCTAATAAAATTTTAAATTTAAAGAATGGAGTAGCTACAGTTTTAGGAGCTGCAACAATGGCTGTTACTAATTGTATGCCGGCTTTTGCTGCTGCAAGTACTGGTGTGCCAGAGGTTGACAATGGCTTAAATATCATCAAGGCACTTTGTATTGGTGTATGTGCTGCAATTGGTGTTGTAGGTCTGGTTAAGGGTGGAATTGATTTCAGTTCAGGAATATCCCAGAGAGATCAGTCAGGTATTACTACTGGTGCGTTAGAGCTGGCTGGTGGTCTTATTATGGCAGCTATAGGTACACTTATTGGCCTTTTTGGATTCTAAAAGGAGGTTCTTTGATTGGGAAAATTATTAGCATCATTAGGGGATTTTATTCAAAAATTTTTTTGTGAAAGTATGTTTGATCCTATTATCTATTGGGCATTGGGGACATCTAACAGTAAGGGAATGGTTGATGCTGTGTATTCCGGGTTAATGGATAAGTCAAAATCATTTCTTCTAATGTCCCCTAAAAGCTGGGCAAGTGGTTCCGGATGGTCTTTTATTAATTCGATTTCCTCCGCATTTATTTCGGTAGGTGCAGCCCTTGTAATGATTTTCTGGCTCATAGGAATATGTACAGACAGTCTTGATATCAGAAGTAACATGAGACTTGAAGTAGCATTAAAGCAGCTTGCTAAATTAGTTGTAAGCGAATTTCTTGTTACTCAGAGTATTACTATTGTATCTTCTCTTTTCGGTCTTGTTAATGCTTTGTGTAGAACATTTAATTCCAGCTTCAGTATAAAAGTTTCAGCAGATGTTTATAAATGTGTTGCTGAGGAAAAGCTTGGACAGAATATTATTCTTGTATTTTTAAGCCTGGTTTTACTGGTAATGACAGTTGTGGCTGCCGGAAGTATTTTGTATCTGTCAATAGTAAGAATATTTAAGGTTCTTATGATTGTACCGTATTCTGCTATTGCTACAAGTACAGTAGCAAGTTCTCATTCAGTTTCATCAACAACTGTTTCTTACTGGAAATATACTCTGGCAACTATATTAGAAGCATCTACCATGTTAATGGCAGTTAATCTGTCAGGATATCTTGTCAGTGGTAGTGGAACTATACTGGATGGGGTAATCAAGACTTCAGGTTCATTCCAGAATGCCTGTGGCTGGATCATAAGTACAATTATTATCTTAGCTGTCACAATGGGTGCAGTTAAGGAAGCAGGACAAGTTACTCACAGAGTACTTGGAGCATAAAATTTAGGTCTGTGTCATTATGACACAGATCTGGGAGGGAAAGTTTAGGATGTGTTATTTAAAAGGATATGTAGTCGATAAGCCTACAATTTCTATGCTGACTGCTTCTTATTCTTGCAATGAATTATGCAGGTTTTTTCTTGTAAAAGATTCTAAGGAGCAGTTGTTCCCTGACATATATCCAATAGTATGTTTTGGCAAGCTGGCATCAGAAGCAATGAAAAATATTAAGCCTGATGACTGCCTAAAAATTAAAGGAATGCTTAAAGATTACAACTACAAAGATTACAATTTTACTTCTCATTATACGAAAGTCTTCATTGCAGAATCTTTTGAAAAAATTGATGGCAGTGAAATCACTTATTTAGATGAAGAAAGAGTGTATGAATCCTTAGTAAAGAATGATATTACAGTTGTTGATATCACAAAGTATGAAAAGTATGAAAAAATGCTTAATGATATGAAGAGTAAGGAAGTGAAGGCTAATGATTAGTGTAAAGACTAATCGTAATATTGAGGATTTTAAAAGTGATGTTGCAGGTGGATTTGATCTTAAAGAAACAGTCTGTATTGGTGGCTGTGTGTTTGTATATGCTGGCATTATGCTTGTGCTTATGCTGGCTACACCTGTACCAAAAGTATTATGTCCTTATATTCCAATTCCGTTTGTAGCATACCCTATCATGAGGGTGTTTTTTAAGAAAAACGGTATGAATATCAAGGATTATAAAGAAAAAACAAAAATGTTCAAAGAGAGTGGGATATTACCATATAAGTCTACTGAGAATCCTGATAATTATAACAACCTTGTTAAAAAGGCAGAAGAGTTATCTGATGGAGATTCATTTGATAAGACTTTAAAAAAGATAAAAGAAATCGGAATTATTGCTGGAGTTGTTATTTTTGTAATAATTGTTGTAGCTATTGTTCTGAAATTTGTTTTATAGGAGGTGCTGTGAGTGGCTTTTTTCACAAAGGAATCGGTTGAATCAGTTAATAATAAGCCGGTTTTAAAAACAACTCCTACAATTAAAAAAGATATGAAAGAAAAAAATAATATTATAGAAAGTAATACAGAATTAGATGCCAAAGTGTTTAATTCCTGTATAGATTATTTTACAAAGGAGCAGAGTATACTTGTTAATAGGCTGAATGAATCTTTAAGTGATGAAAATTATATGGAAGTTAAGAATAATATTCTTAATATTGCTAAGACATATTTTAAAAATCATTGTACGGATTCAAAAAGTGTTGATATGCTGATGGACAGATTTACATCATATATGTTTGGATATTATATTCTTGAACCACTGCTTCAGGATGAGGAGCTTTCTGATATTAAAGTATATAGCTGGGATAATATCCGGGTTAAGCGTTTAGGGAAAAGAGAAGGAACGGGACTTTCTTTCTTAAGTGAAGAAGATTATCGAAGATTCACCAGAACGGTCTGTGCCAGAAATAAGGTTCCAATAAATAATATTAATGCTTATCCTAAGTTTTCTGATACAATTAACAATCCGTTATTCAGATTAAGAATTAATTTATCTGATGCAATCCTTAATGAAAATAATCAGACTACTTTTCATATAAGACTTGAGCCTAAAAAGAAGGTTACATTCGATAAACTTGTTAAAAGAAAATATATGACGGAAACCCAAAAAAATTATTTGATAAAAAAATGGGTAGATGAAGAAGCAGGAATGTTATTTGTTGGTTCTAATGGTTCCGGTAAAACTACTGGTGTTAATGGAATGATTGAATATACACCACATGACAAGTCAATTCTGGCTATTCAGGAGACAGATGAACTTTTTATTGATGGTCATCCGGAATTTCTTTCAAGACATACAATAGAAGATAATGGAGAAAGTCATATCAGATATGGCTTAAAAGAACACGCTAAACAGGCATTAATGGACGACTGGGATGTTTTTGCGTTAGGAGAAATCAAATCCGGGGACGATGCAGCGAGCTTTCCGTCCATTGCTGCAACAGGTTCTCAGATTATTTCGACTTCACACGGGGATGATGAGCTGGAGGGATTATATAAGATTGGAGATTATATCAAACAGGCTGCTGATTATGATTTGAATCAGTGTATGAGATTTTTACTTGGCTTTAAAGTCGTATGTTTTGTAAAGAATTATCAGATTAAGAGTATTTCGGAAGTGCAGGGATGGGATTATCAAAATAACTGTCTTAAAGTAGTTAAGCTTGATGAAAACTGTAATCCTGTTTCTGATAATAATATAGATAACAGCAGTATAAATAAATTTTTCTTTAAGCTGTAAATGAAAGGAGGTTAAGATGATTTACATTTGTTATTCTGTGATTTTTGTTTGCTTGGTTGGATTAAGTTATTTGCTTGTAGGCGTAATAAAAAAGAAAAATGTATTTAATGTTGTTGCGGAACAGTTGAAGTTAAGTACTAACAGATCCTCTAAAGCAAGAATAAGAACATCTGAAGAAGTATACAATCAGGTAGGTAATGGAGATAAGGTAAGTTTTTTTACAAAGCTTGATATTACAATTAACTTAAGTAGTCTAAAAAGAAAATTTTCTTTTATCAACGCAGAGCTTGTGTTGTTATTTGTAGCTTTTTTTACTTTAATTGTTGGTTTTATTACTGCTTTGTTTTCTCATAATTTTGCTTTCGTATTGCTTGCTTGTGTAGTTACAATATTTATATTTTATAGTATTTTCTTTGCTGTATCTGACAAGCAGATAAAAACAATAGATGATAATATACTGCAATTTGCAAATCTATTGCATAGTTATTCCAATATGAGCAGTGATTTAATTTCTGTTTTTGAAGCTGTTGCTCCACAGCTTGAGGAACCGTTAAAAAGTGCAGTAAATACATGTGTGGCAGAATCAAGAGTTGATGGAAATATTTCTGCTGCTATCGGCAGATTATCACTTAAGATGAGACACAGAAAATTAACGGAGCTGTTACAGGCTTTGGAAGCCGGAAGTAAGAATAATGCAAATTATAGATCTATTATCGGAAGATGTTATGATTCTATTAGCATTTACAAAGGCGAAAAAGCTATTCGTAGAGCAACTGCTAATGGTGCCAGGCTAAATATTTTACTTATGTTTTTTATATTTGTTTTATGTATTTTGTCTCTGGTGTATTTCCTTGAACTTCCATTAAGTACATTGTTTTTTAATAATAGAATTGGAAATTTCATGTTTGTATTTTGCTGTATGATTCTTATCTATGTAGCTTGGAAGTTTGTTACTCTTGGAAATAAATAGTTAGGGGAGGTGGAATTTTGAGTTTGATATTAACAATATTCACAGGAATTGTTATATTGGTAATTTCAATTTTAATGGGCCTGTTAATCTATTTTAAAGCATCTGATAATTCCATGAATAGAGTTCTGGAAGCCCAAAAAGAGCTGTACGGAGATAACAAGTCAAAGATTAAGCGGTTGATTAAACTTAATCCTAAGATTTACAACAGATTACAGATATATCTTAGTAAAATAGGAGCTAATTATCTTGTTAAAAGAGTTGTAGATCCGGTTGAATATGTTTTATGTAATATTTGTCTAGCAATTGTTCTTGGAATATTAGGATATATCATTTTTGGAGTTGTAGGGTTATTAGCTGGTGGCATTATTGGTTTTTTCTTTTTAAAGGTTTTGCTTGAGGTTAATAACAAACAAGATAATGACCGCATAGTTGAAGATCTACAATCTATTTATGAAAATATTAAAATTAATACAGAATCAGGAGTGTTTCTTACAGAAGCATTAAATTCATGTTACAAGGTCGCAGCCTGTAGCAGACTGAAAAAGGCTTTGCATGAAATGATAACAGATATTTCAGTAAAGCAGAACATTATGGATGCCATTGTAAATTTCAAGCTGAAATTCAGTAATGTTCACATTGATACATTCTGTACTGTATTGCGACAGGGCTACGAAACGGGAGATACAATGACAGCACTTTCCAGCGTATCTCAGCAATTAATAAGTATCCAGAAAGCAGTAGAAATTAAGCATAAGCAGAAACTTGAAAATGACATTATGAAGGTTATGTTAATAATTTTGGTTGCTATTATGGTAATTATTTTATATGCAGTTGTTGTTGAGTATTCAATAGCAATTTCATCATATTAATTTGTTTTATTTTAAAAGGAGAGAAAGCTATGAAAAAGTTCAAAGAAAATTTTAAGGGATTCGCAAAAATTAAGCAGAAGGGCGATGAATTTATAGGGAAAGCAATACTGATTATTCTTGCTCTTATTATTGGCGGTATCATGATTGCAACATTAAAGCCTCAGTTTAAGGGATTCATGGAAAAAACTGGTACAAAAATGGATTCGTTCTTTGATTCTGCCGATAACTAATAATGCTGGCAAGGGGTGGAAAATGGAAAATACAATAAAAAAATTTTTCAAGATAAAGTCTGAAGGCGATCAGTTTGTTGAAGCTTCAATATGTATATTAGCTACCCTTATATGTTCCGTATGTATAATGCTCTGCTTCTCCGTCTGGATGACTCAGTATTCCGCTAATGATTCATTGAATCTGATTCAGACATCATATATAAAGAAAATGGAAACAACAGGGTATTTGTCTAATGAGGATGAGGTATCCTTAAAAAAAGAGCTAGATGATGCCGGAATTCAGAATGTGTCTCTTAATGGGACAACCTTTACTAAACAGGCATATGGTGAACCTATTGAGTTAGTTATTACAGGCGAAGTCAATCTTTCCAACTCTGGTGTAAAGAATTTTAAACATTTCGCTGGTACTGTGGAATTTCTTCAAAAAAAATTGAAGATAGAGAGGTTTGGTAAGTTTACTTACAATAAAAAGGTTGCTGGTACCAGCAAATATTAAGGAGGGAGCGTATGTTACTTTTAAAGAAAAAAAACAATGGTTCCATCCAGTACGGTATTTTTACAATAATTACAATATTTGCATTGATTTCACTTAGTCTAATGATGTTATATGAGAGACAGACAAAAAGTGTTAAATACCAATGTGACAATAATGTTATAGCTGCTTCTCTTGCAGCTAATAAGATTGATGTATACAGCTATGCAACAAATGAATATATCCTAATGGATACAGGTGTTAAAGATTGTTCTGTTCAGTATGGTTCAGTTGATGAAATTGTAACTGAACAATTCAAAAATGCATGTTTTAAAGCCTATGATACTGCTTTAGACAGCTTTACATCAGCACTGAAAACCAATATGAATTTAGATGATAATTTACATTCCGTAAATAGTAAGCACATTCAAGCGGTAAAAATTGTTGATTTTAGAATATATAATGTGATTGATGATGATGTATTCGAGATTAATAAAACTGACTCAGGGTATACAGTTGAACCGCATCTTAATACACTTAATAATTACAGATGTCCTTCAGGAGATATTATTGGAGCTTCTGGTCTGTATGTTAAGGTTGAGGTACAGATTGATAATGCTTTTAAAAAAGGAACTTCAAAATTTTATCTGACTTCATATGTTGATTCAAAGAAAATTTAGGAGGGTAGAAATTGAGATGAAAGGTAAAATCAAAACTATATCACTGGCAATATGTTTTGCTTTAATTGCCTTTGTAGCTCTTGTTTATATTAATAGCAGAGTTGTAGGTAATGACGATTCAGTTGAAACTGTTGTTGCAGTGAAAAATATTGCTCATAACACGGAAATTACCAAACAGAATATTAATGATTATTTCAGAGTTGAAAAGGTAAGTTCCAGTCTTGTAACGGATAAAACTTTAAAATCACTGGACGGTCTTGTCGGTAAATATGTATCAGCAGATGTAATATATGAGAATGCTCTGGTTAATTCTCAGATGTTTAGCTCCAAGAAAGATGTGATTGAGAGCTTTAACAATCCCGTTAGAATGTCCTTTAATGTTGGTTCTTTTTCTGACGCAGTTTGTGGACGAATAAGATCCGGCGACATAATAGATATTTATGGAGTAAGTACTTCTAAGAGCCAGGATATTTTAAAAAATGCATATGTAGAAAATGTGTATGATTCATCCGGTTTAAAGATTGATAATTCAGATTCAACAACTTCGGCTACGGCATTTACGGTTATCATTGAAAGTGGAGATGAAAATAAGCTGCTTGAAATGATTAAGAACAGTAAAGTAGTTATAACAAAGGTTAAATAAATTCAATATATACATGTTAAGAAAAGGCAGATGATTATATCATTCTGCCTTTATTGTGATTATGTCATTTTAATTTCCTTTGCCAGCCAGTAACGGCTTCTATTATTCTTTTTTGAAGTCTTTTTTATTTGAAAAAAATATTAAAATATAGTGTAAAAAATTGTAAACACTATTGACAAATTACACAAAGAATATATAATATAATTAAAGAAAGTTAAGAACTTAAAGATTGGAAAGGAGAAAAATTGCATCATCAGGCGACAGGAAAGGGCTATTTGAGTTTTGAGTTGATATTAAATAATATTTTTTTTTAAAATGTAGTTGCATAACTGCCAAAATTAAAAAATAATATTTGCAGTTATATAATGGAAAACCTTGTCGAAAATAGTATGATAATAGCGTGGATTCTAATATAATTAAGGCTTAGGGGGTGCAACGCTATGGAAAATAAAGATAAAGAAAGTTGAGGATTAATATTATGATTAGGAAGAAATTAACAAGATTAATGGTTGTAGCAATGTCAGCAGTATTAGTTGTCGGTTTTTCAGCCTGTGGAAAGAAAAAGGCTGATGCGGACAATAAAGAAACAGAGCATGTGACTGTATCAGCAGAATCACAAAGTATTGCAGATAAAGAGTTAACTAAGACTGGAATAGTAACCCTTGAATATGAGGATGGGGATGGAAATATAGTCAGACTTGAAGGAAAAGCTGTTGCCGGGGAAGATGGCAATGCAACTATAGAAGTCGAGGATAAGAACGGAAATAAGGTTACATTCCAGGGAAAGGCAAGTACAGATTCTAATGGAAAGCTACAGGTAAGTGATATTATAGTAAAGGAAGCAGGAACTCTTGTAAAGGATGATGGTACAGAAATTAATGTGACAAGTGATGCCAAGATAGAAAAGGCAGAGGAATCAACCGGAGAGGGTACATCTGATATTGCTGTATCTGAGGATGTCAGGAAAGAAGTAGAGACTACAAAGCAGGAAGAAAAGGAAATAACTGACGCAAGAGAAGAAATAAGCAATATAGAAAATGATGTATCAAATAACGATGTGCCTTCTGAAAATCAGAGCAGTGATACTTCTGATGCAAATAATTCTGATAACACCGAAAATAACATTTCATCAGATAATGGAAATGGAAGCTCAGATAACAATACAGACAACAATATTGGAAATGCAGATGGTTCAGATAATCCAACTCCGACACCTGAACCAGAACCTGAGCCAGTAGTTAAGACAATGGTAAATCCGATTGATGGCAAGATATATACATATATTGAACCAGATGAAATGCTCGCAAAGTATGTAAAAAACGATACTGAGGTAGACGATTTAAACAGAGATGTAAATTTTGGTGGTGGAACATTACCATATGCTATAAAAGAAATGACAACCAGACCATTTTTCTACAAAGACGGAACTTATTCAATTTTTTATGGATATTACAGCAAATCCGGCGATATTACGGCAACTCCTTTACAGATGGGATATGATGCAAGTATCTGTTTTGAAGCAATACCAGTTGGAAGATATGATAATGGAATAAATGTAAGAGAATATGCTTTTCATTATCTGAAAAAATACATAGATATTTAATTATGTTTACAAAAAGGAGGAATTTATTTGGGGAAAACATATAAAAGAATTTTTATTACTATTGTAACAATACTAAGTATGTTGGCATATATTTTCATCGATTTTACTCCAATAATAACGGCACAGGCGGCCAGCACATATAAGCTTACTGTAAGCTGGGGTGAAGGCATTGAATGGGTAGCTACAGATAAAGATGGTGTTAACAGGTGGACTAATGGAAGCACCAAGTCATTTAGTGAAAACACGAGTGCGTATACTTATATTAAATTAAAACCGGGTTATAGACTGGATTGTCTGTCTGCTGATGCAGAATGGGCTGACTGGACAACAGTATCTAACAATCTGGTTTATGACACATGGTTCATGTATAATAACAGAACAGTATCTATTAAGGTTATATCAGATGTTTTTAAAGAGAATGGTGAAAGATATACTTATAACGGCAACTATAGTGAAACAGGATATAAACTTGTGGAAGTCAGTTCGTGGGAGTGTACTCATTTGCTTTCGCTTGATAATGATATTATTGGATATATTGAATCAAATCCCAGTAACATTGATGAGGGAGAGAGATTAAAACCGGAAAATTCAGAACTTTTAGCCAGTATAAGGACATATACATCAGATTCAAGATATAAGCTAAGAATTGGTAGTGCGTATGTTAAATATACTGGAGCAGCACATGATAGATATGGTAATATAGCTAGTGGAAATAAATATGTTAGTCAATATACGCTTTATGTTGATTCACATAATATAGCTAATGAAACAGGTCTATATCCCGAATATGGTGCAAGCAAAAATAATGACTGGATATTAGCAAGTAACTATAGATGTCCTGATATAGATGCAGGAGAAGAAGCGGATTATGCTGGATTTGCATATTATAGAAATTACTATGCTTACTGTAAAACTACACAAATGTGGTATCCAGTTGGCTCAGCACATAATTGGTTAGGATGTGCAAAAGGTGATATAGGGGCAAATGAGTTTCATCCAAGTGATTATACTCATACAATAACCAAGTATAAGCTTGTACCAGTTGATTATTCCATTTCTTATAATTTAAATGGTGGAAGTGTAAGTGAAAATCCAACAACTTATAATGTTGAAACAAATACATTTACACTTAAGAATCCAACAAAACCAGGTTACACTTTTACAGGATGGACAGGCAGTAACGGAACAACACCGCAGACTACAGTATCTATAAGTAAGGGTTCTACAGGAGACAAGAGTTATGCAGCAAACTGGAAACCCAGTACTTCTACTTACAAGGTAAATTACTTATTGCAGAATATAGGTGATGATAATTATACCTTGAAAGAATCTGCTGAATATACAGAAACAATAAATGCATCAGTAACACCGACAGTAAAGACATATACGGGCTTTACAAGTCCGGCAGCCCAGACAGTACAGGTCAAGGAAGACGGAACAACAGTCGTAAATTATTACTACACAAGAAATTCTTATCTTTTAACCGTAAGTGCCGGAACTGGAATAAGTTCGGTAACAGTGTCTAATAGTGCAGGATTAAGTAACATTGAGAATGCAGATAAGAAAAAGGTATTATCTGTTCGATATGGAGCTTCTGTAACAATTAATGCGGATATAAATCCAGGCTATAGTTGGTCAAGATGGGATGGCTCTTTCACACAGTGGAACAAATCATACAACTTCTATATGCCAGCTAAAGCGGTAAATGTAACCGCAATAGCAACAGCTAATAAATATGTGGTTCAGTTATATGCTAATAAGCCATCAGACACAAGTAATTTGGTTGTAAACAAGCTGTCTGATAGTGAATGGGTATATGACAATGTTAATGGATGTTATACTTCTACATTCACATATGATGCAGCTAAGAACATTCCGTCTCCTGCAGATACATATTCACTAAAGGGATATTCTGCTAGTGGCTGGTATACATCAGCTATAGGAGGAAACAATATATTTTCTGGCAACATGAAATGGAATCTTACAACTTCATATAATGGAGTAGTAAAACTGTACGCAAGATGGACAGAGAATGAATATAAGATTTCATTCAATTATGTCAAGCCTGATAATGCATCAGGTGATATACAGAATAATGAGATAAAAGAAAAGAATGTTAAGTACAATAAGCCAGTAGGCAATTTGCCGGAGCCGACACTTACAGGCTGGAAGTTTGATGGCTGGTATACGGCAGTCACAGGTGGTACAAAGTTCACTTCTGATACAAAGTATCTGAATACTGAGAATATTGTTTTATATCCACATTGGACAGCTAATAAGTATACCATTACTTTTGATTCAAATAAGCCGGCAGGCAGCACAGATAGTGTAACAGGCTCTATGTCTAATATTTATTGTACATATGATGTTCCGGTGCAGATTCCAGAGAATAATTTCGCTTTGCGTGGATGGGATTTTGTAGCCTGGAATACAAAAGCTGACGGTTCAGGTATAAGGTACTCAGCTAATGATACAGTATCTAATCTTACAAGCACAGATGGCGCAACAGTAACTTTGTATGCTGAGTGGGATACTCATATAGAATGGAATGCTTCTTTATCAAAGGCTAATAAAAGCTTTGTTAATGCAATGGAACTTTCTTTTGATGATAAAGCTGTTAACTGGCCGGATGGTATTGGATATGGCATTGTGATGAATAATACATTGACATATAAGGAATTTGGAGATATGCAGGGATTCTTGAATGTTAATATAAGCAATGTATATCCAAAGAGTATTAAATATGAGTTTTCAGATTCTCGTCTTAATGAAGTTGTTCTAAACGACAGAGCATATGTTCTTACAAAAATTAATGGTAAATCTACATTTGAATTTATGGTAGGTTCTTCATCGACAAGAGGATTTGTACAGAATATAAGTTTTACTCTTCCAGAGTATGAAGCTGAAAGTGATGTGATTTCAGATAAAGAGTACAGTGCATATATTGATATATCAGTTACATATCAGATATATTCAACTAACAGAGAAGTTACAGAAATAAGAAGAGTTTATTATAATGTAGTAGAGCTGGACTTATCAAAAATTCATAGCAGAATTAGATATCAGCCGGGACAGGTTAGGTAGTCAGGCTGACCTTGAAGCATATGAAGCATATGAAGCAAGTTATAACAGCAAAGTACATAAATCAAGATAATACAGCATGAAAATAGCCCTCCTTTTTCTCTTTTATGAGATTAAGGAGGGTGTTTTTATGTCTGGAATTTTTTTCAGTATTGCAATTAAATAATGAAACTTTAGGCTTTTATGGAAAGAATTATAATTTTATTTTTTTTATAATATATATAAGTTTTATTTTAGTGTAAAGGAGTGGTTATTATGGCTATGGTTGTTACAGAAAAAGAATTGCTTAATGAGGTTCTTGAGCAGCTTAGAATTGTTGGATTAAATAATGTTGCATCTGATATTTATAATGCTGCAGTTAATTTAGATACAGCTAATGAGTTTGCAGATCTTATGTCTCAAAATGACATGAATGCTGTTGTTGAAAATATGCATAGTGCATATCTTGGTTCAATTAAGGAACTGATAGATAAGATTAATTTAAGTGGCATTTCTATAAATTATAACGAAGAAGATAAAAAGCAGTTTTCATATCTTCGTTCGGAGAACAGTCAGACAAGACATGATATTGAGTTTGTGGATCTTCTTGATGATTTACGGGAAGGTGGAAGGGTATATTCTGCTTATAATAATACCCTTTTTCCTTTAATTGTATCTACTGCTACATTAAATGAACAGTGTAAGACTTCTAAAAATGTCTTTTATTCTATTCTTGACAAAGCTAAAAAAACATTTTCTCTTGGCAAGCATTTCTTTGTATCTAAGTGGAAGAAAGAATATTATCCTCAATGCATGGATTTGCATGATAAGGCCATGAATGAATGTAAGAGATGGGTAGACCGTTATGTTAATGCTGAAAAGGTTGTTAGTGATGTAGAAGTTAAGATGAATCATATTTATGATAAAACAAATTATATAGCCGGAAACCGTGAAGATGTTATTGCATCTGCACAGGATGTAAATATTAAGGTAAAGCCTAAAAAGTTTAAGCTTCTTGAAACTTTTCGTAAGGGCTTTAAAAAGTGTGAGCCTTCTATTAAAAAATTCAAGGCTTTTTTTGAAAAAAAACAGGATGTTCCGGACAGAGCCGATTGTGAATACAGTATATCTCTTAAAGATATGCGTCCGGGAGAAGTTTTTAATATTTATAAAAAGCTTGATGAAAATAAGATTGAATATGATGCAGTCAGTCTTGATGGTGATGGGAAATTAGTATTTATGGATAAGGATAATGCAGAGAGAGCTATTCATATCATAAATGATATAAGAAAAATTATTAATGATGCTCCTGTTGAATCACAGCTTGACATTACAGATAAAAAAGAAAATGTTGTTGTTGATAATGTAAACCTTGATGATGTTGATAAAACACAGGTTGATGAACAGGTTTCAACTGACAATATCGATTTATCAGATGATGAAGTTGAGTCTATTACTGATAAAGAAAATTATATTCAGATTGATGCTGGTACTTCTGAGAGTGCAAAGTTAATATGCGAAACTGCTGATAAGCATGAAATGAATTATCAGAAAGTGGGTAATGTAATTTATTTTGAAGATACTGTCCAGAATTCTCGTGATGTTAATGCTATATGTATGGAATCAAAGATGAATGTAGATAAAAAGAAAGTGGGTAATTATAGTGATAATCTTCCCGGTATTACCGTATATGGAGACGGTACGGATGAAGTGTTTAAGGAAGAGCTATTAAAGCTTTTGGATGACAGTGGTAAGCAGATTGGAGTTAAGCTTGTGGACAAGCTGGATGATTATACAATAGAAACGGAAAGGCTCCGTTCCGTAAGTATGATGTCTTTGGATAAAAATACTTGTATTTCAGTTAATGAGGATAAGACATTAGCTTTTGGGTGTGAGGTAGAAAACAACAGTGTTATGACGATTTCTACTGCTGAGGAAGATGGTAGTATTAAGACCATTAACTATGAATATACGAGAGACTATAATACAGAAAAGTTTAGAATCTATGATAATGAAGGTAATCTTCTTGTTGATGCGTTTTATAACGAAAATAATGAGATTGTCAGCAGAGAAATTAAGGACGGCTGCATAGTTGAAATTAAAAATTCTCAGGTTAAATCCATTAGAGAATTTTATGACGCAAAATTAAATGAAAAGATGCCTAAACACAGCAGTATTAATGATTATCTTGATAAATCAGATATTGATATACTGAATAAACATTATGACTGTATGATCAAGTATTTTAATAAGCCAGCTACATTTAAGGAAAAGAAGGTTGAACCGCTGCTTGCAGAAACTTCCATGATTCGTACATTTACAGATTTTCGACATCTGGATGCAACAGCAAAGCTTCTTGATAAACTGGGTGTTTCTTATGAAGTAGAAGGATATAATCTGAAGGTTTCTTCAAAAAACAATGGATTTGTTAAGTTTGATGAAGCATACAGGTCAGCATATGATATGGTAAATTCAAATTTGTCTGATATTACGATTAACAAATCTTCTCTGATTATTCAGGAAAATGATAAGGCAGTTAAGACGAGAGTTCCTGGCACTTATGGAGATAATGTCCGTTATCTTTGGATAGATAAAAGTAATATTATTGATATTTATGACGGGAAAACCATGTTGAGCTTCATAGACCAGTCAAAAAATTATAAATTGCTTGATAAAAATAATAATGTTGTAGAAATCAGTGGAAAAGAGCTGTATTCGCATTATGACAGGGTTGATGTGTTTCTCCGTGATAAAGTAAAAAATTCTTCTAAGAATTCTAAAGATACCTCTAAAGATGTTGTAGCAGAATTTTGTTATGAACATAATGACGGGGATCAGTGTTGGAGTGATTTTACCACATTCTATAAAACAGAGGATGGGAAGTATATCAAGGAATATGAAGATGGATATTATGGAAATAAAACAGTTAGCGAAACTTCATATGAAGATATAGTGAAGAAAATGGAAGAAGTATCAAAAAAAGCTGAAGAAAAACATACAAGAGGAGGATATAGTGTATTGAAAAATTTTGAAAATCATAGGGCAGCCAGAAAAGCCCGCTGATTTTAAATGGGGTGATAGTGTGGATGTTTATTGTATCCATTCTTTATATAATCGTCTTTCCGGCGAGGAAAAATGTTATAAAGAATGCCTGTCTGTATCTGATGATGCCAGCTTAATTAATACATATTCTTCGGATGATAATATTGATCATTGTAAAGAGTATTTTAAGTTTGAGCAGGATGCAGACAGGTATCTTAAAGAGGTTAGAGATAGGATGTTTAATAATGGTTTGGTTCGCAGAAATAGTAAAAGAAGGTGATTTTGCAGATATGCTAGATAAATTATAAATTCTATTTATTTTATTGCATTTATGAGAACATTTTTAAATGAAATCGAGTTAGTATTATTAAAAAGTGGAGGTGTTTTGTGATGGTTCCAGAAAAGTTTTCAAGGGAGTCTGAACAGTTTCAGTTTTTTTCCAAGTTATCGGATTTTGGTAAGTATTCAGCATCATGTGAATATAAAAATATGTATCTTGAAATTGGGAAACTGATTCTTGAGGAACTTAAGACGACTGATTTTGAAGAACTCAGGGTTCCGTTAAATAATTTTTACAGGATTATGTCTAAATATTGGAATGCCGGAGATGATCCTAGTGACTGGCAAAGTATGATTGATGAATCGGATAATTATGTTAAAACACTTCCTAAAGAAAGACAGGAGTTTATGTCAAAGGTACTTGTGGCCATGATGGATGGGATTAATGATAAGTACAAGATAGAATGTGGCCGGAATAGTAAATTACGATAGGGGAGTAAGAGTAAAAATGAAAGAAAAATTTGTTAAGAGATTTTCAGAAAGCTGTGATGCTATGGCTAAAGCATATGTTCATATGAACAAGACAAGGAGTTTTGAGGATAAGGAAAAGTATGCTTATGAGAATGGCAGAAATTCAGAACTTGAAAGAATATTAAGAGAAGAATTTCATGTAAAACAGGATGAACTTAAAAAAATTCAGAATGATGCTTTAGAGGAAGCTGTTAAGTGTCAGGAAGAAGATAAAAAAGAGCTTGAGCGTAGCCAGGAAGAAGAAAAGGATATTCCTGTATTTAGAAGGAGGGCTATTTAGAGCCGGAGGTTTGTGTCGTTGTGACACATATATAAGACGTTTTTAAGTATGAGAAAGAGGTACTGTATATGGTTAAATTAGGTCAGGTTAAAAGAGTAATTGATGATGAAACTATACAGGTAATTGATATGGATGATGATGAGCTGTATGAGGTAAAGGGAAGCAGACTCAGTATTGAGGATATTAAAGAATCCATTCATAATAATGATTTCTTCGTTGTGGAATTTGATGATGAATCTATGCAGATGGTTGATTAATATCAGAAAGGTATAGATAATTTTATGGCAGATGATAAACTTAGAGAACTTGTAACAAATGCTGAAAATAATATACTCCGGTTATTTAGTGATAACAATGAAATGAGAAATTATTTTGAAATATTACACCGTAATCCGGATTTAACATATTATGCAGCTTCAATGGTTAATGGCGCTACTGTTTATGTTGATACTTATGAGGGCTGGAAAGAACGGGGCTATCAGGTTAAAGCAGGAGAACATGGTGTTGCTGTTTTTCAGAAAAGAAAACAGTTAAAAAGAAAATTTATTGATGATAATGGAAGGGTTAGAGATCTTTCGTCTGCATCTTTTATTGAAAAGCAGAGAATTCAGAGTGGAGATTTGAAGTTAAGCTCTGATTTATCATCATATTATACGATTGAATATTTGTTTTCTCAGAATCAGACAACTGCGGAGGATGTTTATTTAGATATAAACATTCCTGAAAGCAGTTTGAGTTTTGAAAATGTAAAGTCAGTAATTGAAGAAAGCACTAATGATATTCTTGATGGTGATGATTTTGTATTGCCTAATTCTATTTTGCAATGCACTAATGCATATGCTACTTATTTGCTGTGCCTTAATGATAATGTACCGGGAGACAGAGATGAACTTTTTCAAAAATCTACTGAAGATATTCTTAATATAAAGGATAGTCTCAGTCTCAGTGATAAGAAGCTTATATTAAATTCTGTAATTAAGGTAATAAGGTCTGGGCATACCCTGGAACTTCTGAAAAATATGAAAGAGAACATTGCAGAAGCTAAAGAAAATAATGATATTGAGTCTGTTGATGTACAGGAAAATCATTCTGAAAAAAATATTATTGAGGAAGTATTAAGTACTGGAAAACAGGAGGATATATCTTCATTTGGTCTGGATTTTGATTCAGAAGCAAAAGCAGAATTAAAAAACAATAAGATTGAGGACTTTGGTAAGAAAATTGGTGGAGCAAGGAAAGATATTTGGGCGGAAAGAGGTCTTTCTGTAGATGATTTGTCTGACATGAATTTTGCAGAGAAATATAAGTATGCTACCAAAAATAATGTTTTCAAAAAACCTGATTTTCAGGAGATGGTTGATAATGGATTGCCTGTTCGTGTTGCATATTTTATTAAAACAGTCAGGGATGCATTACCTCCTAAACCAGTATTTACTGTTAATGAATCCAATGATGATTTACTTGCAGAAGAAAAAATAAAAGGTTATGTAGAGTTTATTTGCGGATTTAAGGAAGCTTTATTAAATATACATACAGATGAGGATATATTGTCTTTTTATGATGATGTTATTAAGGATGTTTATGTCAAAAATATAAGTACCTATTCTATTGTACCAACAGAAAAGAGTCATGGCTGTCTTACTAATAAGCTTTTAAAGGCTTGTCAGGTAAGCAGGTACGGATTGATTGATTTTGACAGAAAGATCAAGAAAAAGCAGTTCTGCTATAGCGAGCATGATAAGAAGATAGATGGTTTTGAGATTGCTAAGTATGATGTTAGCTGTGAGTTTGAAAAAGACAGGGAAAGAACTGTACTTAAAAAGAAAGTTATTAATGGAAGCTATTTTTATTATCCAAAAGATGAATTTGCAGATGCTTCTAAATGGATAAAGGATACTTATTATGTTTTATATAAGAGTTCTATTGTAGCTAATAACTTAAGTATGGAACAGGCAAAAGAGACTGTTGAACGGATGGCTGATTTAAAAGCTGCAACGGTAGAAACAACTGAGCCGGAAAAGAAAAAGCGTAAATCTAAATTTGTGCCTAAACAGCTTGAGCATATTGAAAGAACTGGTCCTAGTTTTGGTATTGACGAAAATAACCTGGCAGATGGAGATATGTATCTTAATACTTTTGGTTTTGCCGGAGGTGAGTTTGGCAATTGGATGTCTGAAAAGGACAGACAGGCTTCGCTTAATTTTGGTTATGATGCGCTGATGGATCTTGCAGATGCACTTGAAATTGAGCCGGAGGACATTAGTCTGGGTGGAGAATTATCTATTGCATTTGGTTCAAGAGGTCGTGCTGGTGCTTTTGCACATTATGAGCCACTTTACCAGGTAATTAATCTTACAAAGATGAAAGGTGCAGGTAGTCTTGCTCATGAATGGGGACACGCTTTAGATAATATTTTATCAAAAAAGTTTAATAGTTCAGGTATTGATACATGGTTGACTGATTGTAATAAAGATGGATTAAGCTCGGTTGAGGAGCTTATGCATACAATTAAATACCGTCAGCCTACGGATGAAGAACGGAGGGAAGCATGGAAAAAAGATTGTGATTATTATGAAAATTATCTTTATTCTGGTCTTTCTCGTGGAATGGATGAACACTATGGAAAAAAAGTTTTAGATAATTTTAAAGACGAAATTTCAGCATTACTACATGATGGGGATTATGACGAAGTTAAAACAAAAGAGCTTATTTTAAAAATGAGCAGAAATTATAAGGACCTTACAGGGCGTGAATTACATAGAAGCGTGAAGGAATCTTTTATGGAAGATGTAGCTGCATTTAAAAAACAGTATAACATGCCATTGTCAGAGGTCAGATGTAGCAAACGAAGAACTGATTTTTTCAGTAATTCAATTAAATTTGATAGTATATTCAGCAAGGAAGCCAGAGGATATTGGCAGAGTAATAAAGAGCTGTTTGCAAGGGCTTTTGCTTGTTATGTTATGGATAAACTTCCATATAAGTCTGATTATTTGTGTGGACATGCTAATTCTGCTCGTTCTTCATTAAACGGAGAAACAATAAGAGCGTATCCGGTAGGGACTGAAAGAGAAGATATTAATAAATGTTTTGATAAGATGATAGTTGAACTTAAAGAAATTGGGTTGTTGCATCAGCAGGAACTTGTACCTGTCAGAAGCAAGAGCAGATAATGTTTAAAAATAAGGTGGTGACTGGATGATAATTTGGGCATTTCCCGGAATGGGAAAGAGTTATGCAGCATTAAATAATTCTGAAAGTATTTTTGATTGTGATGCTACAAGGTTTAAATATGATGTAAATCCTGATACGAATTTACATGGTTCTTTGCTTAATGATTGTTCCAGGAAAAATCAATATCCTGAGAATTATATATCGTATGTTAATAAGGTCGACAACCTGTATAATTATGTTCTTATTAATTGTGAACCTAATATATTTTCTAACTTTTCTGATATGAGAGTTGTATATCCTGACGTTTCGCTTAAAGCTGAGTATTTACAAAGGTATAGAGACAGAGGAGATAATGATACATTTATATCTTATATGGATGAATGTTTTGAGGAAATGGTAAATTATTTTGATTCATTATCTTGTAAATTTAAGATTAAGGTAAAGGATAGTAATAAATATCTAGTAGATATAATGGAGGAAAGTAGAATGGAATTTATGAGTAAGACTGCAGTTGTAGCAATTATAAGCGAAGCTGTAAAATATGGGCTGTTTAAGAAATCTAATGACATGTCAATCGAGAAAACAGCAGATGAGATATTTGAGGGAAATATAGTTGTTGATTTTGATGATTTAAAGAGTAAGATTGATGCCTGTTATAAGAAAGAAGCTCTTGAGAAGAAATATGCAGATAATCGTAATGGATTATCGCATGAAGAATTAACAGAGCTTATTATGGATTCTATGGTTAGTGGTGTAGCTGAGATATATTATGGTGAAATAGCACCTTATAGTCATGGCTACAGATATAGATTCAATGATAAAGATTATCAGATGTATGATTGTTCAGAGTTTTTCGATTGCGCTGAGAAAGTTTGTAGTGCAATAGAGAAAGGAAAGTATTGTATTGACATTGATAATCTTAAGATATGTACATTGACAGCGTTAGAAAATGAGAAGAATATAACATCTTATGAATATTCAGATAGGCTTGACTGGCATTTAGGAGATCAATATTATCATCATATTCATAGGCTAAGAGATGTACATGAGCATAAAGGTCTTGATGCGATTATTCAGGGTAGATGTAGTGGAACATGGAGTAATTGCATGGCTTGTAAGGAAAATAACCTTATCCGTCAGATGGTTGCTTTTAAAGGATTTTGTGTTGATTATGCCATGAATAATAATGGTGAAGTGTTTAATGCAAATTTTAAAAAAGCATTGGTTGATTATCATAAGAGACATGGAGTTGATATATCTGATATAAATAATTGGATTGATAATAATTATAATAAATCGTTTCAGTCTGCAACTGCTAAAGTGGCAGTTAAGAGCAGATAATTTAATAGTATTGGTTTTTAAGGGGCTGTTTTTCAGCTCCTTTTTTATTTTGCAGTATTGCAAATGAATAAAGAAAAAAATATAAAGCGTGCCACATTTTAAAAATGTAAAAGTTATACAATGAATCTAATGATATGGAAAGGAGCTGATTTAGGTTCATGGATGATGAAAAAATTGAGCTAATTGCTTTATATGAAAAGGAACATAATATTCCAGAAGTTAATAGATACACGGAATATGTAGAAGAATATAGCTGTTATATGAACAAACTTGGGATTGCGCCTGAGTTTATAGAAAAGAGATACCAGGAAGCATTAGCAGAGAAAAAAAGTAAAGAAGCATTAGATCCGTCATGCGTATTGTTATTAGAGGTAACTATGGCCCATAACATGAAAGATGTTGCTAAGTTTTCTCTTGATAATGTAGATAATATGCTTCAACAGTTTTTTGATGGGAAATATAAAGAAAGGAAGATAGGCTATAAGGAAAAGGATAATGAGCCTGTATATCTTCTTTCGTACAGAGAGGGTTTTGATTATCCCGAGATTCTTTCACCAGATGATACAGAGCATATTAATTTAAGGCAGGAATGGTTCATTAAGATAATTGAATTGAAAAACAAAGCTTTAGTCGAAGATACTAAAAATATTATATCCAGAGCAGAATCTTCCTTATCAGCTAAACAGGAAAGATTTAATTATGATAAAGAGATTAAGAAAAAGATGAGGGTAAATAAAAAGATTTTTCTTAATGAGAGAATGGAAGGATATGACTTCAGGACGATTGATCTTGATGGGGCTATATTTATCAACTGCTATCTGAAAGATTGTAATTTTGCGCATGTAAATATGCAGAATGTGGTTTTTGTAAATTGTGATCTGACTGGTGCTATATATTTAGGAGCAGTACTTAATAATGTGTATTCTATAACAGGAAGTCCTGTTAAGGTTACTGATAATTTAAAAAAATATGGAGGTTTAGATGAGTAAGGAAAGAGGAAAAGAAGTAAAACCTAAGAAGATTAAACTTAAGAAGAAAGATAGGTTTGCAGAAGTAAAAAAGGCCATGGTTCCTACATATATTGCTCCGGATTTCCTATCAAAGAAATACGGAATTAAGCAGGTGTTTGATTCCGGAATTTTTATGTTGAAAAACCAGATTTCAAATAAGTTTTATTCTGTGAAATGTAAGGATAACATGGATAAACAGGGTGTATTTGATGTGTTAAGAAGCTATGATTTTGGGTACAGGTTTTATTATTTTGACAATAAAACATACTTGCTTATTCAGATTAATTCAGATGAAAAACAGGATGCTTCATTTGATTTTGATGCTATTGAAAAAGAGTTGTTTAAAAAGCTGGCCGGATTAGGTGTGACATTAGATGTTTTAAATTTGGAGGACAGATTAAGATTTATTCATCAGTATATCGTGAAGGACAAGCCGGATTCTAATAATAATATTATGGATTATGTTCATAATGTTATTGCCTGGAAAGCTGATTTTGAATTGGATGGAATTCAGGAATATATGAATGGTCTTAAAATTGGGGACAAGGAGTATTACTTTTTTTATTTTAACCGATTTGGAAATAACACAACGGAAATGTTACAGGAGCTTTCTAAAATAGAAGGTGTAGAGAGTATTATGGTTGAACACAATGGAATAAGTGATGGGGCATTATATGAGTTCTTTCATAATAATTTTATGGGCTGTGACAATGAGCTTCGAAAACTTAAAAAGCTTAATAACAGTTTATATGAGATATTAACAGATCCAACGATGCGTGACTCCCGTTCTTACTCAATGGTCGGGATTAATGTTCTGTATGCCGTATCTTCGCAAGATGCTGATACAGTTAAAGAAAAAATCCAGTTTATTGTCGATAGATATGATGCTTCTATATATTACTTTTGCGGTGAAATGGCAAGCGCTTTTGTTGATTTTTCTCCATTGGGAGAGTGGAAAAATTCGGAACTGCGTCTGGTAAAAAACTCAGAATCTTGTAATTGTATGTTATTTAATGAGGGTAATGCATCAGATGTTGGTGATTCGGAACTTAATAAATTTTTTATGGGAGGTATGTAATGCAGGAAGATATTAAACAGGATTTTGATCCTACGAAAATTGATTATGAAAAGCGAGCCAGACAGAAAAGAAATGAGCGAGAAAAACGGTTAAAGCTTTTTATGAAACTGAAAAATCCTGAAAATTTTAGGGTAAAGGATGCTAAAAGTATTCAGGATACTATTGAGATTATGAAGATATCTCCAAACGGTATTTTTCAGGTTGCAGATAATTTATTCAGTTTTACTTTTCTGATGGGAGATATTAATTATGTTACTAAAACTTATGAAGAGCAGGTAAGCTGCTTCGGGGAATGGTGTCGTATTATTAATGCATTTGATTTTCATAACGCAAAGATAACTATATTCAATAAGAACAGAAATATGGTTCAGTTCAGGGAAAATATTCTCTATACTCATAAGAATGATCTTTTTGATGATATTCGAGATTCTTACAACGATATTATTGAAAATAAGATAATTGTGGGTAAAAAGGGAATAGAACAGGTTAAATTTCTTACCATAACTGTTAGCAGAAATACTTTTGATGATGCTAATCTGGCTTACAACAGTATTTCTGCAAACTTGATAAAGGAATTTGCTGCTTTAGGTTCAACATTAATTTCTCTTAATGTGGTGGAACGTCTTAGAATTTTCCATGATTTTTACAGAATTGGGGATGAATCAAAATTTGATTTTGATTTGATGGATTGCATATCTAATTGCCGTGATTACAGAAATGAGATTTCTTGCAATTATATTAATTTTTCGGAAAATCCGGCTTATTTTAGAACTGACCGTAAGTACGGGAAATGTATAGCAATAGATCCTGACAGTTATCCGGATGATGATTTGTCAGATGAGTTTTTTGATAATCTTACTAACGTTAATTATCAGTCAGTTATTTCTCTGGATATTATTCCAATTAATAAGACAGCAGCCAAGAGGTATCTAGAAGATAAATACATGGCTGTACAGAGCAAGATTCAGAAGCAGCAGAGAAAGAGAAATAAAAATCGAGACTATAGTCTTGATATTTCTTTCCCTGTTAAGAAAGAAAATGCTGATATTCAGGAAATGTTAACTGATATATCTGATAATGGCCAGCAGATGATGTGGGTAGGTATATGCATGGCAATACTTGCAGATAATCTTGATGATTTGGAAGCAGCGTCTACCTCGGTTGATATGGTCGTCGAAAATGCAGGCTGTTATACTATGGAACTTCCTTATAGGCAACGTGAAGCTCTTGCAACAATTCTTCCGTATGGATGTAGAACGATTGATACTCTTAGGTCAATGTTTAGCAGAATGGCGGGGGTATTGATTCCATTCAAGACAATGGAGATGCAGATGAGTGTTAATCCATTTTATTACGGGTTTAACCGTGAATCTCAGAATGTCATTTTATGTAACAGAAGAAGATTAACTAATGGTAATGGAATGGTTTTTGGTGTTACTGGTGGTGGTAAATCAATGACAGGTTCTAAATTGGAAATTCTTTCAGTAATACTTAATTCTAATGATGATGTAATTATTTTAGATCCTATGCATGAGTATAAAGATACTTGTACAGCATTAAATGGACAGTTTATAGAGATTTCGAGTGAAGCGAAAAACTATATTAATCCTTTAGACTGTGATGTTAAAAATCTTGTTATGTCTAATGGAGAAACTATATTTGATGATGATGATGATATTGATGATTCTAATGATATTAGAAAGGTTATTGCTTCCAAGTCACGAATTTTAAGCGGAATTTGTGAACATGTAATGGAGAATGAGTTTCGTCCGGCTCATAAGAGTATCATTGACCGTTGTGTTAAGCAGTTGTTCTATTCAATAATTAATGTTCCGGTTGAAGAAAGAACAGTTCCTATCTTAAGAGATTTTTATGAATTACTTAAAAAGCAGGAAGATGAAGCAGCTCATGAGCTTGTTCTTCCTTTAGAAGCATATGTAGATGGTTCTCTTAATGTTTTTAATCATAGAACAACGATTGATGTTAATAGCAGGCTTACCGCTTATGGTATAAGAGATTTGGGGGAAGATCTTGAAAGTGTAGGTATGCTTATCACATTAACTAATATCAGTCAGAGAATTCAGCAGAATGCTGCAAAAGGTATAGCTACATGGCTTTATATTGATGAGTTTCATGTTTTGCTTAATAAAAAGTATTCCCGTCAATTTTTTATTGCATTATGGAAAAAAGTGAGAAAGCAAGGTGGAATATGTACAGGTATTACACAAAATGTTACCGATGTAATTAAGGATAATGAAACTAAGATGCTGGTATCTAATTCAGAATATACTATGTTCCTTAAAATGGGACCTGGTGATGCTAAGGTTATATTAGATACATTTGAGGGAAGAATTTCTCCTGCTCATCTAAAATTCATTGAAAATCCGGAACCGGGATGTGGTCTTATAAGATTTGGAAATACAATAATTCCATTTGATAATCGTATTGATAAGACTAACCCAATATACAATGTATTTAATACGAACTTCTATGAAAAAGCTGCGTTGAAACGAAAATCAATGAATAGTGTTTGATAAGGGGTAATGTAAATGAATAAAAATAATTTGTTAAAGAATGTTTCCAATGTTAATGATAGTTCTTCACAAGTTATTTCAGCAAGAGCTGGTTTAGAAGGCAAGGTTAAGGATATTTCATTAAAAAATGTAACCAAAAATTCTGAATCTGTTGTAAAAAAATCTGTTGAAGCTGCTATTACAAAGAAATTTGACCTTGATACTTCTGAAAATGGCGAAATGCATACTGCAATGAATCTTTCAGAAGATGCAGTTCATAAAGCATATTCTGTTGCAACTGCTGGTTACAAATTTCAGAAAAATATTAAAAGAGAAGCTGCTGTTTATTTTCTTGATAAGATTATACAGGATGAAGCCAGTAATGATATTTCTTTTGGTACAGGTATTGTTTCACTAAATGATATCGTTGAATCAGATTCGGTTAATGGAAAAATTACAGTGGGTGAAATTGTTAATAGTTCAGATATTAATTTGGATAATGTGATAGATGCTGATAAGCTTTCAGATTTAACAGATTTTATGTCTGTATCAAGTTCGAGAAGTATTGAGAATTTTACAGGCTTATATGATGGTCCTATGACTTTGCCTGATAATTCGACTGGTTTTGTATCATCTACTTTAGATATGAATAATGTTTTTGATACTTCTGCATTAATTGGTTTGCCAGGTGGTTCGTCTGATATTACTGATAGTCTTGTACTGGGTTCTGATGACAGGACATTTGTTTCGGTATCTGTAAAGGATCTTGTAGATAAAAATAAGATTAAAATTACAAACCAGAATGCAGGAATAAAAGACATTAATTCAAAGTTTGCCGGAGCTGTTTTTCAGACTCACGGCAAGCAGAAATCTACTGTTTCTCCTGAACTTAAAAAGACTATCACAAAGGGATTAAAGAAAAAAATGGAATCTTCTGATAAGTCAAAAAGTTCTAAAGGGAACGGAAATACTTCTGCTGCTTTCAGAGAAGCCAGAAAAGCTGCAATTAATTTCATGATTAAATCTGATATGCAACAGGATAACAATATGAGTAGCGGAGTTTCCGGTTTTATAAAAAATGGCTTGTCAAATTTTTTCATGAATAAGGGAAAAGAAATAGGTAAGGCTGTTGGCAAAGAAGCCGGAAAACTTATGTTATATGCAGTAGGTTATGGTTTAGCTTCAATTGTGTTGGCTTTTCAGTTTTTTTTGCCTTTATTAATTCCAATGTTTGCAGTGGGTGCTATAGGTGGAATTGGCCACAAAAAGGTTAATGATGAAAAAGGCGCAAAGACTGATGAAGAAATTCGCCTTATTATTGAAGAAAATCCTGATATTTTTGGAAAATTCAGCAGTGATTTAAGTGAAGCTCCACTTGGTACGCTTGAACTTTCCTATGATGAGCTTAAAAAAACTTTTACATGGATGAGTAGTGATAATGTTTATCCAGTTAAAAATCAAGAAAAATTAGTTACTTCTCAGTATACCCTACATCGAACAGATGTAGAAGATCATAAGGTACACTATGGAGTGGATTTTAGCGCTCCTATGGATAGTGAGCTTGTTGCCATTGCGGATGCAACTGTGGAAGCAACTAACAGAGATCCTAGTTATGGAAATCATGTTATCTTAAAATTTGATGATGGGACTTATTGTTTATATGCACATATGTCTGATTTTGTACTTAATAAAAATGGTTCTGATAATTCGGATAATTGGACTTACTTAAAAGTAGGTGACAAGGTAAAGGCAGGTGATTTAATAGGACATTCGGGTTCTTCCGGTGATTCAACAGGTCCGCATTTACATATGGTATTGTCTACTTCTCCATATGGAAATGAGAATGGCTCACGTTATGATTTTAATGCTTATGTAAAAGAAGTCTGGTGTCCTGATTTTGATTTTAGTTATGACTATGACCAGACATATGGAATTTTTGATGAGGATTTGGAAGATCTGAAAGATGATGAAGATGATGAATAAGGAGGAATGTATTTATGTTAAGTTACGTTGAATTTAAAACAAAAATTAAGGAGGAGCTGTTAGATAATATGTCACCAGCATTAAGAGAATTTAGTGTTGTGCTTGATTCTAAGCTGGAAAATGGTAAACAGATTGATTATTTCTATGTAGATGATAACAGTGGCAGAGATTTGTTGCCAATGGCATTGAATCCTTTATATGATTTACTTTATATGAATGAAAATAAGTGTAATTTTGATAAAACAATTAAACTTATTGCCCGTGAATATGAAAAGAAGTTTAGAAGTATGGCTGCTGAAGAAAAAAATGAAAGCTCAATTAATCCGTCTGATGATGATTCAGTTGAATTTGATATAAATAAAATTTTCTTCTGTGTGGTTAACAGTGAAACTAATGAAGATATGCTTAGTCATATTCCACATGTGAATCATGGCCAGATTGCAGCATATTTAAGACTTTTAATATCTGTTGATGATAATATTAAGAGTCTTGTAATTGATAATGATGTTCTTGATAAATTAAAGCTTAATGGTGTTACATTTGAAACACTGTTTAATGCAGCTATTGAGAACACACCTAAGTTGTTTCCTACAAAGGTTAATGAGTTAATGCCAGGATTGTATCTTGTATCTAATGAATATCAGAAGTTTGGTTCAGCTACATTATTATATCCGGAAAGCCCGGTTAAGGGGCTTGCTGAGGTAACTAAGAAAGATATGATTGTTTTACCTGTGCAGACAGATTTCTTCATATGTATTGAAAATGACAGTGCAGTATTAGATGAAGATTTATATCATCAGTCAAATATTAGCATTAAAAAGTTTGTATCTGATTTTGGTGGAAGTGCTTTATCTTCTACACCGTTCATGTTTAATGCTCAGTCATTATCTTTAGAGACAAATAAGGACCGTATTCTTTTCAATGAAGATATAAGAACTAAAGACAGGAGTATTTAAGTATGAATAGTAATGTGGATAAAATAGCAGGATTTATAAAGAGTTACGATATTCAGCTTTATAATCACTGCTTAAGAACTGCAATTAGAGCTGAAAAGTTAGGAAGATTAATGAACTGTGATACTGAACTTATCTATCAGGCTGCACTTATACATGATCTAGGTAAGATTGGTATCAGTCGTTCTATTTTCGATAAACCTTCAAAGCTAACAGCTATTGAACATAGAGCAATAGATATGCATAGTTTTATTGGTTATTCTCTTGCTATTAATCTGGGAGTACCTAAAAATATCTGTATTCTGATTTTATATCATCATGGATATGACAAGGAGCGTTTTGGAGAATGTTCTTTTGTTCCAGATAATTTAAAAGAATGTATTAACATAATCAGAATATCTGATATATATGATGCTCTGACATCTGAAAGGGTTTATTGCAAGCAGTTAAGTCATAATGTAGCAATTAAAATTTTATATGAAAATCCGGATTTGGATAAAGATATGATAAGAAAAATGGATACTTTATATAAGATGAATGTATCAGATAAGGTTGTATAATGGAGGATTATTATGAAATATAGGGGTATTGAATTAAAGGATAATACTGAAGCAGAATTTTTTATTGATGTTGAGGTGGTTGGTATAACTGATGAGGATGAGTTAGAGGATTATGTTGAGATACTTGATGAATCAGTATGTTTTATAGCTGATAATGATTCTTATGAAGTGTATACAGAGGTAGTTACTGATAATATCATTAATGTACGCTGTGATGATATTACTTTTGATAAAACAGGGGTTGATTTACTTATGCGTATTTATAATGATATTTTAAACGCTCATTTGGGAAATACCAAGGTTTCCATCGGGGTTCATATTGATTCATGGTTTAAGGATGCAGATGGCTCTGAATACAATGAGGATGTTGTTTGTTTGGATGAATTTTTGGCAAATGTTGAGTATTAAGTGTAGGAGGCAAACAATATGCAAAAAAAATTTATAACAATTGCAAGAGAAAATAGAAATGCAGACTTTTATTTAACATGTCATGCAGCCTGTAATGAGCTTGGAGACTTTCAATGGTTTCTAAAAGATGATCCAAATTCTGAACATGAAGTATATCTTGAAAATCAAGTTTATGAATCATTTTCAACCGACTCAAAGTGGATTAAAGAAAATGCAGAGAATAAGTGGCTAGGGTGTCATTGTCTATTAAGAGATGATGAATATACAGAAATGATTTGTTATCTATCAAGCGATTTTTTAACCATCCTTAATAATAATACTTTTGATGTGATTGGTACATTTAATTCTCAAGGAAATTGTGGTGATACTTATATTTTAGAAAAAATAATTTAATACTGACAGAATTTAATAGAAAGGATAGATATATATGAAAAAGTTGTTTATTACTGAGAAACCCAGCGTTGCCCAGCAATTTGCGTCAGTTTTGGGTGTTAAAAGAACATCTAAAACTGATGGTTATATAGAAGATAATGATTATGTTATTACCTGGTGTGTGGGACATTTGGTTTCTATGTTATATCCGGATGCATATGGAGAGGAGTATAAGATCTGGAATTTAGATGTGCTTCCTTTTCTTCCGGAAGAATATAAATATGGTGTTATTTCAAGCGTCAAAAAGCAGTATGGGGTTGTACATAAAATGCTGCATAGAAGTGATATTGATACTGTATATTGGGCCGGTGATAGTGGAAGAGAGGGACAAGTTATCGAGGAGAATATTCGTCGATATGGTGGTGTAAGAAAAGGTATGAAGGAGTTGAGAGTCTGGATTGATTCTCAGACTTCGGATGAGATTAAGAGAGGAATAAGAGAAGCTAAGCCTATGTCAGCTTATGATAATGTTGCTGCTTCAGGAATTATGAGAGCAATAGAAGATTATGCTATGGGAATTAACTTCTCCCGTTCTCTTACCATGAAATATGGCCAGTTGCTTAATAATGCAGCGGATCTTAAGAAATATACTACAATTTCAGTAGGAAGAGTTATGACTTGTGTTCTTGGAATGGTAGTTGACAGGGAGCGTGCCATAAAAAATTTTAAGGAAGAAACTTACTATAAAATTGTCGGCAGTTTTGGTGGAGATGGAATAAGTGCTGAATGGAAACTTACCGATAAATCTGCATACTTTAATAATGCCGGCTTATTTAAGGATTGTGGATTTTTGAATATTTCTGATGCAGAGAATATGATAAAGGCTCTTAATGGTAAGCCAGCTAAAATAGATAATATTGAAATAAAGGACAGCAAAAAAGCAGCTCCTTTACTTTTCAATCTTGCTGAATTGCAGAATATATGTTCAAAGAAATTCAAAATTAGCCCGGATGAAACACTTGAAATAGCACAAGCTCTTTATGAAAAGAAACTTACTACATATCCACGTACTGATGCCCGTGTACTTTCAAGTGCTGTTGCAGTAGAAATCAGTAAGAATATAAAAGGACTGCATAAGGGTTATTCTGATACATCAAAGTATACAGATATCATTCTTAATGAAGAGTTATATCGTAACATTAACAAAAGCAAGTATACTGATGATTCTAAAATTACAGATCACTACGCTATCATTCCAACCGGAGAAACAGATGCTCTTTCTTCATTAACTGAACTGCAGCATAATGTTTATGACCTTATTGTTAAGAGATTCTTAAGCATATTTTATCCGGGTGCTACTTATAAGACCGTTAAATTAAGTTTTACGGTTGAAAATGAATTATTTACTACATCATCTAAATGTCTTGTGAATAAAGGCTATTTGGAGATTCTTAATGTATCTGATGATAATGATGAGAGTAAAACAGATAACAAACTGTTACCTTTCGCTAGTTCAGTAAAAGTTGGTGATGCAATACAGGTTAAAGGCTATGATACTAAAGAAGGAAAGACTTCTCCTCCTAACAGATATAATTCTGGTTCACTTATTCTTGCAATGGAGAACGCTGGCTCATTAATTGAAGATGAAGAATTAAGGAGCTGGATTAAGAGTACGGGTATTGGTACGTCTGCTACTCGTGGTGAAATATTAAAAAAACTTACCAATATCGGATATCTCAAGATAAATAAGTCAACTCAGATTGTAACTCCTTGTAATCTCGGTGAAATGGTATACGAAGTTGTTAACCTTACTATTCCTGAAATGCTTAATCCTAAGTTGTCAGCAATATGGGATAAAGAGCTGGAAGAAATCAATAATGGTGAAATAACATTTTCTGCTTATAAGTTAAAGATGGATGATTATATCAGGAAAATGACAGATACAATTAAAAAAGAAGATAAGACTGACAATGTAGCAAATAATATAAAATCATTTGCTACTGGTATTATATCCGCAGATTCTGCTAGTAAAAAACCATCGTTACTTGATGGCTGCAAGTGTCCTATATGCGGAGGACAGATTGTTAAAAATTCATTTGGTTATGTTTGTTCTAATTATAAAAATACTGGCTGTAAGTTCGGTATAAGTAATAAAATTGCTGGAAAAACAATTTCTGAAAATATTGTAAAAACATTATTGATTGATGGTATTACACCTTTGATTAAAGGCTTTAAGAGTAAGGCGGGTAAACTTTTTGATGCTAAATTAAAATTGAATAATGGTGTTATTAAGTTTGATTTTCCTGAATCTATTAAAGAGGAAAGTTCTATAACGTGTCCTAAGTGTGGAAAGAGTCTTATTAAAGATAATTTTTATTTTAATTGTAACTGTGGCTTTAAAATTTCTCATATGATTTGTAGCAAAAATATATCTGACAGTGATATGAAAGAACTTATTAGTAATAAAAAAACAGGAGTTATAAAGGGTTTTAAGAGTAAGGCGGGCAAACTTTTTAATGCCAAACTTATTCTTGAGGATAATAAGATAAAATTTGATTTTGTGGAGAAATAAAAATATACAAAAGTATTGACAATTAACACAATATGTATGTATAATATGTATAACAAAATAAAAAAAGGAGTGTTAAATCATGTATGAAGTAACATATAAAATTGAAATTCTGAAAGAGTGTGTCGCTGGTTTGATGGCAGATTATTTTCAATATAAAAAAACACATAAGTTAACAGATGAACAACAGCATAACTATGATAGGCTCAAGGAAATATATAACAGTATTATTTATGTTAATGATATTGTTACTTTGGATAAAATTGAAAAAGAAATTATGGAATATAAGGGGTGTATAGATGAGTTACAGTTATGATGAAGATGAATTTATTAATACTGCAAATGAAATATATGAGTTTTTAACTGATAAGAAAACTATAAGTGATAAACCTACAGCTATTCTTACGGGTGGTCAACCTGGTTCAGGAAAAACAACATTACAGAAAATAGCTCTAGAAAATGATTCTAATATTATTGTTATAAATGGTGATGAATTTAGAAAATATCATCCTCGGTATAAGGATATTATAAAGAAAGAACCTGATTATATTCCAATCACTCAGAAATTCAGCAATAGAATGGTAGAATATTTGATAACTAAACTGAGTGATGAGAAATATAATTTATTAATAGAAGGAACATTAAGAACAACTTCTGTTCCACTTAAAACGAAAGCACAGTTAAAGAAAAAAGGTTATCGTGTAGAATTGCATGTAATGGCAGTACCTAAAGATCTATCTTGGCAAGGAACAATAAATAGATATAATAGTATGCTTGAGATAGGTGTAGATGCTCGTAAAACATCAAAAGAATCACATGATTTTGTAGTAGAGCATATTGCAGAAAACCTTAATTATCTTTATCTTAATGGTAATTTTGATAATATAAAATTGTTTAATAGGGAAAGGGAATGCTTATATGATTCTGAAAAGGATAATATAAGTCCTGAAACTCTCTTAAATAAAATACTTAACTATAGAACAGAACTTGAACCTGAGCTGTTAAGAAATAAGAGATTAAGAAGATAACTTATAATATGAAAAGAGGTATAATATGATTCCTATGGGAAGAAATGGCAAAAAGACTTGTTATAATAATTGTAAGTTACCATTTTGTTAATTTTATATTAAGTAGGTATTAAAAAGTATACTTTTTAATACCTGATTTTTTTTACTCCTTTTTATGGTTGTAAAAAGCTTTAATCAGCACTTTTAAAAGTTGCAAAAAGATGATATACTTTTACAACAAAGGAGTGATATAAGTGAATTACTATTATGGATATAATAGGGTGTCTACGAAAGAGCAGCATGAGGATAGAGGTAATAATAGTATTACTAAATTCTGTAAAGAGCATAATTATCCGCTAAAGAAAATTTTTGTAGATAAACAGACTGGAAGAAACTACGAGAGAGCCAGATATATTACATTGAAGGAAGATATTTTAAGAACAGGTGATACCCTTGTAATTCCTGAATATGACAGATTAGGTCGTGCTGAAGAAACAAAGCAGGAACTTGAATATTTTAAAGCTCATGGAATCAGAGTCATATTTTTGGATATTCCCACAACTCAGATGGATTTATCTAATATTGATGATAATATGACCAGGATGATTATGAGCTGTATAAATGATATGCTTATCTCATTCTATGATTGTCTTGCCCGTTCAGAGCTAGAGAGAAAGAAAAAGCGTCAGAAAGAAGGGTACGAAGCTCTTAGAAAACGTGGAGAATGGGATAAAATAGGTCGTCCAAGAAAAATGTCAAAAGAAGCTTTTAGCTTAGAATATCAAAAAGTAATTGATGGTGCATTAACAACAACAGAACTTATGAAAAATCTTGGACTTAATAAGGATACATATTTCAGATATGTACGAGAATATAAGTCATGCTACAAAAGTGATCTGTCTGATAGAAGTAGTGAAACTTGACTTTTTCTTTTAACTGTAATAAAACTTGCTTTATTGCAAAAAAAAACTTAAAAAAAAGCAATGATATCATTGTTACGGGTTAGATATTAATGTATTCTTAAGTGGTGATAAAGAGATTATGAGTATATTCTTCTTTTTATCTTCCTTTTTCCCAAAAGCTCTGTGTATAATATGTACATAGGGCTTTTTCATTTATGCAGAAAAAATATAATTTTATTGCAATAGTGAAGTGTAAAAAATATGGATGAATTGTATAATGTTTACATAAATTAAAAAATTACTGAAGGAGGAATGTAATTTGAGTAATGTACTTTCTTATAATGAGGGTGACAAGTTAATCGATGTTAAATTGGACATAAATAATTATTTCAATAATAATTGTTTATATATTGGATTATTAAGAAATAATGGGGAATGGTTTGAATCGTTTATTGATTTAACGGTAAATATTGGTGAAGAAACAAAAGATTATTGTGCTTTCATTAATATGAACAAATATCCGGAATTAAAGAATTTTCTAATATACAATAGATTAGGAGAATTTACAGGTGAGGTAAAGGAAATTAACGGATATAAGTATCATTTATTCCGTTTTGATGAAAATAAATTAAGGAATATTTGCCCGGAAGGTGTAGATTTATACGAAAGGAATATTGAGATTGTGACCGGAAAGAGAAGGGTTAGATAAATTTGGTCGAGTAGGTTGAATAATAGGGCAAAATGGGAGCATGGAGTATATCTTGGTAGTACTTTCAGAAATTGATTTTAAAGCAATTAAGATGGAATACGGTACAGAAGATATGCATCTTGGAGAAATTCAACGAAAAAAATGCAGATGACGGAGGTGTTTTCATAATATGGAAACGATTAGAAAAGATAAAGCAGGTATTCAGATTACTTTATTTGATTATTTCAAAGATGTGGATCATTTCACATTGGCTGAAGCAACTGAATGTGTTAAGGCTGCAAAATCAGAAATCAATGCTCCTGTTAAAGAACCAAGTATCAGAGCCAGAATATATGAGGGCATTGATAAAGGTTTGTTTGAGCGTGTTGCAAAAGGTGTTTATACAGTTAAGAAAGAAAATAGTACTTGTCTTTTGGTTAATGGTAATGGTCGGGATTTAAGTTGGCTTGAAGATTGTTCTATAGATTGCCTTATAACAGATCATCCATATGCCATGACCAGTTCTCTAAAAGGAGGAAACAGAGACTTTGCTTCATATGATTGTTTTAAATATGAGCAGAATGATTTTAATGAGAAGGCAAGAGTGATGAAACCGGGGTGTTTTGTGGTTGAATTTTTTCCTGAAGAAAACAGTGAAAATTATAAGTACATATTTGAGTGTAAAGAGATGGCTGCCAAGGCTGGTTTAGACTATTATACAACAGTTAATTGGAAAAAAGGAAACTTTGTATCTAATACTGGTAGAAAGTCTAAAAATATAGAACAGGTTGTGTTTTTTACTAAAGGAAAACCTAGAGCATTAAAGGTGGATGCGAAGAAAGAGAAAGCGTTTTTTGCCTCTCATAAATTAATTTCATGTGAAGATATTGGATTAAAAATCTATGTAGATAATGAAAAGTATACTTATATGAATACTCTTATTTCTGATTTGTTTTTTGATTATGATTCACAATCATTTGAATATCTTTCTTCTGATTATGCACATGAATATCTTGAACAATTAAGTTGTAAACAGTATGTATTGTTATATTTTGCTGATAAAGGTATTTCTTTTATAAATGCAGACAAAGATATACATTTTTATATGTCCGGGACTAATGGTATGCTGCCAACTGAATTTGATGTTGAGCCTGTAAGTAAATCTGATAGAATTCATCAGGCTGAAAAGCCTACTGAGCTTATTGAACAAATCATTGGTTATATTACATTGCCGGAGGAACATAATAAAATTTTAGATCAGTTTGCCGGAAGTGGGGTTGTAGGTGAAGCTGCATTAAATACTCGGAATGATGCTGTTCTTATAGAGAAGGATGAGGAAACTTTTCAAAATATGTATAAGAGATTAAATCGAAAGGGTAGGTGATTTTATGGATATTGAGTTGTTTGTTAAATATGAACCAGAAAGACTTTTTGAAGACGAGCATGGACGTAATCATGAAATTAATGGTTCTGTAAAATGTGGTTATTTTGTTGGTAATGATTCTATACGTTTTGATAATGTTGAGGAATATGACAAATATATCAATGGTAAATTTGCTCATAATTATTTAGATGATACTGTAAAAAAAGGTGATAATGAGGAATTATTGTATGCTATAGATCGTTCTAAAGTAATGTGGTTTAACCTAGGAACAGCAAAAGAGCAGACTGGTCCTAGATATGCTATTTTGCAACTTGCTGAAGGTAATGAGCAGTCACATTATAATAGGGGTGTAAGTCTTGATTTTCTTATTTCACATGGGAAAAACCCTAATTGTGATGATTATGAAATGATTTATTTTAAGTCTGTAGATGGTGGTTCTAAGATTGATTTAGAAGAAATATTTTCTGAGTTAAACTCTAATTTGCCAAGACCAGCTAATTATTATGGTACTTCTTTGAGTGTATCTGATGTTGTACTTGTATCAGAAAATGGAAAAGATGTTAAGGCATATTATTGTGATACATATGGGTTTACTCCTTTAGATAATTTTATATCTGATGAAATTAAGTGGAAATTTTCTTATGGGCTTGATGTTAGGGAGGAATACAGTATATTAAGCAAACTTTATTCGGAAAATTTGTTTCCACCACAGGCATTATATGATAGGATTGATTATCTTAATAGTGCATATTCTCCTATTTTTAAACTTGCTGACATTCGAAAGGATAAATATATTGAGATTAATGGTACTAATTGTTCTAAATTGGATGAATGGAATAATGGTACAGGAAGCTATGTCTTAGGATGTGATATTCAGGATAATTCATTTTTTTATGCACAGGTTTTTGATTGTCATGAGCAGTGGAAAGGTATTTATAATTATGAATATGACCATAAACCAACAAGAAGTGAAGTGGAGGAAGATCATTTGAATCGTATTGTTGAAATTGATATAGATAAGCATGAAGAAAAATATGGAGCAGATGGTATCCATAATTTTCCTAATCTTAATAATGAGCCAGTTGAAAATATGTCTTTAGATGAGCGTTATATTAAAGCTATGGAAATGGCTGGTTATAAGCTTATTCATACAGAAAAAGACAGCATGGCAACTGTTAGCTTTGAAAATATTTCTACAGGAGAATATATAGGATTTGATGGTTTTGAGCTTATAGGTTCTTTTCTTGATGATATTTATCAGAATAATAACTTTAAGGATGAATCTGAAAAACAGCTTTTTAGTGAGTTGATTAATAGTTCTGCAACTAAGGATGCTGCAGAACATATGCCTTATACTGTTACTTTTACTGAGGTCCTTCAAAGAGATGTAAGTGTAAATGCTAATAGTCTGGAAGAAGCTCGTGAAATGGTTGAAAAAATGTATTGTAACTGTGAAATTGTTCTTGACGCAGAGGATATTAAGGACAGGTCTTTTGATGTATCTGATGATTCCTGTTTTTTAAAAAGAAAATCAAGATAGTGACAATGGTCGAGTGATAGTGCAATGATAATGATGGATTGAAGAATGATAGAAATTTCAGATGTCTTGTTTTAAAATTAAGCGAACTAAATTCTGACAAGTTATTCGGTCTTATATCCTTATTGGATTAGTTTAAGTTGAAAATGTTTGTAAAGAGGTATGTGTCATTATGACACATACCTCTTTTGCAATACTGAAAATTCTTTGATCTAAATTCGTTAATTTTATGGCAATGGTGAAATGTTTTTTTGCATTAAAGGTTCTATTATATGTGTATAGATGTTCGCATCGTAAATATATCACAATTTTTTTTAAGGAGGTGCTTTTTATGCGCTATGACATTAAGATCACAAGAATTAAGGATGAAAGTTCCAATTTGTTAGGTTATGCAGATGTTAGTCTTGGAGGAGCTTTTGCAATTAAAGGAATTAAGATTATGAATGGTAGTAATGGCCCATTTGTATCAATGCCTAATTACAAGAGCAAGCGTATTTCCGAGGATGGTGAACCAATTTATAAAGATGTCTGCTATGCTAGTAAGGCCGATTTCCGTAAGGAATTAACTTCTAATGTTCTTGCTGCATACGAGGGAAACGATTCTCCAAGTATTTCAAAGGTGTCTTGTGCTATTCTGGCAAATGATGGAAATTTAAAGGGAATTGCTGATGTTACCTTTAATGATTCTTTTGTAGTTAAGGGCGTTAAGATTATGGACAGTGAAAAAGGTGTCTTTGTCTCAATGCCTAATTATAGGGCTTTTAAAGATGGTCAGGATGAATTCAGGGATATTTGTTTCCCGACAACTGCTGAATTCAGAGAAGTATTCAACAAGGCAGTATTAGATGCTTTTGAAGCAGCTAAGAATGGCGAAAATGTTAAAACATTTGATGAAACTCCTGTTATGCCACGTTATAATATTACGGTTCATAAGATGAAGGATGAAGATACTAATGTTCTTGCTTATGCTGATCTTTCAATTGGAGGAGCTTTTGCAATTAAGGGAATTAAGATTATGAATGGCAGCAATGGGCCATTTGTATCAATGCCTAATTATAAGGTTGAAAGGGATGGCCAGGATGAATTTAGGGATATCTGTTTTCCAATTACAGCAGAATTTAGAAATAAGCTCTACAGTAATATTCTTTCTGCTTATGATGGCTCAAAGAAACCTACTATCACAGATGTAAAGTGTACTGCTTTTGAAAGTGATAATCTTAAAGGTATTGCTAATGTTACCTTTGATGATTGTTTTGTTGTAAGCGGTGTCAAGATCATGGATGGCAATAATGGTTTGTTTGTATCAATGCCTAATTATAAGGCCCTTAAAGATGGTCAGGAAGAATTTCATGATATTTGTTTCCCGACAACTGCTGAATTCAGAGAGGAATTCAATAATGCTGTTATGGATGCATTTAATAAGTCTCTTGATTTATCAAAGGAAGCTCCTGATTTAGCAGAAGATGAAAGACCTGTATCAAGGGGCCGCAGCAGATAATATTATTGCATAATTTATAGTCATGTAAAGGATAGATGATATGTCTATCCTTTATTTTTTGCAATAATGCAACTAAAAATTAAAAATACTTGCATTTATTACATATAAATCATGTCGGAATTTGCAATAATTAGTACATATATGCATATAAGCATATTGGATTGGAGGGAATATTTTGGTTAATTTAGAGAAAAATTTTAATGATTCACTTAATGAAATTGTGAGTGGTGATTTTGACACTTACTTAAAGTTCTTGAAATTTGCCAGCAGCGGTACATTATATCGTTATAATTTTCATAATCAGGTACTTATTTATCATATAAGACCGGAAAGCTCTGTTGTTGTTCCTTATGAATCATGGCGCTCGGTTGGCCGTAAACCACATTTTAAGACGGGAATACATATTAATCTTGATGAAAATTTTGGTAATATTAAGTTTAATGGCTGTGTTTTTGCACTGGAAGATACATATGGGCAGCCATTTGGTGGTGTATGGAAGGCTGATAGTGATTCTCTTGAATATGTTGCTCAGATGTTTAAAAGAGAGGAAGATTTCAAAACTTCCATAAATAACTTGACGCGAACATATGTTCGAGATATAATTTCAGTAGGAAGTGATGAAGAGTTTCAGTTTATTTATGAAGCAACATTATTTGCTATTTACAACAGATGTGATTTATCTTTTACTTTCTCAGAAGTAAGTAAAAGTTTCTATAATAATATGTCTGTTGAGGAAAGAAAAGATTTTCTTTCTCAATCACAATATTTTATTCAAAATATTTCGTGCAAAACAATTAAGTTTATTGATTATTATATTAGGGAGTATAGGAAGGAGAATAGCTATGAAAGAACAAGAGTTAACAGCAATGGATCTAAAAATCTTGCAGATGCCGGAAGAACAGGCAATGAAATATCTAATGCCAGAAGAAGAAGTGAAGAGAGCAATGTCAGTGGACGAGATAATAGCCAAGACAGGACCGATGGGAGCAGAAGTGATGACATTTCTGGAAGAAACGATTCCAATACTGTATCAGGGTTGGTTAGCAATAGGGAAAATGTATCCATTCGTACAGAGCAGAGTAGAGGAAGCGAAAGAACTAAGAACGACAATAGAGACAGCTCAGTTCAAGAAGTATCAGAAGGAACATCCACAGGCAACAGATATGATGCTGATGCAGGCGAGAATGGACGCAAGGCAGATAGCAATGGAAACAGTGAGAGAAGAAGTACTGTTCAGGCCAGTGAAGCTGATGGGCAATTAAGTCTTTTTGACATAGCTGATACAGAATCGGATATATCTGATGATACTGCTATTATTGATGAACTTAACGAGGAACTTGAGAAAACTTTTGAAACAGAAAGTATTGCTGTATCAAAATATAATTATGTTTCTCCTAAATTAGAGAAAGTAGTTCCTCATGAATATGTTTTAGAGGTGCTTACTAAAGGTACTGGTTTTGTTGGTGGTAAGGTTAGAGTTTTTAACTTTTATTATGAAAGAAAGTTGTCCAAGGCAGAACGTGTAAAAGCTATTAAAGAATCATATGGGGAAGGTGGTGCCGGATGGCCACTTGATGGATATGGACTGCATGGATATGATACATTCACTTCTAAGGGAATTAGATTTACCTGGAGAGATGAAGAAGGTGAAAAAGAGGGATATTTATCATGGAGTGAGGTTGAAAAAGAAATAGAAAGTCTTGTGTTGGCTGGTAAATACCATATTTCACACTCCGCCAAGATTGCAGATTCTTCGGTTACTGGAATGTCAGATATTGAGCATAATCTTCTTGCTTCTAATTTTGCTGACAGAATTAGTAAGAGAAATTATTTGTTAGATATACTAACTGATAATACACTTTCATCTGAAGAAAAAATAAATGGACTTGTATCATTAGATAACTGGATTCTTTTTGATGAAAATTCTTTAATCAAGAATTCAGTAGATTTTGATAACAAGTGTATTAAGCTCACTTATCCAGCTCCACTTGCAACGCTTAATGATTCAGAGATTCCCTTTGATACACTTCTAAGTGCAGTTGATAACATTCTTAATACCGAAGAGTATAAAGAAGTTATTGCTCAAACCAGAGACAACCTTAATAATTCCGATATAGAACATGATTCAGAAGCATTAGAAGGCTCATTTACTAATGCTCTTAGAATTTTTTGTGAAGATTGCAGTGTATTTAGTAATTATCATGCTATCATTAAGGATTTGCTGCTTAATGATAATATCAGCATAGATAATAAGGTTAAGTACATAAAAAGTATAATTCCTAATAATTCAACTGTGTTTGGTAATAATTTATATGGATTAGTAGAATACAAGCTTTTATCAGATCATATTGAAGTTAGCTATAAGAATAAGAATTATGAGAGATTAAACAATTCTATTTCTTATGAGGAGTTGATCGGTGATTTTGCGATTTTTGTTCAGAGTAATAATTTTGTTGACAGAGAATTATCTGAACTGAAAGAAGAAAAATTCTTACCAAATAATTTATCAGATGCAATTTCTGAATATCAGAATTTTCTTGATAATTTACCAGAGAATGATAGTAAAGTGAAGGTTGCTGTTGAATCTTCTGAAGATTTTGAAGATCTGGAAGTTAATTTCACTACTTATCATTATCCTGATGGCCGGGAAGGAGTTAGATACAGACTTGTAACTATTAATTCAGAAGGTGTTATTGTTCCTTATCTTAACAGAAATCGTTTCTTCATTGATAAGGAAGCCTGTGATGAATATATTGATGTACATCAAAAGGAACTTGATGTAATTAATTATGACAATCTTGTGTATGAAGCTGCTTTTATAAAATCTGCTGTAGTGAAAGAAGATAATAAGGTTGTCGATAATGATATTTCTGATGAATATGAAATTACATATACAGTAGCAGAATGTAGTGAATTTCATGTAATGGGCGAGTTTTATGAAAATATTACATCTACTAATGATGCAGTTAAGTTATTTGAAAAGATACCGCCTGAAAGATTAAATGGTGTTAAGGCTATAGGTATTAATGTTCATAAGAAAGGCACAGAGTCATACGAGGATTCTCAGTTTGATTTCGCTTTTAGTGGCCTGATTGATATTGAGGATTTAGAGTATATCAGTGATATAAGAAATAATGCTGCTGCAATTGCAGGTATTAAAAAAGTTATGGATTTAATGCCAGACTGCGAAATCAGAGGGACTTTACCTGATTTTGAATTAGATACTGATAGTAAAACAATTGCTGAAAATACTGCTGATGTAATAACGGCTGATATTGAGGATAAATTCAGTATTGGTGAATATGACATTAAAGTAGGAGATACCATTAATATAGATGGAACTGATTTTATTGTTAATGAAATTGGATATTCTGATGTCAGACTTCAAGATCCCTCACTTGTATATCCTATTATTAGAGTAGAATCGAAAGAGCATCTTAACTGGATGATATCTATGGGACAGGCTTCTATTGTTATTAATAGTACAGCGGAAGTTGTTAACCATGATGTAAATGATATCAAGGAATCCTCTGTTGATTCAGATGTTACGGTTAAAGAAAAAGGTGTTGCTGTTAAATATTCTTATCCTACAGACTGGCAGCCTAATATGGGCAGTGATTCAGAGAGATTTGCAAAGAATATTGAGGCAATTAAAACTCTTAAATTAATTGAGAGTGAAAACAGATATGCTACTCCTGAAGAACAGGCAATATTGAGTCAGTATGTAGGCTGGGGTGGTCTTTCAAATTATTTTGATGAAAGCAAAAAGCCGGATGAATATAAGCAGCTTCAAGAGCTTTTGACAGAGGATGAATTTGTATCTGCCAGGTCAAGTACAACTGATGCCTTTTATACTCCAAAGCCTGTTATTGATGCTATTTATGATGCTTTACAGAAGATGGGTTTTGAAAAAGGTAATATACTGGAGCCTTCCTGTGGTATTGGTAATTTCATTTCGGCAATGCCGGGACAAATGCGTGATAAATCACATATTTATGCTGTGGAGCTTGATTCTTTATCAGGCAGAATTACAAAGTTGCTGCATCCGGATGTTAATATGAACATTCAAGGGTTTGAAAGTGTAAATTTAAGTGACAACTTCTTTGATGTTGTTGTAGGTAATATTCCTTTTGGTGATTTTAAGGTTTCTGATTCGAGGTACAACAAGAATAATTTTCTGATTCATGATTATTTCATTGCAAAATGTTTAGATAAGGTAGCTGTAGGTGGTATTGTTGCTTTAGTTACTTCTAAGGGAACTCTGGATAAATCAAACAGTAAAGTGCGAAGATATATTGCTGAAAGAGCTGATCTTCTTGGTGCAATCAGACTTCCGTCTGATACTTTTAAGGCAAGTGCAAATACTGAAGCTACGTCTGATATTTTGTTCTTCCAGAAGAAAGCTGCACCTACTCTTGCAAATGATGAGCTTAACTGGCTTAGTCTTGGAAATACAGAAGATGATGTCGTTGTAAATCAGTATTATCTTGATAATCCGATTATGTGTCTTGGTAAAATGATAAAAGATACTAAGAGATTTGGGGAAGACAGAGCAATTACATCCTGTGTAAATGATAATAGGGATGTTGATTTAAGCGTAAAATTAACGGCTGCTGTTAATGCTTTGCCGGCAGGTGTTTTAAGTGTTATTGATAGGGACACTGAAGAAGAGACTCCTGATATTAAAACGATAGAAGCAGATCCGACAGTAAAAAATAATACATATACTATTTGTGATGGTGAAGTTTATCTTAGAGTAAATTCCCTTATGTATTTACAGAAAGATGCTATGAATAATACTGCATATGAGCGTGTAAAGGGATTATGTGGCATTAGAACCATATTTCACAGATATATGGATGACCAGATGAACCAGGAGGATGATTCTGTAATTGCAAAGGATCAGGCTGACTTAAATAAGGCTTATGATGATTTTATTGATAAATATGGATATATTAATTCCAAAGCTAATCAGCTTGCATTTGGTGAAGATGTTGAATATCCGTTACTTTGCTCGCTGGAAAGAGAAGAAAAAGAAGAGTATGTAAAGGCTGATGTTTTCTATAAACAGACTATCAGACCTGTTACAAAGATAGAAAATGTCTCTAATGCAACTGATGCGTTATATGTGTCTCTTAATGAGTTTAACTCAGTTAATATTGAAAAAATGCTTGAATTGTATAATGTTTCTTTTGATGAACTCATAGAGGAGTTAAAAGGACAGATTTACAGAAATCCTGTTAAAGTCATTGATGATGAGCCATATAGCGGATGGGAGAGTGCTGAGGAGTATTTATCCGGTAATGTAAGGGAGAAACTTAGAATTGCTGAAAGTGCTAATGAATTTAACCCTGTTTATGGGGATAATATTGAAGCGTTGGGAAAAATAATTCCTAAAGATCTTCTTCCATCAGAAATCAATGTAGGTTTTGGTATGTCATGGATTGATACTGAAGATTATGAGAAGTTTATGTATGAGATTTTTAACATTCCTAGCTGGCAACAGAGAACATATAAGTTGTCTTTTGAACCTAATTCTCATTCTTATTTCATAAGTCACAAAAGAAATTTTATATCAAATGAATTTGTAAATAATGTGTATGGTACTTCCAGAATGAATGCTTTTGACATAATCGAGGATTTATGTAATCTTAAGCAGATTGAGGTAAGGGATAAGATAGAGGATAAATATGTACTGAATACAAAAGAAACTCTTTTGGCCCGTGAGAAAGCAGATGTAATTAAAGAAAAGTTCAGAACATGGTTTTGGACTGATGGAGAAAGATATGAAAAATATATAAGAAGGTATAATGATACATTTAATTCAAATGTGCTTCGTTCTTATGATGGTTCATATATGACTTTTCCAGGTATGAATGCCATGATTAATTTAAAGGATTATCAGAAATCAGCAGTAGCCCGTATTATCAGAAAGGGTAATACACTTTTAGCTCATTGTGTTGGTGCTGGGAAATCGTTTGAGATGGCTGCTGCATGTATGGAGTTAAGAAGACTTGGACTGTCTAATAAGCCACTTATTGTTGTGCCTAATCATTTGACAAATCAGATGGCCAATGAATTTATGACACTTTATCCTAATGCAAATATTCTCCTTACCACTAAGAAGGATTTTGAAAAAAATCGTCGTCGAAGATTTATTAGTAAAATTGCAACTGGTGACTATGATGCTGTAATTATTGGAGCAAGTCAGTTTGAAAAAATACCAATTTCTAAGGAAAGACAGGAAGTTTATATTCGCAGTGAGATTAAGGATTGTCTTGATGCTATTGCTGCCATTAAATCTGAGAATGGTGATAACTGGTCAATTAAACAGATTGAAAGTACAAAAAAGAGTCTTGAAGCAAAAATGGATAAGCTTGCTAATGAGGAATATAAGGATGATGTAATTACTTTTGAGGAACTTGGTGTTGATTCTATTTTTGTTGATGAAGCGCACAATTATAAGAATTTGAGCTTTAATACAAAAATCAGCAGGGTTGCAGGTATTAATCCTAATGGCTCAAATAAGGCTACAGATATGTATCTTAAAACAAGATATATTCAGGAGCTAAATCCTGGCAAGAATGTCATATTTGCGACAGGTACTCCAATAAGTAATAGTATGTGTGAGATGTTCACAATGCAGAAATATATGCAGTATGACACATTAAAAGAGCTTGGAATTAATCATTTTGATGCATGGGCTGCAAATTTTGGCCAAATTGTTACGGCTATGGAGCTTGCTCCAGAGGGACAGACTTATCGTGAGAGAACAAGATTTTCTAAGTTTGTTAATCTTCCTGAACTTATTGGACTATACAAGGAATTTGCTGATGTACAGATGCCGGATATGCTTGACCTTGCAATTCCAAAATTGAAAGATAATCAGTTTACCATTGTTGAAAGTGAGCCGGATTCCATAACTAAAACTTATATGGAGAGTATTTGTGAGCGTGCCGAAGCAATCCATAACCACAGCGTAGATCCAAGTATAGATAATATGCTTAAAATCTGTAATGATGGTCGTCTGGTTGCTGCCGATACAAGACTTGTAAATCCGGATAATGAAACATATGAAGGCTCTAAAATCATGAAGTGTGTTGATAATATTGTAGAGCAGTATCATAAATCACAGGATATTTTAGGTACACAGATAGTATTTTCTGATATTGGCACACCTAATATGAAGTGGTCCGAAGACTGGGAAACAAAATGGAAAAATAAATCAGATACTTCTGATAAAAACCAATTTGATCTTTACAATTGCATTAAGACTGAGCTTGTTAAAAGAGGTATACCTGAAGAGGAAATCTGTTATATTCATGATGCAAACACAGATGTACAGAAAGCAAAGATGTTTGCTGATATGAATAATGGTAATAAGCGTATTATTTTTGGTTCTACAGGGAAGATGGGTACAGGAACTAATATTCAGAAAAGATGTGTTGCTATGCATGAGCTGGATGTACCTTGGAGGCCATCGGATGTTGAACAACGTGAAGGAAGAATTTTACGTCAAGGAAATATAAATGAAGAAGTAGAAATATTTAGGTATGTTACAAAGGGAACTTTTGATGCTTATAACTGGAATATTATTGTCAATAAACAGAAATTTATAAGTCAGGTTATGACGAGTAAAGATGTAGCCCGTGAATGTGATGATATTGATGATACCGTTATGAGCTATGCTGAAGTTATGGCCGCTGCTTCAGGTAATCCTTATATAAAGGAGCTTAATGAGGTTGAAATGGAGCTGAAAAAACTCAATACATATAAGCGTTCTTATGATGATAACCATATTAATATGAGTATTAAGCTTGAGAAACTTCCTAAGAAGATAAAGGTTGCCATTGGTAATGTAAATAATGTTTCAAATGATATTGAAAAGAGAAATATATATATCAATAATCACTTAGATGAGGATAATAAATTTATCTTTTCAATGGATATAGAGGACAAGTCTTTTACAGATAAAGAAGAAGCTAATAAGTACATTACCTTTTTATGTGATAAACTTCCTATCGGTAAGAGCTTTAACGGCAGTTATTGTGGTTTCAATTTTGAGATTAAGAAAGATGTGGAGGATTTCACTAAGAGCTGTCTTTTTGTCACTATAAAAGGAGAAAGAGCTTATACAAGGCCTTTGGGTATTAATAATGTATTAATTATACATAATGCCATATTAAGTATGGATGACCTGAAGAAGCATTTAGAATCTGTTGTAGAACAGGAGAAGAAAAATTTTGAGACAATCAAAGAAGAACTTCAGAAACCTTTTGAACATGAAGAAAGACTTTCTCAGTTAACAGTTAGAAAAAGAGAACTTACTGAATTACTAAAGGAGGATAAAAGCAAAGATTCTTCTAATGAAACGCAGAATTCTCAGGAACAGGAACTTGTTTCTGATGATTTAAATTTGTCTCATCAAAGAAAAATGTAATACACATACAATTTTATGTTTAGATTCAATAAAAGGCACTGTTGACAAATTAATATTGACATTTTGTATCGATTGGAATATTATAAAAATATCAATAAAAGTATACGACATGAGTATACTAAGTATACTTTGCTATTTATTTTGATATTTAAACGGGAAGAAATGGAAGGATTTATTTATGATGAGTAATTTTAATGAACAAAAAGAAAAGAAGCTGTTAACTGAAGATATACTTGACGGAATTAGTTATTCGAAGGAAAAGTTAGATATGACTTTAAGCGAGATTGGAATTCGCTTGTCAAGTGAGAGAAATTTGCAGAAACTTTCTGTTGCACAGGCAGCCATAAAGTGTGAATTTGATATATCTAACATTTATAGGATGGAAAGTGGAAATAATGTTTTTCTATCAACTTTTCTTCAGTATGTGTATGCATTAGGCAGACCTATTTCAACCTTTATTCCTTTTGATGAGTCGGGCAATAAACCTAAGAGTTTGGGAGAGCAGATAGATGAATTGACCAGGGGATTGGATGTTTTTGAAAAGAATTATATATTAAACATGGTTGAACAACTCGTCAGCTTTGCTAACTGTAAGTAAATATTTTTTTACATAAAAGATTGGTAATAAATTTACCAGTCTTTTCTTTTTATCTGTAAATTGACAAATTACACAAGGAGTAGTATCATATAATATAAGAATGTCTAATAAACAAGGAGGGTTTTTATGGTTTCATTTAAAACAGCTCGAAATAACAAAGGGTACACTTTAGAAGAACTGGCCCTTAAAACTAATAATGGCACTGGGACAATAATAAACTATGAACGTGATTTATCATTTATAGAAAATGCACAGTTGATTAATATATATAATATATGTGAAGAACTTGAAATTGATATAGAAGATTTATTTGACATGGATGCGATAAATAAGGATATTGGTGCGCAAATTGATAAATATTATGCTGATAATTCGGTTAAAGTTAATCTGAAGGCAGCATACAAAAGAAACTATTTATGTCTGAAAAAATGGGAAGAAAGAAACATGATAAGTAGTGAAGAAAATACGGTTCTCCTTTCTAAGCTTTCAGATATAAAAAATAGATACTTATCATTCAAAGAAATGGATGAAAGTACAATGAGAGACTATTTGATGGAGAGTAAAAAATGCATGGCACCATTTTACATGAAAAAATATACAAAAGGCGCTAGAAAACTTCGTTACTATAAATACATTACTGATATTAGTGCAGAGCAGTTAGCGAGTGTTTTGGATGTTAAGTCTAACATGCTTTATAATTATATTAATGGAACAAGGGATATTAATACAATATCTGTGGGTTATGCTATAAAACTTGCAGCCTGCTTCAAGATTAAAGCTAAAGATTTGTTGGAAATATAGAATGAATGGTAAAATGTAATACAAAATTTTTTTGTGAAATAAATTTCTTAAAATTTTTCTTTTAAGGAATTTATTTCTTATGCTTTTATGATAATATGTTTTTATAAATAAAAATAAAAAGATGGGGTGATTCTGTATGGATAAGAATGATCAGTATTATGATTTTGTATCTGATATTGTTGTTATGTGTAAGCTTGATAGAATTCCTGAAGTAATTAAATTATCATCTGAATTAGAAAGGGATTTTTTTGATGATATCAAACCGTATGTGAAAGCTCTTGATTTGCAGCATACAGATGTTATTACAACAGAGGAATTGCATGAAAACATGAAATATATTGTATATAACAGGGAAACTAATGAAAGAAAATGTATTGTAACTGATATAGGAAAGCAGATTATTCAGGATAAAGTATCGGGTGAGTCTTTTAAAATTAATATTTTTTCAGGTTATGATCTTGAAAACGGAAAAAAGGTAGATGTTTCCGAATTTGAGACATTAAATTGCAGAAACCGTTTTGAAGAAAATCTTCCTTCTTTAATTGATATGCTTATGGACTTTGGTGAGTGTACAAATAGCCAGGATAAAATAAGTTTTTTAATTAATAACCTTAAAGAGCAGATTTCGGAGCCAACGTTTATAATTAATCTTCCTAAAAGTAAGTGCCGTTAAAAATAGCCGTTCATTTGATGTAATGTCATTTGAACGGTTTTTGTTTTATTAGTTGACAGAAAATACTTTAAATGCAGTATTTTCTTGCATTTGTGCAAAGCTTTTTTAATAAAACTGTTTTATAATAAAAAATGGTAGCATATTTACGAGTCTTTTGTCCTTTTTGAAAGAAATTTGTTTTTATATAATTTCAAAAAAGTGTTTGACAAAGTACACAAAAGCAGATACAATATTATATGTATTAAGTTGACATATTAAAAGTTATTTATAGTTTATAATTTGTTAATTTAATATTATTAATACTTAATGTATATAAAAATTATAAATAGAAAGATATATTATTAGCGTAAACTTATTATCAACATTAAAATGAAAAAGCGGTAACTGCTACCAACAATTACCGCTGAGAGTTAAAACTTAACTCTTACATTTTCCATTCATTTCAATACATTAGATTTAATGCATTGAATATTCTTATTTCAACACAATTATATTATAATATGAAAGTATTTTTGTCAATAGTTTTATATGCTTTTTTAAAAAAATTATGTTGGGATAAGATTAACGGTTTATGCGCATGAGTATAAACCGTTTTTTATTTTGTGTCATTATGACACAAACCCCATTTTTTAAATATCAGAAAGGAGCATATATATGGAATTTGCATCATTTATTGACGAAAATTACAAAAAAAACGAATTTATTGCAAAAATGAATATTAGTCCAAATCGTAAAATTGTTAAAACATATCATTATAATGTTGCAAATCTTTCTGATAATATATTATCTCCTGAAGTTGATACTTATATGTCTATGAATCCTATCCGCTGGATTGACAAAAAAATAAGAAGGGATAAAGAACATGTCAGCGCACTTCGTTGGCTTTATGTTGATTTAGATATTTATAACTCTTCTTATTGTGAATTAAGTAAAGAACAAATATTGTGGAACTTAGAAGAAGATTATTTTGGTTTGAAGATTCCGCATCCAAATTATGTGATAGATTCAGGTAGAGGAATGTATCTTTTATGGAGAATTGATGAACATATTAATGCTTATCCACGCTGGGAAAAGGTACAAAGATATCTGTCTGACACTTTACTTGAATTTGGTGCTGATACTGCTGTTATATCTGATTCGGCCAGAGTTCTTCGTGTACTTGGTTCTGTTAATTCTAAATCAGGTACAATTGTTAATATAATGCGTTCTTATACTCAGAGCAGATATACTTTGTATTGGATTATGTCTAATTATGCACCACAGCTCTTTAATAACAAAAATAATAATAATTTACATAAATACAATAAAAAACCGGATAAAAAGAAAAATGATAAGGTTATATTTTTTAGTACGCCTTATACTCTTCTTAATGCAAGGTTAAGTGATCTGGAAAGATTATTAGTGCTTCATAGAGACATGGAAGATTGCAAGAGAGAATGTATATTGTTTCTGTATCGTTATTGGACCTTATGCGTAACAGATGATGCAGAGCTTGCTCTTCAAAAGACACTTGTTTTAAATGCAAGAATAAAACACAGTCTATCTGAACATGAAGTTATTAATGCAACAAAAAGTGCGGAAAAATATTATAAAGAAGATCGTCGTTGTTTTACTAATAGTTGGATTATTAGATTTCTGGAAATTTCAGAATTTGAGATGAAAGAACTTCAGTCAATTATATCTCCAGGAGAAAAGTTACAACGCAAAGCTGTTAGAAATCGAAAGACATACCTTGCTAAACTTTGTGCTGCAGGTAAGTCAACAAAAGATGTCTTGATTAAAAAGCGCAGAGCGTCTATTTATGATTTAATATGCTCCGGCAAGTCTTGTGAAGAAATATGTGAGCTGCTTAATATATCAAGAAGAACTTTCTATAATGACAAAAAAGTTATATCTAATATGTCTCAGGATGAGTTAGATCTGCTTGTATATCAAGAGAAAGTTCTTAAAATTAATGATAAAACCGAACTTAAAAAAGACAGTAATATTTCTTGTGACACTGAAAGTGCAAAAAATTCAGCCCTTGTATTAAGAGGACGTAGTCCTCTGTCATTTACTGAAAAAGAGACTCATTTATATGAGATTGATAGTGGTGGAGTGATATCTGAGAATATTAGAAGTGGATAGTGGGATTGCATAGTGAAGAAAGAACAAATAAAACCTACTTTTTACAGTAAGTTTTATTTGTTCTCAATGTATTTGTTTATTTCTGTCATGAGTTTAAGGGTTTCTTTTGCATAGTTTTGTTCTATCTTAGATAGATGCAAGAACGAATCCAGATATTCTGATAATACATTTATTGTGTCGTTAGTTAGATTGTATTTGCTTCTTAATATATCTTTTATGGGGGTAGAATCTTGAAAAATAATTCCATTGCCATTTTGAAAACTGTTGGAATCTATTCCGTACCTTTCAAAAATTTTATTGAGAAGTTCCTGGGTTAGATTTTTTTTTCCGTTTTCAATCAAACATATATATTGTTTGGATTTATTTATGTCATGGGCTAACTGTGTTTGGGTAATGTTAAGAGCTGTTCTTATTTGTTTAAGCAGCTTTTTGTCATAGTATTGGGTATTTTTTTTCATTGTCACGTCCTCGATTTAATATATGTACTTTAATTATATTTTATTCATAAGAAATAGTCAATTTTTGGAAAAAAGAATTGACATATTACACATAAGGTATATAATATAATACATAAGGTACTTAAATTAAAAATTTAAAGAACACAGAAAAGGAGATAATAACATGGCAAGGATAATAGCTATATGTAATCAGAAGGGTGGAATAGGAAAAACTACCACAACAGTTTCATTAGCAACAGGCTTAATGAGCCTTGGTAAAAAGACATTGGTTATAGATACTGATGCTCAATGCAATAGTACAGACACATACAAGGCTGAGACAAGAAAAGTAGCAACACTGTATGATCTTCTCCTTGAAGACGAGCCAGTAGAAGAATGTATTCAGCATACAAGTATCGGGGATATTATTGCCTCAGATAAGCTTTTAAAGGGTGCAGAACAGAAATTTCCTCAAGATCCAAGCAGATACTTTTTATTAAAAAATAAGTGTCAGGAGCTTGAAGATAAATATGATTATATTTTGATTGATACTCCTCCGGTATTAGGTGTTATTCTTTCAAATGTATTAACGTATGCCAGAGAATGTATTATTCCATTTACTTGTGACAGATATGCTTTACAAGGTGTAGATGAGCTATTACATACAATAGACAGCGTTAAGAGTTACACCAATACTGACTTGAAAATAAGTGGAATCCTTATCTGTAAATACCATAATAATTATAGAAATCATAGAAAAGTAGCAGAGCAGTTACCGGAGATAGCAAAGCAGCTTGATACTAAGGTGTTTAATACAAAGATAAGAGAGTCTATTGCTTGTAGTAACAGTCAGGCACAACGTATGAGTATTTTTGATTATGATAAAAATTGTACAACTGCAAAAGATTATCTTGATTTTTGCAGAGAAATTATGGAATAGGGGTGTAAGAAAATATGGCAAAATATAAAGATGATGTAGATTTTTTTCAGGGACTTCCAAATTTAAATCATGATGGACTTTCAGAATTTGAAAATAATTCAGGAGATAAAAATGCAGCAACTCCTATTAAAATTGCTGATTTACAGGAATATAAGGGACATCCGTTTAAGGTGCTTGATGATGAAGGGATGGACGAATTAAAAGACAGCATTGCTTCTCAGGGAATAATTAATCCTATTATCGTAAGACCTATACCGGAAGGTGGTTTTGAGATACTTGTAGGTCACAGAAGAGTTCATGCTTGCACACTTCTTGGAATGGATGAAATTCCGGCAAGAATTGTTGACTTAAATGATGATGATGCAGCTCTTTATATGGTAGACAGTAACATTCAGAGAACAGTAATATTGCCATCTGAAAAAGCTTTCGCATATAAGATTAAATTAGAAGCTTTAAAAAATAAGGATAAAGATATCACTACAGGCAAGGTTCCAGATAGAGCAGCAGCATTATCTGAAGAGACAAAAGACAGTAAAAAAACTATTTACAGATATATTAAGCTAACTGAATTACTTCCTGAACTGTTAGATCTTGTTGATCAGAATAAGCTGAAAGCAACCGCCAATGGCTATACAATAGCCTGTATGTCCAAGGATGCACAGCAGTCTATATTAGATGTATATAGGGAATCTGCTAAACTTCCTAATGCAAAGCAGGCAGTCGCAATTAAACAGTATGCAGATTGTAATGAAGTTACAAAAGAATATATCTATTCTATTTTAACTGTAAATGATGTAAAAAATACAAGCTCTGGAAGTACTTTTTCAGCTAAAATACAAAAATTCTTTCCTGAAGATACTACACAGGAAAAAATGGAAGAATTAATAATAACATTATTGGAAAATTGGTCAAATGTATAAAGAAAATGGAGGAGTAAATATGAAATATAAGGATTATGAAACATATGTAATTGGGGTGGATCACGGTTATAACAATATGAAAACATATAACTGTCATTTCCCTACAAGAATATCTACAAGAGATACTTTGCCTGATGTTACAGGAGGTATCTTACAGTTGGATGGCAAAATTTATGATGAATATGGTGCTGCCGTACCATATACTGAAACTTTTGATAAAACTGTTTCGGATGATTTTTATCACTTAACACTTATTTCTATTGCAAAAGAACTGAAATTAAAGAATGTAAATGGAGGTATAGTTAAGCTTGCTACTGGATTGCCTTTGAGGTATTTTGAAAGACAGAAAGAAGATTTTAAAAAATATCTTTTACAGAAGCTGGAAGTAACTTTTAAATATGAGGGTAAGACATATCATATTTTCATTGAGGATTGCAAAGTATTCACTCAGGGATTTGCTGCAATAATGACAAGTCCTAATGTTAACAAATATTTAAGTAAGTCAGTTATAATATGTGATATTGGTGGTGGAACTGTAGATTATATTCCTTTTGAGTATGGTAGAATTGATTTTGACAAATGCAAGATGTCAAGTGAAGCCTGTAATTGGCTTATTAAATCTCTTAAGGAAGCTGTAGATGCAGAAATTGGCAGACCTTTACCAGATGATGCAGCTCTTAATTATATTCTTAATGGAAGTAAAGATGCAAAACCTAAGAATGTATATGAAAAGGTTATGCAGAAAGAATTAATCAAATATACAGATAAAATAAAAACTTCTTTTGCAGAATATGGCTATAACATTGATTTAACTCCTGTTGTATATGTTGGTGGAGGAGCTTCAATTATTAAAAACTTTGGTACTTATGTAGAAGAAAACACGGAATTCATTACTGATCTATGCGCTAACGCTAAAGGTTACGAAATTATTTATAATAATCTATAACTATAAGGAGAAGATTATATGAAAGGGAAAAATACTAATTTACAGAAAATTATTAATAACGAGGAATCATATCAGTATAAACTTGTATTAAATGCAAAAAAGCCTATTGAAAAGCTTTTTTTAACTAAACTGAATGAAATTATATCAACAAGAAATCTTTCTGTAAAGGATGCAATTCTTGATGTTTTTGCTTCTAATTGTGTGTATGTAGAAGATAATGTTTTTGATACTGCTGATATTCAAACAGATAAAGATGTTGATAATAAAAAAGTAGACAAAATCGGAGTAGAAAATAATAAAACAGGAAATGCTTCTGATTCAGCAAGTACTGTTAAGGATAATATTGACAATAAAGATATATCTAAAGATTTTTCCGGTATTGGTATTGCAAAAGTAGATCCTGATGTAACGCAAGAAATGAAATCTGTTCTTACAAGCATGTTTGGTAATTAGCAGGTTATAGTAGAAAGAAAATAAATAAGCAATGGGAGTTGAAGAAAATAATAACAAAAAACTTATTGTATTTAAATTTAATGAATCAAAAGCTGATGTTTTATATATTAATGGTCAACTTCAGGATTAATGTATAGAAAAATGAAAGAGAGGTGAAAAGCATGAGTTGGGGCGAAGAATAGCAGAAAGAAATTGAAACAATCAGAGAGAGAAAAATCATAGTGAAATTGTCGGATGCAGATTGTGACAGACTGGCGAGAAAGTGTGGGGAGCATGGTTTGACAATCGGAGAGCTGATAGAGAATTTTGTCGGAGATTTGGTTGGCGGTACTTACTCCAACGGAAGTGATGAAAGAGATTATGCTGACCAATGGTTCGAGCGTTGTTGGTTCGGAATGTTCCCAGAGCCTACACTGTTGAATCACTTATTGAATTTGGGGTACGAACCAGAGCATTATCTGGATATGTTGGAAAAAGTAGAGACAATAAAATCCGACATTGAAATCACTAAA